>VFQP010000421.1_pt1 | contig 87119 bp, 85 predicted proteins | sample 3512351 | NCBI WGS metagenome assembly VFQP01 (sample SAMN10412372, study PRJNA504923) | tailings metagenome | isolation source: Relicate 1 Philex TSF1 revegetated site | place: Philippines: Tuba, Benguet | collected 2017-08-29
ACGTCTACGGCATCCTGTCCATCCTGTTCTGGACGCTGACCGTCATCGTCTCGCTCAAGTACGTGGTGCTGGTGCTGCGCGCCGACAACAACGGCGAAGGCGGCCTCATCGCGATGCTCGCGCTGGCGTCCACCGCGGTGAAAGACCGCCCCGCCTTGCGCCAGGTGCTGCTGGGCATCGGCATCTTCGGCACCGCGCTCTTCTATGGCGACGGCGTCATCACCCCGGCCATTTCGGTGCTCTCCGCGGTGGAGGGGCTGGAGGTGATTTCCCCCCACTTCAAGCACTACGTGGTGCCCATCACCCTGCTGGTGCTGTTCGCGCTGTTCGCGGTGCAGAAGCGCGGCACCAGTGGCATCGGCCGCTTCTTCGGGCCGATCACGCTGGCGTGGTTCCTGACCATCGCGGCGCTGGGCGTGTCGCAGATCGTGGGCCACCCGGAGATCCTGGGTGCGCTCAACCCGGTGCATGCGTTGCGCTTCATGTGGGCGCAGCCGGGCACGAGCTTCATCATCCTCGGCGCGGTGGTGCTGTGCGTCACGGGCGCCGAGGCGCTGTACGCCGACCTGGGCCACTTCGGCAAGCGGCCGATCCGCCTGGCCTGGTTCTCGGTGGTCATGCCGTGCCTCACGCTGAACTACTTCGGCCAGGGCGCGCTGCTGCTGGAAGACCCGGCCGCGGTGAAGAACCCGTTCTTCAACATGGCACCCGGGTGGCTGCTGCTGCCGCTGGTGGTGATGGCGACCATGGCCACGGTGATCGCCTCGCAGGCGCTCATCACCGGCGCCTTCAGCGTCACCAAGCAGGCGATCCAGCTCGGTTACCTGCCGCGCCTGAAGATCACCCACACCAGTGTGCGGCACGCGGGCCAGATCTACATGCCGTTCGTGAACTGGAGCCTGTTCGTGGCCATCGTGCTCGCGGTGGTGATGTTCAAGTCGTCCAGCAACCTCGCGGCCGCGTATGGCATCGCCGTGACGCTGGACATGCTCATCACCACGGTGCTCACGTTCTACGTGGTGCGCTACAGCTGGAAGTACCCGCTGTGGGTGTGTGTGATGGCCACCGGCTTCTTCTTCCTCGTCGACCTCGCGTTCTTCAGCTCCAACCTGCTCAAGCTGTTCGCAGGCGGCTGGTTCCCGCTGATGATCGGTGGCGCGGTGTTCACGCTCATGATGACGTGGAAGCAGGGCCGCGTGCTGATGCACGAGAAGCAGCACGCCGAGTCCATCGAACTCGGCAGCTTCCTGGACGCCCTGTTCATGGCGCCCCCCGCGCGGGTGGAGGGCACGGCGGTGTTCCTCACCGCCGACACCGACACCGTGCCCAATGCCATGCTGCACAACCTCAAGCACAACAAGGTGCTGCACGAGCAGAACCTGTTCGTGACGGTGCGCAGCCACGAGGTGCCGTGGATCGGCCTGGACAAGCGCCTGCAGATCGAGCCACTGGGCCACGATTGCTGGCAGGTGACGGTGAACTACGGCTTCAAGAACGATCTGGACCTGCCCGAAGCGCTGTCGGCCATGCGCGGGCGCGGCTGCGACGTGGGGCCGATGACCACCAGCTACTTCCTCTCTCGCGACGTGGTCGTGCCCACCATCGGCAGCGGCATGGCGCCCTGGCGCGAGAAGCTGTTCGCGCAGATGCACCACAACGCCAGCGCGGCGGCGGAGTTCCTGAACCTGCCGAGCAACGCGGTGATCGAGCTCGGCTCGAAAGTCGAGATCTAGGCCTCACCCCCCCCCCCACCGCGTCGCGCAGTGCCCGTTCCAGTGTCAACGCGGAACTGGCTTTGCCAGGCCGCAGGTGACGCCCCCTGGGGGGTGACGCCGTAGGCGGCGCGGGGGGATTCCCCTCCCGGCACAATCGCCCGATGTCTTTTTTCCGTGATGTGAATCTCTCGGCCGCCACGGCCGGTTTCGTGGCCGTGCTGGTGGGCTTCACCAGTTCGGTGGCCATCGTGTTCCAGGCCGCACAGGCCTTTGGTGCCACGCCGACGCAGATCACGTCATGGATGTGGGCACTGGGCCTGGGCATGGGCCTGTGCTCGGCCATTCCCTCGCTGGTGCTGCGCCAGCCCGTCATGGTGGCCTGGAGCACGCCCGGCGCGGCCGTGCTCGCCACCGCCGGCCTGGCCGGCGGCTTCACCATGGCCGACGCGGTGGGCGCTTTCCTCATCTGCGCGGCGCTCATCGTGCTGGTGGGCGCCACCGGCTGGTTCGAGCGCGTGATGAACAGGATCCCCATGGCGATCGCCTCGGCGTTGCTGGCCGGCGTGCTCGCGCGCTTCGGCCTGCAGGCCTTCGCAGCCGCGCAGACCGCGCTGCCGCTGGTGGTGCTGATGCTGCTGGCCTACCTGCTGGCGCGGCGTTTCCTGCCGCGCTACGCGGTGCCGCTCACGCTCGCGGTGGCCATCGCCTACGTGGTGGCGCGCGGCCAGTTCAACGGGGGTGCGGTCTCGTTCGAACTCGCCATGCCGGTGTTCACCATGCCCGCGTTCAGCCTCGCTGCGTTCACCAGCCTGGCGCTGCCGCTGTTCGTGGTCACCATGGCCTCGCAGAACCTGCCCGGTGTGGCGGCGATCCGCGCGGCGGGCTATGACATGCCGATCTCGAAGATCATCACGCTCACCGGGGCTGCCACGCTGGTGCTCGCCCCCTTCGGTGCCTTCGCCCTCAACCTCAGCGCCATCACCGCTGCGATCTGCATGGGCCCGGAAGCGCATGCCGATCGTGACAAGCGCTACACCGCCGCGGTGGTGTGCGGCGCGCTCTACGTGCTCATCGGCCTGTTCGGTGCCGCCATCACCGGCCTGCTGATTGCCTTTCCGCGCGAACTGGTGATGGCCATCGCCGGCATCGCGCTGCTGGGCAGCATTGGCGGTGGCCTGCACGCCGCGCTGAAGGACGACGCCCATCGCGAGGCCGCGCTCATCACCTTTCTTGTCACGCTCAGCGGCGTGGTCATCGGTGGCATCGGCTCGGCCTTCTGGGGCGTGGTGGCCGGCGCGGTCGCGCTGCTTGTGCAACAGTACGGACTCTCCTCGAAAAAGCCCTGAACGAACAACGCCATGAAGAAAATCCTCGTCGTCGCCGATCCGCTTGAAGCCTTCAAGATCTACAAGGACACCACATTCGCGATGATGCGCGAGCTGCAGAAGCGCGGCCACACGCTGGCCGCATGCGAGCCCGAGCACCTGCAGTGGCAGAGCGGCCAGCCCGTCACCGCACAGGTGCGGCATGTGCGGCTCACCGGCGATGCGGAAGCCTGGTTCGAGGTCACCCGCGAAGGCCGTGAACCGCTGCACACCTTCGACGCCGTGCTGATGCGCAAGGACCCCCCGTTCGACAGCGAGTTCTTCTACGCCACCCACCTGCTGGAACAGGCCGAGCGCGAAGGCGCGCGCGTGTTCAACAGCCCGAAGGCGCTGCGCGACCACCCCGAGAAGCTCGCCCTCATGGAGTTCGCGCAGTTCGCGCCGGCCACGCTGGTGACGCGCCGGCCCGAGGCCATCCGCGCGTTCCACGCCGAGCACAAGGACATCATCCTCAAGCCGCTCGACGGCATGGGCGGCATGGGCATCTTCCGGGTCGGGGCCGACGGCATGAACCTGGGCTCCATCATCGAGACGCTCAACCAGGGCGGCGCCACCAGCGTGATGGTGCAGCGCTACCTGCCCGAGATCGTGCTGGGCGACAAGCGCCTGCTGCTCATCGGCGGCAAGGTCGCGCCTTTCGTGCTGGCGCGCATTCCGCAGGGCAGCGAGGTGCGCGGCAACCTGGCCGCCGGTGGCAAGGGTGTGGCCCAGCCGCTGAGCGACGTGGACCGCGCGGTGGCTGAAGCCATTGCGCCCACGCTGGCGGCGCGCGGCCTGCTGCTGGTGGGGCTGGACATGATCGGCGACAAGGTGACCGAGATCAACGTCACCAGCCCGACCTGCTTCCAGGAGATCCAGCAGCAGACCGGCTTCGATGTGCCGGCTATGTTCGTCGACGCGCTGGAGGCCGCGCTGGCATGACCGACACGGTGCCGGGCAGCCCCAAGCCAGACCAGCCGCGCAACCCGCTGCACGGCCTGACACTGGAAGCCATCCTCACCGCCCTGGTGAATCACTACGGCTGGGACGGCCTGGGCGAACGCATTCCGGTGCGTTGCTTCAACATCGACCCCAGCATCACCTCCAGCCTGCGCTTTCTCCGCAAGACGCCGTGGGCGCGCGAGAAGGTGGAGGGGCTGTACCTGTACATGCTGCGCGAGGAACGGCGGGCGGGGCGGGGCAGCTGAATGTCATTCATAAGTTTTCATCATGCCCCCTGAACTTGGTGCGCATTGATGTTTTGATAGTGCTTTTGGTGGGTTGCCGAAGGGAAGTTCGGCAACATGGCGCAGGCCTTGCCGTTCGCGAGGTCCATCCATCAAGAGGACTCCATGACACACAAGTTGGTATTTGCCGCACTGCTGGTCAGCAGCTTTGCCGCCCACAGCGCCGAGACAACGGTCGCCCTGAACATGGCCGAGAAGCAGGGGCCGGGGCCCGCGGTGGGCACGGTGCGGATGGTCGAAACGCCGTATGGCCTGGCTTTCTATCCCTCGCTCAAGGGACTTGCCCCCGGGATTCATGGGTTTCATGTGCACGAGAAACCCTCCTGCGCGGCCGGAGACAAGGACGGTGCGCCGGTGCCCGCGCTCGGCGCAGGCGGTCACCTCGACCCTCAGGGCAGCAAGCAGCACGGCGAGCCGTGGGGCGATGGACATCTGGGTGACCTGCCGCCGCTGTATGTCGCGGCAGACGGCAGCGCCAGCACGGCGGTGCTGGCACCGAGGCTGAAGCTGGCCGACGTGGTCAACCGTTCGCTGATGGTGCATGTCGGCGGTGACAACCACGCGGATCACCCGGCGCCGCTGGGTGGTGGCGGCGCCCGCATGGCTTGCGGTGTGATCGGCGGCTAGCCGGCCGCGCGTCAACCCTGCGGGTACTTGGCGTTGGCTCTCTGCACGAAATCGTTGGTGTAGACCGCGTTCAGGTCCAGCCTGGCCGCGGAGAGCTTGTCGTCCACGCTGGCCAGCGCGCGGAACGCGGTGTCTGCGCCCTTGGGCGGAAAGCTGCCATCGGGCGAGAGTGCGCCCTTGGCGGCCATGAACGCGTCGATGTAGACGGCGCGGTCTCCCAGCAGGTAGCTTTCGGGCACGGCCTTGATGATGTCGCCCGGGCCGGCCGCCTGCAGCCACTTGTTGGCGCGCACGATGGCATTGGCGAGCGCCTGTGTGGTGTGGGGGTTCCGGTCGATGAAGGGTTGCGGTGCGTAGAGGCAGGCCGCCGGCATGGGGCCGCCGAACACCCGCGCCGACTCGGCCGGAATGCGGGTGTCGGTGATGATCTTCATGTCGCCCGAACGCAGCAGCAACGTGACGACGGGCTCGAGGTTGCTCATGGCGTCGATCTCGTTGGCGCGCATGGCGGCCACCGCGCCGTTGCCCGCGCCCACGCCGACGATGTGCACGTCGCCCGGCCGGAGCCCCGCCCGGGCGAGCACGAAGTTGACCAGCGAGTGGGTCGAACTGCCTGGCGCGGTCACACCGATCCGGCGGCCCTTGAGGTCGGCGACGGATCTGTAATGGCGCATGGTCCGGGGGTTGAAGCCCAGCACGATCTGCGGCGTGCGCCCCTGCAGCGCAAAGGCGCGCAGGTGGTGGCCCTTGAGTTGCATGGTGACGGTGTGCATGAGGCCACCGGAGACCACATCGGCGCTGCCGTTCAGCAGAGAGGCCAGCGCGAGCGAGCCGCCCGCAAAATCGACGATGGTCACGTCGAGCCCCTCGTCCTTGAAGTAGCCCTTGCGCTCGGCGATCGTGAGCGGCAGGAAGTACAGCAGGTTCTTGCCGCCCACGGCGATGGTGAGCCGGGGTTTCTCGGGCGTCTGGGCGAATGCCGGCGGGCGCAGCACCACCGCAGCGAGACCACCGGCCATGAGGTGTCTTCTTTGCATGGTGTCCTCCTTGAGCCTGCGGGCGCAACCAGCGGTGCCCCACAGCAGACGCCATACTAGCCCGGTACGGCGCTCTGCGCCACTCGGGACATCACGGCAATGGCAGACCGTCCACGAAGACCTTCAGCTCGTCGGGCTCGAAGGCGGTCCACTGCTCGTTGCTGGTCAGGGGGGTCGTGACCACCACGGCGGCGCGGTCGCCGGGGTGGTTGAGTTCGGCGAAGTTCACCGTCCAGTCCTGGTCCATCAGCGTGGCCTGGGCGAAGGGGTGCTGGCGCACCAGCCAGTGCAGCTTGGTGCTGCAGTGCGCCCACAGTGCCTCGCCGTTGGAGAGCAGGAAGTTGAAGGTGCCGAAGCGCCGCACCTGCGGCACCAGTTCGCGCAGCGTGAGGGTGAGTTCGCGCACATCGGGCAGACCGGCGTGGGACTTCGCGAGTTCCTGCATCAGCCAGCAGAAAGCGCGCTCGCTGTCGGTGGTGCCCACGGGGCGGAAGTGGCTGTGCAGCGGAGGCGCGTAGTCCTTCAGGTCGCCGTTGTGCGCGAACACCCATTGCCGGCCCCAGAGCTCGCGCACGAAGGGGTGGGCGTTCTCCAGCGTGACGGCGCCGATGGTGGCCTTGCGCACGTGGGCAATGATGTTGCGGCTCTTGAGCGGGTACTTCTGCAGGAAGGCCGCCATGGGCGAGTCGGACGCGCTCTGGTGGTCCACGAACAGCCGCAGGCCCTTGCCCTCGAAGAAGGCAATGCCCCAGCCGTCGGCGTGGTGGTCGGTGCGGCCGCCGCGCTGGCAGAAGCCGGTGAAGCTGAAGGCCGCGTCGGTCGGCGTGGCGCAGTTGAGTCCGAGCAGTTGGCACATGGTGTCTATTGTGATGCGGGCGCCGGTGCCGCCGCCTTGAGCCTCAGCGCAGCGGTCAGCGCGAGCGCACAGATGGCGGCCAGCATGAGAAAGGTCTCTTCGAAGGCCGCAATGCGTTCGGCCGTGGCCACGCCGCCGGCGGTGATCTGCGCGCCGTGCGCGGCCAGCCGCCATTCGAGCACGATGCCGCACAGGCTCACACCCGCCGCACCGCCGAGCATGCGCAGGAAGTTGATCACGCTGGCACCCTGCGCGATGTCGACGCTCTGCAGCCCGCGCATGGCGCCGATGTTGAGCGAGGGCAGGATGAAGCCCAGGCCGATGCGGCCGAGCACGGTCCATGTGACCAGCAGCACGAAGATCTGTGCCGGGCGGCCGGGGTCCAGCGTCACCATGAGCGCGAACGACGCACTCAGCAGCACGAGGCCGATGCTCACCAGGCGGTGCGTGGGTTGCCGGTCGGCCAGGCGGCCCACCATGGCGATGGTCACGGCCAGCACCAGCCCGGCGGGCAGCAGCACGCTGCCCACGTACGAGGCCGAGAGGCCCAGGCCGCTCTGGATGTAGACCGGCAGCAGGTAGGTGGAGCCGAACAGGGCGATGCCGTAGATGAAGGCGACGATGCTGCCCATTGCGAAGCGCCGGTCCTTGAACAGCGACAGGTTCATCAGGGGGTCCACCCCCTGGTCGGGCCGTTGCCGGCGTGCGCGCAGCGTGCGCCGCTGCAGCACCACGAAGGCCACCAGCGCAAGCGCGGCGCCGCCCAGCAGGATGGCGGCCGTGGCGGCGGCACCTCCATGCAGCTCCACCAGGCCATTGAGCAGGCACAGCGTGCCTGCAGCGGCCAGCAACAGGCCGCGCCAGTCCAGACCCGAACCTTGCGCACCGGCCACCGCGCCGCCGGGCGACGAGGTCGGCACATAGCGGTGCGCCAGCCACAGCGAGGCGATGCAGAACGGCACCACCATGAAGAAGATCGAGCGCCAGCCAAAGGCATCGACCAGCAGACCGCCGATGCTGGGCCCCAGCGCGGGTGCCAGCACCACGCCCATGCCGAATATGCCGCTGGCGCGGCCCTGTTCGTGGGGCTGGAACGCGCGCAGGATGATGATGGCCGGAATGGGCTGGGCCACGCCCGCCGCAAGCCCTTCGGCCACGCGCGCGGCCAGCACCAGCGGGTAGTCGTTGGCGAAGCCGCCGGCCACGCCGCCCACCATCAGCAGCCACATGCAGCCCACGTAGGTGCGCCGATAGCCGAACCGCGAGAGCAGCCACGGCGTGGTGAGCATGGAAACGGTCATGGCGGCCATGAAGCCGGAGGTGACCCACTGCGCGCGCTCCTGGCCGAGCGTGAAGTGGTGGCTCATGTCGGGGATGGCCACGTTGATGACGGTCGACGACATGATGGCCGCCATGGTGCCGACCATCACCGACAGCAGCAGAAGCCACCGGTAGCGTTCGCCATGGCGCGCGCGCAGCGCGGGCAGGGAGTGGTCGCTGGACGGAGTGGTCATGGGTGCGCGGGGCCTGGTGGCGGCCTAGCTTAGCGCCTTTGCGTGTCGGCCCGCCCGGATGTGGGCACTGGAGGGGGTCGGGTATATTGCCCGAGGTCTGCCCTCTGCCTTTGCTTTCTTTCCTACATGCAACCTGTTCCGCACGCTTCACTGATCATTCGCGGCCTGCTGCTGCTGATCGTGGCGGCCGGCGTCTACTTCTTCCGTGGCTTTCTGGTGCCGGTGCTGGCCGCACTCATCATCGGGTTCGCCAGCTGGCCGCTGTACCTCCGGGGCGTTCGCGCGTGCGGCGGCCGCACCACCCTCGCGGCGAGCCTGGCGCTGCTGATCGTCATCGGCGTGCTGGTGGTGCCGCTCACGATGGCGCTGCACTACGCGCTGAAGGAAGCCGGCACGCTCGTGACCTGGCTGCTCGAGGTCAACCGCAACGGCGCGCCGCCGCCGCACTGGATCGAGTCCCTGCCCTGGGTCGGCGAGACCCTCGCCGCCTACTGGCGCCAGCACCTGGGCGAACCGCATGCGCTGGGCGACTGGGTCCAGATCCTCAGCGGCCAGCACATCGGCAACATCTACCGCATGGTGCTCAGCGCCACCGGCGACGTGGTGAACCTCGCGCTCACCGTGCTGTTCATGTTGATCACGCTGTTCTTCGTCTACAAGGACGGCACGCGCATCGCCAACCAGCTCGACGCGATCGGCGAGCGCATCCTGCCGCTGCAATGGCAGCGCTTCTCGCGCGTGGTGCCCGCCACCGTCAGCGCCACCGTGACGGGCCTCGGCCTCATCGCCATCGGTGAAGGCGTCGTGCTGGGCCTGGCCTACTGGGTTGCTGGTGTGCCCTCGCCGGTGCTGCTGGGGGTTGTCACCGGCTTCATGGCGCTCATCCCTGGTGGCGCGCCGCTGTCGTTCACCCTGGTTTCGCTCTACCTCGTGGGATCGGGGGAGCTGCTGGCTGGCGTGGGCCTGTTCGCCTGGGGCTCCATCGAACTGTTCATCGTCGACAAGACGCTGCGCCCGCGCCTCGTGGGCGGCCCGGTGAAGTTGCCGTTCCTGCCCACCTTCTTCGGCCTCGTGGGCGGCGTGAAAACCATGGGCATCGTCGGTCTGTTCGTCGGACCGGTGCTGATGGCGCTGCTGGTGGCGATCTGGCGCGAGTGGGTGCGCAGCATGAGCGAAGCGCCAGTGGTGCCGCTGGTGCTGCCGCCCGAAGCGGTTCCTCCGCGCGAAGACCCGCCTCCGCGCTCCTGAGGCCGCGCGCGGTCCCGGTGCTGCGGGTAAACCCCGGTGAGCCGGGGCAGCCTGTGAAAGCGGCCTGAAAGCGCCACCGTCCTAATATGGCGAGGGCCCGCGGCGTGTGGGCCTCCAGAAAAGCGACGGTGCCCATGCGAATCCTGCTTGCCGAAGATGAGACGGAGCTGGCCACCTGGCTCGTCAAGGCCCTGGGCCAGAACGATTTCCAGGTGGACTGGGTCAACGACGGGCGCATGGTGCGGCGCAGCCTCAAGGCCACGCGCTACGACGCGCTCATTCTCGACCTGGGCCTGCCGTCCCTGGACGGGCACGATGTGCTGAGCGACCTGCGGGAAGCCGATCAGCGCCTGCCGGTGCTGATCCTGACCGCGCGCGATTCGCTGCGTGAGCGGGTCGATTGCCTGCACGCGGGCGCAGACGATTTCCTCGCCAAGCCGTTCGACGTCGCCGAGCTCGAAGCACGCCTGACCGCGCTGATCCGCCGTTCGCGTGGCCAGGAGCACCCGCGTTTCGCGTGCGGACCGCTGAGTTACGACAGCGCGCTCAAGCAGTTCCGCGTCCATCACGAGCCCTTGAGCCTCACGCCGCGGGAGCACGCGGTGCTGCGCGCGCTCATCCAGCACCCGGGTGAACCGCTGTCCAAGCGCGAGTTGCTGGAGCGCGTGTTTTCCGACGAGCAGGACGTGCACCCCGAAGCCATCGAGGTGCTGATCCACCGCATCCGCAAGCGGCTGGAACACACCCCGGTGCGCGTGACGACGCTGCGCGGCCTCGGCTACCTGCTGGAACTCGCGCCATGAAGACGGTGCGATGGCCGCTGGTGAGCATCCGCCGCCTGCTGCTGATCCTGCTGGTGCCCGGCATGCTCGTGGTGGGCGCGGCCGAGCTCTGGCTGTCCTGGCGCACCGTGAACGACGCGGCCGATGCCGCCTACGACCGCTCGCTGCTGGGTGCGGTCAAGTCGATCGACTCCAGCATCTCCACCGCCAGCGGCGGCCTCGGGGTGGAGCTGCCCTACCGCATGCTCGAGTTCTTCGAGCTGACAGCGCAGGGCCAGGTGTTCTACCGCGTGGCCACCGAAGACGGGCTGGTGGAAATCGGCAGCCCCGATCTGCCCCCGCCGCCGGCACCGCTGCAGACCGGCCGGCCCCAGTTCCATGAGGGCGAGTACTTCGGTCAGGCCGTGCGCGTGGGCAGCTATGCGCGGGAGCTGAGCGAGCCGCTGGCGGGCAAGACGGGGCCGCAGCGCATCGTGATCCAGGTGGCCGAAACGCTCGACGCGCGCAACGATTTCCGGCGCGGGCTGCTGTTTCGCACCGTGGCCCGCGATCTCCTGCTCATGCTGCTGGCCACGGGCTTGCTCGTTCTCTCGATCACCTGGGCGATGCGCCCACTGGTGCGGTTCCGCCAGGAGGTCGAAGGCCGTCCGCCCGAAGACCTGACACCGATGTCCACCGACCGTGTGCCGGCCGAGGTGTTGCCGCTGGTGCACGCCATCAACCACCACATCGAACGCAACCGCGAACAGGGCGAAGCGCGCCGCCGTTTCGTGGACGACGCATCGCATCAACTGCGCACGCCGCTGGCCACCCTGGCCACGCAGGTGGCGTACGCCCAGCGCGAGAGCGACCCGCTCGGGCAGCGCGAGGCGCTGTCGTCGATCCGCCTGCAGCTGGAGCAGACCATCCAGCAGACCAACCAGTTGCTGTCCATGGCCCGCGCCGATGGCGCGCCCCTGGTCTTTCAGGTGGTGGACGTGGTGCGGCTGGCCGAATCCGCCACGCGCCAGTGCTGGGCCCTCGCGCGCGAGCAGTCGGTTGATCTGGGGTTCGATGGGCCGGACGACGCGATGCTTTTGCGCGGCGACCCCGACCTGATCGGCGAAGCGCTGTCCAACCTGCTGGTGAACGCGATCCGCCACGGCGGCGCGGGTTGCCGCGTGACGCTCTCCGTGCGCGCGCATCCGGCCTCGTCGGACGGGCCAGCCCAGGTGCGGCTGCGCGTGGTGGACGACGGCCCCGGCCTGTCGCCCGAAGACCTCGCGCGGGCCGGCGAACGCTTCTTTCGGGCACAGGGCACTTCGGTGCCCGGCTCGGGCCTGGGGCTGGCCTTTGTGCGCACCGTCGCGCATCGCCACGGCGGTCGCATGGCGGTCTCGCCCGGGCCCGGCGGGCGCGGGCTGCAGGTCGACATCCACCTGCCCGTGATGGACGCTCCCGCGTGATGCCGGGTTTACCCCGAGGTTTGCGCGATGGCGCTGAAAGCGGCTTGAAAGTGCCCCCTTCCTACATTGGGCACACGGCATCTCCGAATGCCGTTGTTAACCACCCCATTCGAGGAGACACACCGTGAAGATGATCCGTCACATCCTGATGACCGCCCTGTCGGTCTGCGCACTCAGCGCATTTGCCAATCCCCTGGCCAAGACCGAGTGCATCGCACCGGCCAAACCCGGTGGCGGTTTCGACCTGACCTGCAAGCTGGCCCAGAGCGCGCTGCAGGACGCCAAGGTCATCAACGACCCGATGCGCGTCACCTACATGCCCGGCGGCATTGGCGCCGTGGCCTACAACACCATCGTGGCGCAGCGCCCCGACGCGGCCAGCACCATCGTGGCGTTTTCCGGCGGATCGCTGCTGAACCTGGCGCAAGGCAAGTTCGGCCGCTACACCGAGAACGACGTGCGCTGGGTGGCGGCGGTGGGCACCGACTACGGCGCCGTCGTGGTGGCCGAGAACTCGCCCTTCAAGTCGCTCAAGGAAGTGATGGCCGCGATCAAGGCCGACCCCACCAAGGTGGTGCTGGGCGCCGGCGGCACGGTGGGAAGCCAGGACTGGATGAAGGCTGCGCTGACCGCTCGCGCCGGTGGCGTCAACCCCAAGACCATGCGCTATGTGGCATTCGAGGGCGGGGGCGAAGCGCTCACGGCCCTGCAGGGCGGCCATATCCACGTGTTCACCGGCGACGCCGCGGAGGCGCTGCAACAGCGCAAGGCCGGCGCGAAGATCCGCATCCTCGCGGTGATGCACGACAAACGCCTGCCCGGTGACCTGGCCAATGTGCCCACCGCCACCGAAGAGGGCTTTGCGGTCGAGTGGCCGATCGTGCGCGGCTTCTACGTCGGCCCCAAGGTGAGCGATGCCGACTACAAGGTGTGGGCGGACGCGTTCGCGAAAGTGCTGGCCACGCCGGCCTACGACAAGCTGCGCGACGAACGCGGCCTGTTCCCGCTGGCCATCACCGGGGCACCGCTCGATGCCTACGTGAAGAAGCAGGTGGAGGGCTACCGCAAGCTCGCCGAAGAGTTCGGCCTCTCGACCAAACCGGCGAACTGACATGAGCGACCGGGTACTGGGCGCGGTCTGCGTCGGCGTGGCTGCGGCCATGGCATGGGCCTCGCAGGGTTACGTGGCCGACTATTCGTACGAACCCCTGGGGCCGCGGGCATTCCCGCTGTTGCTGGCGGTGGGCCTGGGTCTGAGCGGGCTGTGGATGGTGCTGCGGCCCTCCGTGGGCACGGAGGCCTTCAAGGGCGTGCCATGGAAGGGCACTGCGCTGTGCGCGGGCGCGGTGCTGCTGTACGCGCTGCTGTTCCAGCTGCTCGGCTTCGCGCTCGCCACCACGCTCATGGCCTTGCCCGTGGGGCTGGCTTTCGGTGGCAGCTGGAAGCAGTCGCTGGCCGCTGGCCTGGTGCTGGGCGTCGGCTTTCACTTCGTGTTCGACAAGCTGCTGGATGTGACCATGCCCACGGGCGTGCTGTCCTTCCTGCTGGGGGGCTATTGAGATGGAAACGTTACGGCACCTGCTGGACGGCTTCGGTGTGGCCTTCAGCCCGGTCAACCTGCTCATCGCGGCGATCGGCTCCTTCATCGGCACGGTGGTCGGCCTGCTGCCGGGCCTGGGGCCCATCAACGGCGTGGCCATCCTCATGCCGCTGGCCTTTGCCATGAAGCTGCCGCCCGAGGCTTCGCTGATCCTGCTGGCCGCGGTCTACATCGGCTGTGAGTACGGCGGGCGCATCTCCTCCATCCTGCTCAACGTGCCCGGCGACGCCGGCGCGATCATGACCGCGCTCGACGGCTACCCCATGGCGCGCAAGGGCCTGGCCGGTGTCGCGCTGTCGATCTCGGCCTGGAGCTCCTTCGTGGGCTCGCTGGTGGCCACCGTGGGCATCGTGCTGTTCGCGCCGCTGCTGGCCGAATGGGCGCTATCCTTCGGCCCCGCCGAGTACTTCGCGCTGATGTGTTTCGCGTTCGCCTGCATCGCCGGGTTGATGGGCGATGCGCCGGTGAAGGCCGGCGTGGCGGCGTTGATCGGCCTGGCCATGTCCTGCGTGGGCCTGGATTCCAACTCCGGCGTCTACCGCTTCACGGGGGGCGATGTGCACCTGTCCGACGGCATCCAGTTCGTGGTGGTCGTGATCGGGGTGTTCTCCATCAGCGAGATCCTGCTCATGCTGCAGGAGCACCACAGCAGCGCGGGCCTGGTGACGCAGACCGGCCGCATGATGTTCAACCTGCGCGAGATGGCCTACACGTGGTGGAGCACGCTGCGCGCCAGCGTGGTGGGCTTCGGGGTGGGTGTGCTGCCCGGCGCCGGCGCCACCGTGGCGAGCGCCATGACCTACGCCATGGAGAAGCGCCTGATCGACAAGGAAGGCACTTTCGGCACCGGCGACATCCGCGGCGTGGCGGTGCCCGAGGCCGCGAACAACTCGGCGGCCACCGGCTCCTTCGTGCCCATGCTCACACTCGGCGTGCCCGGTTCGGGCACCACGGCGGTGATGATGGGCGCGCTCGCGCTCTACAACATCACGCCCGGCCCGGCGCTGTTCAGCCAGCAGCCCGATCTGGTGTGGGGCCTGATCGCCTCGATGTTCCTGGCCAACATCATGCTGCTGGTGCTCAACATCCCGATGGTGGGCATGTTCACGAAGATCCTCAGCGTGCCCAACTGGGCGCTGGTGCCAGGCATCCTCGCGGTGTCCAGCGTGGGCGTATACGCGGTGCATGCCACCACCTTCGATCTGCTGCTGATGGCGGCGCTCGGTTTCGCGGCCTACCTGCTGCGCAAGCAGGGCGTGCCCATGGCGCCGCTGATCCTGGGCTTCGTGCTCGGCCCGCTGATGGAACAGAACCTGCGCCGCGCGCTGTCGATCAGCAATGGGGACTTTCACATCCTCGTGGGCAGCCCGATCTCTATCGGCCTGTGGGTCACGGCTGCGCTCACGCTGGCGGTGCCGTTTGCCCTGCGGCTGAAGGCCGGCCGCGCCCGCCCGGTGGTGAGCCCGGCGCCCTGAGCCAGCCCCTGGCGCTCAGCCCGCTTCGCGGGCGGCGCGCAGGGCCTTGGCCACGCAGGCCGAACAGATGCAGGCCTGGCCCCTCGCTTCAGCGGGAATGCGGTCGAACAGCGCCGGGCTGAAGGTCGCATCCACGCACCAGCAGGGTGGTTGTTTCTCACCCGTCTCGTGCTCGATCTCCATCGCGCAGCGGTTGTCGCTGCCGCACAGCGGGCAGCGGGCCGGGTAGATCGTGGGTGCGGACATCGGCGCAGTGTATGACGCCTCAGCGACAAGCGCGGGGCCACGCGTCACTACCATGGGCCGCATGAACGCCACCACGCCAAACACTCCTTCCGAAGGCCGCATCCTCACCGAGGTTGCAGGCCCCGTGCTGCAGATCGGCATCGACCGCGCGGCCAAGCGCAACGGCTTCACGCCCGCGATGATGCAGGCGCTGGCCGAGGCCTACACGCGGCTCGATGACGACCCGGCCTTGCGCGTGGGCGTGCTCCATGCCATTGGCGACCACTTCACCGCCGGGCTGGACCTGCCCAGCTTCGCGCCGCTGATGCAGCGCGGCGAACGCGCCATGGCCGAAGGGCTGGTCGACCCGCTGAACCTCGGGCGGCCCGGCTACCGCCGCCGCACCAAGCCGATGGTGGTGGCGGTCAAGGGCATCACCTACACGCTGGGCATCGAGCTCATGCTCGCCGCCGACATCGTGGTCGCGGCGGACGACTGCCGCTTCTCCCAGCTCGAGGTGCAGCGCGGCATCATGGCCACGGGGGGCGCCACGCTGCGCATGGCCGAGCGCGCCGGCCTGGGCAACGCGCTGCTGCACCTGCTGGCCGCCGATGTGTTCGACAGCGCCGAGGCATTGCGGCTGCATTTCGTGCAGCGCGTGGTGCCCGCGGGCAGCGAGCTCGACGAGGCCATGCGCATCGCGCAGGCCATTGCCGAACAGGCGCCGCTGGCCGTGGTGGCCACGCGGCTCAACGCCCTGAAAGCGGTGGAAGAAGGCCCGATGGCGGCGGCCGACGAGTTCGAGGCCATGCAGCAGCGGCTGGCCAACAGCGACGACGCGCGCGAAGGCGTGCGCGCGTTCCAGGAAAAACGCGCCGCGCGCTTCAGCGGGCGGTGAGCGTCGTCGCCGGCAACGCCGGATCGCGCGGGCGCCAGAGCCGGCCCAGCGGCTGCTCGACCCCATGGTGGAACAGCGCGCCCGCCAGGTTGCACGCCAGCCAGGCCAGCAACACGCCACCGGTCTGTATCTCCGCGTCGGCGCCGCCGTAGCGCGTGAACCAGGCGTTGACCACCAGCGCGATGGGGAAGTTGAGCAGGAACACCGAATACGAAATGCGGCTGAGGTACGCCACGGCGCGGCTGTGTGGCCAGGTGAACATCCAGCCCTGGCGCTGCGAACAGGCCAGCGCCACGCACACGCCCAGCGCCAGCGCGATGCGCTCGCGGAAGTCGATCGCCAGGGACGCGAGTGCCATGGCCACCACGGCGCCCAGCAGCCAGCGGCCGCTGCGCCAGGCCGCGTCGTTCGACGTGGTCCACCAGGTGAGCACGCCCAGCCCATAGGCACCAAAGAAGTACAGCGCCCAGCTGTCCCAGTCGGCCTCGCGGTTGAAGTGAAACAGCGAGGCCGCCACCACAACGACCACCAGCGCCTGCGCCCACGCGGCGGCGGTGTGCTGGCGGCGCGCCAGCCACAGCAGGGCCAGCAGCAGCGCGTAGAGCTGGAAGTCGATCGCGACGTACCAGACACCGGCCGAGAGCGACTCCATGTCCAGCAGCGTGTGCAGCAGCAGCGCGTGCGAGACGAACTGCCACAGCCCGGGGGGTGCGGAGAGCGAGTCGTGTGCCATCCAGCGGCGTGCCAGCTCGGTGCAGAGAATGGCCACCAGCAGCGAGGCGATGTAGGGCAGTGCGGTGCGCACGTAGCGCTGGCCCAGCTGCCCCATGGGCGATGGCGTGCGCAGCACACCGTCGGGTGCGAGGCTGCGCGCGGCGAGGAAACCCGCGACCACCAGGAACACCTGCACCGCCATGCGGGCGTCCTGGCTGAACCAGGCGACGAGGTCGGGGGCGAGCCGGTGCGTCCAGTCCGACATCGGGCCGTAGAACGCCAGGTGGTGCAGCACGATGAGCTGCGAACCCACCGCCTTCAGCAGGTCGATGAACATGAGGCGCCCGTCGGCGCCCGGCGTGGGCTGGGTGCTCACAGTGCGGCCACGCTGCCGTCGCTGCGCGGATCGGCCGCGCCCTCGATCACGCCGTCGGGGTGCCGCACCAGCGCGCCGGCGTGGCCCATCGTGTCGCTGAACGCCTCGGGCAGCGCCTCGATCGTGTGGCCTGCCTCACGCAACGCGGCCACCAGGGCCGGGTCGAAGCGGTTCTCCAACTTGAGGGTGGTGCTGGTGTCGCCCCAGGTGCGGCCCAGCAGCCAGCGGGGCGCGCTCACCGCCTGCTGCAGCGTCTGGCCGAAGCGGGCGTAGCGGGTGAACACGGCAGCCTGCGTCTGCGGTTGGCCCTCGCCGCCCATGGTGCCGAAGGGCATCACGCGGCCGTCGTCGAACACCGCCAGCGAGGGGTTGAGCGTGTGGAAGGGCTTGCGGCCCGGCTCCAGGCTGTTGAGGGCGTTGGGGTCGAGCGAGAAGCTGGTGCCGCGGTTCTGCCAGCAGACGCCGGTGTCCTGCAGCACCGTGCCGGAGCCGAACTCCCAGTACACGCTCTGGATGAAGCTGACCGCGCGCCCCTGTGCGTCGATCGCACCCATCCAGATCGTGTCGCCCGGCGCGGCCGGGTCGGGCCAGGGCAAGGCACGCTGCGGGTCGATCTGCGCGGCCAGGGCGTCCAGCGCGCCGGGTTCCAGCAGGCTTTGGGGGTCCACGGGCACGCGGCCGGGGTCGGTCACCACGCGTTCGCGCACGCGAAAGGCGCGCTTGGTGGCTTCCACCAGGCCGTGCAGATGGGCGAAGCCCTCGCCCTCGCTCACGCCCAGGCGGTCGAACAGGCCGATGATCATCAGCGCGGCCAGGCCCTGCGTGGGCGGCGGCAGGTTGTGCACCGTGCTGTCCTTCAGTCGCACGGCGAGCGGGCGCACCACCTGGGCCTGGTAGGCCGCCAGGTCGCTGGTGCGCAGGGGGCTGCCCAGGCGCTCGAGTTCGGCGCCGATGCGCTGGGCCAGTTCACCGCGGTAGAAGTCGTCCAGGCCTCGCTCGGCCAGCGTGGCCAGGGTCTGGCCCAGCGCGGGCTGCCGCAGCACGTGGCCGGGTTCGGGCGGCTGGCCGTTGACGAGAAAGGTGGGTGCGAAACCGGGCGCGTCCTTCAGGCCGTCGAGCTTCTGCTTCGTCAGCGCGGCCTGGCTGGTGCTCACCACCACGCCGTCGCGCGCGTGGCGAATGCCGTCGGCCAGCAGGCGCGAGAGCGGCAGTGCCTGGCCCCAGGGGGCCGCCACTTCCAGCGCCTTCGCCCATCCGCCGATCGTGCCGGCCACGGTGAGCGCGGCGGTCGGGCCGCGCGAGGGGATGGCGTCCAGCCCGGAGTAAAAGTCGCGCGAGGCCAGGGCAGCGGCCGGGCCGCAGGCGTCGATGGCCACCACCGGCCGGCCGGGTTCGTGGATCAGCCAGAAGCCGTCGCCGCCGATGGCGTTCATGTGCGGGTAGACCACGGCGATGGCCGCCGCGGCCGCCACCATGGCCTCGACCGCGTTGCCGCCGTCGCGCAGCACGTCGCGGCCGGCTTGCGCCGCGAGATGGTGGGGTGCGACCTGCATGCCGCCCAGGGACTTGAGGGTGTGAATCATCGAAAACGCTTTCCTGCGTGTGGGAAGGAGTGGATAGCCGTCAACCGGGTATTGTCGCGGTGCCGTGAAGGGCCAATTGCAAGCAACTGGCGCGCCAGCGACGCATGGGCATAGACTGGGCCTCATGAGCTCCTCCCCATCCTGGCCCGTCGTGCCCGCCCTCCTGGTCGCCCTGGTGGTGGCCGTGCTCGCCACCTCGGGCTGTGCGGCCTGGCGCATCGGCAAGGCCAGTGAGCTGGCCAAACGCAGCGAGCCGCTGCAGCAGGTGCCCGCAGATCCTGCCCTGCGCCTGCTCGTCGTGGGCGACAGCACGGGCGTGGGCACCGGTGCGAGCGCACCGCAAGCCAGCCTGGCCGGTCTGCTGGCGCAGGCGTATCCGCGGCTTCAGATCGACAACCGCTCCCAGGATGGCGCCACGTTTGCCGATGTCATCGGCCAGCTGGATGCCGCCACCGCGCGCTACGACCTGGTGCTTGTGCAGGCGGGCGGCAACGATGTGATCCGCCTGCGCAAGCTGGAGGACGTGAGCGCCGACATCGACCGCGTGATCGTGCTGGCGCGCGCGCGCGGCGAACGCGTGATCGTCATGCCGGCTGGAAACGTGGGCAACGCGCCCTTTTTCTTTCCGCCCGTCTCCTGGCTCATGACCTCGCGCGCGCGCTCTCTGCACGGCTTCGTGCGCGAGGCCGCTGCGCGAAACCAGGCGACCTATGTGAACCTGTTCAAGGACAAGGCGAACGACCCGTTCGCACAACGACCGGGGCTGCACGCGGCGGACGGCCTGCACCCGAGCGACGCGGGTTACCGCGTGTGGTTCGACGAGCTCATGGCGCAGGCCCAGCTGTCGGCGGTGCTGGCGTCCGCCAGGGCCCGCTGACGCCACCACGTTCAGTCCGCGGGCGCGAAGTGCGCCACGAGCGCCTCGCCCCAGGCCCACGGGCCGGCGAGGGTGAGCGTCACCGTGGTCCAGTCGCCATCGGTCTGCACCTGCTCGTCCGCGTCCCACGCGCCACCGTCATCCAGCGCAGCGCGTGGCCCAGGGGCGTGGACTTCTGCCCAGGCGAGCACGGCACGCACCTCGGCCAGCACGGCGGGCAGCTGGGCAGCGCGCACACTGGCCATCGCGTCCCAGGTGCCCGTGCCGTCGCCGTTGTCGCTGGCGTCGAAAAGCAGGTACTGCAGCAGGGTCAGCCCGCCTTCACCTTCAACCGCCACGCGTGCAGCAGCGGCTCGGTGTAGCCGCTGGGCTGTTCCTTGCCCTTGAACACCAGGTCCAGCGCAGCCAGGTAGGCCTTGCTGGTCTTGAAGTTGCCGGCCATCTTCTGGTACAGCTTGTCGCCCGCGTTCTGGCCATCGACCACAGCGGCCATGCGTTCAAAAGTCTTGTTGACCTGGGCTTCGGTGACGATGCCGTGGTGCAGCCAGTTGGCGATGTGCTGGCTGGAGATGCGCAGCGTGGCGCGGTCTTCCATCAGGCCCACGTTGTGGATGTCGGGCACCTTGGAGCAGCCCACGCCCTGGTCGACCCAGCGCACCACGTAGCCCAGGATGCCCTGCACGTTGTTGTCCAGCTCCTGCTGCTTCTCGGCCTCGCTCCAGTTCGGGTTGCTGCTCACGGGCACCGTCAGCAGGCCGGTGAGCAGGTTGTCGCGCTCGGCGTTGGCATCGATCTTCTCCAGTTCCTTCTGCACGTCGGACACCAGCACCTGGTGGTAGTGCAGCGCGTGCAGCGTGGCGCCGGTGGGGCTGGGCACCCAGGCGGTGTTGGCACCTGCCTTCGGGTGGCCGATCTTCTGGCGCAGCATCTCGGCCATGAGGTCGGGCATGGCCCACATGCCCTTGCCGATCTGCGCCTTGCCGCGCAGGCCGCAGGCCAGGCCCACCAGCACGTTGTTGCGCTCGTAGGCCTGGATCCAGGCGCTGGCCTTCATGTCGCCCTTGCGCACCATGGGGCCGGCCAGCATGGCGGTGTGCATCTCGTCGCCGGTGCGGTCGAGGAAGCCGGTGTTGATGAAGGCCACGCGGCTGGCGGCCGCGGCGATGCAGGCCTTGAGGTTGACGGACGTGCGGCGCTCCTCGTCCATGATGCCCAGCTTGACCGTGCTGTCCTTGAGACCCAGCACCTTTTCGACGCGACCGAACAGCTCGGCGGCGAACGCGACTTCGCGCGGGCCGTGCATCTTGGGCTTGACGATGTAGACCGAGCCCTTGCGCGAGTTGCGGATCGCTTCCTTCTTCGAGCGCTTGAGGTCGTGCAGGGCGATGGTGGTCGTGACCATCGCGTCGAGGATGCCTTCGGGAATCTCGCGGTCGTCGCCCCAGAGCACGGCCGGGTTGGTCATCAGGTGGCCGACGTTGCGCACGAACATGAGCGAGCGGCCATGCAGGCGCACGCCGTTCTTCTTGCCGTTGGGCGAGGTGTATTCGCGGTCGGGGTTGAGGCCGCGCGTGAAGGTCTTGCCCGCCTTGGAGACCGACTCCGTCAGCGTGCCCTGCAGGATGCCGAGCCAGTTGCGGTACGCGAGCACCTTGTCCTGTGCGTCGACGGCAGCCACCGAGTCTTCCAGGTCGAGAATGGTCGAGAGCGCCGCTTCCACCACGAGGTCGCTCACACCGGCGGCGTCCGCCTTGCCGATGGGCGTGCTGCGGTCGATCTGGATTTCCAGGTGCAGGCCGTTGTGCACCAGCAGCACGGCGCTGGGGGCCTTGGCCTCACCCTGGTACCCGACGAACTGCGCCTTGTCGGTCAGCTTGCTGGTGCCGCCGTCGGCCAGCGTCACCACCAGCTCGCCGTCCTTGTTGACGCGGTAGCCGATGGAGCCCACATGCGAGCCCTTCTTCAGCGGCGCGGTGCGGTCCAGCACATGGCGCGCGTATTCAATGACCTTGGCGCCGCGCTTGGGGTTGTAACCCCCCTTGGGGCCGACCTTGCCGGCGCCCTTGTCCTCGGCGATCACGTCGGTGCCGTACAGCGCGTCGTACAGCGAGCCCCAGCGCGCGTTGGCGGCGTTGAGGGCGTAGCGCGCGTTCAGGATCGGCACCACCAGCTGTGGGCCTGCCTGCACGGCCAGCTCGTCGTCCACGTTCTTCGTGGTCGCCTTCACGCTCTTCGGTTGCGGCACCAGGTAGCCGATGGTTTCGAGGAACTTGCGGTAGCCCGCCATGTCGCGGATGGGGCCGGGGTTGGCGGCATGCCAGGTGTCCAGTTCGGTCTGCAGGCGGTCGCGCTCGCCGAGCAGCGCGGCGTTTCTCGGCGCAAGGTCCGACACGATGGCGTCAAAGCCCTTCCAGAAGTCCGCTTCGCTCACGCCGGTGCCGGGCAGCACCTGCTGGTTGATGAAGTCGAACAGTTCGGTGGCGACCTTGAGGCCGTGAATCTGGGTACGTGCAGTCATGGGGTGCTCCGTGAGGGCTGGGAGGATCGGATGACCAGCGCGCGCGTGCGCTGACATGGCTCGACTGTATTTCACACTCAGGTGCGCATTAAATCGATTTCCTGTCGTTTATCCATGACCTTTTTCGATGCAATCGCCGGGCCATCGCGGCACCGCCTGTGGTTGTCCAGCAACGTTTTGAGGCGCGGTAATCAAAAAGTCGACGAAAACCGGGGTCGCGACGGCTCCGGCGCCCGCTCGTCGAGCGGCCGATCAAGATGCTTGAAGCCGATCGGCCGACGGTCATTCGGCCGGCTGTGGTGGAACACAGGGCGGCCTCTCTTGTGTCATCAAATCACTTCAAAAATCGATTAAACCCATCGATCTTTTGTCTTCAATGGGCACTTCACAAGTTTTTGGCTCTTGAAGTGGTGTCGGTCCAAAGCTCTTCGAGCCGGTTTTCCTGCGACGGGCCGCACGGCCCGGCCACCCGGCGATGCCGGTGCACGGACGGCCTTGTTTTTCGAAATTTAGACGTTTAGTTCCTGTTTTTCGCCGAGCCGTTCCTGTTCGACGCCGCCTCGATCCTTCTTGCGAAGGCCCGCAGCCCAAGTCCTAGATTCGCTTTTTCGCGGTGTTCACTGTGCAGAAAGGGTCTGCGCAACGGGCGCAGCGGGCCGCCAACATGCCGATCCATGGGCGGCTGGTTCGTACTCCAAATCTCAAGTTATGAAAGACAGACTCATGAAAAAGACAGTGGCCGCCCTGGCCGTTCTCACCGCCATCGCTGGCGCCGCCCATGCTCAATCCAGCGTCAGCCTGTATGGCCTGATGGATGTGTTCGTCGGCAAGACCACCAGCAAGGACACCGTGGGTACCGTCGTCACCAAGACCAACCCCGGCACCAGCCTGACCAGCGGCGGCCTGAATGGCAGCCGCTGGGGTCTGCGTGGCTCCGAAGACCTGGGCGGTGGCCTGAAGGCCAACTTCCAGCTGGAAGCTGGTTTCAGCGCCGACACCGGCGTTGCTGCCGGTGGCTTCAACCGCACCAGCAAGGTCGGCCTGAGCGGTGGTTTCGGTTCCGTTGATTTCGGCCGCCAGTACACGCAGATGTACCAGCTGATCGACGGTTTCGACGCGCAAGGCACGTCCACCTTCTCCACCACGAATGCCATCTTCGGCAATGCGCTGGCTCCCTCGGTTCGCTGGGACAACTCGGTGGTGTACGCCACGCCGAACTTCGGCGGCTTCACCGCTGCAGCGCAGTACGCCTTTGGCGAGAACGCGACGCCCACCACGTCCGCTGGCCGCTCCTTCGGTCTGTCGGCTGGTTACGCCAACGGCCCGGTTGCTGTGAAGGCCGTTTACGAAAGCGCGAAGGCCACCGGTCCCGCAGCCGCAGCCAAGTCGACCGGCCTGGCCGGTAGCTACGACTTCGGTGTTGTGAAGGTCGTGGCCCAGTTCGTCAACCAGAAAGACGGCCTGGCCACCGGCCTGAAGGACCAGGGTGCCGTGCTGGGCGCTGTGGTGCCGGTTGGCTCCTCGGGCAGCTTGAACGTGGCCTATGGCCATGAAAAGACCCGCTATGTCGCCACCGGCGCGAACAGCAGCAAGGCCTCGGCGTTTGGGGTCGAGTACCTGCACAACCTGAGCAAGCGCACCACTGTGTACGCCGGTTTGAGCAGCATCAAGTACACGGATCTGGACGCCGTGGTGGAAACCACCTCGAAGGACCGCGTGTATGGTCTGGGCATTCGCCACCGCTTCTAAGCACAGACTGGCCGTCGCCGGTCAGATGGCCTGAACTCCGGGTTGAGAGCCCACCGCAGGAATGCGGTGGGCTTTTTTCTTTGCGCCTGCCCCGTCGGGGCTTCAACCCTCGGCCTGATCCTCTGCGATCACGACGCGCAACGACTGCGTGGCGCGCGCGAGGTCTTCGGGCAGCGCCTGATCCGTCACCAGCACCCGCACGTTGTCCCACGGCAGGCTCGTGATCAGTCCCGGGGCTTCGAACTTGCTGGCGTCGGCCACCACGATCACGGTCTCCGCGTGCGGGCAGACGGCCTGCTTGAATTCGACCTCGAAAGGGTCGAAGTCGAGGCAGCCGCCGCGCGCGCTGAGGGACGCCACCGAGACGATCAGGTAGTCGGGGTGCAGCTGGGTGGCGAAGCGCAAGGCGTTGGCGCCGGCGAGTGTCATGTCGCTGCTGCGCAGGGTGCCGCCGGGCAGCATCACGGTGTGGCGGTCGCCGCTGTTCGCGAGTGCGCGCGCCACCTCGAGCGAGGGCGTGGCCACCGTCAACCCGCGCCGCTCTGCCAGCGCTTCGGCGATGAAGCAGGCGGTGCTGCTGTTGTCGAGCACGAGGCTGGCGCCGTCCGGCAGCAGGGCAGACACCTGCCGGGCCAGCCGGCGCTTGGCGGCGACGTTGCTGCGCAGGCGCAGCAGGAACGGGGATTCCTGCACATCGCGGTGCAGGCTCACGCCGCCATGGAATTTCTGCACGATGCCGTCGTCGGCCATCGCCTGCAGATCGCGCCGCACGGTCTCGCCGGAGACGGCAAGGCGCTGCGCGAGTTCCACGGTGGTGATGGAGGGCGTGGCGCGCAGGATCTCCACGATGCGCTCCTGGCGCGCGCTCAGCACAGGTGTCATGGTCATGCGGTCATCCCTGTGCGGCCAGCAGTGCGCCGGACTGTCCATCGAACACCCGCAGGCGGGAGAGCTCGGGGGTGAGCACGATGGGTTGGTGGGTTTCGAGTGCCGCGTCGGCTTCTGTGCGCACCAGCACATCGGCGCTGCCCACGCGGATCTGGGCATAGGCTTCCGCGCCCAGCCGCTCCACGCGCTGCACCACGCCGGACCAGCTCAGCGCAGACGCGCCGGCCATGCCGGACAGCGTCAGCTCCTCGGGGCGCAGGCCCAGCACGGTGCCGGGCTGCAGCGCGGCGTTGCCGTAGTGGTCGTTGAGCCAGGCCCGGCCGGTGGCCATGCTGTCGGGCACCGGCAGGAAGTTCATCTCGGGCGAGCCGATGAAGGACGCGACAAATCGGTTCGCAGGCTGGCGGTACACCTCCATCGGTGCGCCCACCTGGCGCAGATGTCCCTTGTCCATCACGGCGATGCGCGTGCCCAGGGTCATGGCCTCCACCTGGTCGTGCGTGACGTACACGATGGTGATACCCAGCTCGGCATGCAGCCGCTCCAGCTCGCCGCGCATGTGGGTGCGCAGCTTGGCGTCGAGGTTGGACAGCGGTTCGTCGAACAGGAACACCTTGGGCTTGCGCACCAAAGCGCGGCCGATGGCGACCCGTTGCCGCTGGCCACCCGAGAGTTCGTTCGGCCGGCGCTGCAACAGCTCCGTGATCTGCAGCCGCTTTGCGGCTTCCTGCACGCGCTGGTCCACCTCGTCGCGCGAGAGCTTGCTGGTGCGCAGCAGGCCGAACGCCATGTTCATGTAGACCGTCATGTGCGGGTACAGCGCATAGGACTGGAACACCATGGCGATGTCGCGCTCGTGGGGTTCGGCGTGCGTGACGTCGCGCCCCCCGATCAGCAACCGGCCTTCGCTGATGTCTTCCAGCCCCGCGATCATGCGCAGGGTGGTGGACTTGCCGCAGCCCGAAGGGCCGACCAGCACCATGAAATCGCCCGCCTGCACGTCGAGGTCCAGCCGGTCCACGGCCACGTGATCGGGGTAGCGTTTGCTGATGCCTTGGAGAGAGATGGCAGACATGGGTATGGATGGTAAGGGCGAGTGGAAGGGAACGATTTCAGGTGCGGCGCAGGGTGGGGCTCATTTCAAGCCCGCGTGCATGAAGCTGTCGACGAAGCGGCGCTGGAAGATCAGGAACAGCAGCATCAGCGGGGCGATCACCACCATGGTGGCGGCCATCAGGCGCGGCCAGTCGGCGCCGCTGTCGGCCTTGGCCAGCAGGCCCAGGCCGATGGGCAGGGTGCGCACCGCCTCGCTGTTGGTGACGAGCAGCGGCCACATGTAGTCGTTCCAGTGCGTGACGACCGAGATCATTCCGAACGCGACCAGCGTGGGCTTCACCAGCGGCAGGTAGACGTGCCACAGCGTGGCCCAGTGGCCGCAACCGTCCAGCCGCGCCGCGGCGGCGAGGTCGTTCGGCACCTGCCGGAACGCCTGGCGCAGCATGAAGGTGCCGTAGCCGCTGGCAATGAACGGCACCATCAGCGCCCACAGGCTGTTGAGCAGGCCGAGCTCGCGCACGGTGATGAAGTTGGTCAGGAAGGTGGCGTAGATCGGGAACATCACCTGCAGCAGGAACAGGCCGAACAGCACGTCGCGCCCGGGAAAGCGCAGCCGCGCGAACGCGTAGGCCGCCAGGGTGATGGTGGTGAGCTGTGCCAGCAGGATGCCGCCCGTGACGAACAGCGAGTTCAGCAGGTAGGTGCCGAACGGCGCGACCGACAGCGCCGCCGGGTAGTTGCTCCACTGCAGCACCTGCGGCAGCAGGCCGGCCGCGGGGTCGAAGATCTCGGCGCGGGTCTTGAACGAGGTCAGCGCCATCCACGCCAGCGGACTGAGCCACAGCAGCATGGCCGGCACCAGCAACCAGTGCATCCAGCGCGAGCGGGCAAAAAGAGTTCTGGTCAGCATGTCATCGGCCCATGTAGTGAACACGCCGGCCCAGGGTGACGGCCACGATGCCGATCAGCCCCATGACCACCAGCAGCAGGATGTTGGCGATGGCCGAGGCGGTGCCGATGTCCTGGAACTGGAAGGCGTTCTGGTAGATGTAGAACGTGAGCACGTTGGTGGCGTCGGCGGGGCCGCCCTGCGTCATCACGAACACGTAGTCGAAGATCTGGTACGAGTGCAGCACGCCGATGATCACCACGAAGTAGAGGGTCGGCGAGATCAGCGGCACGGTGATGTGCACCAGCTGCCGGAAGCCGGACACGCCGTCGAGCCGGGCGGCCTCGTACAGGTCGCGCGGCACCAGCTGCAGCGCGGCGAGCAGGATGAGCATGAAGTACCCGGCGTACTTCCAGATGCTCATGAAGATGATGGCCGGCAGCGCCCATTGCCGGTCGTACAGCCACTCCAGCTTGGGCAGGCCGAGCATGTCCATCAGGCCGTTGATGGGGCCGTATCCGGGGGCGTAGAGAAACACCCACACCATGCCGGCGGCCACCGACGGCACCATCACCGGGTAGAAGAAGATGGATCGGTAGAGCGCGGTGCCGCGCAGCTTGCGGTCCAGCGCCACCGCCAGCAGCAGCGCGAGACCGATGGAGGTGGGCACCGTGATCACCATGTAGACCACGGTGTTGCGCAGCGATTGCCAGAACAGCGCGTCGTGCCACAACCGCTGGTAGTTTTCCCAGCCGACGAAGAAGATCTCGGTCGAGCCGAGCTGCACGTCGAAGAAGCCGTACATCAGCGACCGCACGATCGGCCAGTAGGTGAAGGCGGCCAGGAACAGCAGCGACGGCGCGAGCATCACCACCGCGGTGATGAGCTCGCGACGCCGCGCACGGCTCCTGACGACGGGCACGGTGGGCACAGGGTCGGCCAGTGTCAGCGTGGTCATGGCGTCTTCAGTGCATCAGCCGCGCCGGCGGGCCAGGCGCTGGATCTCGAGGTTGGACTTGGCGGTGGCCTCGCGCAGCGCGGCGTCGGGCTTCACCTCGCCGGCCAGCGTGCGGTCGATCGCGCTCTGCAGGTGCGCGCGCACCTTGTGGTAGCCCGGCACCTGCAGGAAGGCGCCCGCCACCTCGGCGGTCACGAAGGCCGAGCGCGACTCGGGCACCTTGGCCACGTGGGCCTTGAGCACCGGCGTTTCCCACGAGGACTTGCGCGCCGCGAGGTAGCCGGTGTCGATGCACCACTGGGCCTGGTTGGCGGTGTTGGTCATCCAGCGCGCGAAGGTCCAGGCGGCCTTCTTGTGCGCGTCGGGCTGCTTCTTCGCGATCAGGATCGGGCCGCCGCCCATGGTGGAGCCGATCTGCTTGCCCTTGGGCATGGGCGCGACGCCCACCGGGAACGAGGACGACTTGAGGATGTTGGTCATCGAGCCGGTGGAGTGGTACAGCATGGCGGTGCGGCCGGCCATGAAGTCGTTGGCCGAGCTCTCCCAGGTGGAGGCCGCGGGCATCAGCTTCGCCTGTGCCATGCGTTGCCAGAACTCCAGCGCGTTCACGCTTTCCGGCGCGTCGAAGGCGACCTTGTCCTTGTTCCAGAACACCAGGCCGTTCTGGCGCACGAAGCTCTCGAAGATCCAGTCGTGCCAGCCGCCACCGATGGTCAGGCCCCATTGCGACACGGTGTCGCCCTGGCGCACCGAGAGGGCCTTGGCGGCCGCTTCCAGCTCGGTCCAGTTGGTGGGCGCGGCCTTGATGCCGGCCTTTTCAAAGGCGTTCTTGTTGTAGTACAGCACCGGCGTGCTGCACTGGAACGGCAGGCCGTAGAGCTTGTTGTCGGACATGCAGGTGCCGAGGAAGCCGGGCAGGAAATCCTGGAACACGTCGTCGGCCTTCGCGAGCGCGGTCACGTCCTCCAGCGCGTCCATGTCCAGGAAGGTGCGCAGCATCGAGTTGATGGGCAGCCAGCTGGCCGGCGGATCGCCGACACCCAGCGCCGTCATGACCTTCTGTTCGGTGTTGTCGTAGCTGCCGGCGTAGATCGCCTCGACCTGGATGTTGCTGTGGGCGGCATTGAAACTGCTGATCATGTTGGAGACCAGGCGGTTGATATCACCCGACACGCCGACCGGGTACATGAAAGCCAGCTTGACTTGCTGCTGCCCGCTGGCGAACAGTGGCATGCCGCCGAACATGGCGGCGGCCGACACGCTGGCGCCGGTCTTGAGGAACTGGCGGCGTTGGGTGGAAACGCCCGGGGCGGGCAGGGCGGGGGCGGGGTTGAAACGGGACATGGCACGGCTCCTTCAAGACAAGGTGGTGAAACAGACAACTGGGAAAAGGCAGGTCGTATGTTCCCGTCACATCGTGACAAACATATGAAATCCACACAAGCAAGATCAGTTCCACATCAATTTATGGATTTGTGTTGAAAATAGCCATAGACTTCATGCCATGCCTTCCACGCTGCTGATCGCTCAACTCTCCGACCCCCACATCGGGACCGGTCCGGCGTTTCTGGGCGGGCGCATGGACACCGAAGCCGCCCTGCGCCGTGCGGTGGCCCATGTGGTGGCGCTGCAGCCCGCGCCCGACCTGGTGCTGCTCACCGGCGACCTCACCGAGCGCGGCACGGCCGCCGAATACGCCGTGGTGGCCGACGCGCTGGCGCCGCTGGGCATGCCCGTGTACGCGGTGCCGGGCAACCACGACGACCCCAAGGTGGCGCGCGATGCCCTGCGCCGGTGCATGCCGGTGGCGCCCGATGCCCCGGATGGTGCGTGCTGCTACCACCTGCGGCAGGGCGGGCTGCACCTCATCGCGCTCGACACCGTGGTGCCACGGCAATCGCACGGTGCGCTGGAGGCCGGCCAGCTGGCCTGGCTGGCCCGCACGCTGGACGCGTGCCGGGACGAGCCGGTGCTGATCTTCATGCACCACCCGCCCTTGCCCACCGGCATCGAGGCGATGGACGCCTGCAGCCTCATGGCGGGTGGCGATGCGCTGGCGGCGCTGGTGCGGGGCCACGGTCAGGTACAGGGGCTGCTGTGCGGCCACCTGCACCGCCCGGTGCAGATGCAGTTCGGTGGCGCGCCGCTGCACGTGGCGCCTTCGGTGGCGCACCAGATCGCGCTCGACCTGCGGCCCGGCGCAGCGCTGCACGCGCAACTCGAGCCACCCAAGATCTCGCTGCACCGCTGGTCGCCCGCGCATGGCCTGTGCACGCACCTGAGTTACGTCGAGGCCTTCGGCCCGGCGCTGCCGCTGTGATGCAGGCGCAGGTCGGCTTCGAGCGGCACCACTTTGCCGACCTGCGCAGCCTGCTGGCCTGTGCCTCGCCGCCACGCTCGGGGGACGAACTGGCCGGGCTGGCCGCGCACAGCGCACAGCAGCGCGTCGCCGCGCGCGAGGTGCTGGCCGACCTGCCGCTCCAGCACTTCCTGCAGGAAGCCGTGGTGCCCTATGAAGAAGACGAGATCACGCGGCTCATCCTCGACAGCCACGATGCCGCCGCCTTCGCGCCCGTGGCCCACCTCACCGTGGGCGGCTTACGCGACTGGCTGCTCTCCGACGCGGCCGACACCGCCACGCTGCAGGCGCTCGCGCCCGGCCTGACGCCCGAGATGGTGGCGGCGGTGAGCAAGCTCATGCGCAACCAGGACCTGATCCTGGTGGCCAGCCGCTGCCAGGTCGTCACGCGCTTTCGCAACACGCTCGGCCTGCCGGGCCACCTGGCGGTGCGCCTGCAGCCCAACCACCCTTCCGACAGCGCGGCCGGCATTCTGGCCAGCGTGCTCGATGGCCTGATGTACGGCGCGGGTGATGCCTGCATCGGCGTGAACCCGGTGAGCGACAGCGTGCCCGAGCTGGTCCGCCTGCTGCACATCTTCGACGAGCTGGTGCAGCGCCATGGCGTGCCCACGCAATCCTGCGTGCTCACCCACGTGACCAACACGCTGCAGGCCATCGAGGCGGGCGCGCCGGTCGACCTCGTGTTCCAGAGCATCGGCGGCACCGAAGGCACCAACCGCAGTTTCGGCATCCACCTGGGCCTGCTCGACGAGGCCCACGCCGCCGCGCAAAGCCTGCGGCGCGGCACCGTGGGCCACAACCTCATGTACTTCGAAACCGGCCAGGGCAGCGCGCTCTCGGCCGGGGCGCACCATGGCGTCGACCAGCAGACGATCGAGGCGCGCGCCTACGCCGTGGCGCGGCGCTACCAGCCGCTGCTGGTCAACACCGTGGTCGGTTTCATCGGGCCGGAGTACCTGTACGACGGCAAGCAGATCGTGCGCGCCGGTCTGGAAGACCACTTCTGCGGCAAGCTGCTCGGGCTGCCTATGGGCTGCGACATCTGCTACACCAACCACGCCGAAGCCGACCAGGACGACATGGACAACCTGCTCGTGCTGCTGGCCAGCGCGGGCCTGAATTTCATGATGGGCGTGCCGGGTGCCGACGATGTGATGCTCAATTACCAGAGCACCTCGTTCCACGACGCGCTCTTCGTGCGGCAGCTGCTCGGCAAGCGGCGCGCGCCCGAGTTCGAGGCCTGGCTGCAGGCGCAGGGCATCACCGATGCGCAGGGCCGCTTGCGCCCGGTGCAGGGCGCGCCGGCGCTGGTGCGGGGGTTCAGCCCGCTGCTGGGGGCGCCATGAGCGAAGACCTGGTGCCGGGCGACCCCTGGAGCGAGCTGCGCCGCCACACCCCCGCGCGCATTGCGCTGGGCCGCGCAGGCAACAGCCTGCCCACGGCCGAGCTGCTGCGTTTCTCGGCGGCCCATGCACGCGCACGCGACGCGGTCCACGTGGCGCTCGACACCGATGCCCTCACCACTGCCTTGACCGGCATCGGCTGGCCGCCCGTGCTGGTCGCCAGCCAGGCCACCACACGCGACGAATACCTGCGCCGGCCCGACCAGGGCCGCCGCCTGCGCACCGAAGACCTGCAACGCCTGCGCGACATGGCCACCGGCCCGGTCGACCTCGTGGTGGTGCTCGGCGATGGCCTGTCCGCGCTGGCGGTGCAGCTGCATGCGCTGGCGGTGCTCACGTCGCTGCACCGGGCGCTGGACATCTCGACCGGTGAAGACAAGCCGCTGCACTGCGCGCCGCTCGTGGTCGCCACGCAGGCGCGCGTGGCGCTGGCCGACGACGTGGGTGCCGCGCTGCAGGCCCGGCTCGTGCTGATCCTGGTGGGCGAGCGCCCCGGGCTGAGCGCGGCCGACAGCCTGGGCGCCTACCTCACGATGGACCCGCGCGTCGGCCGCACCGACGCCGAACGCAACTGCGTCAGCAACATCCGCCCCGAAGGCCTTGCGCCACAAGCCGCCGGGCAGCGCCTGGCCTGGCTGGTGCGGCAGGCACTGCGCCGCGGCCTCACCGGCGTGGGCCTGAAAGACAACAGCGCCATCGCGCAGATCTCGCCATGAACCTTCCCTGGAACCCATGACCACACTGGCCTTGTTTGACCTGGACCACACCCTGCTCGACGGCGACGGCGACGACCTGTGGTGCCGATTCGTGCTGCGGCATGGCCTGGTCGATGCCGACCTGGAGCTCCGCAACGAGCAGATGGGTGCCGACTACCGCGCCGGCCGCGTCAGCGCCGAGGCCTTCAGCGACTTCTATGCCGGCTTGCTCGCCGGCCGCACGCCCGCGTTCTGGGCGCCCTGGCAGGACCGCTTCCTGGCCGAAGAGATTCGCCACCGCCTGCCGGACGCCGCGCGCGCGCTGGTCGCCTCGCACCGTGAGGCCGGCCACATGTTGGTGCTGACCACCGCCAGCAACAGCGTGATCGCGGCGCGCACGGCGGCCGACCTGGGCTTTACCCGCTGGATCGCCACCGAACTGGCGGTGGCCGGCGGCGTGTTCACGGGCCAGGTGCAGGGTGTGCCCAACATGCGCGAAGGCAAGCTGCAACGCCTGAAGGTCTGGATGGCCGAGCACGATCTGCCGGCCAGCGCACTGGACAGCGCGTGGTTCTACAGCGACTCGATCAACGACCTGCCGCTGCTGCGCAGCGTGGGCCATCCCGTGGCCGTGAACCCCGATGCCCAGCTGCACGCGCACGCCGCCGCCAACGACTGGCGCGTGATCGACGTGCTGGGCAGGGCGGTGGCCTGAGGCAGCTGCCCCGCGGGCGCGTTCAACCCACCCGCCCGCTCAACTGCCGCGCCGCGGCCAGCACCTTCGCCACGTGGCGCTCGTCGAACCGGTGTGCCGGCATCGTGAGTGTGAGCGCGGCGGCGATGGCGCCATCGGCATGGAACACCGGCGCAGAGATGCCCGCCACCTCGGCCAGGCGGTCGCCCACGGCGGTCATGAAACCGTCGGCGCGGATGCGCGCCAGCACGCGCTTGTCGGCCGCCGTGGGTGTGCGGCTGTCGTCGCCCGCGCCAAAGGCCGAGAGCACGCGCCCGCCCGTGCCCTGGTGCAAGGGCAGCACCTCGCCCGCGCGGATGTGGTCGCGCACCGGGTGCGGTGAGTCCACACGGTAGAGGCACAGGCGAGTCTGGTTCGGCGCCTGGCCCTGGCGCACGTGGTACGCCGCGCTCTCGCCGGTGGCGGCCACCAGCTGGCGCAGCACCGGCATGACCACGCGGTCCAGCGAGAACGACGCGGCGTAGAGGCCGTGCAGCCGCGCCACCTCGCCGCCCAGGGCGTAGCGCCCATCGTCCAGCCGTTGCAGCAGGTGCGCGTGTTCGAGCGACGCGATCAGGCGCAGCGCGGTGCTCTTGTGAAGCTGTGTGCGCTCGGCCAGTTCGGCCAGCGACAGTGCCGTGTCGCCCGCGCGGAACGCAGCGAGCAGCGACAGGGCGCGGTCCACCGCCGCGGTGCCACCGCTGGCGGCGTTGCTGTCGGCAATGGAAGGGGTCTGTGCTTTGCGGGGCATTGCGTCGGGTGTGGGTTGACAGCGCGCAGGGCATCTGCGATTCTTTCAATAGAAAGAATATCGTTTCAATAGATAGAACGCAAGAAAATCCTTTCAACATGTCCACCCAGCCGCAAGTCCTCATCAGCGAAGTCGGTCCGCGCGACGGCCTGCAGTCCGTCAAGGCCACGATGCCCACGGCCGACAAGCTGCGCTGGATCGACGCACTCGTGGCCGCCGGCCTGCGCGAGATCGAGGTCGGTTCCTTCGTGCCCGCGCGGCTGCTGCCGCAGATGGCCGACGTGGTGGAGGTGGTGCAGCACGCGCTGAAGCACAAGGGCCTCACGGTGATGGCGCTGGTGCCGAACCGGCGCGGTGCCGAGGCTGCGCTGGCCGCGGGCGTGCACAAGATCACCCTGCCGGTGTCGGCCAGCGAGGCGCATTCGCTGGCCAACGTGCGCAAGACGCGCGAACAGATGGTGGACGAACTGCGCGAGGTGCACGCGCTGCGCCGCGACACCGCGCCCGGTGTCGCGATGGAGGTGGGCCTGTCCACCGCTTTCGGCTGCACCCTGCAGGGCGCGGTGGACGAGGACGAGGTGATCCGCCTCGCCGTGGCCTGCGTGCAGGCCGGGGTGGACGAGGTGGGCCTGTCCGACACCACCGGCATGGCCAACCCCGCGCAGGTGCGCCGCCTGTTCACGCGGCTGCGCGCCGAACTCGGTGAGCGTGCGGGCGCGGCCCACATGCACAACACGCGCGGCCTCGGCCTGGCCAACTGCCTGGCCGCTTACGACGCCGGCGTGCGCACCTTCGACGCCTCGCTCGGCGGCCTGGGCGGCTGCCCTTACGCGCCGGGTGCCTCGGGCAATGTCGTCACCGAAGACCTGGTGTTCATGTTCGAGGCCATGGGCGTGCCCACCGGCGTCGATCTCACGCAACTCATCGCCGCGCGCCAACCGCTGCAGGCCGGCCTGCCCGGCGAGCCGGTGTACGGCATGACGCCCGAAGCCGGCCTGCCCAGGGGCTGGCGCGCCGCCTGATCCTCTTCTCCATCCCATGCAAGATTCCACGCAAGACACCCCCCGCCCGCTGCCCTTCGAAGGCCTGCGCGTCGTTGAATTCACCCACATGGTGATGGGCCCCACCTGCGGCATGGTGCTGGCCGATCTGGGCGCCGAGGTCATCAAGGTGGAGCCGCCCGCGGGCGACAACACGCGCCGCCTGCTCGGCTCGGGCGCGGGCTTCTACCCGCTGTTCAACCGCAACAAGAAGAGCCTGGTGCTCGACCTGCAGTCGCCCGAGGGCCGCGAGGCCGTGCTGCGGCTGATTGCCACAGCCGACGTGGTGAGCGAGAACTTCAAGCCCGGCACCATGAAGAAACTCGGGCTCGACTACCAGAGCCTGAAGAAGCTCAACCCGCGCCTCGTATACGTCAGCCACAAGGGTTTCCTGCCCGGCCCGTACGACCACCGCACCGCGCTCGACGAGGTGGTGCAGATGATGGGCGGCCTGGCCTACATGACCGGCCGCCCCGGTGATCCGCTGCGCGCCGGCTCTTCGGTGAACGACATCATGGGCGGTCTGTTCGGCGCGATCGGCGTGATGGCCGCGCTCAGCGCGCGGGAGAAAACCGGCGAAGGCTGCGAGGTGCAGAGCGCGCTGTTCGAGAACAACGTATTCCTGGTCGCGCAGCACATGATGCAGTTCGCCGTCACCGGCAAGCCGGCCGCGCCCATGCCCGACCGCATCTCGTCCTGGGGCATCTACGACGTGTTCCGCGTGAAGGACGGCGAGCAGATCTTCCTGGCCGTGGTGAGCGACACGCAATGGGCCATCTTCTGCAGCGCCTTCGGCTACGACGACCTGCAGGCCGACGCGCGCCTGCAGGGCAACAACAACCGCGTGCGCAACCGCGACTGGCTCATCCCCCTGCTGCGCGAACGCCTGGCGGTGCAGTCCGCCGCCGATCTGGCGGCGCTGTTCGAGCGCCACGGCCTGCCCTTTGCGCCCATCACACGGCCGCACGAGCTTCTCGAAGACCCGCACCTGCTCGCCACCGGCGGCCTGGCACCCATCACCCTGCCCGATGGCGAACGCGCCGGCCAGACCGCACCCACCGTGCTGCTGCCACTCACGCTGGGCGGTGAGCGGCCGGGCGTGCGCCGCAGCCCGCCGCGGCTGGGCGAGCACAGCGCCGAGCTGCTGAGCGAACTGGGGTATGCGCCCGGCGACGTGGAGCGCCTGAGCCGTGTGGTTGAAAAGCCTGCGTGAAAGTCATCAATTTCGGCGAAATCGTCATTGATCATTCACATTGGGTGAGGTAATCTGCCTCTCCGTGGACAAGCTCAAGCAACTCGAAACTTTTGTGGCCGTGGCCACCCGCGGCAGCCTCACCGCCGCCGCCAAGGCCGAGGGCGTGGCCCCCGCCATCATCGGGCGCCGGCTCGACGCCCTCGAAGCCCGCCTCGGCGTGAAGCTCATGGTGCGCACCACGCGGCGCATCACCCTCACGCACGAAGGCAGCGCCTTTCTTGAAGACTGCCAGCGCCTGCTGGTGGACATGGCCAACGCCGAAGCCAGCGTGAGCGCCGGTGGCGTGAAGGCCAGCGGCCACCTGCGCATCACCGCGCCGGCCGGCTTCGGCCGCCGCCACGTGGCGCCGCTGGTGCCGCGCTTCCGCGAACTGCACCCCGAAGTCACCATCTCGCTCAACCTCAGTGACCGCGTGGTCGACGTGGCCGGCGAGGCCTACGACTGCGCCGTGCGCGTGGGCGACCTGCCCGACTCTTCCCTGGTGAGCGTGCGCCTGGCCGACAACCGCCGCATGTGCGTGGCCACGCCGCGCTACCTGCAGCAGCACGGCCGTCCGCAGGTGCCGGCCGACCTGGTGCGCTTCGACTGCCTCACCCTGTCGAGCGACGCATCGCAGACGCGCGGCTGGGCCTTCACCGTGCCGGCCGCTGGCGGCCTGGGCGAGGTGGAGATCGTGCACCTGCGCCCGGGTGGCCCACTGGACTGCACCGACGGCCAGGTGCTGCGCGAGTGGTGCCTGGCCGGCTACGGTATTGCGTGGCGCAGCACCTGGGAAGTGGAAGCCGACATCGCCGCGGGCCGCCTCGAGAGCGTGCTCGACGACTTCGCCGCGCCACCCAACGGCATCTTCGCGCTCTTCCCGCAGCGCAAGCACCTGGCGCTGCGCGTGCGCCTGTGGATCGATTTCCTCAAGCACGAATACGCGCGCCCCGATTTCTGGAAAATCTGACCCTTTCTTCGAGCCACACACCATGACCACCCAGATCCTCGGCATCTCCGGCAGCCTGCGCGCGCAGTCCTTCAACACCTCGCTGCTGCGCGCCGCCCAGCCCCTGGCCGGCGACACGGCGCAGCTCGATGCGGCCACGCTGCACGGCATTCCCCTTTACGACGGCGATCTCGAACAGGCTGAAGGCACGCCTGCCGCCGTGCGCACGCTGAAGGAACGCATCCTCGCCAGCGATGGCCTGCTGCTCGTCACGCCCGAATACAACAACGGCATTCCCGGCGTGTTCAAGAACGCGATTGACTGGCTCTCACGGCCCACGCCCGGCATGCCCGATGTGTTCCGCGACCGTCCCGTGGCGGTCATCGGCGCCTCGCCCGGCGGCTTCGGCACCATCATGTCGCAGGCGCACTGGCTGCCGGTGCTGCGCACACTGGGCACCCACACCTGGCAGGGCGGGCGCCTCATGGTCTCGCGCGCGTCGTCTGTGTTCGCGCCCGATGGCGCCCTGCAGGACGACAAGGTGCGCCAGCAACTCGCCGAATTCGTGCAGGGCTTTGCCGCCTTTGTGGCGGCCTCGCGCCGCTGATCAACCCGGGATGTCGGGCTCGACCAGATGGGCCAACTGGGCCAGCGATTCCTGCCAGCCCAGGTAACACATCTCCAGCGGGATCACGTCCGGAATGCCTTCCTGCACCACGTTGAATTCGGTGCCGCAGGACACGGCCTTGAGTTGCACGTCCACCGACATCGTGCCGGGCAGGTTCGGGTCGTCGAACTTGTCGGTGTAGCGCAGGCGCTCGTTGGGCACGAGTTCGACGTACTCACCGCCGAACGAATGGGCGCTGCCGGTGGAGAAGTTGCGGAACGACATGCGGAACGTGCCGCCCACCTTCGCCTCCAGGTGCTCCACCTTGCACAGGAAGCCGTAAGGCGGCAGCCAGCGGGCGAGGGCGTCCGCGTCGAGGAAGGCGCGGTACAGCTTCTCAGGCGGTGCCTTGAAGACGCGGTGAAGGCGAACGGCGCGGGAAGTGGCGGTGCTCATGGCGGTGTCCTTTCATGTGGAATGGCATCCGGTGGCGCGGGCAAAAAATCCCGCCGCTGCATGCACGACGATGCAGCGTACGCCGTTTCGACATGAAAGCGCAGAGCGGGCTTCCCTCTCGCCGTCACGCCGCCCTGGGCCGACGCACCGCGCGCACCTTGCCGCTCGGGCCACCGCCGCAGTAGAACAGCCCGGCCCCATCGGCCTCGAGCCCGCTCACGCCGATGCCGGCCGGCATGTCGAGCCGTTCCAGCACTGCGCCGCTCTGCGGGTCGATGCGGCGGATGTCGCTTGCCTCGCCTTCCCAGGTGCCGTGCCACAGCTCGCCATCGACCCAGGTGACGCCGGTGACGAAGCGGTCGGATTCGATGGTGCGGCGGATGGCGCCGGTGGCGGGGTCGATCTGGTGGATCTTGCGGTCGCGGTACTGGCCGACCCACAGGCTGCCTTCGGCCCAGGTGAGGCCGGAGTCCGCGCCCGCGCCCGGCGCGGGAATGGAGGCCAGCACCTGGCCGGTGGCGGGGTCGATCTTGTCGATGCGCGCCTCGGCGATCTGGTAGAGGTGCTTGCCGTCGAAGGCGGTGCCCGCGTCGCCCGCGCGTTCCAGCGTGCGGGTGATGGCGCCGCTGGCGGGGTCGAAGGCGACGATGCCTTCGTCGGTGGCGGCCCAGACGCGCTGGCCGTCGTGCGTGACGCCGTGCACGCGCTCCGAGCCGTGGAAAGGGCCGTACTCGCGCACGATCTCGGCGGTGCGTGCGGGAATGGTGCTCTGTTTCATGGTGCTGCTGTGGATGGCGCCGGACATCGGCGGGTGCAGGTCACTCTATTCAATCGGCAGCGAAACGGGGAGTAACAAGATCGTCGTGAATCCGGCGAGCGGTGGTGCGAGCCAGCGCATCGTGCGCCCCTGGCCGATGGCGCGCACGCGCTCCTGCGCCTGCAGCTCGGCCAGCGCCCGCTGCACGGTGCGCTGGCTCGCGCCCAGCGCGAGCGCGAGTGCCGAGGTGGACCAGGCCGCGCCGTCGGACAACAGCGCCACCAGCAAAGCCTGTTCGCCGTCGATGGGCGGGGCGATCAGCACGACCTCGCGCCCGTCCAGCGGCTGCAACGCGAAGCCGCGCGCCGTGGCCTCGATGCGCGCCATGGGCCGGACGAGCGCGCGCAGCCGGCCGATCTCCACGCGCAACCGCGCCCGGTGTGTCTCGTTGGGGCGGCGGGTGCGGAAGGCGTCGGCGATCAGCGCGTCGCGGTCCGCATCGCCCGGCCACGCCTGCGCGAGGGCGCGGGCCAGGCTGAAGAGCACGGGGCGACGCGCAAGGCTCTGCCAGTGCGGGCCACTGCCCAGTCCGCGCTGGCAGGCGTCGACCACCAGTGCCTCGCGTGCCCTGATCGCGGCCACGTCGGCCAGCAGCAGCGGGCGTTCGCCCGTGGGGCTGAGCTGGCGGGCGGCGGGCTGCTCCAGCAGGGCCATCGCCTGCGCCACTTCGGCCTGCAGTGCGGGCACGCGGGCATGGCTGGCCGCGGCGTGCGCGGTGGCAAGGGCGGCGCGCGCATCGTCGATGTGCAGCGAGCGCAGCGCGAGCTCGGCGCGCACCAGCGCGGCCATGGCCGCGTGGGGCGGCGAGAGGGCGCTGGTGTCGATGCGGGCGAGCGTCTGCGCCGCTTCGTGCAGGCGGCCGAGCAGCAGCTGGCGACGCGCCGAAATGAGCAATGCCTGTCGCGCGTTGGCGTGGTCGGCGTGCACCGTGAGCGTGGTCGCGGCCGTGGTCAGCGGGCGCGTCGATCCCTTGAGGTCCCGCATGGCCAGGGCCACCTCGGCCTCGGCCACCACGCAGCGGGCGCGTGCCACGGCTTCGAGCGTGCCGAAGCCGCGCGCCGCCAGGCGCAGCAGCTCGCGGGCGCGCGGGTGTTCGCCGAGCTGGGCCATGGCAATGCCGCGCAGCGCGAGTGCGGGCGGGTCGTCCCGCAAGGCCACGCGCTTGAGCGCACCGAGCGCGTCGCCCGAGGCGAGGGCGCGCGCCGCGGCGGTGATGAGGGAGTCCATGCCGTGAGGCTACACCGCGATGAAGACAGACGTGCTGCCGTTGTGCGGGTCAGAGATCGGTGCGCCGGTCTTTCAGTTGCGAGGTGGTGCGCGCAGTGGCGAGGGCAGAGCGCGACAGCGTGACGAACAGCAGGGCTTCGTCGCGACCGGCCTGGGCCGGCACCTCGCCCATCGGCCCGCACACCGTGCTCAGGCCGCCGTAGGTGGTGGTGCCTTCCTGTCCGCAGGCGTTGGCGTAGACCACGCAAACGCGGTTTTCCAGCGCGCGCGCCGGCAGCAGCACGCGCTGCACCTCGTCGAATTCCAGCATGTTGGCCGTGGGCACCAGGATGGCCTCGGCGCCCTGCAGAGCGAGGCCGCGCGCGGGTTCGGGGAATTCGATGTCGTAGCAGATCAGCAGCCCGAGCTGCCAGCCGTTCCACCCGAACACGGCCGGCGCCTGCGGGCCGGGGCTGAACTGCGAGCGGTCCACGTCGCCGAACAGGTGGGTCTTGCGGTAGTTCGCCACTCGCTGGCCGTCGGCGGCGATGAACTGCGCGGCGTTGTACGGCTTGCCATCGGCGTGCAGTTCGGGGTAGCCGTAGACGATGGCGATGCCGTGCCGTTGTGCCATGTCAGCGACCGCCTGCGCGAGCGGACCGTCGGCCGGCTCGGCGAGGGCCGCCACGCCGGCTGCGCCAATCTGGTAGCCGGTGAGCGACATCTCGGGGCACACCAGCAGTTCCGCTCCTTGCGCGCGGGCCTGTGCGGCGGTGGCGTCGAGCAGCACCAGGGCCTCGGTGGTGCGGCCTGCGTAGGGGCACTGCCAGAGCGCGAGGGTGAGGGTGTCTTCCGGTGCGCCCATCGCGTTGCTCAGGCGACGAGGCCTGCCGCGATCCGGGCCACGCCCGCCAGGGTGGCGTCCCTGGTGGCGCTGTCGGCGCTGCTCTCGGCGAGGTAGGCGGTGATGATGAGTGGCGCGCGGCCGTTGGCGGGCCAGGCGATGCCGATGTCGTTGGCGTCGGTGCGGTTGGTGCCGGTCTTGTCGCCCACCCGCCAGCTGGTGGGCAGGCCGGCGCGCAGCCGCTTGTCACCGGTGGTGTTGCCGACCAGCCATTGCTGCAGCCGCTGGCGCGAGGCCGGCGACAGCGCGTTGCCCAGCAGCAGCTTCTGCATGGTGAGCGCCATCGCGCGCGGCGTGGTGGTGTCGAGCAGCGCGGCGGCCGTGCCGGTGTTCAGGCCGGGTTCGTTGCGGTCCAGCCGCGTGGTGCCGTCGCCAAGCTCGCGCGCGAAACGCGTGAGCGCTTCCGGGCCGCCATAGCTGGCGAGGATGAGGTTGGCGGCGGTGTTGTCGCTGGTGGTGATGGTGGCTTCGCACAGGCCGGCCAGGCTCATGCCTTCAGGTGTGCCGGCGTGCTTCTCCGTCACCGGCGAATACGTGACCAGGTCCTGCTTCGTGTAGGTGATGCGGCGTTCGATCGACTCCTGGCCCCGGTCGGCGCGGGCGAGCACCAGGGCGCTGGCCAGCAGCTTGAACGAGCTGAGCATCATGAAGCGCTCGTCGGCGCGGTGGCCATGCACCTGGCCGGTGGCGGTGTCGAGGATGCACGCGCCCAGCCGGCCCTGGGCGGTGGCTTCAAGCTGCTGCCATTGCGCCGGCTGCGGGGTGGTGGCGGCGAGGCCGCGAACGGGGGAGAGGGCCACGGCCATCGTGGCGGCAAGGGTGAGGTGGCGTCGCTGGATCATGGGTGGATTCGGGGAGAGAGACGCACACTGTAGCGGCGCTCAGTCGGGCAGCGCCATCGGCCCCAGCTCGGCGAACACGTCCCCCGGCCCGGGGTTGGCCGCGTGTGTCTGGCCACCCAGGTGCCTCACGATGCCCCACACCGCGTTGAGCGCGGTCTGCACCGCGCCTTCCACCCAGGCGGGCGTGAAGGACACGTCGTCGCCCGCGATGAAGATGCCGCGCTCGGTGGCTGAAAAACCTTCCTGCATGAAGTGGCTGTACATGCGGTGGTTGTAGCGGTAGTGGCCGGGCAGCGCGCCCTTGAACGCACCGAGAAAATGCGGGTCGGCCTCCCACGACACGCTGATCGGGTCGCCGATGATGTGGCTCGCGATGTCCACGTCGGGGTAGATCTTGCGCAGCGCCTGCAGCGCGAGCTGCACGCGTTTCTCGGTGTTGTGCGGCAGCATCTTGAGCGCGTCGCCCATCCAGGCGTAGCTCAGGCAGATCACGCCGGGCCGGTCGGGGCCGTTGTCGAACAGGTAGGTGCCGCGCGTGAGCCGGTCGGTGAGCGTCATGCCCATCAGCGGCCAGCCGTTGGCCCGCAGGTCGTTCCAGAACGGGCGGTCCACCATCACGAAGGTCTTGGACGACTGCATGTAGCGCGTGCGGTCCAGCGCCATCCAGTGCTTCTGCGAGAACAGCGACTCTTCCACCGCGATCTGCGTGGTCAGCAACCAGCTCTGGCAGGTGGTGAGCACGGCGGGGTAGCTGCGCGTGTTGCCCCAGGTGTCGGTGACGGCGAGTTCGTTGCTGGCCGCGCGCGCGATGGCGGTGACGCCGGGCCGCGTGGCGCCGTGGTGCAGGCTGGCCAGCGTGGTGCCGGCGGGCCAGTGGCGCATCTCGCTGGCGGCGGGCGTGTGCTGCCACAGCCCCAGCGGCACCTGCTGCACGCCGCCCACGATGAGGTGCTGGTTCTCGTCGCAACCGGTGAGCACCACGCGCAGGATCTCGAGCATGGAGTTGGGGAAGTCGGAGTCCCAGCCGCCGGTGCCGAAGCCGACCTGGCCAAACACCTCGCGGTGCTGGAACGACAGGCGAGAGAACGCGCCCGACGCAGCGACGAAGTCGTAGAAGGTGCGGTCGTCCCACAGCGGCACGAGCCGGTTCCACAAGGCCTTGAGCTTCACGGCATCACGCTCGCGCAGGGCCTGCTGCATGCCGGCGAAACCGGCGCCTTCTTCCAGCGCCTGCGCCCAGGCCTCGGCCACTTCGGCGAACAGCGGCGGCAGGTCGGCCAGCGTGCGGCCCCAGTGCGTCTGGCCTTCGAGATCGATCACGGTGCAGTTGGCCGCCGCCGTGAGCGGGTTGGGGAACGGCTGCGTCTGCAGGCCGAGGCGGTCGACGTAGTGGAAGAAGGCGGTGCTCGATGCGGGGAAGCGCATGCCGCCGAGTTCGGCGACCACGCCCTGCCCACCGTCGAAAGCCTGCGAACGCAGGCGCCCACCCATGCGCGAGGCCTCGTAGACCACGGGCTTGAGGCCGAGTTTCATCAATTCGTAGGCGGCCACCATGCCCGCCATGCCCGCGCCGACCACCGCCACTTCCTGTCCCAGGCGTTCGGCCGGCAGCTCGCCCAGGCCCGCCGGGTGCGCGATCCAGTCGTCGAACGCAAAAGGGAAGTCGGGCCCGAAGAGAGTGACGGGCGCGTCGGGGCTGCGCCGGGGCGTGGACATGGACGTACCTCCGGGATCAGAACAGGCTGGTCAGGAGCCAGACCGCCGTGCCCCACATCATGAGCGCAACCAGACCATCCAGCGTGCGCCAGACGTGCAGCGAATTGAGCCGCCGGCCAAGCCAGAAGGCGGCGCCACCCAGCGCCAGGAACCACACGAGGGAGCCCGTGGCCGCACCCAGCCCGAACACGGTGCTGCCCTGCCCGTAGGCCAGCGAGGCGGTGCCGATCAGCACGGCGGTGTCGATCCAGGCGTGGGGATTGAGGAACGAGAAGGCCAGCGCGGCCAGCACGGCCTGGCGGCGCGAGACGGGCGGCGCCTGCACGCCGCCGTCATGCGGGTCGATCGCGAGGGCCACGGGCCGCAGGAAGCGCTGGAACGCCTTCCAGCCGTAGACCGCCAGGAACAAGGCACCCGCGCCCACCATCGCGCCCAGCAGCTTGTCCGACAGCCCGCCCAGCCGCGCCAGGCCCAGCACACCCACGCCGATGAGCACCACGTCGGCCAGGGCGCAGGTGAGCACGGTGAGCCACAGGTGCTGGCGCTGCAGGCCGACGCGCAGCACATGTGCGTTCTGCGGGCCGATGGCCATGATCAGCGACATGCTCAGCACCATGCCGGCGGTGAAGGTGGGGAAGGCGAGGGTCATGAGAAAACTCCGGGGAACCGTGTGCAGGAAACGGCCGCGAGTGTGCGCGCAAAAGCGCATGAATTAAACAGAGTTAACTTAAACTCCATTTGCTTAAATAAAATTGAATAAAAATGCTGGACGCTCGCCAACTGGAAGCCCTGGCCGCCGTGGTGGAACACGGGGGTTTCGGGCCGGCCGCGCAATCGCTGTCGCTCACGCTGGCGGCCGTGTCGCTGCGCATCAAGTCGCTGGAAGACACGCTGGGCCAGCGCCTGCTGGTGCGGGGCAAGCAGGTGCACGCCACGCCCGCCGGGCAGGCGTTGCTGGCGCACGTCAAGCAGGTGCGCCTGATGGAAACCGATCTGCTGGACGGCCTTCAAGGCGGTGCCGCCATCAAGGGTGGTCCGCGCTGGCAGAGCCTGTCGGTGGCGATCAATGCCGATTCGGTGGCCGGCTGGTTCCTGCCGGGCGTTGCCGCGCTGGTGCAGCGCCACCGGTTGCTGCTCGACATCATGATCGATGACCAGGACCACACGCACGACGCGCTCAAGAGCGGCGATGTGATGGGCTGCGTGACCACGCTGGCGACGGCCATGCGCGGCTGCGTGGCCGAGCCGCTGGGGGTGATGCGCTACCACTGCGTGGCCGCGCCGGCCGTGGCGCAGCGCTGCCGCACGCCGCGCGGCGCGGTCTCGGTGCACAAGCTGCTGGCGCAGCCCGCCATCATCTTCAACCGCAAGGACGCGCTGCAGGACACTTTTCTGGAACAGCACTTCGGCCTGCGCCAGCCGCGCTACCCGCGCCATTTCGCGCCGGCGGTGGAGGCGTTCGAGACGGCGATCGAGCTCGGCCTGGGCTGGGGCATGGTGCCCGCGCAGCACCTGCACAAGCGACCGGCGCTGCAAGAGATCCTGCCCGGTGCGACGGTGGACGTGCTGCTGTACTGGCAGCACTGGGCGCACGAATCGCTGTCGGCGCAGCGCCTGACCGAAGCGGTGAAGGCCGCGGCGCGCGCGCACCTGGTGGCGCCGGGCTGAGCGCCCGGGCATCGGTGGCGCTCACCGGGGCGCTGCGCTCAGGCGGGCGCCAGGGCCGGTGGCTGGAAAGCGCGCACCGGTGCCGCCTCGCCGTGCCAGAGCGCCACGTCCACCAGCGCGGTCATGGCGCTGCTGCCCTGGGTCAGGCGCGAGGTGCCGATGTCGATCGTGAGCACGTTCGGGTTGCCGTGGCGCTCCAGGTCGTCGCCGTCGCCATCGAACCAGGCGCCGGTGGAGATCACCACCACGCCCGGCATCACGTCCTCGTCCAGCGTGGCGCCGCCCAGGCAGTTGCCGCGGGCGTTGAACACGCGCACCAGGTCACCGTCGGCGATGCCGCGAGTCCGTGCGTCGTCCGGGTTCAGCCGGACGCGCTGTCGCTCGCTCAACTTCTGCTCGCGCGAGACCACGCCGGCATCGAGCTGCGAGTGCAGCTTGTCGGCCGGTTGTGAGCTGATGAGGTGCAGCGGCCACTGGCGCGCGCTGTCCGCACCCAGCCATTCGGCGGGCGCGAGCCAGGTCGGCTGGGGCGGGCAGTCGGCGTAGCCGAAATCCGCGATCGCGGCCGAGTGCAGTTCGATGCGGCCCGATGGCGTGCCAAGCGGCGCCGCCTGCGGGTTCTGGCGGAAGGCTTCGAACAGCACCATCTCCTGCTCGGGTTCGGGCAGCTCGGCCACGCCCTGTTCCCAGAACCGGTCGAAGTCGGGCAGCGCGAAGCCGGCCGCGCGCCAGTTGTCGGCGGTGCTGTCGTAGATCGCGCGCACCCAGGCCGCCTCGTCGCGGCCTTCGGTGAACGCCGCCTCGTGGCCGGCGCGGGCCGCCAGTTCGCGGTAGATGTCGAAGTCGTTGCGGCTCTGGCCGACCGGCGCGATGGCCTGCTTCATCGCCAGCAGGTAACGGTCGCGCGAGGAACCGCCGACGTCGTCGCGCTCCAGCGTGGTGGTGGCCGGTAACACGATGTCGGCGCGGCGCGCGGTGGGCGTCCACCAGCTGTCGTGCACGACGATGGTCTCGGGTTTCTGCCAGGCGCGCAGCAGCCGGTTCAGGTCCTGGTGGTGGTGGAAGGGGTTGCCGCCGGCCCAGTAGACCAGCCGGATGTCCGGGTAGGTGTCGGTGCGGCCGTTGAAGGCATAGGCCTCGCCGGGCTGCAGCAGCATGTCGGCCATGCGCGCCACCGGGATGCTCCGGTGGATGGGGTTGGGGCCAGCCGACAGCCGCGGAGCAGCGACATCCGGCCGTGGCGTGGCCGCGCCGTTGATGGAGCCATGGCCGAAGGCGAAACCGCCACCGGGCAGGCCGATCTGGCCCAGCACGGCGGCCAGCGCAATGCTCGCCCAGTAGGGTTGTTCGCCATGGTGCGCGCGCTGCAGCGACCAGGTGCAGTTGATCATGGTGCGCTGGCGCGCGGCGCTGCGCGCCAGTTCGGCGATGGTGCTGGCCTCCACGCCGCAGATTGCCGCCGCCCAGGCCGCGTCCTTGGGCTGTCCGTCGTCCGCGCCGCGCAGGTAGCGGGCCCAGGCATCGAAGCCGTTGCAGTGGCTGTGCAGAAAGGCTGTGTCGTGCAGGCCCTCGGCCAGCAGGGTGTGGGCCATGCCCAGCATGAGGGCCGTGTCGGTGTTGGGCCGGATCGGGATCCAGCGCGCGTTCAGGCCATCGGGCACGTCGCCCCGGGTGGGGCTGACGACCACGAATTCGATGCCGGCCTGCGCGGCACGTGCAATCCAGACCGCGCTGCTGTGTTCGCCCGCACCGCCAGAAGTGACCTGGGTGTTGCGCAGCGGCAGGCCGCCGAAGGCGATGAACAGCTGGGTGTGCGCCAGCACGCTGCGCCAGTCGGTCACGCGGCCGGTCACGGGCGAGTAGGTGCCGATCACGTGGGGCAGCAGGAACTGGGCGGCGCCCCAGCTGTAGTTGCCAGCCTGCCCGACGCAGCCACCACCGCTGTGCAGGAAGCGCTGGGTCAGCGTGCGCGCGTGGTGCAGGCCGCCGGCCGATGACCAGCCGTAGGAGCCGCCAAAGACAGCGTCGTGGCCGTGCTGGCCGCGCACCCGGGCCAGTTCGCCGGCCACCAGTTCCAGCGCGGTGTCCCAGTCGACCTCGACGAAGCGATCGTGGCCGCGCGCGGCGCGGTCGCTGCCCTCCCGCTGGCGCAGCCAGCCCTCGCGCACCGCCGGGCGCGCGATGCGCAGCGGCGAATGCACCATGCCCGCCATGGAGCGCAGGATGGGCGAAGGGGCCGGGTCGCGCGCAAAGGGCACGCAGTCGACCACGCGACCGTTCTCGACCACGGCGGTGAAGGCGCCCCAGTGGGACAGGGAAGGGAAATGCTGGCGCGGTGGGTGCATGGGATGGGGGCAGGTCCGCGTCTGGCGCGGGGAGTCAGGTGGCGTAGTTGAGCGGCAGCGCGGTGGTGTACTTGATCTCTTCCATCGCGAAGCTGGAGCTGACGTCGAACAGCTCCACGATCTGGATCAGTTTCTTGTAGACCACGTCGAAGCCGGCGATGTCGGGCACCACCACCTTGAGCAGGTAGTCGGTGTCGCCGCTCATGCGGTAGAACTCGACCACCTCGGGCAGGTCGCGCACGCCGAGGGCGAAGCGGCGCAGCCATTGCAGGTCGTGGTGGCTGGTCTTGATGGACACGAAGACCGTCACGCCGAGGCCGAGCTTCGCGCTGTCGAGCAGGCACACCTGCTGGCGGATGTAGCCCTGCTCGTGCAGCCGCTGCACGCGTTTCCAGCAGGCGGTGGTCGACAGGCTCACGCGCTCGGCGATGTCGCTGACGGGCAGCCGCGCATCGGTTTGCAGCAGGTCGAGAATGGCGCGGTCTTTCTTGTCCATGGGCGTTCCCGAGTGTCGGATCGGCAATGGTAAATTTTTTTCACTTGCAAGGCAGATTGAATGCCAATTAGGAAAAAAACGTCCCCGCCCCCGCTCCTAGACTGGCCAATCAAGGAGTTACCTCACATGCAAGAAAGCACCCGCCTGGCCTCACTCGGCCGAGATCCCCAGCGCTTTGGCGGCCTGGTCAACACCCCGATCTTTCGCGGCTCGACGATCCTCTCGTCCAGCATGGCCGAATGGGAGCAGCGCAAGGCCGACCGCGCAGCCGACGTGCCGGGCGCCACCACCTACGGCCGTTTCGGCACGCCCACCACGCACGCGCTGGAAGACGCCATCGCCCGGCTCGAAGGCGGCCACCGCGCCCAGCTGTTCCCTTCGGGGCTGGCCGCCATCACCACCGTGCTCACCGGCCTGCTGCGCCAGGGCGATCACATCCTCGTGACCGACAGCGCCTACGGCCCCACCCGCGGTTTCCTCTCGCGGGTGCTGTCGCGCTTCGGTGTCGAGATGACGCTGTACGACCCGCGCATCGGCGCCGGCATCGCTGCGCTGCTGCGGCCCAACACGCGCGTCGTCTACGTGGAATCGCCGGGCTCCGAAACCTTCGAGATCCAGGACATCCCGGCCATTGCCGAGGTCGCGCACCGCCATGGCGCGCATGTGGTGATGGACAACACCTGGGGCACGCCGCTGTTCTACAAACCCTTCGAACACGGCGTGGACGTGTCCATCCAGGCCGCCACCAAGTACATCGTGGGCCACTCGGATGCGATGCTGGGCATCGCCACCTGCACGGCGCAGACCTGGCCATTGATCAAGCAGGCGGCCCAGGACCTCGGGCAGACCACCAGCCCCGACGATGCCTACCTCGCGCTGCGCGGCCTGCGCACGCTGGGGGTGCGCCTGCGCCAGCACCACACCGCGGGCCTTGAAGTGGCGCGCTGGCTGGAAAGCCACGACGCGATCGAGGCCGTGCTGCACCCGGCCCTGCCCAGCCACCCGGGCCACGCCCTGTGGCAACGCGATTTCCTGGGCGCCTGCGGCCTGTTCTCGGTGGTGCTCAAGACCACCTCGGTGCAGGACATGCATGCCTTCGTCGATGCCTTGCAGCTGTTCGGCCTGGGCGTGTCGTGGGGCGGCTTCGAAAGCCTGGTCATTCCCTTCACGCCGGGCGGCGACCACACCGCCGCGCGCTGGCCCTGGCGCGGTCAGGCCCTGCGCCTGCACGTGGGCCTGGAAGACCCGCAGGACCTGATCGCCGACCTCGATCAGGCCATCGTGGCCATGTCGCGGCGCCTGCGCGCGGCCTGACATAAGCTTCTTTCCAATCTGTCTAAGCGATCGGCTCCAAATGACCCTGCGACGACTACCATCGCTCCGCTTGGAACATACTGGATCGCCTTTTTTCCGTTCCACCCCATCCCAGGTATTCCTCCATGAGCAAGATGAAAATTGAGGGCTCCTTCGTAGCCTTGATCACGCCGTTCAACCAGGACGGCAGTCCCGACTTCGGGGCCTTCCGCAGCCTGCTGAAGTTCCAGGAAGACAACGGCACCAGCGCGGTGCTCATCATGGGTTCGACCGGCGAGGTCTCCATGCTCTCGCAGAAGGAACGCGAGACCATCATTGCCGAGACCGCTCGCTTCAAGACCGGGAAGATGAAGTTCTTCTACGGTTGCACCGGCAACAACACCCAGACCACCATCGACTACCTGAAGTTCGCCCGTGCCAACGGTGCCGACGGTGCGATCCTGGCGGCACCGGCCTACATCTGCGGCCCCGAGGCCGACCTGGAGGACTACTTCCTGGAAGTGGCCGACGCCACCGACCTGCCGCTGGGTCTCTATAACAACCCGCCGCGCGTGAAGACCGACCTGCACTGGGACAACCTGCTGCGCATTTTCAAGCACCCCAACTACGTGGTGCACAAGGAATCGACCACCCGCGTGGGCCAGGTCGCGCAGGTGCTCAAGGCCCGCCCCGACGTGTCCGTGATGTGCTGCGACTCGCCCAACCTCGGCCTCGTCGTGCCGACCATGAGCCTGGGCGGCCACGGCACCGCCAACATGACCGGCAACATCGCCCCGGCCGAGCTGGTCACCATCTCCAAACCCTGGACCACGCCGGACGTGTCGGTCAGCTTCCGCGACGCCTACCTGGGCCTGCTGCCCATGCTGCATTACTCGTACTCGGCCATCAACCCGGTGGCGATCAAGTCGCTGATGAAAGCCGTCGGCCTGCCCGCCGGCAGCCTGCGCAAACCGCTCAAGAACCTGGAAGGCGAAGCGCTGCTCAAGGGCCTGCGCATCGTCAAGGAGCTGGAGCTGGACAAGAAGTACGGCTGGAGCTCGCCCGAGCTGAAGGCGGCCTGAGATGGACCTGGGCATCAAGGGGCGCAAGGCGCTGGTGTTTGGCGGCAGCAAGGGCATGGGCCGCGCCTGTGCGCGCGAGCTGTCGGCCGAGGGTGTCGAGGTGGTGATCGCCGCGCGCACCGTGGCCACACTGGAACAGGCGGCGGCCGAGATCGGCGCCGAAACCGGCACGCCGGTGCGCTGGGTGTCGGCCGACATCACCACCGATGCCGGGCGCGACGCGGCGCTGGCCGCCTGCCCGGCGCCGGACATCCTGATCAACAACGCCGACGGCATGCCGCCCGGTGATTTCCGCCACTGGACGCCGGCCGACTGGCACCACGCGGTGGACTCGATGATGGTCGGCCCGATCGAAATGATGCGCCGCACCGTGGACGGCATGATCGAACGGCGCTTTGGCCGCATCGTCAACATCGTCTCGCGCAGCGTGAAGACGCCGCAGCTGGAACTGGGCCTGTCCAACGGCGCGCGCTCGGGGCTGGTGGGCTTCGTGGCCGGTCTGGCGCGCCAGACCGTGCGCCACAACGTGACCATCAACAACCTGCTGCCCGGCGTGTTCGCCACCGACGCACAGCGCCACCACATCCTGGGCATGCTCGACACGACGGGCAAGACCTTCGACCAGCTCTGGCACGAGCGCGGCACGCAGAACCCGGCTGGGCGTTATGGCGAGGCCCATGAGCTCGGCGCGCTGTGCGGGTTCATCTGCTCGGCGCGCGCGGGCTACATCACCGGCCAGAACCTCCTGATCGACGGAGGCGCCTACCCAGGCACCTTCTGACGACGATTTCCAAGCCGGCACCCGATCGGCGTAACCGGAGACAGCGTTCCCACCACCGTCACAACCGCCAACCATTCGAGGTCTCCATGAAATCCATCCACCGCCGCGCTTTCACCCGCTATGGCGTCGCCCTGGCCAGCTTGGCCGCCACCGGGGCGCTTCACGTGCCGCAGGCCCTGGCGCAGGCGCCGTATCCCACCGCCAAGCCCATCGTCATCGTGGTGCCGCACGCGGCCGGGGGCGCGGTGGATGGTGTGGCCCGAACCCTGGCCGAGCGCCTGGCCGAGGAGCTGAAGCAAAGCGTGGTGGTGGAGAACCGGCCCGGGGCCTCGGGCCTGATCGGCGCCACCTCGGTGGCGCGTGCCGATGCCGATGGCTACACGCTGTATTTCAACGCCTCCATCCACGCCGCGGCGCCGCTGCTCTACAAGAGCCAGGTCAAGTTCGACGCGATCAAGGACTTCACGCCCATCGGTATGGTGGCCGAAGGCGCGCTGATCTTCAGCGTCAATCCGCAGGTGCCAGCGAACACGGTGATCGACCTGGTCAACGTGGTCAAGGCCAACCCGAACAAGTACAGCTTCGTCACCAGCGGCTATGGTTCTGCAGGCCACCTGGGCATCGCCCAGTTCGTGGCCGACGTCGGCCTGGCCGACAAGGGCATTCCCATCGCGCTGTACAAGGGCGCCGCGCCCGCGCTGCAAGACCTGATTGGCGGCCAGGTGCACGCCATGATGGACCCGTTCCTCTCTTCGCTGCCCCACGTGCAGAGCGGCCGCCTGCGCGCCATCGCCCAGACCGGCCGCGTGCGCAGCCCGCTGCTGCCCGACGTGCCGACCATGCGCGAAGCCGGTCTGCGCGACTTCGAGTTCTATTCCTGGTACGGCCTGTGGGCACCGGCCAAGTTGCCCGCTCCCGTGCTGAAAGCGCTGGAGACGGCCACCGAGCGTTCCTCGAAATCGGCGGCGTTCAAGACCAAGCTCAATGGCCTGGGCTTCGAAGCCACCTTCCGCAACTCGGCCGACTTCAACAAGTACATCATCAGCGAGACGGCCAAGTACCAGAGCATCATCGAGAAGGCCGGTATCAAGATCGAGTGACCACCGGCCTGCCGCAGCCCCCGGGCTGCGGGGCCAGTGAACGCACGAACGATCCGATTCGACGATGAAAGTCCTGGTGCTGGGCGCGGGCGTGGTCGGCATGGCCACCGCCTACTACCTCTGGCGCGACGGCCATGAGGTGACCGTGGTCGAGCGCAACGCCGGCGCAGCCGACGAGACCAGCTTCGGCAATGCCGGCGGCCTGTGTCCGAGTTTCGCCGGTCCCTGGGCGGCGCCCGGCATGGTGTCCAAGGTGCTGCGCATGCTGCTGCAGGCGGACGCGCCCATTCGCTTCCGGCCCCAGGCCAGCCTGCACCAGTGGCGCTGGATCGCGCGCTGGGTGGGCGAATGCAACCCGGAAAACTTCCGCCGCAACAAGCTGCGCATGCAGCGTGTGGCCCACTACAGCCTGGCCTGCCTGCGCAGCCTGGCCGACGAGGCGGGCCTGCACGACTTCGACTTCCACGCCGATGGCACCCTGTGGCTGTTCCGCACACCGCAGGAGGCCGAGCTGGGCCGGCTGGCCGCACGCGCGCTGGACAGCTTCGGCGTGCCCTGGCGCTGGCTGGAACCCCATGAGGTCGATGCCGTCGAGCCCGCGCTGGCGCAGCGCAGCGCCCGCATTGCCGGCGCGCTGCAGCTGCCCGCCGATGCCTCGGGCGACAGCCACCGGTTCGCCCGGTCGCTGGCGCAGCTGCTGAGCGACCAGGGGGTGGCGCTGCGCTTCAACACCACGGTCGAGGCGCTGGAGACCGAAGGCGACCGCATCACCGGCGTGCGCAGTTCGGCCGGGCGCCTCACGGCCGACGCCTATGTGGTGGCCCTGGGCAACCAGGCGCCGTTCCTGCTGCGCCCGCTCGGGCTGAACCTGCCGGTCTACCCGCTCAAGGGCTATTCGATCACCGTGCCCTTGCTGGCGGACGCGCCCGACATCCGCCCGGCGCTGATGGACGAGCACAACAAGGTCATGATCTCGCGCCTGGGCGGGCGCATCCGCGCGGCGGGCATGGCCGAGCTGGGCGGCTACGGCCTGAGCGCCGACCCGGCTCAGCGCGACATGCTGCTGCGCGTGGTGCGCGAGTTCATCCCGCGCGGCATGGACGAACAGCGGGTGGATTTCTGGGCTGGCCTGCGCCCCATGACACCCGATGGCCCGCCCATCCTCGGACCCACGCGCTGGCGCGGCCTGTTCCTCAACAGCGGGCATGGCTCCAACGGATGGACCCAGGCCTGCGGCACCAGCCGCATCGTGGCCAGCCTGGTGGCCGGGCGCACACCCGAGATCGACCTCGAAGGCCTCACCGGCGAGCGCTTCGGCATCGCCACACGCTGAGCGGGCGTCGCCCGGCACGGCGCCGATCCTGTCGCGGACGGGCGCCCCCGTAAAATCCTGCCCCTATGCTCAAGATCAAACAGGAACTGCTGGCCGGCCTGGCCAGCGCGCTGGACAGCCTCTCTCCCGGTGCCGGCGCCAGGGCGGCATTCGAATCGCCCAAGGTGGCGGCCCATGGCGATTTCGCCAGCACCGCGGCCATGCAACTGGCCAAGCCGCTCAAGCTCAACCCGCGCCAGCTCGGCGAGAACCTGCGCGAACTGCTGCTGGCGCAGCCGGTGTACCAGCGCTGGGTGTCCGACATCGACCTGGCCGGCCCCGGCTTTCTCAACATCCGCCTCAAGCCCGAAGCCAAGCAGCAGATCGTGCGCGAGGTGCTGCAGGCCGCCGATGCGTTCGGTGCGCAGCCGTCCAACGGCCAGCGCCTGATGGTCGAGTTCGTCTCGGCCAACCCCACCGGCCCGCTGCACGTGGGCCACGGCCGCCAGGCTGCGCTGGGTGATGCGATCTGCAACCTGTACGCCACCCAGGGCTGGGCCGTGCACCGCGAGTTCTATTACAACGACGCGGGCGTGCAGATCGGCACCCTCGCCACCTCCACGCAGCTGCGCGCCAAGGGCGTGAAGCCGGGCGACGCGGGCTGGCCCGAAGCCGCCTACAACGGCGACTACATCCAGGACATCGCCAACGACTTCCTCGCGAAGCAGACCGTGAAGGCCGACGACCGCGAGTTCAGCGCCAGCGGCGACGTGAACGACCTGGACGGCATCCGTCAGTTCGCCGTGGCCTACCTGCGCCACGAGCAGGACCTGGACCTGCAGGCGTTCGCCGTCAAGTTCGACCACTACTACCTCGAGTCCAGCCTGTACACCAGCGGCCGCGTGGCGGCCACGGTGCAGAAGCTGGTCGACGCCGGCAAGACCTACGAGCAGGACGGCGCGCTCTGGCTCAAGTCCACCGACTACGGCGACGACAAGGACCGCGTCATGCGCAAGTCCGACGGTTCGTTCACCTACTTCGTGCCCGACGTGGCGTACCACATCGCCAAGTGGGAACGCGGCTTCACCAAGGTCATCAACATCCAGGGCACCGATCACCACGGCACCATCGCACGCGTGCGCGCCGGCCTGCAGGCCGCCGGTGTCGGCATTCCGGTCGGCTACCCCGACTACGTGCTGCACACCATGGTGCGTGTGGTGCGGGGCGGTGAGGAGGTCAAGATCAGCAAGCGCGCCGGCAGCTACGTGACGCTGCGCGACCTGATCGAGTGGACCAGCAAGGACGCGGTGCGCTTCTTCCTGCTCAGCCGCAAGCCCGACACCGAATACACCTTCGACGTCGACCTGGCGGTGCAGAAGAACAACGACAACCCGGTGTACTACGTGCAGTACGCGCACGCGCGCATCTGCTCGGTGCTCGCTTCCTGGGGCGGCGACGCGGCCACGCTGGCCGACGCCGACCTCTCCGCGCTGGACAGCGCGCCTGCGCAGGCGCTCATGCTGCTGCTGGCGAAGTACCCGACCATGCTGAGCGACGCCGCGCGCGACTTCGCGCCGCACGACGTCACCTTCTACCTGCGCGAGCTTGCCGCCAGTTACCACAGTTACTACGACGCCGAGCGCATCCTGGTCGATGATGAGGCGGTGAAAAAGGCGCGCCTGGCGCTGGTCAAGGCCACCGCACAGGTGTTGCACAATGGTCTGGCGGTGCTGGGCGTCAGCGCCCCCGAGAAGATGTGATGGTGAACAAGCGATGAAAAAGAAGTCCTCTGCGAACCGAAGCTCCTTCGGCGGCACCCTCATGGGTTTCGTGATCGGCCTGCTCGTGGGCCTGGGCGCCGCGCTGGCCGTGGCCGTGTACGTCACGCGCGTGCCGATCCCGTTCGTGGACCGCAACGTCTCGCGCAACCCCGACCAGGACGCCCTCGAAGCCGAGCGCAACAAGGGCTGGAACCCGAACCGGAGCCTGGGTGGCGCTGCGGCGCCCGCGGTCACCGCACCCCCGCCGGCCGCGCCGGCGGCCCAGACGCCGGGCGCCATCGTGGTGCCACCGGCCGACGGCCAGGCGCTGCCTGCGCCCTCCACCCGCCCCGCGGGCGATCCGCTGGGCGACCTGATGCAATCGCGCGGCGGCCAGCCCGCCGCCGCCGCACCAGCGGCCACCACGCCACCCACCGCGGCCGCCACGCCGGGCGCCGATCCGTTCACCTATTTCGTGCAGGCCGGTGCGTTCCGCACCCCGGAAGACGCCGAGGCCCAGCGCGCCAAGCTGGCCATGCTCGGCGTCGACGCCGCGATCAGCGAGCGCGAGCAGAACGGCCGCACCGTCTTCCGCGTGCGTGTGGGCCCGTTCAACCAGAAGGCCCTGGCCGACCTGACGCTGGAACAGCTGCAGGTCAACAACATCGAATCTGCCCTGGTGCGTGTGCAACGCTGAGCCCTGGGCGGGGGGAACTTTTGCCCTCCCGCACGGCCCCAAGCAGGCTTGTTCCCCTGGAGTCTGATTCCATGCAACGTCGCGATTTTTCCCGTTCGCTGGTGGCCGCCGGCACCACCGCCCTGGCCGCTGCCGGTGGCCTCACCCTCACGCCGGCCCTGGCGCAGCGCGTCGGCCCCAAGGAGGGCACGGACTACATGCGCTTGTCCAGGCCGGCCCCGGTCGACAGCCCGGCGGGCCAGGTGGAGGTGCTGGAGTTCTTCGCCTACAGCTGCATCCACTGCTTCAACTTCGAGCCGGTGTTCGAGGAATGGATCCAGAAGAAGCCGGCCCATGTGACGGTGCGGCGCGTGCCGGTCGGGTTCAGTGCCCAGTTCGTCCCGATGCAACGCCTGTATTTCACGCTGGAGTCCATGAACCTTGTCGGCAAGCTGCACGCCAAGGTGTTCGACGCGATCCATGTGGAGCGCCTGCCGCTCACCACGCCGCCCGCGATCATCGACTGGGTGGCGAGACAGGGTGTCGACCGTGCGAAGTTCACCGAGGTGTTCAACAGCGAGCCCACCGGCAAGAAGGCCGAGCGCGCCGTGCAGCTGCAGGAAGCCTATGGCGTGGAGGGCACGCCCTCGCTCGGCATCGCAGGGCGCTACTACCTGCCGGGCCAGGGCCCGCGCACGCTGGTGGTGGCCAACGCGCTCATCGCAGACCTGCGCAAGGCCTGACGCGCCTGTGGTGCCACCCCTTCAAGGCCCGCCCTGCGCGGGCCTTGTGCTTTACAGGGTCATGACCGTGAAATGTGCTTTGACAAACCGGGTTTCCGCTCGGGGAAGCGGTGGGTGGCCGCTACAATGAATGCAAGTTTCGTGCCCTTTAAATCCATGCCCCTTCATCCCTACCTCCGCCGCGCTGTTCCCTGGGCCGCCTGCCTGACCGCCGCTTTGTGGTGCGCGGGCGCTGCCCAGGCCGAAAAAAACGACCGCAACCTGCCGCTGAACGCCGAGGCCGACGCCTTGCGCCATGACGACGCGCGCCAGACCAGCGTGTTCACCGGCAACGTCGTCATCACCAAGGGCACCATCCTGATCCGCGGCAACCAGGTCGAGGTGCGGCAGGACGCGCAGGGGAACCAGTTCGGCATCGTGCATGGCACGCCCGGTTTCTTCCGGCAGAAGCGCGACAACGTGGAGGAGTTCATCGAGGGCACCGGCACGCGCATCGACTACGACAGCAAGGCCGACACCGTGAAATTCACGGGCAATGCGGTGCTCAGGCGCTTCAAGGGCACCCAGCTGAACGACGAAACCACCGGCAACGTGATCGTCTACAACAACACCACCGACGTGTTCACCGTGGACGGTGGCGTGGCCAACCGCACTGCAGCCAACCCCACCGGCCGCGTGCGCGCGATGCTCACGCCCGTGCCCAAGGAAGGTGCTGCACCGCCCCCGACGCCGGCGCCTCCGGCCACGCTCAAACCCAGCCCGCAGATCGAAGAGGGACGCCAGTGACGGCGCCTGCCTCCAGCCCGGCGGCGCCTGCGAAGGCCCGCCCCGCCCCGATGGTGAGCCGGCTCGAAGCGCGCGGCCTGCAGAAGTCCTACGGCAGCCGCAAGGTGGTCAAGGACGTCTCGCTCGCGGTCTTCAAGGGCGAGGTGGTGGGCCTGCTGGGCCCCAACGGCGCGGGCAAGACCACCTCGTTCTACATGCTGGTTGGCCTGCTGCGTTCCGACGCCGGCCAGATCATGCTCGACGGTCAGGCCATCGAAGGCCTGCCGATCCACCGCCGCGCGCGCCTGGGGCTGGGCTACCTGCCGCAGGAGGCCTCCATCTTCCGCAAGCTCAGCGTGGCCGAGAACGTGCGCGCCGTGCTGGAACTGCAGGTCGATGAGCAGGGCAAGTCGCTGGACAAGGCCACCATCGAGAGCCGGCTTGACGCGTTGCTGCAGGACCTGCACGTCGAGCATCTGCGCGATTCGCCGGCCCCCGCGCTGTCGGGTGGCGAGCGCCGCCGCGTCGAGATCGCGCGCGCCCTGGCCACCGACCCGCGCTTCATCCTGCTGGACGAGCCTTTCGCCGGCATCGACCCGATCGCGGTGATCGAGATCCAGCGCATCATCGGCTTCCTGAAATCGCGTGGCATCGGTGTGCTGATCACCGACCACAACGTGCGCGAGACGCTGGGCATCTGCGACCGCGCCTACATCATCAACGACGGTCACGTGCTCACCAGCGGCACCCCGGCCGACATCGTGGAAAACGCCGACGTCCGCCGCGTGTACCTCGGCGAACACTTCAGGATGTGAGGCCGTGAAACAAGGCCTTTCCCTTCGCGTCTCGCAGCACTTGGCGCTCACGCCGCAATTGCAGCAGTCCATCCGGCTGCTGCAACTGTCCACGCTGGAGATGGCACAGGAAGTCGAGCAGATGCTCGACGAGAACCCGTTCCTCGAACGTTCCGAGGAGACCGCCGAGCGCGAGACCTTCGGGCTGGAGCAGACCGATGTGCCGGTGAGCGCGGGGGAACAGATCGCCGAGGCCTCGCTGCCCGACGCGCCCGGCCCGCTCCCGTCGTCGACCCTGGAATCCGGCAGCAGCACGGCCGCCGATGGTGCGGCCGATGGTGACGGTCTGGAAAGCAAGCTTGACGGCGCCACGCCCGTGGAGGAAAGCTGGGAGGGCGACGGCACGGTGGAGATGGCGCCCGACGACAGCGAGTGGGGCGGTGACGCGCCCGCGCGCAACAGCGGTTCGGGCGACAGCGATGAAACCGCCAGCGCCGCCGACCTCGCGCGTGCGCCGGTCAGCCTGCAGGACCACCTGCACGAGCAGGCGCGCTGCCTGCGCCTGTCGGACGAAGACCGCGCCGCGCTCTACTTCCTCATCGAATCGCTCAACGACGACGGCTACCTCGACGAGAGCCTCGCCGAACTGGCCGACGCCTGGCTGAACCTCTCCGGCACGCCCACGCGCGTGGGCGACCCGAACGACACGCTGGAACAGCGCGAGATGCTGGAGCAGCGCCTGTCCGTCGCGCTGCAGCTGCTGCAGCACATGGAACCCTCAGGCGTGGGCGCACGCGATCTGGGCGAATGCCTGCGCCTGCAGATCCTGGAACTGCGCAACACCGTCGAGGCGCGCGCCGCGCTCGCCATCTGCAGCCAGCCGCTGGAGCTCATGGCCAAGCGCGACGTGAAGCGCCTGTGCAACCTCTGCGGCATCGACGACGAAACCGTGCGCGCCGCGCTCGGCCTCATCGCCCGTCTCGAACCCAAGCCGGGCCGCCGCTTCATCGACGTCGAGCGCAACGTGGTGGTGCCCGATGTCATCGTCTCGCGCGCAGGCCGGGGCTTCAAGGTCATCCTCAACCCCGACGTGATGCCGCGCCTGCGCGTGCACGACGTGTACGCCAATGCGATGCGCCAGAACCGTGGCGGGCGCGATGGCGGTGGCGAGGCCGGCCACGCCGCCATGCAGCAGCGCCTGCAGGAAGCGCGCTGGTTCATCAAGAACATCCAGCAGCGCTTCGACACCATCCTGCGCGTCTCCAGCGCCATCGTCGAGCGCCAGCGCAACTTCTTCATGCACGGCGAACTCGCCATGCGCCCGCTGGTGCTGCGCGAGATCGCGGACGAACTCGGCCTGCACGAGTCCACCATCAGCCGCGTGACCACGGCCAAGTACATGGCCACGCCTTTCGGCACCTACGAACTCAAGTATTTCTTCGGCTCCTCGCTCGGCACCGAGACCGGCGGCAACGCCTCCAGCACGGCGGTGCGCGCGCTGCTCAAGCAGTTCATCGCCTCGGAAGAGGCGGCCAAGCCGCTGTCCGACAACCAGCTCTCCGACCTGCTGCGCGAACAGGGCATCGAGTGCGCCCGCCGCACCGTGGCGAAGTACCGCGAGGCGCTGCGCATCGCGCCCGCGAACCTCAGAAAAGCGCTATGACCCCCACGCTCCACCGATGCGCGGGTCGCCACCTCAAGATGGGGTCGTGTCGCGCTGGAGCGGCCGGGCGGCGAAACCTCTCATGAACCAGCTTCAAGTCTTTCTGCCCTGCGCCGCCGGCGTGGAGGATTACCTCGCCGCCGAGGTGCAGCGCATCACCGGCGAGACGTCGCCCTACAAGGCGCGCGGAGGCGTGGCGCTCAACGCCTCGTGGCGCGACGCCATGCGCCTGAACCTGCACAGCCGCCTGTCGCAACGCGTGCTGGTGCAGCTCTGGCACGGCGGCTACCGCAATGAGCAGGACCTGTACAACGCCGCGGGCGAGGTGGCGTGGGAGATCTGGTTCACGCCCGCCGAAACCATCAAGGTCGAGATCACCGCGCAGCACAGCCCGCTGACCTCGCTGAACTTCGCCGCCCTCAAGGTGAAGGACGCGATCTGCGACCGCTTCCGCGCCAAACGCGGCGAACGGCCCAGCGTGAACACCACCTGGCCCGACGTGCGCATCTACGTGCACCTCACCACCGAAACGGTGAGCCTCTACATCGACACCTCGGGCGAGCCACTGTTCAAGCGCGGCTGGCGCGAGGACAAGGGCGATGCGCCGCTGAAGGAAACCCTGGCGGCCGCGATGATCGCCGCCACCGGCTGGAACGCCGACAGCGACACGCCACTGCAAGACATCGCACCGTTGTACGACCCCTGCTGCGGCAGTGGCACGGTGGTGATTGAAGCTGCGCAGATCGCGCTCAACATCGCGCCCGGCCAGCTGCGCCGTTTCGCGTTCGAGAAGCTGCTGCCCTTCCAGCCGCACGTGTGGCAGGCCATCAAGGCCGATGCGCTGAAGCAGCAGCGCGAGTGGCCGCAAGGCCAGGGCGCTATCGTGTTCGGCAGCGACGTGTCGTTCCGCATGGTCGACTTCGCGCAGCGCAACGCCGAGCGCGCGGGCGTGGCCCATGCGGTCGAGCTGCGCGGCGGCGATGCGCTGCAGCGCACGCCGCCCACCACCCGCCCCGGCGTGCTGCTGCTCAACCCGCCCTACGGGGAGCGCATTGCCGCCGCCGGTGTGGCCGGGCAGAACTCGGAAGACCGCGCGAGCGCACGCGCCCAGCGCATGGCACCGCGCGCACCGCGCACCTTCACGGTGGGCGCCCCGCCACCACCCGCCGAAGGCCAGGGCCGCGAGAGTGCGCAGATGGCCGATGGTGGCGATGGCAGCGACTTCTTCAACCAGCTGGCCGCGCACTGGAAAACCCACTACGCCGGCTGGAGCGCCTGGCTGCTCACGCCCGACCTCAAGCTGCCCGGCAAGATGCGCTTCAAGGAATCGCGCCGCGTGCCGCTGTGGAATGGTCCGATCGAGTGCCGCCTGTTCCGCTTCGACCTGACCCCACGCAGACCCCGCACCACCGAGGCCTGAGCGTGTCGACCGAGCCGATGACCACCGATGCGCTGGTGCTCGACACCAACATCGCGCTCGACCTCTTCGTCTTCCAGGACCCGGCCACCGCACCGTTGCGCGACGCGCTCGACCGCAAGCCTGACGCCTGGCTGGCGACCGCCGCCATGCGCGAGGAGCTCGCGCGCGTGCTGGCCTACCCGCAGATCGCGCGCCGCCTGGCCGCGCAGGCACGCCCCGCTCAGGACGTGCTCGATGCGTTCGACCGCCACACGAAACCCGTGCCCGAAGCGCCGAAGGCGGCCTACACCTGCAAGGACGCCGACGACCAGAAGTTCATCGATCTTGCCGCCGCGCACCGCGCCACGCTGGTCAGCAAGGACGACGCCGTCCTCTGCATGGCCAAACGGCTGGCGCGCATCGGGGTGCATGTCTGCCGCGAATGGAAGGAACCCGCCCATGCCGTCTGAACGCCGCCTCCGTCTGCTGCTGGCCCTGATGCTGATGGTGGGTGCCCCGCCGACCTGGGCCGTGCAGCGCTGTGAGCTCAACGGCGAAAGCGTGAACCCGAACAACGGCCACACCACCGCCGGCAAGAGCGGCGTGATGCGTTGCACCGACGACAGCGGCTCGGTGCGCCTGCGCGAGCAGACGCTGCGCGACGGACGCTTCGTCGGCCCGGTGGTGATGGTGCTGTCCGACGGCGAGCGCCGCGAGTACAGCGTCAACGAACGCGGCAACCGGCACGGCGTGGCGCGCACCTTCGATGGCAAGGGCACGCTGCGCCGCGAAGAGAACCTGGAAGATGGCAGCACCGTGGGCCTGCAGAAGGTGTTCGCCGAAGCGGGCCATCTGCAGGAGCTGCATTTCTCCGACCAGCGCCGCACCGTGCTCACCATCGGCTACCACGCCGACGGTTCGCTCAAGGAACTGCGTTGCGCCCCGGCCAGCGTGGTGCCGCAGGACCGCGAGGTCTGCGGCCACGCCGGCCGTGCGAGCGACGTCACGCTGTACCGCGAACCCGGCAAGCCGTCGGGCACCGTGAGCTACCTCAGGGGGCAGATGCAGCGCCTCAGCGTGCTGGACCGCGAAGGCCGGCTGGTGCGCAACGAAGAGGTCAAGGACGGCCGCCGCATCAAGCGCGTGTTCTACCCCTCGGGCAAGCAGCGCTCCGAAACCGATTTCATCGAACGCGACCCCAACAGCGCCGGTGGTCGCGAGGGCGTGGCGCGCGAATGGGCCGAGAGCGGGCAGATCACGCAGGAGACCAACTGGGCCGAAGGCTACGAACAGCGCATCCAGCAGTGGTATCTGAACGGCAAGCCGAAGATGCGCCAGCAGATCCGGCGCGAAGGCCGTGAACAGGAACGCACCACCGAGAGTTTCTGGGACAACGGTAAACCCGCCGCGATCAACGTGGAGCGCAATGGCCGCCTCGCCGGCTGGCAGAAATACTTCAGCGAGGACGGCGTGCTGATGCGCGAGGACGAACACGGCGAACGCGGCTTGCTGCAACGGCGCAAACGCTACAACGAGCAGGGTGTGCTTGAGCGCGAGGAGCGCTTCCTGGAAGACGGCTCGCGCATCTGATCGCACGCGATCTGCGACAGTCGGGGCTTCGACGACACGAGGAGACAGCCATGGCCATCCGGGTGGTTCGACTGGGCAGTGAGCGGGCAGCGGGCGAGGGCACGCGCATCGGCACGGTGCGAAGGCCACCACGCGGTGTGCCGAAGAGCGAATTTGCCTCGGGCAACTGGTACGACGTGTGGTACCCCAACCTCGCACCCAGCGTGGAGACGATGAAGCTGGGGCAGTCGGCCGAGACCCCCGCGCAGTGGAACGCCTTCACCCGCCGCTACCGCGCCGAGATGGCCACACCCGACAACGCGCGCAACCTCGATCTGCTGGCCACGCTGTCGCACCGGTCGGACTTTTCGGTGGGTTGCTATTGCGAAAACGAAGCGCGTTGCCACCGCTCGGTGCTGCGCGAACTGCTTGTCGAGAAGGGCGCGAAGGTCGAACCATGACCGCGACGGACCTGCTCATCCTGTTCGCCTGCATCGGCGCGGCCACCGTGGGCGGGGTGTTCTTCGCCTTTTCCAGCTTCGTCATGAAGGCCCTGGCGCAATTGCCACCTGAACAGGGCGTGGCGGCCATGCAGCGCATCAACATCGTGGTGATCAACCCCTGGTTCATGGGCCTGTTCGGGGGCACGCTGCTCCTGTCCATCGCCTGCGTGGCGGTGTCGCTGATGGCCTGGCAGCCCATGTTGCTCGCGGCAGGCCTGCTGTACGCCCTCGGCACCTTCGGCGTTACCGGCGCCCTCAACGTGCCGCGCAACGAACGGCTGGCGCGCATGGACGCCGCATCGCCCGAGGCCGCTGCGTACTGGCCTGTCTACGTGCGGGAATGGACATTCTGGAACCACGTGCGCACCGTGGCCGCGCTGGCCTCGGCAGCGTGCGCGGCGCTGGTTTGGTACAAGTGACCTTCCTTCATTTCCAGCGAGGTTTTCATGGCCAATACCCGCTACTCAGGCAGCTGCCACTGCGGCAAGGTGGCGTTCGATGTTGAAGGCACGGTCGACAGCGCCCTGTCCTGCAATTGCTCCATCTGCTCGCGCAAGGGCTCGCTGCTCTGGTTCGTGCCGCGTGCGCAGTTCACGCTGAAAACGCCCGACGAGGCGGCGGGCACCTACCTGTTCAACAAGCACGTGATCCGCCACCGCTTCTGCCTCACCTGCGGCATCCACCCCTACGCCGAGGGCACCGATCCCAAGGGCAACGCGATGGCGGCGGTGAACCTGCGCTGCGTGGAAGGCCTGGACCTGTCCACGGTCCCGGTGCACGAATTCAACGGCCGGGACAAGTGACCGCGGCCTTCAGGCCAGAGCGAACCGCTCCGCGCTGGCCCGTTCCCAGTAGGTGGTGAACACCGCGTGCTGCACCGCCAGGTCGGTGAGCAGCGCGCCGGGTGGGGTGGACGGCAGCAGGTTGGCGAGCAGTCGCACCTCGTTCTCGTTCACACGCCGCACCAGGTGGTGCGAGGTGATCTGGCGCGGGTGCTGCAGGCCGGCAGCCTGCACCAGTTCCTGCAGGGCCATCAGCGTGTTCTGGTGGAAGCGGAGCACGCGCTCGGCCTTGTCGGGCACCACCAGCGCCTGCTGGCGCACCGGGTCCTGCGTGGTCACGCCGGTGGGGCAGTGGCCGGTGTGGCAGCTCTGCGCCTGGATGCAGCCCAGCGCGAACATGAAGCCGCGCGCGCTGTTGCACCAGTCCGCGCCGATGGCCATGGCGCGCACGATGTCGAAGGCGCTCACGATCTTGCCCGCGCAGCCGATCTTGATGTGCTCGCGCAGGTTCACGCCCACCAGCGTGTTGTGGACCAGGCGCAGGCCTTCCTGCAGCGGCGCGCCCACGTTGTCGGTGAACTCCAGCGGTGCCGCGCCGGTGCCGCCCTCGGCGCCGTCGACCACGATGAAGTCGGGCCGGATGCCGGTGTGCAGCATGGCCTTGACGATGGCGAACCATTCCCACGGGTGGCCGATGCAGAGCTTGAAGCCCACCGGCTTGCCGCCGGAGAGTTCGCGCAGCTGCGCAATGAAATGCATCATCCCGATCGGCGTGGTGAACGCGCTGTGCGATGAGGGCGAGACGCAGTCCACGCCCACCGGCACGCCACGCGCCGCGGCGATCTCCGGCGTGACCTTGGGGCCGGGCAGCACGCCGCCGTGCCCGGGCTTGGCGCCCTGGCTCAGCTTGATCTCGATCATCTTCACCTGCGGATCGGTGGCGTTTGCCTGGAACCGTTCCGGGCTGAAGTGGCCGGTCTCGTCGCGGCAGCCGAAGTAGCCTGAACCGATTTCCCAGATCAGGTCGCCGCCATGCTGGCGGTGCCAGGACGAGATCGAGCCCTCGCCCGTGTCGTGCGCAAAACGGCCGCGCTTCGCACCGGCGTTGAGCGCCTGGATCGCGTTGGCCGAGAGCGCGCCGAAACTCATCGCCGAGATGTTGAACACGCTCGCGTCATAGGCCTGCGTGCAGGCGTCGCCGCCGATCAGCACGCGGAAGTCGTGTGTGTCCAGCGTGCTGGGCTGCAGCGAGTGGTTGAGCCACTCGTGGCCCTCGGCGTTCATGTCCACCTGCGAGCCGAACGGGCGCTTGTCGGTTTCGCCCTTGGCGCGCGCGTAGGCCAGGCTGCGCTGGCTGCGCGAGAACGGCGTGGCCTCGGTGTCGCTTTCCAGGAAATACTGGCGGATCTCGGGCCGGATCTTCTCCAGCATGAACCGCAGGTGCCCGATGACCGGGTAGTTGCGCAGCACCGAGCTTTTCGTCTGGCGGATGTCCCACACACCCACGGCCGAGAGGGCGCCGAACAGCAGGAACACGAAGCCGCCGGTGCCGAAGGCCAGCAGCGTGAACAGGCTCAGCAGGGCGATGAACACGCACAGCGCGAAAGCCGTGTAGCGCACGGGGTAGAGGGCGTTGAGGCGGTCGAGCATGCGGGCTTTCGTGGGTGTACCGGGGAATACACTGCGGGGCATCATAAAACTCCCGCCTTCCCTTGCCATGACAACGACCAACACCCCTGCCACGCCAGCCGACGCGCTGGACCACGAAGACTACGACGCGCTCGACGCCATCCTGGACGACCTGCGCACGCGCGGCGAGGAGGTGCCTCAGTGGGAATTCTGCGAAGGCGCCATGGCCGCGCTGCTCTGCACGCGCCGGCCCATCGAGCCCGCCGAATGGCTGCCCGTGCTGCTGGGCACCGGGCCGCTGCCCACCGCGCCGGAGGAAGACGGCACGCACTTCAGCAACACCGCGCAGTACGAGCAGTTCATGGCGCTGTGGTCGCGCCGCCAGGCCGAGGTGGCCGCCTCGCTCGCCGCCGACGTGGACACGCTGGAAGACGAGCGCAGCTACCACCCGGAGCTGATGGACGTGCGCGGCGCCGTGGCCGTGCTGCCCGAGGCCGAGCAGGCCGACTTCAAGGACCAGGAGCTGCCGGCCTATGCGCAGGTGTGGGCGCTGGGCTACATGTTCGTGGTGGAAAACTGGGAAGAAGACTGGGCCGCGCCGCGCGACAAGGAAACCGCCGCCTGGATCGACGAATCGCTCGACACCGTGGTGACCCTGACCGAGGACGACACCGACCCGCCCACGGTGAACATGCACGCCGAGGAAGGTGCCCCCAGCGTGAGCGACGAGCGCCTCAACGCCATGGGCGCCGCCATCTGGGCCGTGTACGACCTGCACCGGATCGGCAAGAGCCTGGGGCCGCGTGTCGACCCCATCCGCAAGGACGCCACCCCGGGGCGCAACGACCCCTGCCCCTGCGGCAGCGGCAAGAAGTACAAGAAGTGCCACGGCGCCTGAAACGCCAGGGAGCGATTGACGGATGAATATTCATTCGCTTAAGATCGCGTCCTCATGAAACCCAAGGACGACGACAAGCAGCACGCCATCGCCCGCGCCACCCTGGCGCTGGTGGAGCGCGTCGGCCTGAGCGGGCTGACCATGGCCGGCATCGCGCGCGAGGCCGGCATTGCCACCGGCACGCTGTACGTCTACCACCGCTCCAAGGAAGAACTGCTCAACGCGCTGTACGAGCAGGTCAAGGGCGCGCTGGCCGGGTTGATCGACACCGGCGTCGACACCACCGTGCCCTTTCGCAGCCGCTTCCAGCAGAACTGGAACCGCCTGCTGCGTCACCGGCTGGCGCACTACCCCGAGGCGGTGTTCATGGACCAGTACTACAACTCGCCCTGGTTCAGCGAGGCGTCGCGCCAGTTCTCGGCGCGCTTTGCCGCCGGGTGCCTGCGCTTCTTCGACGACGCCAGGGCGCAGCAGATCGTCAAGGACGTGCCCACCCTGATGCTGGCCGCCAGCTTCTTCGGCTCCGTGCGCGACACGGCCAACCTGCTGCGCAGCGGCGACCTGCCGGACAGCGAGGCCGCGCTCGCGCAGGCGTTCGGCATGTGCTGGGACGGCATCAAAGCCTAGGATGAAGAACACCCCCGCGTCGCTTCGCGCCACCCCCTCCAGGGGGCAACACCTGCGGCCCGGCAAAGCCGGTTCCGCGGTGTTCCTGGACTAGACACGTCGCTCATTCAGCAGTAAAAAATCGCCCTGATAACGAATGAACATTCATTCACTGATGTACCGCCACCTCAACCCACGACAGGAGAACCCACGCATGGCCACCACGCTCAACATCAACGGCAAGGACGTTCGCGTCGACGCCGACGAGTCCACCCCCATCCTCTGGGCCCTGCGCGACACGCTGGGCATGACGGGCACCAAGTTCGGCTGCGGCGCGGCGCTGTGCGGCGCCTGCACCGTGCACCTGAACGGCGCGGCCATCCGCTCGTGCATCACCCCCATTGCCTCGGCCGTCGGGCAGAAGATCACCACCATCGAGGCGCTCGAGACCGACCGCGTGGGCAAGGCCGTGCACCAGGCCTGGGTGAAGGCCGACGTGGCGCAATGCGGCTACTGCCAGAGCGGCCAGATCATGAGCGCCACCGCGCTGCTCAAGGCCAACCCGAAACCCAGCGACGCCGAGATCGACGGCGCCATGGCCGGCAACATCTGCCGCTGTGGGACCTACGCGCGCGTGCGCATCGCCATCAAGGACGCGGCCCGCACGCTGGCCTGAAGGAGAACACCATGCACCTCCATACCCACACCGCTGAACAGATCCGTGCCCACCTGCCGCCCGCGCTGGCGCACCGCCTGGGCGAACAGGAACCCGCCGACGGCATCGCACGCCGCAGCTTCATGAAGATGGCCGCCGCATCGGGCTTCGCGCTCGGCGCGTACCCGTTCATGGCCAGCGCCCAGCAGGGCGCGGCACCCGCCGCCGCCGGTCTCAAGCCCGACCAGCAGCCCGCCGCGTTCGTGAAGATCGCGCGCGACGGCACGGTCACCGTGACGGTCAACCGCCTCGAATTCGGCCAGGGCACGCACACCGGCCTGGCCATGGTGCTGGCCGAAGAGCTCGACGCCGACTGGAGCAAGGTGAAGGCCGTGCACGGCAACGCCGACCCGGCCTACAACGACCCCGCGTTCGGCATGCAGATCACCGGCGGTTCCACGGCCGTGAAGCACTCCTACACGCAGTACCGCGAACTTGGCGCGCGCACCCGCGCCATGCTGCTCGCGGCCGCCGCGAAACAGTGGAACGTGCCGGTGGCGTCGCTCGCCACCGAGCGCGGCGTGGTGATCGGCCCCGGCGGCAGGAAGCTGGCGTACGGCGCACTGGCCGACGCCGCCATGCAGCAACCCGTGCCGACCGCCGTCACGCTGAAGGACCCGTCGCGCTTCAAGCTGATCGGCCAGCCCACCACGCGGCTTGACGCGAAGCAGAAATCCAGCGGAAAGCAGGTCTTCGGCATCGACGTGCGCCTGCCCGGCATGCTCACGGCCGTGGTCGTGCACCCGCCGGTGTTCGGCAGCAAGGTCGCGTCGGTCGACGACGCCGCCGCGCGCGCGGTGAAGGGTGTGAAGGCCGTGCTGCGCGTGCCGCTGCACGACGGCGGCGAAGGCGTGGCTGTGGTGGGCGATGGCTACTGGGCCGTGAAGCAGGCCCGCGAGGCGCTGAAGATCGAATGGAACGACGCCGGGCGCGAGAAGGTGGACAGCGCGAAGCAGCTGGTGATGTACCGCGAACTGGCCGCGAAGACCGGCAGCCTCAAGCACGACGCCGACATGGCGCCGCTGGCCGGCGCGCCGCAGAAGATCAGCGCCGAGTTTGTGTTCCCCTACCTCGCGCACGCGCCCATGGAGCCGCTGAACTGCACCGTGCAGCTGGAAGGCACCGGTGCCGGCGCGAAAGCCACCGTGTGGACCGGCACGCAGATGCCCGGGCTGGACACGGCCGCCGCCGCGCGCACGCTGGGCATCAAGCCCGAGCAGGTGACGATGCACGTGCAGATGGCCGGCGGCGGTTTCGGTCGCCGTGGCCTGCTCACCAGCGACTTCGTGGTCGAGGCCTGCACCGTGGCCAAAGCCGCGCAGACCGCCGGCATCAGCGCGCCGGTGCGCACGCTGTGGAGCCGCGAGGACGATGTGCGCGGCGGCTACTACCGACCGATGCACGTGCACCGCGCCGAGATCGGCTTCGATGCGCAGGGCAAGGTGCTGGCGTGGGACCACGTCATCGTGGGCCAGTCCATCATGGCCGGCACCTTCTTCGAACCCATGATGGTGAAGAACGGCGTGGACGAGACCATGGTCGAAGGCATGGGCAAGCCCTACGACGTGCCGATGCGCCTCTCGGCCCACCACCCCAAGCTCAACGTGCCCGTGCTGTGGTGGCGCAGCGTCGGCTCCACGCACACCGGCTACGTGATGGAGACGCTGATCGATGAGATCGCGCGCGCCACGAACCAGGACCCGGTGGCCTACCGCATGAAGCTCATGGACGCCAAGGCCACGCGGCACCGCGCCGCGCTGCAACTGGCGGTGGACCGCAGCGGCTACGGCAAGAAGACGCTGCCGGCCGGCCGCGCCTGGGGCGTGGCGGTGCACGAGTCGTTCGACTCGGTGGTGGCCTACGTGGTCGAGGCCTCGGTGGTGGACGGCGCGCCGAAGCTGCACCAGGTCACGGCCGGCGTGCACTGCAACCTCGCGGTGAACCCGAAGAGCGTTGAGGCGCAGATCCAGGGCGGCGCGCTGATGGGCCTGTCCATGTGCGTGCCCGGCGCGGCCATCACGCTCAAGGACGGCGTGGTCGAGCAGAGCAACTTCGGTGACTTCGCCGTGCCGCGCATCACCGACATGCCGGCCATCGCGGTGCACATCGTGCCCAGCGCCGATGCGCCCACCGGTGTCGGCGAGCCTGGCCTGCCGCCGCTGGCGCCCGCGTTCGCGAACGCCATCGCGAAGCTCACCGGCAAGCCGCTGCGCGAGCTGCCGTTCAAGCTGGCCTGACGCCGGCCCGCGCTAGAACGTCGACAGATCGAACGGCCCGCCCTGTGCCAGCGCACGCTGGTAGGCGGGCCGTTCGTGAATGCGGCGCAGCCAGTCGGCCAGCTTTGGCCGGTTCTTCAGCAGGCCGCGCGCGTCGGCGGCCTCGATGCCGAAGCTCATCTGCACGTCGGCCGCGCTGAAGGAGCGGCCCGCGAACCAGGGGCCGTGTTCGGTCAGCTCGGCCTCGAGGTAGTCGAAGTGGCGCTTGAGGTTGGGCGTGACGAGCAGGCTCTTGATCTTGGCCGAGATGCCCTTGGCCACCGGTCGCACGATCAGCGGGCTCTTGCGCTCGATCTGGTCGAACACCAGCTGCAGCAGCAGCGGTGTGGCCAGCGAGCCTTCGGCGTAGTGCATCCAGTAGCGGTAGCGCAGGAAGGAGGGCGTGCCGTGCTCGGGCGCGAACTTGCCTTCACCATACGTTTCCACAAGGTACTCGAGGATCGCGCCCGACTCGGCCAGCGTGGCCTTGCCATCGGTGACCACCGGCGACTTGCCCAGCGGATGCACCTTGATCAACGAAGCCGGTGCCAGCATGGTTTCAGGGTTGCGTTCGTAGCGCTCGATCTGGTACGGCACGCCGATCTCTTCGAGCAGCCAGAGCACGCGCTGCGAGCGCGAGTTGTTGAGGTGGTGGACGGTCAGCATCGGCAGGTTCCTCGGGTGAAGGGAGTCAGGCTTTCAGATCGAAGGCGGCCTCGGCCACCACCACGCCATTGACGCGCAGGTCGATGAGGTGCGTGCCGGGGTAGAGCGTGCGCGTGGTCACGGGCTTGAGGCTGTGGCGCTTGTCCAGCGTGCGGGCTTCGCCGGGCGCCAGTGTGAGCTTCCAGCCCTTGAACACCTTGGGCGAGGTGCTGCCGTTGGCGCGCACGTGGTGCACCGCGTAGTCCACCACCAGCAGCTGGGGTTGGCGCGCGCGGGACTGCAGCACCGCCTGCAGCGCGATCTCGCTGCCCACGGCGGCGCGCTTTGCCGACAGCGCCAGCGTGGCGTCGCCCTTCAGCCCGCTCGCCAGGCCCCAGGCCGCCAGTGTGGGCGCGTGGCCGGCCTTGATGAGGCTGCGGCTGGCGTGGCGCAGCAGGGCGCTGCGCCCGTCTGGCGCGTCGACCAGGTGGTCGCGCACCCAGCCGGCGACGAGATCGGGGTGGTCCTTGGCGATGTCGTTCAGGTGGTTGGCCACGCTGCGTCGCACGTAGCTGCTGGGGTCGTCCTGCAGCGCGAGCAGCAGCGGCAGCGTGGGCGCGGGGTCGGCCACCAGGGCCTGCAGGCGCAGGCCCCAGGGCAGGCGCGGGCGGCTGCCCTCGCTCACCAGCCGTCGCACGTGCGCGCTCGGGTCGGTCACCCACCGGCCCAGCGTGTCGAACGCGAGGGCCGGGTGGCGCTGGATGAGGGGCCGGATCGCGAACTCGGCCGTGAAGCGCTGCGTGACCGCGTGCAGGCAGGTCAGGCCGCGTTGTGCGGTGGCTTCGCTGGCCACGCCGCGGCGCGCCACGAATTCGCCAACCGCCCACAGCGCCCAGCCGCCGATGCCGTGTTCATCGCGTGCCTCGCCGAGCTTCAGCGGTTCGCCCTGCGCGTCCAGCGCCAGGGGCGGGGCCAGGCTGGCTTCGAGCACGTCGCAGGCCTGCGAGAAGTCGTCGGGCAGCGTGGCTTCCAGAGCGTCGGCCAGTTGCATCGCGCGCGCCTTGAACTCCAGCCGGTCGAGGCCGCTGGATGCCTGCGCCTCGAAACGCGCGCGGTCGAAACGCGGCCAGGCGCGGCGCAGGTGGTGGCCGGTGTTGACCACCGTGGCCGGGTTGATGAGGTTCTTGAAGGGTTCCATGGGGTCAGTGGTTCGGCAGTCGTTGCAGCAAGCCGGCCAGCGCGTGCCGCACCGTGGCCTGGCGCACGGCGGCGCGGTCGCCATCGAAACGCTGGTGCTCGGTGAACACGCCCTGCGGCGTGGCCCAGCCGAACCACACCGTGCCCACAGGCTTCTCGGCGCTGCCACCGGTGGGGCCGGCCACGCCGGTCACGGCGACGGCGAGTTGCGCCGGGGAATGCGCGAGCGCACCGGCGGCCATGGCGCGCGCCACCGGTTCGCTCACGGCGCCATGCTGTTCGATCAACAGTGCCGGCACGCCCAGCAGTGCGTGTTTGGCGGCGTTGGAATAGGTGACGAAGCCGCGCTCGAACCAGTCGCTCGAGCCCGACAGATCGGTGCAGGCGCCCGCGATCAGGCCACCCGTGCAGCTCTCGGCCGTGGCCATCATCAGGCCGCGCGCCCGCAGTTCGCGGGCGAGTTGCTCAACCAGGGTGGCGGTGTCGGGCATGGTCAGAACCTCCAGAGCGCGATGACGATCAGCGTGCAGAACGCGGCAGCGAAATCGTCCAGCAGGATGCCGAAGCCGCCGCGCGGGCCGAACCCCTTGAAGGTCTGGTCGGCCCAGGCCATCGGGCCGATCTTGACCATGTCGAACAGGCGGAAGATCAGGAACGCAACGAGCTGGGCCCAGAAGCCGGAGGGCGAGATCAGCCACAGCACCAGCCAGAAGGCCACCACCTCGTCCCACACGATGTGGCCCGAATCGGCCACGCGCATGTGCCGCGCAGTGACGGTGCAGGCCCACCAGCCCGCGAGCGTGGCCGCGGCGATCACCACGCCCCAGGTGAGCGGCGAGAGCACGCGGTCCAGCAGCAGGAAGGCGACCCAGGCCCAGAGCGTGCCCGCCGTGCCGGGTGCGAAGCGGCTCAGGCCAGCGCCGGCACCGAGCGCCAGGAAGTGGGCCGGGTGCGAGAACAGGAAACGCCAGGTCGGGCGGATCAGGGGCGCGTCGTTGGCGGTGTCGGGCATGCGGGGGATTATCGGGCGGGCCGTGCTTGTGGGCCGGTGCACGCGGCGCGATACTGCGCCGTCGCCGGCCGGGCGCCGGCGCGGGAGGCGGAATGGGCATGAACACCGGCGCGATCCTCACCGCCCTGCTGTTGGGCGTGCTGCTCACGGCGGTCGCGTCGTGGCTGGTCTCGGGCCTGTACCGGCGCCGCATGCTGGCGTTGATGCGCCGCGCGCCGCCGCCCGACATGGCGCTCGCCGCCGGGCCACCGGTGGCCCTCGCCGCCGCGGCGCGGCCGGCCGCGCAGCTGGACGCGGCCGCCAACCGTCGCGCCGGCTGGCGCCATCTCGCGGTGCTGAGTGGGCTGAGCGCGCTCATCGGGCTCACGCAGTCGGTGCTGGCGCTGTTGTTCATCTACGGCGACGACATGCTCACCCCCGGGCGCGCGCTCACGCTGGGCGCTGTCTACGCATGGCCCATGGCGCTGACCTGGGGGCTGTTGCGGCGCTGGCCGTGGTGGCGCACGCTGGTGGCGATCGGCGTGTACCTGCTGGCCATGCTCGCGCTCGTCACCTGGCGCTCGATCACACCACAGCCGCTGCTGGCCTCGCTCGGCTGGCTCGGTGGCCTGGTGCTGATACCGGTCGCCGTCACGCTGGTGATCGGCGCGAGCGGCCGCATCCGCGCGGTGGCGCCCTACCTGCTGCCCATCTTCCTCTTGCTGGCGGGCTCTTCCGTCGTCGCCCTGCAGCTGATGGTGACCGGCGTGAACGACCCGCCACCGTGGCTGGTGTCGCTGGTGACCACCGTCGGCGCCTGGCCCGCGATCCTGTTGCTCGTGCTCGCCCCGTGGCTGCTGCTGGCCTGGCCCGCCTGGGCGATCGCGCGCGCCCTGGCCACGGCCTACCGCGACAAGCGCTTCTCCGATCTCTGGTACCTGCTCGCGGCCTACTGGTTCGTGGTGCTGGCCGCGAGCGCGCTGTCCGCGTTGCAGGGCGCGGGGCTGGTGGCGCTCACGCAGCTGCTGCCGTGGCTGTGGATTCCGCTGGCCGGCTGGGCGTTGCGCGGCTGGCTGGCGCCACGCACCGAACCGCCCACGCTGCTGGTGCTGCGCGTGTTCCAGCAGGACGCTGGCGTGCAGGCGCTGTTCGACCGCGTGGTCGAACGCTGGCGCCTCTCGGGCAACACGGTGCTCATCGCGGGCACCGATCTGCTCAGCCGCACGCTGGACCCGGACGACCTCTTCACTTTCCTGAACGGGAGGCTGGCACAGCGCTTCATTGCCAGCGACGCCCAGGTGGGCGAGCGCCTGCGCGACTTCGACCTGCGGCCCGACCCCGATGGGCGCTACCGCGTGAACGAGTGCTACTGCTTCGACAGCACCTGGCAGGCGGCGCTGGCCGCGCTGGTGCGCCAGGCCGACGTGGTGCTGATGGACCTGCGCGGCTTCCGCGCGCACAACCAGGGCTGCCGCCACGAACTCGGCGTGCTGGCCGCTGCGCCGCACCTGCAGCGCGTGGTGTTGCTGTGCAATGGCAGCACCGAGCGCGCGGTGGCAGATGCCGATGTGGCCAGCGCACCCGGCGGGCGCTTTGTGTGGGTGGAGGCGGAACGTCTGGACCAGCGCCGCGTGCGCGAGATCGGCGCTGCGCTGCTGGGCGCTCAGGCGAAGTGATCGAAGCTGGCGGCACGCAGTGCCACGGGCTGCCCCGTCGCATCCAGCAGCCGCAGGCCGGGCCCGGCGGTGATGCGGCCAATGCGCGTGACGGCCGTGCCGCTGGCCGCTGCCGCCTGCCCGATGGCGGCGCGCGCTTCGGGCCTGGCGGTGAAGGCCAGCTCGTAATCGTCGCCACCGGCGAGCAGGCATTCAAGCCTTTGCGGCTCGGGCAGGCCCTGCAACGCAGGCGCCACCGGCAAGGCGGGCAGGTCGATGTCGGCGCCGACCGCGCTGGCCTGCAGGATGTGGCCGAGGTCGCCCACCAGGCCGTCGCTGAGGTCGATGGCGGCGTGCACGCCGCCTGGGCCGACCAAACCGGCCAGTGCCTGGCTGAGCGGATTGCGCGGGCTCGGGCGTTCCAGTCGCGCGCGCCCCGTGGTGTCCATCGCGCCCCCGCTGGCGGCTAGCGCCCAGTCGACGCCACGCAACTGTTCCAGCGCCAGCCGGGCTTCGCCGGTGCGCCCGCTGATGTAGAGGTCGTCGCTGGCCTGCGCCGCGTCGCGCCGCAGGGCGTGACCGGGCAGGACTTCACCGAACACGGTGACGCAGAGGTTGAGCGGTCCACGTGTGGTGTCGCCGCCCACGAGCGGGCAGGCATGGGCGTCGGCCAGCGCGAACAGGCCGCGCGAGAAGCGCGCCAGCCAGTCGCCGTCGGCGGCGGGCAGCGCAAGTGCGAGCGTGAAGCCCAGCGGTCGCGCGCCCATGGCGGCGAGGTCGCTCAGGTTCACCGCCAGCGCCTTGTGGCCCAGCGCCTCGGGGTCGACGTCGGGGAAAAAGTGGCGGCCTTCCACCAGCATGTCGCTGGAGATGGCGAGCTGGTGACCGGGGCTGGGTTGCAGCAGCGCGCAGTCGTCACCGATGCCCAGCACCACCGCACCGCCTGGGGCCGCCGCGCGCTGGAAGTGGCGGCGGATCAGCTCGAACTCACCCATGCGCGGGTGGCGATTCGGGCGCCGGCGCGGGCGGCTCGTCGTCCTCGGCGCGCCGCGCCTTGCGGGGTGGCAGCAGGAAACTCAGCGGCGCGGCGCGGATGCGGCGCTTGATCGCGGCGCGGATCAGCCGGCGGTTGACCTCGCTGATGTTCTGTGCCTGCAGCGCGAGCCGGAACGCCAGATAGAAGCTCACGCCCAGGTTGAGCGGGCCGATGAGCAGCACACCCACCACGGCCCACCAGAAGTCGGATTCGGTGAACACGTCCCAGCCGATCGCCATGGCCGCAGCGGCCACCTGCCCGGCCGACAGGGTGACGTGGCGCACGTCCAGCGGCAGGCTGAAGAAGGCGGCGAAGGCGGGCACGAGGCCCAGCATGAACCCGAGCGAGATGTTGGCCGCCAGCCCGGAGATGTTGCGGCGCATGAAGTCGGCCCAGCGCGCGGCGCGCTCGCGGCCGAGCAGGGTGGTGAAGCGCGGGTTGTACTTCATGGCCGAGTCCAGGTTGTGGAACACGTACCAGTTTTCCACCCAGCCCGCGATGATGCTGGAGGCGAACAGCAGCACACCGGTGAAGGCCGCGAAGTACAGCGTGGGGCCGATCAGGTGGATGTCTTCCAGCACCTTGTGGGCCTTGCTGACATTGGTCATGGCGTTGCCGGTCAGCAGCTGCAGGCCCAGGCTGATGAGCACCACCACGGGAATGACCATGCCGACGTTGCCGACGATGGCCGCGATCTGCGAGCGGAACAGGTTGGCCACCTCGTCGACGAAGCGCCGCACTGCGCCCGGTTGTTTGATGTCGCGCAGCTTGGCCACCATGGCCGGCGCGGTGACGGCGGGCTGCTTGGTGGCCAGCGTGAGGTGCAGCAGCATGATCACGACGAAGGACGTCGCGTAGTTCACGCCCGCCGCGAAGCCGCCCCAGAACGCGGTGAGGCCCAGGCTGATGAGCAGGAATTTGACCCAGGTGGTCAGGGCGACGATGGCGCCGCCCCCGGCCGCCTTGCGCAGCATCTCGCGGTATTCGGTGGCGTTGCGGGTGATGTAGTGCTCACCGCTCTCGGCATTGCGCTCGGCCACCTTGGCGGCGGTGAGGTGCGAGCTGGCGGCGATGAGCGAGCGCACGCTGCGGTGTTCCAGGCCGACCTGTGCAAGGTCGGCCATCAGCGCGGCGGTGGCGCGTTCCGGCTGTTCGGACTGCAGGCAGTCCAGCAGCTCTTTCACGCGCACGATGCGCTCGCGCAATTGCCGCAGCCGGAACACGATGCCGACCGACACGCCGTGTTCCTCCAGGTGCGAATAGACCGTGTAGGCCGCGTGGCGGCAGGCGTCCAGGCGCAGGCGCAGGTCTTCGGCGGCGGCCAGGGCCTGTGGGCTGCGTGCGCCATGCGCCTGCACCGCCTGCCGCAGCAGCTCGAAGTCGGCCGGCAGCTGGTGGAAGGGCCGCTGCGCCTGCGCCTCGGGCGACATGCGGATGCGGATCTCCGAGGCGAAGCCGGTGGCGCTGATCTGGCTCACGCAGAAGATCAGGGCGTCCATCAGCTCGGTGTGCCAGAAGCTGGTGGCCGTGGCATCGGGGGCGTCGGCCAGCAGCGCGCGCAGGCGCCGCAGGGTGTCGCTGTCGATGGCCTTGAGCCAGCGCACGTCGAAGCGCGACGAAAGCAGCAGGTCGAACAGCTCGGCCATGTCACCGGTTTCGGGCGTGCCGGGCAGCACCTTCTTGCGCAGCCGGTTGCTGAACTCGCTGAGGAAGGCGGTACGGGGTGCGAAACCGTGGTCGGCCAGCAGCGGGGTGAGGTCGACCGTGCTGATGAAGCGGCCCCACCAGCGGCGCCAGCGCGTCAGGGCGGCGGGGTCGGATTCCGCCGCGTCGATGAAGGCGCGCACCCGGCCCACGCTGGCCTGCACGTCGCTCTCGTCACCGCGCACCCAGCGCAGCGCGTCGATCAGCCAGAGGTGGCGCAGCGCCAGCGGGGCGTCCGGGTCCAGGGTGTCGAGCGGGGTGGAGGTGCGCATGCGGTCGTCGGGATGTGGGCCGCGTGTCGGTGCGGCGCGCGTCAGTGCAGCACCCGGGCCGGCGCGTCGCCCGATCCCGGGGCGTGCAGGGCGAATTCGGCCACCTCGGCCTCGAAGCGTTCACCGTCTTCTGCCACGCAGAAGAAGCTGCCGCGCATGGTGCCCGTGGGCGTGGCCAGGCGCGTGCCGCTGGTGTACTGGAAGGATTCGCCGGGCCGCAGCAGGGGCTGGTGTCCGACCACGCCCAGGCCCTTGACCTGTTCGGTGTGGCCGTTGGCGTCGTCGATGATCCAGTGGCGCGAAATCAGCTGCGCCGTCACCTCGCCAGCGTTGGTGATGGTGATCGTGTAAGCGAACGCGTGCAGATCTTCCTCGGGCGAGGATTGTTCGCTCAGGTACTGGGGTTCGACCTCGCAGGTGAACAGGTATTTCGGCATGGACGGCATGTTACCGTGCCCCCGTATCTCCCCGGCAGCCCTGCGAGAATGCGGGTCTTCGCCCCACGCTTTCCACACAGGCCGTCCATGTCCCAAGCCCAGTACCGCATCGCTCCCTCCATCCTGTCCGCCGACTTCGCCCACCTGGGCGACGAGGTGAAGAACGTCATCGCCGCCGGCGCCGACTGGATCCACTTCGACGTGATGGACAACCACTACGTGCCCAACCTCACGTTCGGGCCCATGATCTGCCAAGCACTGAAGCCGCACGCGAAGAAGCCCGACGGCACGCCGGTGCCGATCGACGTGCACCTGATGATCCAGCCGGTGGACGCCCTGGCCTGCGCCTTCATCGACGCCGGCGCCGACCTGGTGAGCTTTCACCCGGATGCGAGCGCCCACGTGCACCGCAGCGTGCAGGCCATCAAGGCCAAGGGCGCCAAGGCCGGCCTGACCTTCAACCCCGGCGCACCGCTGGACGTGCTGGACTGGCTGATCGACGACATCGACCTGATCCTGATCATGAGCGTGAACCCGGGCTTCGGCGGCCAGAGCTTCATCGACTCCGCGCTGCGCAAGATCGAGGACGCGCGCAAGCGCATCGAGGCCAGCGGGAAGGACATCCGCCTGGAGGTGGACGGGGGCATCAAGGCCGACAACATCCGCCGCGTGGCCGACGCCGGCGCCGACACCTTCGTGGCCGGCAGCGCGATCTTCGGCAAACCCGATTACAAGGCCGTGATCGACCAGATGCGGGTGGCCCTGAAGTGATGCAGGACATCCACGCCGCCATCGTCGACCTGGACGGCACGATGGTCGACACGCTGGGCGACTTTGACGCCGCCCTGAACGCCACGCTGAAGGACCTGGGCCGCCCCGCCGTCGCGCGCGCCGACATCGAGCACATGATCGGCAAGGGGTCGGCGCACCTGATCCGCTCGGCGCTGCTGCATGGCGGGCTGGATGCCCAGGCGGCGGAACGCGTGCAGCCAGAGGCCTGGACGCGTTACCAGGCGAACTACCTCGCCATCAACGGCCAGCACAGCGCGGTGTACCCCGGTGTGGTGGAAGGCCTCACGGCGCTGCGCGCCCGTGGCCTCTCGCTGGCCTGCCTCACCAACAAGCCGCAGGCTTTTGCACGCACGCTGCTGGAGGCGAAGGGGCTCGCGGGCTTTTTCGGGCATGTGTTCGGTGGTGACAGCTTCGAGCGCACCAAGCCCGATCCGCTGCCGCTCCTGAAGACCTGCGAGGCGCTGGGCACAACGCCCGCGCAGACCCTGATGGTGGGCGATTCGCAGAACGATGGCATGGCCGCGCGCGCGGCCGGCTGCCCGGTGGTGCTGGTGACCTACGGCTACAACCACGGCGACCCGATCGCACAGGCGCCGCACGACCGCCTGATCGGCTCGCTGGCCGAACTGGCGTAACGACACCCCGGGGCCGGGTTACGGCTTCGACTTGCCGAGCAGCGCTTCCTTGAGCAGGTGGTCGGCCGGCTTGGGGCCGAGCCAGATGCGCACGAGGGCGTCGAAGAACTCGGGTTCCTTGAAGGGCTCGCCCTCGACCTTGCCCTTGATGGTGAGCACCGTGCCCGTGCCCGGCACCCAGTCCACCAGGAAGTTGTCGCCCTCCTTGAGCTTCTTGTGGTCGCTGAAGACCTGGCTCATGCGCAGCACGCCGGGAATCAGCTTCGAGAAGGCGCTGCGGTCCATGTTGTCTTCCATGCCGCGCGAGAACAGCTTGCCGAGTTCGGCCGAGTCGATGTCGCGCAGCATGGTGATGCTGATGCGTTTCGGGCCCTTGACGGCGAGCACCGCGTCGGGCGTGTCTGCCTTTTCGCCGAGGTACAGGCCGGCGGCATAGACCTTGAACACCGCCTTGTAACGGATGCCTGCGCCATTGAGAACCAGCGGGCTGCCGGCCACCGTGGCCCGGTCTTCGAGCTTCACACCCGCGAGATCGACGGTGGCAGCCTGGGCGGCGCCAGCGGCCAGCAGGGCGATGGAGAGGGCGATGGCGGGCAACGTCGGTGTTTTCATGGGGGTGGCGTCCAGGTCGGCAGGCGAGAGGGCGTAAAAAAACGAACAACCGTTCGTTTCGTCGGAATTGTCCTTTCAAGCATGCCCGAAGACATCAGGGTTTGGCCGTAGAACCCGGGGTGCCGGGCGTGACGTGGAACACGGTCATGGCGCTTTGCTACACTGCGCCTTCCATGTTCAACCCACGCACATCCTTCTCAGGTGGTCTGCCGAGCCGCAATGGCCGGGGAGCCTGGCCCTGGCGCAAGCCAGCGTAAACGTGCACCTTCCCCCCGGGGTTTGCACAGTCCGCGCGCGCCCTGCCGCCACTGTCGCCCCAACCTCCGAACCCGGCACCTGTACCGCCGGATGGCCTGGACCCCGCCCCACCCGCAGCGTCGATGACCCGGTGTGTGGCCGATGGAAAGAACGAACATGATCACGGAACTCGAATTCAAGAGCCTGGCCCAGCAGGGCTACAACCGCATCCCGTTGATGCTCGAGGCCTTCGCCGACCTCGAAACCCCGCTCTCCCTCTACCTCAAGCTCGCGCACGGCCGCGGCGATGGCCGCCACAGCTTCCTGCTCGAATCGGTGGTGGGCGGCGAGCGCTTCGGGCGCTACAGCTTCATCGGCCTGCCCGCGCGCACGTTCCTGCGCGCCACCGGCTTTGGCGCCGAGGCGAAGACCGAGGTGGTGCGCGACGGCGCGGTGGTGGAGACCGCGCACGGCAATCCGCTGGACTTCATCGCCACGTACCAGAAGCGCTTCAAGGTGGCGCTGCGGCCGGGGCTGCCCCGCTTCTGCGGCGGGCTGGCGGGCTACTTCGGCTACGACGCGGTGCGCCACATCGAGAAGAAGCTGGAGAACAGCTGCCCGCCCGACACGCTGGGCTGCCCCGACATCCTCCTGCTGCAGTGCGAAGAGCTGGCGGTGATCGACAACCTCTCGGGCAAGCTCTACCTGATCGTCTACGCCGATCCGGCCCAGCCCGAGGCCTATGCCAACGCCAAGAAGCGGCTGCGCGAGTTGCGCGAGGCGCTGAAGTATTCGGTGAGCGCGCCGCAGGTCAAACCCAGCCAGAGCTACCCCGCCGAGCGCGACTTCGCCAAGGCCGACTACCTCGCGGCGGTCGAGCGTGCCAAGGATCTGATCGCCGCCGGAGATTTCATGCAGGTGCAGGTGGGCCAGCGCATCAAGAAGCGCTACACCGAGTCGCCGTTGAGCCTGTACCGCGCGCTGCGGTCGCTCAACCCGTCGCCCTACATGTACTACTACCACTTCGGGGATTTCCACGTGGTGGGGGCGTCGCCCGAGATCCTGGTGCGGCAGGAGCACACGCCCGAAGGCCAGAAGATCACCATCCGCCCGCTGGCCGGCACGCGCCCGCGCGGCGCCACGCCCGAACAGGACAAGGCCACCGAACTGGAGCTGATCAACGACCCGAAGGAACGCGCCGAGCACGTGATGCTGATCGACCTCGCGCGCAACGACATCGGGCGCATTGCGAAGACCGGCACGGTGAAGGTGACCGAGGCCTTTGCGGTGGAGCGCTACAGCCACGTGATGCACATCGTCAGCAACGTCGAAGGCATCCTGGTGGAGGGGCCGGACGGCCAGCCCGTGGGCAGCATGGACGTGCTCAAGGCCACCTTCCCGGCGGGCACGCTCACGGGCGCGCCCAAGGTGCACGCGATGGAACTGATCGACCAGCTGGAGCCGACCAAGCGCGGCATCTACGGCGGCGCCTGCGGCTACCTGAGCTACGCGGGCGACATGGACGTGGCGATCGCCATCCGCACCGGCATCATCAAGGACCAGACGCTCTACGTGCAGGCCGCGGCCGGCGTGGTGGCCGACTCGGTGCCCGAGATGGAGTGGAGAGAAACCGAACACAAGGCGCGCGCGCTGCTGCGCGCGGCGGAACTGGTCGAGGAGGGACTGGAATGAGCAAGGCACTTCAGGTCCTGATGGTGGACAACTACGACTCGTTCACCTTCAACATCGTGCAGTACCTCGGCGAGCTCGGGGCCGCGGTGACGGTGGTTCGCAACGACGAGATCACGGTGGATGAGATCGACCGGCGGCTGGCCGCCGGGCAGATCGATCGCCTGGTGATCTCGCCGGGCCCGTGTTCGCCGGCCGAGGCGGGTATCTCGGTCGCGGCGATCCAGCATTTCGCGGGCAAGCTGCCGATCCTCGGCGTCTGCCTGGGGCACCAGAGCATCGGCGCGGCATTCGGCGGCACCATCGTGCGGGCGCAGGAGCTGATGCATGGCAAGACCAGCGTCATCACCACCACGCAGGCCGGCGTGTTTGCCGACCTGCCCGAACAGTTCACCGTGAACCGCTATCACTCGCTGGCCATCGAGCGCGCGAGCTGCCCGGACTGCCTGGAGGTCACGGCCTGGACAACGGATGGCGAGATCATGGGTGTGAAGCACAAGACGCTGGCCATTGAAGGCGTGCAGTTCCACCCGGAGAGCATCCTCACCGAACATGGCCACGCCATGCTCAAGAACTTCCTGGAGCAGGCATGAACACCACCGTCGACTTGCGCAGCGACACCGTCACCCAACCCACCCCGGCGATGCGCGAGGCCATGATGGCCGCCCCCTTGGGCGATGACGTGTTCGGCGACGACCCTTCCGTGCAGGCGCTGCAGGAACGCGTGGCAGCCATCACGGGCAAGGAAGCCGCGCTGTTCATGCCCAGCGGCACGCAGAGCAACCTCTGCGCCATGCTGGCGCACTGCGAGCGCGGCGACGAATACATCGTGGGCCAGAACGCCCACACCTACCGCTACGAGGGCGGCGGTGCGGCGGTGCTGGGCAGCATCCAGCCGCAGCCGCTGGCGCAGAACGCCAGCGGGCAGATGGCGCTGGCCGACATCGCTGCCGCGATCAAGCCCGACGACCCCCACTTCGCGCGCACGCGCCTGCTGTGCCTGGAGAACACCTGGAACGGGCACCCGATGCCCGCCGACTATCTGGACCAGGCCACGGCGCTGGCGCGCGAGCACGGCCTGGCGGTGCACCTGGACGGCGCGCGCGTGTTCAACGCAGCGGTGGCGGCGGGCGGTGATCCTTACGTGGCCGTGCGTGGCATCGTGGACCGTTTCGACAGCGTCTCGGTCTGCTTCAGCAAGGGGCTGGGGGCGCCCGTGGGCTCGGCCCTGTGTGGCTCGGCCGACCTGATCCGCCGCGCGCTGCGCTGGCGCAAGATGCTCGGCGGCGGGCTGCGCCAGTCGGGCCTGCTGGCCGCGGCCGCGCACCACGCGCTGGACCACCACGTGCGCCGTCTGGCCGACGACCATGCGCTCGCGCAGCGCCTGGCGCAGGGGCTGACTGGTATTGATGGCCTCAGCGTGCGCTCTGCCCAGACCAACATCGTCTTCGTGGACGTGGCCAACGGGCGCGGGCCAGACCTGCTCGCCCATCTGGCGAACGACGGTGTGCTGGCCACGGGCCTGATCGGCCTGCGTTTCGTCACGCACCTGGGTGTGGATGCCGCGGGCATCGACCGCGCCATTGCGAGCACCCGGGGCTTCTTCGCGCAAGGGGACTCCGCGCCCGCCACGCGCGCCGCTGGCACGGCGGTTTACTGAACCGGGGGAGCCGATGCCTGACCTGCCAAAACTCCTGCTGTTCATCGCCGCTGGCTGGCTCCTCAACCTCACGCCCGGCCCCGACGTGCTCTACATCGTCACCAACGCGCTGCGCAGCGGCGTGCGCGCGGGCATTGTTGCCGCGCTCGGCATCGTCAGCGGCTGCTTCGTGCACGTGTTCGCCGCGGCCATCGGTGTGAGCGCGCTGCTGGCGACCTCGGCCACGGCGTTCACGGTGCTCAAGTGGATCGGTGCCGCCTACCTGCTGTGGATGGGTGTGCGTTTGCTGTTGTCGAAAGCCACGCCGCTGGACCTGCGCGCAGGCCAGGTCGAGCCCGACCTGCGGCGCGTGTTCTACCGAGGCTTTCTCACCAACGTGCTCAACCCCAAGGTCGCGCTGTTCTTCCTGGCCTTCGTGCCGCAGTTCATCGCGCCCGACGCGCCCAACAAGGCCCTGGCGTTTCTCTGGCTGGGGCTGATCTTCAACATCAATTCGTTGCCGATCAATTTCGGCTACGCATGGCTAGCCGCATGGGCGGCACGCCGTGTGCACGCGGTGCAGCGCGCCATGCACTGGATGGACCGCACCGCTGGCCTGCTCTTCATCGGGTTCGGCCTGAAGCTGGCCTTGACCGACAATCCCGCCCAGTAAAAGACCCTCCGGAGACCCCATGTCGCCCACCACCGCCCACAAGATCACGCCGCAGGAAGCCCTGCAGCGCACCATCGAGCACCGCGAGATCTTCCACGACGAGATGCTGCACCTCATGCGCCTCATCATGGGCGGCGAGATGTCGCCCGTGATGATGGCCGCGCTCATCACCGGCCTGCGCGTGAAGAAGGAAACCATCGGCGAGATCACCGCGGCCGCGCAGGTGATGCGCGAGTTCTCGACCAAGGTGCACGTGGCCGACAAGACCCACTTGGTCGACATCGTGGGAACGGGCGGCGACGGTTCGCACACCTTCAACATCTCCACCTGCAGCATGTTCGTGGCGGCGGCGGCCGGCGCGCGCGTCAGCAAGCACGGTGGGCGCAGCGTTTCCAGCAAGAGCGGCAGCGCCGACGTGCTGGAGAGCCTGGGCGTCAACATCAACCTCACGCCCGAGCAGATCGCGCGCTGCATCGAACAGGTGGGCGTGGGCTTCATGTTCGCGCCCAACCACCACCCGGCCATGAAGAACGTGGCCCCCGTGCGGCGCGAACTTGGCATCAAGACCATCTTCAACATCCTCGGCCCGCTGACCAACCCCGCCTCGGCGCCCAACATCCTCATGGGCGTGTTCCACCCCGATCTGGTGGGCATCCAGGTGCGCGCGCTGCAGCGCCTGGGCGCAGAGCACGCGGTGGTGGTGTACGGCCGCGACGGCATGGACGAGGTCTCGCTCGGTGCCGCCACGCTGGTGGGCGAACTCCGGAATGGCGAGATCACCGAGTACGAGATTCACCCTGAAGACTTCGGCATGACGATGGCCAGCAGCCGGGCCCTGCGCGTGGAGACGCCCGAGGCGTCGCGCCAGATGCTGATGGGCGTGCTCGAGGGGCGGGACGACCCGGCCTTCAAGGCCGCCAGCGAGATCGTGTCGCTCAACGCCGGCGTGGCGCTGTACGCGGCCAATGTGGTGGCCGACATGGGTGAGGGCATCGCGCTGGCGCGGCGCACGCTCGCCTCCGGGGCGGCGCTGGCCAAGCTTGAACAACTCAAGGCCTTTGCAGCCTGATCAGGGATACCCCATGAGCGACATCCTGCAGAAGATCGTGGCCGTCAAGCACGAGGAAATTGCCGCGGCGCAACGCAAGAAGCCGCTCGATGCGGTGCGGTTCGACGCCGAGAGCCGCGTGCTCACGCGCGATTTCGAGGGCGCGCTGCGCGCAAAGATGGCCGCCGGCCAGGCGGCCGTGATCGCCGAGGTCAAGAAGGCCAGCCCGAGCAAGGGCGTGCTGCGCGAAGACTTCATTTCCGCCGACATCGCGCAGAGCTACGCCGAGGGCGATGGCGCCATCAGCGCGGCTTGCCTGTCGGTGCTGACCGACCGCCAGTTTTTCCAGGGCAGCCCCGACTTCCTCAAGCAGGCCCGCGCCAGCTGCGACCTGCCGGTGCTGCGCAAGGACTTCATGGTCGATCCGTACCAGGTCTACGAAGCACGCGCCATGGGCGCTGACGCCATCCTGCTCATTGCGGCCTGCCTGGAAGACGCCCGCATGGCCGAGCTCGAGGCCGTGGCGCTCGACCTGAACATGGCGGTGCTGGTGGAGGTTCACGACCGTGCCGAACTGGACCGTGCCCTGAGGTTGAAGACCCGCCTGGTGGGGATCAACAACCGCAACCTGCGCACCTTCGAGGTCACCCTGCAGACCACGCTGGACATGTTGCCCGACGTACCGGCCGATCGCCTGCTGATCACCGAATCGGGCATTCTGGGCCGCGCCGACGTGCAGACCATGCGCACCGCCGGCGTGCACGCCTTCCTGGTGGGCGAGGCCTTCATGCGCGCGCCCGAACCCGGGCTGGCGCTGGCCGAGCTGTTCGCCTGAGATGGCCCGGCAGGCTGGATTCGAATGGCCGGGGGAGGACCCCGCGCCCCGGCTGACCTCCGCAGACCCCGCCGACTGGCCCGTCCAGCCCGGGTGGGCCCCACTGGTCAAGCATTTCTGGGCGGCCGCCGACGGCCAGCGCCTGCAGCACTTTCTGGCGCAGCGGCTGGCCGATGGCGCGGTGATCTATCCGCCCCGTCCCCTGCGGGTTCTCGAGCTCACGCCACCTGAGTCGGTGCGTGTGGTGATCCTGGGGCAGGACCCGTACCACGGCCCCGGGCAGGCGGAAGGCCTGGCCTTTTCGGTGGCGCCGGGCGTCAGGGTGCCACCCAGCCTGCGCAACATGTTTCAGGAGTTGCAGCGCGACCTGCACACCCCCGCGCCAGCCGACGGCTCCCTGGTGCGCTGGGCGCAGCAGGGCGTGCTGCTGCTCAACACCGGCCTGACGGTGGAAGACGGCCAACCCGCCAGCCACGCCGGCCGGGGCTGGGAAGCCCTCACGGACGCCGTGATCCGGCATTGCGGCGGCTCCGGCGACCCCAAGGTCTTTCTGCTGTGGGGTGCCCACGCCCAGAAAAAAACGCCCCTGATCGATGCCGGGCGCCACCTCGTGCTCAGCGCCAACCACCCGTCGCCGCTGTCGGCTCGGCGCGGTCCGATACCGTTCATCGGCTGTGGCCATTTCGGGCAGGTCAACGCGTGGCTCGCCGGGCAGGGGCGGTTGCCGATCACCTGGTAACGGACTGGGCAGCGGGCCCGCCCCTACCTGCCATAAAACCATGGCATAATCGCGGGCTGCGCTATGGAGGGGTGGCCGAGTGGTTAAAGGCAG
>VFQP010000537.1_pt1 | contig 86842 bp, 127 predicted proteins | sample 3512351 | NCBI WGS metagenome assembly VFQP01 (sample SAMN10412372, study PRJNA504923) | tailings metagenome | isolation source: Relicate 1 Philex TSF1 revegetated site | place: Philippines: Tuba, Benguet | collected 2017-08-29
TAACTTCAGTGTTCTAATGGGAACTGGTGCATTCGACGTAGTATGAACGCTGCATGTCGAAGCAAAGGGAAAATGGTATATGTACATGGTACCTAACGGCCAACCGTAATCACGTTCATTCATGAACATCCAACACACGAGAAATACAGCAGCTGAAAAACATGGCAATAACAGTACATTGATCAGTGCATTGATCATAGACACATAAACATAGCATTCAAAGTGCTTATTGACACGGCTGCGCACACGGTCAACCCTGCCATGGCGTCAGCCTTGGTCTGCACGGAAGCGAGCACTAAACACCCTAGGAATGCACTGCATTTCACGTCAGCATTGTACTAGTCACAATAACGAAAGATTGCAACGCCAAAACAACCATTTTGTTGTGATGGGAGGATGTTTGTCATCGTTGAAGTTGCAACGTACGTGGTTGTTTTGTATTGTTGCTGCTTTTTTGTGTGAGATGTTGCTGGGGTGGTCTTGCTGCTGTCCAGCTGCTGTGTTGCTTGTTTGTTGTTGAGTATTCTGATCAAGCATCCCGAAATCATCCACACACAGTTGCAACCAGCGGTTCCCACACGGTCATGGTAAAAAACCTGGATGAATATGTATGTGGAGTAGTGTGCATAGGGAGGCACAGCACCCATGCTCTCACTCGCTTCCCCAACACAACAGATCACCGACGATGAAGTGCGACACATGTTTGATACCATAGGGACAGTTGTGCGTGTCGATCGTACCCACGATCCCATGGATCCTCATGCTCCGAGTGTGGTATGCATGATGGGGTTGAGCCAGCATGGTGTTTGAAACGCCCAACATCCACCCCACCCCTGCCATCACACACAGGTGCTTGTGCAGTTTGCGTCGCCCAAAGCAGCACGCCAGGCGGCACACAACTATCAGGGCTTGCGAGCGCTGGGTGCAGCAGGGAGCCTTGATGTGGTGCACCTCAAAACCGACAATTACATGCGGTTTTGATGGTCGGCAGTGTACACCAGTGACTGCGGTTTACACAACATGTTGCATTAACCAACCAACCAACATCATGTAGAAAGAATTGTACACTAAGTAATAACATCATCATCATTGTTGTTGTTGATCACCATCGTCTGGCACTGCCTCTTGTGCAACCCGATCATCACACTGAGCAACTGTTGGTGGCTCCTTGCGCTTTCCACCCCTGGGTGCTTGTCGTGCGGGTGCCTCCTGGTTGAGCTTTTGCAATGCCAAATCTGTCGGCAATGTCACCACCTGGTTGTTTTGAGTACATGTGTGTGTGCACCTCATTTGAGTCACAAAGCCGCTCATCGCCACCACCCACCTTGGAACGCCGCTCTTGAATGCCAGGCACCAGTGCCGATGACCGTCGACTCGGCAAGGGCTTGCTTGCAGAACGAAACATGCCCTCGTTGGCCTGCGTGTGGATGTGTCCCCGCACCCCACGCACCCCACCCACAGTGGGGGGGCCCGGCGAATCCTCATGGGTCCCTGTGCCTGCCCCCTCGGGTGTGGCGCAACTTGCTTGCAATGCATCGTCTGCACCGGGGCGCAGTGTAAATGGCAGCTGCTGTCGTTGCTGCATTGCCAACTCCACCGTGGCGTCCGACACCAACCTGAGCGTGGGATGTTGAGGGTGATGACCACCTCAGCAAAACACCACCAACACCTCACCGCACCGTGTGTTTAGATATGGTGTTTCTAGTGGTTGATAGCCAACAGGTTGCAGGGATTTCATTTGTGCGGTGAGTGCTGCAATGCCTGCTTCCACATCCTTGCTGCTGGTTGCCACTGCGGCAAGGTCAAGCTGGCCGTCCAGCTGTCGCACTGCATGCGCAATGACTTTGACCCAATCATCCTCCTCCCCAGAGCCAACTGTGCTTGTGTGTGGGGGTGGTGTGCGTTATTTTGCGGCATCTTGCGATGGCGTCCCCACGTACTTGCGTTGTCAATCAATTGCTGCATCTGCTGGCGTATAGCATCCCGCTGCTCTTCTTTCATAAAAAGGGTACTGAGCAGGAGGCGCATGCGTACACCAGTGTCAAGTTTGGCCCACTCGTCCATGAGCTTGTCTGCCATCTCAACGTCCAGATTGTTGGCAAAATTTGCTGCACTCCATTCTCCAGATAGTTTTTGACTCGTGTACAGCAATGGATTGGATTTTGCAGACATGTTGAGGCGTGTGTAGGACGAAACGGGATGGATGGGAGCAGATTGGAGATTACTTGCTCAAGGAATGAATGTATGTTGTACTGCATTCATTCATATTGGTTCATACTGGTATTATATTACATTAGGATCAGTCTGCTTGTGGGAGTGGCTGAGCTTGCTTTTGTTTAAGTACTAGTTCCTATTGTTCCCATGAACAACGACACCCAGCACTATAACATGTACACACATAATAACAATAATACCAAAGCATAATATTGTGAACGAAAATAATACAAAAAACAACAATACACACACCTAGCAGCTACCACAACAGCAATGCATGATTGATGCCAACCCCCAACAACCTGCCAACCCGCTGCAACAACGACAACGGTTGCATAGAGAACTTGGTGACATATTCAGATTGCGTGCCTCAAGGTAGGCTGTTCTCAACAGTCTTTACGATGCATCTTCGACACTGTTCTTCGATACGCGCTGTATTGGGTTTGGTTTTGCATGGTAGGATTGTTTCAAGTCCTACATGCTCTCCAATTGTATTACCACAAGTTCAAGGGCCAAGCATGGACAAGTACAGCGCTTCCAGATCCTCACCCACACACCACACACCCAGGGGTGGCGCTGCTGGTGCCAACATGGATGCCAGTGGTCAGCAGCAGGCAGACATGGCAGATTCCTCGGTGACCCTGCCCGAGCTCACTCCACAGCAGGTGTTTGAGGTGATCAGCGCAGCGGTGGGGCTCGATGAAACACCACGTCGTGCTGCCGAGACCACACTCAAGGGCTGGGAAGCAGATGCAGCACCAGGGTTGTTTGGCAGTCTTTTGAAGATTGTCCAGGAGACAAGCATTGATGAGGTGTGGTTGCCTATTGGGGGAGGTGAAGCATATGATGCGTACATCAGCACAACATGCACGTGTTTTGACATACACATTCTACTAGAACATGCGTCTGCTGGCAGCAGTTGTGGCCAAGAACGGTGTGGGGAGCAGTTGGAGGAAAACCATAGGGAGTCGGGAGTGGTCACGTGTCTCCGAATCCGAAAAGGCATTCATACGTGGTGCCATTGTAGAGCTGCTGTTTTCAGAGCCGAGCGAGCGTGTTGCATTGCAGCTGGGATTGCTTATGGCAAACATGGCCAAGTATGTATATTGTGTTGTGAGCCCGGGTGGATGGTGCACGGACATCGCAACCGACATTGCAACGGACATTCCGCGCATCCACCAACACACAGGTTTGATTACCCTGGCAAATGGCCAGCCCTATTGGAAACACTTGTCACTGCTGCTGCTGTTGAATACAACATGACCAGTGCTGATGGCAAGATGCGTGCCCTGTTTGCACTCAAGCATGTGCTGCGTACCCTGCGATCCAAGCGTTTTGTGGTAGAGCTGCCAGCTGCGTGGTCACCAGAAGCCCTTGGTGAGTGATGGTGGTGATGTGTTGTTCAATGTACACACACCATACACCTCTGTTTTTTATACACACCCCACAGATTTGAAAACCCTTGCGCAGAATGCAGCAGACGAACAAAAGCTCATGCACCAAAACGCCCGTGCGCTCCTCGCACCCCTGTGTGCACAGTGGCAGGGAAATTTTCAAGCACTGGCAGCTGGGGGTGAAGGTGCCCTGCTGCGTGGTGCCCTAGCGAAAAAATGTCTGTCTGCCCTACGAGAGCTGCTGCATATTGTACCAAATTGGCAGGGTATTGAATCTGACATGCGAGCGTTTCTAGAAGCGATACATGCTGCGAGCATGGCCATTATGCCCACATTGAATGCTGGTATGTTGTGGGGGTGGTGTGGGGGTGGTGCATGTTCATGGTGTGTGGCGATCATCATTGTTGGCACCATACACAACATACAACACCCCCACCCCTGCAAACAGCGGTGGGAGAGGATGATGTACCCAACACCCCCCTCTCCTTGATGACCAAGTGTTTTGAGCGCATGCTGCAGTGTGTGATGGCAGCACTTGACAGGGACCCACTCGACTTTGCACAATATCTTCCATTCTTTCTGACACTGTATGTCAATGATTCGTTACTCGCGATGGATGCAGTCACAGTGCACCGCATACGTGCCAAACGCCGTGTGTTGGTGACACGGTTTTTGGCACGTGCACTATTGTGCCCATACTACCGTCCGGTATGTGGTGCTGGGTGGTGAGGGGGCAGGTGTCCACGCAGCACAATACTGTGTATTGTTGTTTATGCTGTGGTTGGTCCACCAGCACACATGCATGCAAGACATCCCGCCCCCCCCCCACACACACAACAGGAAAACACTGCAGACATTGATCAGCTGCCAGAAGGGCCAGCAAAGGAGAAAGCATTGGCCATGCGTGGCAAGGTTGAGGCAGCATCTCGAGCATTGGATGACATGCTGGCAGTGGAGGGTGGTGCCTGTCAGCGGCTGGTGGAGGCCATCATTGTCAAGTACATTGCACTGTCTCCATTTGAGTTGCAAGAGTGGGAGAACGATCCAGAAGGTGTGTGGGATATTGCGTAGGTGTGTTGATGGTGTGCGTTGCGAGTATACCTACAACACGTGAACAATACACAAACACAACTCTCAACCCAACACCACCCTCACACCAGGATATGTACGCTCCATGGATGTAGAAACCTCACCAGATGCAGACACACCACGACCATGCGGTGTTGCCCTCTTGGTGTGTATGCTGGACCGCAGTCGCGATGGTGTCGCCCAAACGATTCTGTCATTGGCAGCACAGATGCAGTCTGTTGCCATCACAGCAGACAACGTGCTGCTGAGGGAGGCATGCTACAGAACAATAGGGGAGTGTTTCACCCACTTGAGTACACAGGTGTGAGAGGGGGGTTGTGAACAACAACAGTGTCATACTGCTTCATGCTTGTTTGTCGTTCATGCTTGTCCTCCCTTGATTCACAACATTCAATACTCCCCACCTTGCACGCAACCCATCACCCCCTTCACTAGGTCAACTTTGCAGCATGGTACCAATCAGAACTCCAACCCCTCCTCGCAACCCCTCTCGACGCCCTTCCCCTCCCAGACGCCCCCCCCCTCTACTCCTCCATCCTCCGTGCGAGGGCCGTGTGGCTTGTGGGTGTGTGTGGCAGTGATCTCCCACCAGAGGCATGGGGGCAGGCATATGCACACATGGCGCAGCACATTGCAGCGGGGGATTTGGTGGTGGCATTGACGTCCATCAGCGCCATCATGGTGGCCACTGTGAGTACGTTGGAAGAGGAGCGTGCTGCACAGGCACGGCGGGAGCTGATGCAGCAGCGGCAGAAGATGGAGGAGCAAGGGGGTGGTGAAAGGGGGGAAGGGGGTGTGTGGGGGGAGGAGGAGCTGGGGGACGTGCCAGGTATTGGGGGTGGGAGAGGGTGGATGCGTATGTGCATGGGCAATTTGATGTTGTCTATACACACCTGCACATGCATTGTTATACACGCACCCACACCTACACACAGAAGCATCAGCAGAGCAACAAGCATCCCTCAAAGCACGCATACAAGCAGTGGAGGCAACAGCAGCATTGGTACTGGGCAACAGCTTTGCACTGGTATGTATGACAGTGTGTTGCTGTGTATAGTGTCTTCTATGCCTTGCGTGTACACACACACATCAGTACATGGTGTTGTCATTGGTGTTACGCAGCACCTCCTCACACATCTCACAAATACACAACCACTCTTCCAAAACCACCACCAGGTGGACCGCCTCGATGAAACAGAAAATGTGGTGCGTGTGCTGCAACTGGTCAGCATCGTCGTAGAACTCATTGGAGAACAGGTCAAACCACTGCTGGGTCTCTTTGCCACAGCCTTGCCCAACATCTGGAACACCTCACGGGGCGCCGCCAATGGTGGCGACGGTGCCGTTGCTCGCCTCCACAGCGCCCTCATGGCCACCCTTGCCCACTTGGTATCAAGAGTGGGTCGCACTGCACTCTCGGACCCTGGCTTGTCGAGTGTGCTGTTTCCCTTGTTGCAATATGCAACGTCACTGGGGTCGGGTGGGGAAGGGGACGTGCTGCTGGATGAGGCATTGAAATTGTGGGCTGCGACGATGGGCAGTGCGACAGAGCTTGTCCCACCGTTGCAAGAGCTGCTGCCAAACTTGATGCGGCTGCTGCAGCGCGGCAAGGATGGGGGGGCAGTCATGTCTATACTGGAGGGTTATCTGCTGCTGGGCCAAGGTGCAGGCATGGAACCACATTTGGGGCTTGTGTCTGCAGCCATGCAGCATGCACTGGAGCATGCATTGACAACACTGCAGGCACCTGCTGGGGGGGCGGGGGGGCAGGCGGGGGGGGTGCCACGTATTTCGGGAGAGTCTGCGAATGATTTGGTGGTGATTGCCAGCTTGATGACCATTGTACAACAGGTGTAGTATTTATTTTTGTTTGAGGAAGAGTTGATTGTGTGTGTGTGTTTGTTGTTGGAGACCACCCATTCATAAATTCCCTCCCCCACAGTTGTTACCACAACACATGCCAAGCTTTGAGCCAGTGCTTCGACTTATGGCCCAAATCCTCGTCACCCTCTCCTCCGACATGATCATGGACTGCGGGTTTGCAGGGGAATCAGTGGCTGATGCACTGTACGAGGTGTTGGGCAAATTGCTATGCAAACAGCCCACTGTGATGGCTGCACTGGTACCCGACGCAACTGCACAAACACGCTTGATTGAGCGATGGCTGCGATTGGCCATGCAGCGGTCGTTGCAGGAGTTGTTGCGGCTGCCTGGGGTGGTGGCGGTGGGGCGCTTTCGGCGACACCTGGCGGCATGTGCACTGTGTGCCACGGTGAGCGCAGATGCCTCTCCAGTGTTGCAAGACCCCATGATGGTATGTGTGTTTGATGGCTGTTTGATGGGTGTATGTTTGATGGGTGTATCCCCATATGTATCCCACCTACCACACAGATTGCGCGCGTCATGGCGTTGGGTGTGCGTGCCATGGCAGAGGCAGAGGATTTCCAACGAGACATGCATCAGTACGACAGCATGCTGCGTGAGGCAGATGGGGGTGACCCACGAGAGGATCAAGTGGTGTTAAGGCGCTTGGCACTGGCACAGCACGACCCTGTGCGCAATGCCAACGTGGGGGCTGCGGTGCGGGCTGCAGCGTCGGCACTTGCGGCGCGTTCGGGTGGGTCGTTGGATCCGCTGCTGGCTGCATGTGAGGCGTATGATCCCGAGGTCAAACTCAAGGTGCAGCAGGTGCTGCTGGGTGGTGGTGGAGCAGGTGGTGGTGGTGCAGGTGGTGAGGCGATGACGTGACGAAGAGGCGTTTTTTCACAAAACTTTTCACGAACTGGCTCATTTTGTGTTTCACAACTTTGACATGTGGTGCAACCATCCTTTTCAAACCCAACGTCATCTTGGCAATCGTAGTGTAAACAATGCTACCCTGCGAAATCGTGCTTGCAGATCCCTAGTCACCCGCGTGTCCAGTTCTATCACCGTTTTCACATCAGATGTAGGTGTTTTGAGACTGTGTTGCAAAGCACTGGGTCCAAAGCATGCGATGATATTGTACCACCACATTGTACACAGGACATAGCACTAGAGTCATACATTGGGCAGCAGGGGATCCTCACAATATCAAGGTATGTTGTGACGAGCAACATTGAGAAGCAGATGATGCCAAGCAGCAACACCCCCCCTCACACACAGCTACAAGCCAACAGGCAACGCATATGGTGAGGATTTGGGACTTGCAGACGTGCGACAGCTGGGTAGCCAAGAGGTTCAAGAGGGAGAGATCACCGTGCGCTTGTACACCGGGTATGCAGAATTGAGATATACCCAACACACCACCACATCAACACCCACATCCTCCCACATCCTCCCACATCCACCCACCCTTACCAACAGCCGAATCGCAAGAGGCGAGCTGAGTGGCACGCGGGTATGGTGCAAGGCCTACCCAAAAGCAACACTGTCCAATGCAGACGCCCTTGCCGCCAACGAGCTCGCCACCCACGCAGCGCTGCAGCCCCCCAACGTCCCAGAACAGTCCCCCTACCTCACAGAGCTACTTGGTGGCTTCCAGGTGACATCGGGCGCCAATGCAGGGGAGCAGTGGCTGGTGTTTAAAAACGATGGTGTGCTCACAGCGGCCGATTATGCAGCGGCAGCTGCGGGGGCCAGTGCCGAGGGGGTGGCGCTGGGTGAGGGAGAGTTTTGGGACAGGTTTGACAGCCAGCGGGTGCTGACACGACGGCAGGTGTACATTACAAGTGCCATGCGACAGGCGTTGTGTGGCTTGGCGTTTATGCATGATCGGTATCGGTTGCATCAATCACTGGGGCCGTTTTCACTGACGCTGAGTAGCCCGGACGAGCGGGATGCACGCTTTTTGTCTGCCAAGATACGCGACTTGGGGTTTTCAGTGGACGTGAGCGATGTGGCGTTGTATGGGGGGCCCACCTTGGCGGATATCTGGGAACGGGGGATGGGGACCGCCGCACAGGGGCCAGGGTATGTGAGGTGTGGTCATTGTATGTGGTATTATTATGTGGACAGAAAACACCCCCTTAACACCAACAGCAAGGAGCAGGCAGAGGCATTGTGGCGGAGAGCGCGCATGGAAGGGGCGCAGGATGAAATCGCGTTGCGCAACTTTGGGTTTGCAGATGATGTCTACTCGGCGGGGCTGCTGCTTGCATACATGGCATTTGTGCCACTAGCAGAGCCTGGGAGCATTGATGGACCATCATTACAGCGTCTACTAGAGAGCACGTTTCGATTGGATATACCAGCGGTGCGCGAGTATGCCGATGCCGATGACCGATGGGCAAGGGCGGTGGCGTTTTTAAACCGTGGCGAGGGGGCAGGGTGGGATTTGCTTGGGGCAATGCTCAATCCCAATTGGAGGTTGCGTCCCACAGCAGAATCGTGCTTGAAACATCCATTTTTGACAGGAGAGGTGTTTGATGAGTAACGACGCACAATCAAGAAAACTCCGAACATGTCGCGGGAAAATTCGCGAAACGAGGTGTGTTTTCTTATTTAATACGATTGGCTTTGTGTTGAGCTCATAACACAACAATCAACGACAAATCATTGTCATCAACAATCAACCAAAGCATACAGCAACGCCAAGCAACCAACCATCAATCTACCGACATGGCACTTGCACGACTCACACCTATTGACGAGTTTTTTTCCCCGTTTTTCAGTGGGGCACTCGTGCCTGAGTTTCGGGAGCTGTCTAATGCACTTTCCACTACCGGAGTGCAAGGTTCCAATGTGGGAAGGCTGATTGCCATTGATTTCTCTGAAAAGGAGGACGCATACTCCCTCAAGGCTGATTTGCCAGGTCTGAGGAAGGAAGATATCCATGTTAGCGTGGAAAAGTAAGTGAGTTGTTCACCTGCGGTGAAGGTTCATGACTGATCACATTGGGATTGCTGACAATACACACCAACATCATTATACAGGGATGTGCTGCGCCTGAGTGTCCAGCAGGAGGAAAGCAAGGAGGAGGACAAGGAGGAAGATGGGGTCAAGTGGCACCGTGTGGAGCGCTCTGCTGCGTTTTCAGGACGCTCTTTGCGTTTGCCCGAGGCTGCAGACACCGCTGCCATCAAGGCATCGTACAAGGATGGTGTGTTGAGCCTGGACATCCCCAAGAAGCAGCAGTCCAAGGCAGAGACTTCACGCATCACGGTAGAGTAGGGATATGTTGCTTGTGGGAGTTGAGGCGCATGGCGCGGGTGGGTATGATGTTCAAGGCGGAGAAAACACAAGACATGTTTTTTGTGTACACATGGCATGTTTAATGAGGCGTAGATGTGCACCTCGTCACCGCACACCCATGTTGTTTTGTACATGATTTTTCGACCTGTAACATGCCATACGTGCAACATACGTGCAACATAGCATCTTACAGACTACCACCCCATACAAAGCACTTGTTTCACAACGCCTTGCCTTCCACGAAACATCTCACCAATCCATCGCAAAAAACACCCTGCTTTGTCGTCCAGAATGAACTTCGACCTGCTCAAGCAACTCACGTTTTACGGCAGCTATCACAACAACAAGTGGAACCAGCTCATCCATGCCTATTTTGTGCCCACAATTTTCTGGACAGTTGCTGTGTGGATGGCCTACACGCCAAACTTGGCTCCATCTTGGCACTTGTCTGAAAAGCTGGCGTGGCTTCCATGGAACCTCAGCGAGTACGACAACGGTGTTGCTGTGTGTGCACAACAAGAACCATACTGCACCCCACGACAACAAACACACGCAGCGGGGTTGTGATCAACGGCGCAGCACTACAGTGCCTTGTCTACTGGCTCTACTATATGACACTGGAGGTCTTTGCGGGCCTGTCATGGGGCGTATGTGTTGCCATACCGCTGTGGATATCAGCAACCCTTTTTCGCACCCACGTGGTGCATGCATGGGCATGGGCGCTGGGCATCCATGTATTCAGTTGGTATATGCAAATCCACCCGGGGCACATGCTGCTGGAGGGGCGCAAACCCGCATTGTTGGACAGTTTTTTCCAGGTATGTTGTGGGGTGCTGTAGTGTGTGGTGCTGCATACCGTGTGTGTTGAATGTGTACAACATACCCCCACAGTCCCTCGTACTCGCACCGCTGTTTGTGTGGTTTGAGTTTTTGTTCTTGGTGGGCTATCGACCGGCGTTGTACGCCCAGCTGCAGACTGCAGTCAACGCCAACATTGCAGCGTGGCAGGCAAGCACTGTACGCAAACCACTGCTGGACGAGCAGAAATGAGCGGGGTTGAACCAAACAGTTTTGTGTTCATCATCGTGTATGAAGAAAGTTTTTGTCATATTTATATCCATCACCTCACTTTATCACAAGCTTGTGCAAAGCCAGCCAGCGTACAGTTACAGTTCCATCTGCAAACACATTCCCCATCAGCTATGAAACGGATTTTCGGCACCAAAAAAGACAAGGCACCACCACCGTCGCTTGAGGATGCTACTGGCAAGCTTACTACGCGAGGGGATGCGTACGTGGCTGGATTTGCAACACGTTGTCTGTGAGTCGTGATCAACTTCCACCTGCACATCCCCACGCACCACACACCACAGCATCGATGACAAGCTGCGCAAAATTGACCAGCAGCTCATGCAGTACCGGGAACAGATACGCAAGGCACGACCAGGGCCAGCACAGGATGCACTCAAGCGGCGGGCGCTCACGGTATTGGTGTGTTGTGTGTATGACTGTTGCCCCACACACGTACACACAACACACACCCCACATACAGTTGATGAAGCAGAAAAAGATGTATGAGGGTCAGCGTGATCAGCTGTACAACCAGCAATTCAATGTAGAAAACACAGCGTTTGCGTTGCAGAGTGCCAAGGACAACATTGAAACAGTGGCAGCAATGCAAGCAGCCAGCAAGGAGCTCAAAACCACCGTTACCAAGAACAAAATGCTTGACATTGGGAAGATAGATCGATTGAACGATGACCTAGCTGATTTGATGGTGTGTGTTGTGGGTGGGTGGGTGGTTGCATGGATGATGTGTGTGATTGTGCCTTCACAACCATCATACATGCATCCGTGATCACAGCCATACACCGTCACTACCCACCATGCACCCACCATACACCTGCTATACACCCACCATACATCCACCATGCACCTGCCATACAGGATATGTCGAATGAGATACAAGAGGCACTGGGTACCAGTTATGCCACACCAGAAATGGATGATGATGAACTCATGGATGAATTGGATGCCCTTGAGGGGGAGCTGTTGGATGAAGCACTGGGGGAAGAGGGCCCCAGTTACTTGACGGTGTGTGTGGCGGGGTGGATTATGATGTGGGGACTTGTTGCATTGTCATGCAAGATGCTACATATGCAAGATGACAAGTGAAACATACACAACACACACACGGTCAACCGCACAGGAACCAGATCTGCCAGCAGTCCCTCAGGCTGCCACCACCATTACCAATCCTGCTGCAATTGCTGAAGAGGACGATTTTGGCCTCCCAGCTGTGCCACAACGAAGCTGAGTTGCCACCACACGCATGGGTGTGCCAGTGGTGTTTTGTGCTTACACACACACACACACACACAGTGGTGCTTAATGTTGTTGTATGGTGGTGAGCAGTGCTTTTCTGGTGGCACATGATGATGATGATGTTGACGGCAAGCTAGTGCACATCATCACGACAGCAACCATCGCCATGCAAGGGTGACATGGAGTTGTGCTGGGGATGGAGCATCATGCAGCAGCAGTGGCTGATCCAGGGGCTCACTTTGGTGCAGCAGGGTGGTGAGGGGTACCTCTGCAGTCCCCTGTGATGTGTGTCGACAAAGAGAAGAGTGTGGGTGGGTGGGCGTGACAGCAGGTGTGTACAGCAATATGTGTGTGTGATATACATCTTGCAATTCATTGTTGGTTTATTGGCGATAGTGATGGTGTACAAACAATACAACACATGTAAGGACAACACACATACTCGCACAAAATCAGCACGCCACATGCACATACCAACACCACATCATCATCATCCAGCACACGAAGCACCACTGGTGAATTATCACTCTCCAACACTTGCATTGCAGACAGCTGTATATCCATTGTTTGATGCCAATCCACAATACCCTTTCTGCTGTCAGTAGCCTTCCTCAGTGGGGTTGACTTGCATTCACCGCCCACACATGCCTCTACCTTGCTGTGGCATTGATGGTGTTGTGTATACGTGTACGCATGCATGGTGTGTACATTCTCAGCACTAGAAAACCATCATCTTTAACATGAGCATACATGATGCGCAGCACAATACACACTCACAAGCACCCTCCCCTTTCGCCCCCTCTCCCCGAGGATCATACGTTTTCTTTGACAACACCAGCATCTTGCGACCAATAGGCAACCCATGTCCCTCATGTATAGTCAAATTGATGCGACCCATAAGCAACAGGTCGAGCTGCCAGGGCTCCAGGGTGTCCACCAGCTGGGGGTCATCTTGCAGCACACGCAGGGCTCCGTGTTGCTGACACCGCACCATGATGCGAATGAATGACTCGTCAAATTGGCGGTAGAGAACCTTTTGGGGGGGTGGGGGGGTGAGTGTGATGTACAGACGTGCACTCACAACAGAAACACACTACAGCCACAAACAGCTACACACACACACACACAAACCCACACCTTGACATGAATGGCGGTATTCTTTGTTGACCCCCGTTGCAATGGTGCAGTCAATGTTTTGACCACTGCATCACGCTTGTGCCCCTTTTCCCCCTTGGCCAATGCTTGCTGCTCTGCATCATTTTCCACATCGAGCCATACATCAAGCTGCTTGCCTGGCTGCATATCTGACATCTGCAGGGTTGCACTGTGTTTATGGATGTGCAGGGGTGTGGGTGGTCAATTGTGTTGTCACACACACACACACACACCTGCCAATCTTATCATCAGGTACAAGGTCATCATGATCCCACAGTATGAGGTGCAGCTGCTGCACTTGTGGCAACTCCACTGGCAGCACAAATGACTCCTTCCACACAGGGGTAGAGGTGGGGGGGAGGACACGTGTGGTGCGTCGAAATGAATGCTCCATGAAGACCCTGTGTAATGTGTGGTGATGAACCATACACACACACACAATAGTATGGAAACCAGTATACACACAACACACTCACAAACCCATACACCCATACACTCATACATACACCCCTTCCCCCCCAAAATCAAACACATACTCTACAAATGGTGATGATTTTTCCAACAAGTCCATCTTGGGCACCCCCCTTGCCTCAATCACCTGTAGGCTCAGTGCACCCACATACACCTCCGGAACAAACACACCCTGTGTGGTAAGAGTGGCTGGCATGTGTGTACATGTGTGTGCATGTGGACGTGTATGTGTTTGTCCACCCCACCCGTTCCTCGCACACCCACTCCTCACACACCTCCTTCAATGTCAACTGATAGCCACCAGGCACCATGTAGGGTGTCAGCACTGCACTCTTCACTGTGTCATACAACCACGTCTTGAGCATGGGCAGCAGCGCAACCTGCCCCCCGAGTGCTGTCACCTCAAAATGCAAGTCGGGCATCTCCCATAGACCAATACGCACTGCACCTATGACTGGCATGGTGTTGAGGAGGGGGCGCAGGGACATGCGGAGACGACCTCGCATACGCACATCCTCTGCACCGATCTGTGTGTGGGAGGGGGGGGATGCGCATGTGTTGGTGATGGTGATGGTGTGCACAAAGCATTCTCATGAAAACCACCACTACACACACCTCAATTGTTGTCAAGTGCTTCACCCCCTGATCTAATACCCCAGGCAATGCATCAAGCAACGATGGGAATGCTTGTACACGCAACTCAAGGTCAAAATTCGACCGCCAGTCAAACCCAGCATCCACGTAGACATCATCCACCACATCATGCTCATCTTGGTAGACGCGCACATCGTACAGCTTGGGTGCAACCTCCCCAAGAACAAACCTTGTGATGTATGTGGGGGGTTAGGGATGGGATGTGTGATGTTATGGGAGGCACAAGGATGTAGGAAACAGCCCCTCCTCACACCCACCCACCGCACAACCCCTCTCCCCACCCACCACCACCACACACGCAACCACACACTTTTTCAATTCCAAGTCAGCCAACCAACGTGGTGCAGTGGTCTTGAGTAATGCAGGTATCATATCCCACGCCGAGGTTTGTGCCATGCTGGCAATGTACGGCCAAGCAGCGGCCAACACATCGGTCAACAATGCCTCATCAGCATGCAGGGGCCGCCCATTGGGGTGTGCATATTTGTCCCACCCTTTGGTAACGTGTGCTGCAGTGCTGTCAGGGTGGCCAAGGAGGCCAGTTTGTACACGCTCCACTGCATCTACATACACGTACAGTGGGGGGAGGGATGTGTGTACTGGTTGTGTGTGGTGGATGTACATGCCAGGCATCACCACAATATGATGGCACAACACACTCTCAGAAACACACCAGCTGGGAGGAGGGCCTCGATGAGTGGTTGCAACGGAAGGTCAACAGTACCGGTCAACAGCGACTCGAGTGACATCTGTGCCTGTGTTTGCGGACAAATTGACCACATGTGTGTGACGGTTGGTAGTGTGCACAAGTATACATCCTAACAACACCCATCACCATTTACCTCGAGTTGCTTCCAGCAACGGGTGCTTGGGTCAACTATTGCGCTTCCTGGCTGGCCTGCGGTGGGCCAGTCTGTCTTGTCCTGCTGTGCTGCAGGTTGCTGAGGGGGGTGGAAACTGGCATTCAGGCGTACACGTTGGGTGGCATGCCACCTGAGAAGGGGCAAATTCGGTGCGCACCGGGGGGACACCTAATCAGCATCTCAATACCAAGCATACCGCAGCACAGTACGCAGGGCAGTGTCGTGTGGGTTGCCCTCCACACGTGCATGGTGCAGCGCAGGCGGGTCGCTGCCGAAAAGATCAAGATCCTGCACAGACAATCCCTTCAGGTACGGTATCGAGTTGGATTCTGCAGCATTCGTGACGGACGACTCAACAGACGACTTTACTGCAGCACGAATGTACCCCCACAGCTCATTGAGCAAGTCGTTGACCGCATGTGATTGCTGATCACCTAGTGATTCCATGTTTGTTTGCCGCATTGTCTATAGTTACAAACAGCACCAACAATCAGCAACTACAATTATGAATTGTAGTTGATGGTAATCACTTCAAAAAAATCCATCAAAAACAAAAATGCAACGACACATTAACACAGTGAAAATCACCTAGGCAGCTGTGACATACTTGTTGCTCACCTGATCCCACCCGACTGTTGTGTTGTCATAGATGGTGGCGTTGATGGCGTTCCAATATCGAGCCGCTGCAGCCAGCATCTGCTCGTTGAGCGGGATGGCACGGTAGTTGCGCACCATGGTGGTTTGCACCTGGTCTGACAACCAAAAGCCCAACAGCTGCTTGATTGCACCACCAGTTGTGCCATTGATACGCAGCTCACCATTGACGTAAACATATTGGCCATACAAAATGGGGAAGACATTGTCGTCTGGGAGGTTGATCAGGTTGACATTGTTCCATCGACGTGGTGGCTGTGCGTGTGAGAGAGGTTGTGTGTGGTGCTGTATGAAATGCCCAACACAAATGTGTACACAACCATGTAACACCCATGCAGCCATACAACCCATGCACCCCCCCCCCCCGAACAAAAACATACCCGTGGCAACACCACTGCAAGGGAGTCATATGCAGCACTGGTGCTTGTCTCATAGTTGCCTGCAAAGTTTTTCAGTGGCACCTCCCAAAATGTGCCAGCTGAGTTGCTCGCATTGTTGCCACTCCAGCTATCCAAGTAGGTGATTGCATATGGTGTCTTGGCCATGTAGTTTTGCATTTCTGTGCTGCCATTGCCTGCAAATGCTGCCCACTGTGTCCAGTTGAGTGTGTTGTTGACACCCAATGTCCTGTAGAGGAGAGGGAGGGGGTGATCCAAACCATGCAAAAAAAAGACTATGCAAAATCCCCCACAACACATACCACAAGGGAAAGTAGGTTGCATTGAAATACTGTGCCACGTAGCTGGTGATGGCAGTGGGATCGGAGCGCACTGCCAGGTTGATGCGCTGGTTGGGCAGTTGTGAAACAGGAATGCCTGTGCATGCTGCAATCTTGGGATCGTTCCAGTACTGAATTTGGTTTTGAAAGATGGCTGCTGCTGTGGGTCCATCAAGCTGGATGTTGACCCCTGGTACTGAATGAAATAATGAAATGGTGTTGAGCGCAACGGGAAACTCGAGGACGGGGCCGCGACCGGTGACATTCGTCGACGCGTTGTAGTTGGCAGTGCTGAGTGGGGTGATGCCCATGCCAAAGCTCACTTGGTTTTGCACCCATGGGCTGATACTGACATTATTAATGGTGTAGTTTGCCCACAAGCCAGTTCGGACCTGTTGTTGTTGTTGTTGACAGTGTGTCCCCATATACACACACCTTTTCACACCACGTCCCACCACTCCATACCTGGGAGTACTGGATGCTGTCGCGCACCAGCACAGACATGCTTGTACGCAGTGCTGTGCCCATCACACCCGTGATCCAAATGTCTGGCAGGGTGGCGTTGTACGTGAGGTAAGCAGGGGCGTTGGGCGTCCATGTCTCATACCACGGCCGTGTGTTGTTTGTGGATTTTATGGCCTCGTTGATGAGTTTTGATGCTTCTGCCTGCTGTGTGCTGTTCAACTGTGCGAGGGCTGCTGGGGCACACAACACGAGGAGGATGGCGAATGTGGTGGTGGTCATCGTGTGAAAAGAGAGTGTGCACGCTGCGATTCAAGCTATGTATGGTACTTTCTGGCACTTTATGTGCTCAACAAAAAGTGGTGATGGCGTCGGCGGCAAGGGTTCCCCACGACGCAAGTAGGAATCAGATTGTTCGGGGGACCTACCACTGAGTTTGGATGGTTTGTTTTGGTATGGAAACACAGTTGTGCATGCGATGTTGAAATGTTGTTGCAATATTCTTGCAAGCAGTTGTGAATTTGGAATAAAGAAAAAAAGCGCAACGTGAACAGCGCAACACAGTCGGGCAGTCACAGTCAATCACCAACCACACACAAACAACACCATCACACTACCGACCCTCGAGGCAACAGCACCCCACCCATCAGCCCCTCCACCTCCCGTTGCGTATATCCAGGCACCACCCACCGCATCCACCCGCGCCCAAACACCTGCACCAAATTGCCACGCCACCCTCGGTCAAATGGCCACCCCCCGGGTGGCAAGTCCTTTTCAAAATGCTCAATCGTGGTCATGTTGCGTGTCAGCAGCCGTGCATGAATCGCCAAAAACCCAGCCACACTGAGTACAAACGCCACGTCTACCACAAATGCCAAAAACAGTGCCACCGGGCGCCCCAGCCCCGAGTGTTGGGGAGGGGCCTGTAGGAATTGTATAAACGCACTTGCTAAAATACAGCTTGCGATGGCGGTTGATACAAACGTGTAGATCAGAAACAACAAGAATGACTTGTAATTGAGCAAGCCAATCGTGTTGACCATCCAGATGCAATAGTGATCCATCTTGAGCACGCAATGCCCCAGAACGCTGCAATGGTGGGCACGTGGTGGCTTCCACGCCCGGCATTTTTTACAATACCGTGGGCGCCACACGTCGCGCTTGTCGAGCGTTTCTGGGTAGAGCTGTGTGCGGGCTATAAACTCGGGGCCCGTCATCGATGTGTTGGACTGGGTTGTTAGGTTGTTGGGTGTGTGGATGGTGTGTGTACACAATTCCCACACTCCATTCAATACCTCTCCAAATGGGTGCCATCCCTGGGGCACGCGCCCTGGATCGATGGTGACAGTGCTAAAGTAGCTCCAGAGCAGCATGAATATGCACACATTGAAAACGAGGTGCACAGCAAGCAAGGCGAGCCTGGTCAGCACCAACGGGGCGCGCGCCACAGCGTCGGCAAGCTCGGTGGATACTGCATAGTAGCTCAGTGCAGTGAGTGACAGCACAAACAGCACCATAATCTTGCCTGCATGCCGCAAAAAGCGGCAGTACTGAAACACGTCGAGAACCATGGGGTGTTCAGGATGGCTTGGCTTGTGGTTGTTCGGGGTTGCTCAGGGTAAAATATGCTAGAATGCCGAGGAATACTGCTGATCCAGTGCAGGAAAGCATACGCATCTTGGGGGTTGGTTTCTGTTGTTGATTTACAAGGAGAGATGCTGCTCATTTTGTGTGGGGGTTGTATGTGCAAGACAAACCAATCCCCATACGGCATAGAGCTCGAAGTTGAGTACACGGAAGACATTAGATCCAGACTGAGCTACAACATAATCAGGCTTGGGAGCTGGTGGTTTTGATGGTGGTGGTGATGATGCTGCCATAACTGTGTGTACAACAGCGTTTACATAGATTGAGCAACAAATAGAGCAACAAGATATATGTTATAACAAGATTGACAAAAGATTGACAAAGAATAACAAACAAGTCACAACATCCTGCCTTGCACATCACGCATGATTCACAAAAAGGTCATATTTGTACCGTGACCGCATCCTGCACTGCCTTGCGCATCGCACATGCATGATGGTAGCAATACACAGCTTGCAATGTGTTGTCACACGGCTCATTGCTCATATCACAGTTGAGAACGTCCAGCAGCTCTATCACGTGCCCCATAAATGTGTTGGGGCGGCCAATTGTGTGGTCGTTGCGCTTGTGTGTGTCTGCTGTGCCGCCATGGTGCTCAGAATAGGATGTCTGCACGTCTTCCACTATGTACAAGCCACCGGGGCGCATGATTGGCCTGTTGTTGTAGCGGTGGTGTGTGTGTGCTTGAGGAAAGCTTGGTACGCACTACAACCAACGTGCATGCCCCCACCAACACACAAACACACCATAGTGTTGCAAACGTTTTTAGCTGCTGCTGCATCGTGTGTCCCCCATCATCCACCAGCACATCAAGACCACCTCGTGCGCCAAGATGCTGTCTAACATCTGCTTCCAAAAATGTGACATTGTCCTGGGACCCAATAAACACATGTCCATTGCGTGGTCGGATGTTCATCTTGTGTACACATTCACCATTTATTTCCATGTAGTTCAACTGAGTTTCTGGGTGGGAAAAGAATTCGTCCCATAGCTTGAATGACGCCCCAGGGCCATAGCTCATGTCACACCCTGTTTAATGGAATTGGTGGTGTCTCAGTGCTGGTGGTGGTGTCTCATGCAGGGGCACATCAAACGTATACATCATCATACCAAGACCAATTTCAAGAAAGCGCAGTGGTCGGAAGCGTATTGGCTCGAGGAGCTCTATGTGGAGAAGGGTTTGCTGTGTACCAGGTACTGCCCATGCACCCAAGCAGGCTGTGCAGCATACCTTCATACATGTGCTGGTAATGGTGGTACTCGTGTATTTTGTCAGTGCCTGTGTGGTTGGGATGCCCCCTCTGAAGCATGTGTGAGCATGTGAATTGGCTGTCGTTCAACGCACCTGTTGCATGTGCGATCTCAGACCAACTGCGTGCGTGCTTTGCTGACCGTTTTGAGACGTGCTGGTGTTCAAGTGCGGAGCATGCCGCATTGAAGATGCTCAATATCACACTAATCACAATCACGGTGTTCATTTCTTCTATCTACAGACAAAATTGCTAGCCTTGAGTTTCTGCTTGGCAAGCCGTGGCCCAATTTCACCAGTACGGGGTAACTGAAAATTCGGCCGTTGCGGTGAATTCTACGGCATTTCTTCTGATATTTTAAGAGGTGGCGATGGTGGCGATGGTGATATCACACACGTATTTGTTTGAAGGCGAATACTTTAAATCATTAGGGATTGCGCTTTGTATTTGTATTTGTAATTTCAAGTCCCGGCCCCTCTCTTTAAAGAGACAAATTTGTTGTCGCCACGTACAATTGTCACAAAAATGCGAGTGCTTCGTGGAATGAACCCACATGAAGGCCAAAAATGGTATTGTGCATCTTCAAAACGCTGTGCAAAGGGTGTCACGGTCAACAAAATGGGCCAGATCACTCATTGGCGCTCGACACTGGTGATGAGGGCTTGTCCACAGACTGTTTCTCCACATCTGTTGGACACACAAAAGAGGCACATACATATAATTATATATGTAATTGCAGTAATGGGGCACACAGATGCATACCCACACACCCACCCGTACCGCTGTTGTACACCACCACATAGCGCTTCCACACACGATGTGCAGCAAATACAAGGTCAATCTCTTCAATGGGCACACCCTTGGTCTCTGGTACGAGCAGCTGCACATAGATGGTTGCCGCAACAACAAAGGCGGCAAAGAACAAAAATGCACCCCACTTCATGGCGCACATCATTGACAAAAATGCTTGTCCGATGACAAACGTAAACAAAAAGCTGTGGTGGGTGGTAGAAGGGGTTGTTAATTGCACGCCTGATGTGTGCAATGGGTCACACCACATACTTGATAAATGTGGAAATACTGGTACCCATTGAACGTGTCTCAAGGGGTTGGATTTCACTGGGCACCAACCAACCAAGGGGACCCCACGACCAGGCAAACTGTACGAGAGGTTGTAGAGATTGGTTGTGATGCATGCACATATTGGAGGACTTGCTGTGTGTACAAATCCCGATACACCAACCATACCCCAGTAATGAAGACACACATGGTGATGAGGATTCCAATTGCCATGCCACCTGTACATTGGTTTGTGTGGTTTGCATAAGACATTTCGACAACCTCCGACACCCTCGCCAACACTAAACAACACAACCCCCAAATCAAATCACATACTTGAGGCAGTAGTGGTGTCCCCTGGAAAGGCAATACCAATGAGTAATGCCAGCACACCCAGGGCTACAGAACACTGCAGTCCACCTTCAAGAAACAGAAAGCGGCGACCCAGGCGGTCCACCAGGACAATCGCCACCACTGTTGCAAGCACGTTGATGGAGCCTGGGTGGTGTATATGCGGGGTGCATGTGGGGCGAGTTGTGTGTATTGTGGCGGGATGCCGGAGCAGGTGGCGTGGTGCTGGCATGGTGCATCCTTTTACACCCCAACGCTACACATACCGATGATGATGGTGTTGTACAGAGCAGCTTGTGTACCCCAGCCTGTGTTATACATATGTGGTTCCGTACATAAAGTATGCGCAACAGTGACGGCCATCTGTTCGCCATGCACATGGATTATGTGCACATCACAACACATACCAAAGGACTTGAAAATGGGTGCTGCATAAAACATCACACAGTTGATACCAGTCAGCTGTTGAAAGAAAGGGATCATGATGGAGTGGACAAGCTGTGGGGTGTACCGACGCTGAAAGATGGCCAGGGGGTTGCTCACTGCCTGTGGTAGTGTGTTAAGATTGTGGTGGTTCACAAATCTCTTTCTGGTCCCTCCCGTCTCCCCTCATATCACACACCTTGACAGTGAGCACAGCGTCAGCAATGTCATCATACTCTGCATCCACGTCCGAAACACCACGCACACGTTCTAGCACACGGCGTGCATCAGACTCCTTGCCCCGTGCAAACAGGGAATTGGGGGTGTCGGGTACAACAATCCCACCAATGAACAGCAACACCGCAGGGATGCCTGTTGGTGTGTGTGTGTTTTGATGTACAATGATACAATGTACGCACAGTCCCATGTGCCCCACACCTGCCAGAAGCAAGGGGAGCCTCCACTGCCACTCGGATGTATCTGGAAACAGCGAGGCACAGTAGTTGATGATTTGTGCTACCAAGATGCCAATGGTCGTTGCCAATTGAAACATAAAGTTGAGGCTCCCACGGGCGGAGCAAGGGGCCATTTCTGACAAAAACAGAGGGACTGCTTGTGCTGCAAACCCCACACCCACACCCAGCAGCAAACGACCAGCAATCTGGAGGTTTGTGGGGGAATTGTGGTGGTGGTGGTCACAACGTAGTGTTTCGTCAGACGTACATACCATCATGCCCAGCGCAACAGCCCCTGCAGTGAGTCCCACGCCAGCCAGAAAGCAGCAGCTGGCAATCAGAATAGATGTCTTGCGCCCAAACTTGTCGGTAAACCACGATGCGATCAGGGAGGTGATGGCACCTGCATGGGGTGTGGTGATGCGCTTTGTTCCTCTCACAAGCAACAACCACCACCAACCACCAGCTCACCGGCTAAGTACAAACTCGAGGTAAAGAGCTGCAGGGTGGCGCTATCAAACTGGCAGTAGACAGAGTTGACCGCATCTTGCTGCTGCTGCACGTAGACATCGGGGAAAAAGGTTTGTAGGAAATTGGGCGAGGTTGTCACACCCCCGCTCACACCAATGTCATATCTGGTGTTGGGTTGGTGTTGGGGTGTTGCAATTGCCATGGACCACGTCGTGCATGTACAGTCACACACCATCATCATACCCAAACATCATGCCCCCAGCAGCTGCCAACATGGCTACCACCAACACATAGCTGGTGATGCCGCCCTTGTAGCGACTTGCGCGTTCCTTCACGTTGCTTGTAGCAATGGCGCCGACACCCATTTTCGTTGGCGGTGAGCAAGGTGACAACACTGATCGATCGGGACTTGACCGTGGCAGATTGGTGCCTGTGGTGTACTATTTCTTCGAACCTGAACCTCAGATACCTCAAATCATCCAACTTGGCGTGTGCATGGCGAAAATCAGGAAGCATTCGTAATTTTGTAGGTTTTTTGCCGGTTCCTGACGGCTTCCCTCTCTCGCTGACTGGATTTCACGAGCAGATACGGGCCTGCCAAACAGCTTCAAAGCCAGAAGTTGCTTTCTGGATTACTAAGCACGCTGTGACGTGGGTCACAAAAAAGATCAACAACACTTGCAGAGGACCCAGATCAGCGCTGGCTAGTGCATTGGCGTTGCTTGTACTCAAACTTGAAGTTTGCTTGACGCAGCTTTTTCGTGCGCATGTCCATGTCAAAGTCGGGCACCTGCTCCATGAGGCTGCGCTGCTTGCGGAGCTCTTCCACCGCTTCGTGGGCCATGCCGCTGCCGTCCTCCCCTGCCATGGTGATGTATAGGAATGTGGGTTGGTGCCACTCGTAGGCAAACAGCAATTACCACATACCTGTCATGTGTTCAACGCTGGCAATCAGCTTGTCCATGCTCTTGAGCTTTCGATACGGCCAGCGCTTGACCCCAAACTTGCGACAGTATTTTTTCAGCACCTTTATAATGTGTGGGGGCACATTATGTGAAACAGACACATAAGGGGTACAAAAACTGCCAATACATACCGTCACGCCAATGCCCAGTGCTTTGGCAGCGTCGTTGATGGGCATGTGAAAGACAGAGCGCAGCACGTCGGGGGTGATGTCGTTGCGGCGCCCGCTGCTGTTGCCATGGCTGCTGCCTTTGTTGTTGTAATTGTTGTTGTTGTTGTGATCGTGCTGCTGCTCCTCAGTGGTATGCTCGTTTTCGTTGTCATGGGGTGGGATGGGGCCGTGGTCGTGCTTGGCGGGTTCCAGCAATGGGGCAGTCACGGGGTGCTGGCTTGCAGCAATCGCATGGTGCCACAGATTTTCTGTGTAATGGGTGGGTGCAGTGGGTGGGTGCAGTGGGCGGGTGCAGGTAAGTGCAGGTCATTTTCATCCCTGCCATCCGATACCATGCACATCGCTGCCATCGGAAGGCATCAATGCCACAGGATAGTGCGTACTGAGCGTGGGATACAGCTGATACGAATTCATGCCCGTGACAAGGGAACTGCGTGGACGTGCGCACGACAAACCACGACGCACAGACGAAGGTTTGCTGCGCTACCAAAACGTCGATGTTCCTCACAACTTATTTAGCCTTGCACAAAATCGCATGTACTATGCGCCGAATGTACTCGCACGCACACAAAATATGCATGGGGAGGCGAAAGGGCATGAGAGCAAAAACACCACCGCACACCATCACACGCCAAAACACCAAGATTAGTACAACAAGATCAACTGCGCATGGGTTGTAGCTGCCCTGACTCCTCCAGCTGTCTACGCTCAATGTAGCCAGTGATCTGGTCGCTCACAGCCCACACAATAGCCTGCCCAGGCGGGATGCGCATAAGCCGTGGCAGGAGCCCACGCCACATTGCCCGCACACCTTCCTCTCGTGGAATGGTCACCAGTGCATGGAGAAAGCCACGATACTTGACTGGGCCATCTCCCTTTTGCTGCGCCATCAAACGCGTCTGGGGTGTGTTGTGGCGGTGTATGCAGGGTAGTTGTCCACATCATCATGCACCATTCACGCAACAAAACACACACACCTTGACAACATCAAAAGGCCCTGTTGCAACTGGACCCAAGCATGCTGCTGTGAATCCTGAAGTCATGCTCTGCACTGGCGACAGCTGCATCCCGTCCCCATCCTTTTTCCCCCACAACAACCCATCCAAATTGTGCTTTGCCCAAAACAAACACATCTGGTTGGTGCCATTGCGCAACACCGTGGGTCCAGCACCAGACCACAGGCCTCGCAGGCCCTCTTCTCGTACAATGGTGGATGCACAGTGCAGCGGGTTGTGGTACTTGAGCGACGCAGCATCCATGCCTCGCTGCTGCTGCATGCGAATCTTGATCACCTCAAAGGGTGTCACAATCACCAAAGCTTCCGTCACACCAGCACTAAGACCTGCAAGCAAGCGCCGGCCCTGCGTCAGCTGGCCATTCTGTGTTGATGGTCGTGATGGCGGTGGTGATGATAGATGATAATGGAACGAAAAAAAGCACAAGCAACTCATCCCCTATACACAGCAACACACATACCTCGTCCCGCAAAAGCCCCTGGTAGAGTGCGTTGGTACCCATGCGTAGTGCATACTTGAGTGTGAGGTTGCACGTAAATGGGGTGAGCCCCTTCCACAAGGACCGTGCACCCTCCTGGTTGATGATTTGTCTTCCGCAATCATACACCCCTCGATACTGCCCTGCACGATCAAGCTGCAAGCGTGTTTTGATGACATCAATAGGCTGCAAGCACGCCGCCTCTGCGACGCCCCCGAGCGAGCCTGTATGAGGTTGTGTGTCTTGTGGAAACGAGGGTCGTCCAGAAACGTACCGATCTGCTTCCTACCTGCAAAGGCTTTGACAACAGGGCTGACGGTGGGTTTTGCTGGCACGGAAGAATCTGTTGTTGTCTGCGCCATGGCCATCGCCGTGCGTGTGTGGAGTTTTGGGACCGTGAGTGAGACTAGTGAATCAACTCGCAAGGTGTGGGGGAGTGTGGCGCACGTGTTTTCAGAGTGCGCGAGGCTCTGTGTGCGTGTTTCTGTGTGCAAGATGCTATGCAACAATTAAGAACGTGTGTTTCGGTTGGTCGCTTTAACACGTGGCCTAGTACAGTGGCAGTTTTAGCATTTTTGACAATGTTGCACCGTTTAGTTTTTGGTAAAAAACCACGTGTTGTGCTAAATAAAAAACACGGGCCTTGCCAGACTGGTCACACCCCAGCTCTCTCCGCAGGCTTTTGCCTGTGTGCAAGCACCTCATCGATCAACCCAAATTCCTTTGCCTCCACAGCAGACATAAACGTGTCACGTTCCATCTTACTTTCTGTGTGCGCACAAGAAGGAGGTATGTTGGCGCTCGCCACATCGCGTTGCCATCACATTCAACCCGCCACGCACCTATTTTGTCAATGTCCTGTCCCGTGTGTGATGCGTACAGCTTGTTGAGCTGGTTGCGCAGTGTCAATATTTCATTGGCTTGAATTGCAATGTCACTTGCTTGACCCTGTTGGGTAAAGGGACCCAATACTGTGTACGGTGCTCACCTCACATCATGTGCACCCACCTACCCACCTGTGCACCACCCGAGGGCTGGTGGATCATGATGCGGGTGTTGGGCAAGGCGCTGCGGTGGTGTTTCTCCCCAGCTGCCAAGAGCAAGGATGCCATGGATGCTGCGTGGCCCACTGCCATGGTGTGCACGGGGCAGCTGATGTATTGCATGGTGTCATAAATGGCCATGCCTGCACTGACCACACCCCCGGGTGAGTGAATGTACATGCTGATCTGTTTGGTTGGGTGGTTTTCTAATGAATATGTAAGCGTAGTAATGGTCCACAAATGGTAATGGCCACTCATACCGGTTTGTCTGGGTCTTCACTTTCCAAAAACAGCAACTGGGCAACAATCACATCAGCAGAGTTTTGGTGGATTGGCCCGTTGACATAGACTATTCTTTCCCTCAACAACCGAGAGAATATATCCCATGCACGTTCCCCCTTGGGTGTGCTCTCAATCACGATGGGCACCAAGTTGTTGACGATTTGATGGTGTTGATCGTGGTGATACCAGCGTCGCTGGTGTGAAACACATTGTCTCAACAATACCCGTGCACACAGCATGATTTTTGTTACACGAATGAAATCACGATCAAGTTTTTTCACCCCCTGCAGCAAATCGCATTGCCCCTGCAGAGAGGCGTCCCTCGACCAACCCATCCAGGTGGATCAAGCGCACCACATGTGCGTGTGCTTCAAACTGTGCATCCTCAATCACCGCTGTGGCAAACTGGTTCCATAGCTCACGATCCGCATCGCGTATGGCTGCCAAAGTGTTCATGTCCTGTATCACCACCGCCACCGCTGCAAGCCACACGCTCACCCCCGAAACTGCCATCTGTGCACGCACCCCCTGCAGCACCTGCATCACTGTGAGGGCAGCCTCCCTCAGCGCGGGATCTCCAAACTCGTTGTCTGCCCCTGCCAGCGCTGTGGTGTGTGAGAGTGTGTGTATGGATATGATAGAACAACGCACTACTGCCAGCCACCGCACATCACACTCGACCCCCCCCAAACACACTCATATGTACACATAACGCCTACCTGACACAATACTCATGGCTGTTGGTGGTTGTGCCCCACACTCGGCAGTGGTGAGGAGCAAACTCTCCACACCACCACCCATGTGTGCAAATGCCGTTCCTAGGTCAGCCAACTCTCTGTGTAATGTGAGTGTCTTGCATTGGGGAGGTGTGTACTGGGTATTGAATGGTATAATGTGTTGGAGTACTGTAACTATCATCACCACCCCCGTCATCATGGCAAACACACATACCTCAATCGCCCTTGTTGCAGCAGCCACCATGCATGTTGACCAATCATTGACCAAGCCTGTTGCACCACATGTGTACTCAGTGACGAGCGTGGTGACAGCATGCCTAGGGTGGTTTTGAGAGTGGGGAGGGACGTGGGGGTTGTTGTGGAGGGCGCCTGTGTGTGTGAGAGTATGTGTGTGTGTGAGAGAGAGTGTGTGTGAGAGAGAGTGTGTGTGAGAGTGACAGATGTGTGAAGAAGCAACCATACCATACCACATATACACCCCACTGTACATGCGACACCCACACACCTGTGTTGCACCATCACTCCCTGCCGAGTCAGGCCACAACCACGACCACCACGACGACAACCCCTGCTGTTGCTGCTGTTCTTGCTTTGCTTGCACATCCTCCTCCTGCACCCCACCAGCACCAGCTGCCAGTGCTGCACGTGCCGCCGCCACACCCTCGGCATGCACATGTGCCAAAATCGCGTCGGCATCCCCCGGTGGCAGCAGAAACCGAACCAACTCTGCCACGAGTGCAAAACTCCCTACTGCAAGTGCTGCTCGTATCAACCTCAATGTAGCTGCGTGCGCCACATCTGGCCCCTGTATTTGATCCACGATAATCAAACAACATGCCGCGCTTTGGAGGGCCCCTGCTGTTTCCAGAGCCTCCAGGACCCCCCGGGGGGGGCCCACTGCCTCAAACAGCACGGGCCACAGGACACTGTCGGTTTTTCGAGCCACACGAACAGTAATGTCCGGGAAATGGCGTGGAAAGTGTTTCAATAGGCGAGCAGCTGCAGTGACGAGGGGAACCTTGTCAGTTTGGAGGGAGAGACGCTTGCCAAGGCGTTTTCTGTGTGGAGGGGTGGGGGGTGGGGTGGGGGATGTCAAGGTGGGTATTGATGATGTGTGTTGTCAGAGAGGTGTGTTTTGGTCCATGATCAACACTCAACAAACCATCATCATCAACAACAACAACGCAACCAATCATCCCCACATACTGTTTTGCCATGGCTTGCATAAAACGTTCCGCATCCATCTCCAATGTGGTAAACAGCAGCCACTCCATTGACCGTGCAAAGTGAGGTGCATAGGCATGCGTACGTGCAAGTGTGAGGGCCTCTTGAAACTTGTTTTGCTGCAACAGGCGGCGCAGCATACATGGCAACACTGGTTGGCTCTCAGGGAGTGGGTGGAAGCAGGGGACATGTTCTTGGGGACTTGATGTTGTGGTGGGTTGTACATACTCACTGGTGCGGTGTGTCGCTGCTGCTGTGGATGATGATGTCACACCACCACCACCATCACCACCACCTGTTGGCATGTTGTGCAAGCTCCCACCCCCACTAACACTCCCCTCCCCAACACCACCACCACCATACACATCCGCAGCAGCAGCACTGCGCACAGTTCTCTGGGTGATTCCTACTATAGCAACCTCGGCAAAGGATATTCCTATAGGGTACACCTCCTTGTCAAATTCCAACTCAGGGTCTTGTGTGGCTGAGGGGGAATGAGTAGCACCAGCAGCTGCAGCACTACTACCACCGAGGAAGTGGGGTGTGGAGAGTGGGGTGTGGGAGGGAGTGGGGGTGGCGGCACCGAGGAGTGTGCTGGGAAACCACAGCTGCATGCCCTGTGTTGATGGGGGGGAGGGGGTGATGATGCTGTGCAGTGTGATGCTGTGCAGTGTGATAACATGGATATGGGTGGTGTACAGCACACGGCGCTTTGTATAAAAACACCAACGTACCTTGGGCCCGTATGTCCACCATGGCATCTCCACATGTCCATCTGCATGCCCCACCCCACCACCACTCGCACTCCTGTCATTCCCACGACCACCCCCTACATTGACACGGAGGGCAGGTGGGTATGCATTGTGTGGCAGGTCTTCACCCACATCATGTGTTGTGTTGCTGTCATTGTTGTTATTTTGCATAGTGGTGAGGTCGGGGGTATCACGCCCATTGGCGAGGGTGGTGTCATCACTGTGTATTGAAATGAAACAACATGTGAGAGGGTATGCATATGTATGTGTTCTATGTGTGTACATACGCAATATACCCCCACATGCAACTCGTCCAACCCCCCCACCCCCCCCACACACACCTTGTCACATGCATGCTGCGTGTCACTCGCAATGCAGATTTGCTGTTCACCAGTGTATGTGACCCAGGCTGCCCATACCGCCACACAGGTGCTGCTGGCAACCAAAAACACTCCACGTCCATGGTCAACACCACCTCAGACCCCTGCACAAGGTCCAGTATACTACACACACCACCCGCTCGCAGCAACACACACCGTCGGGGCTCCACATCATCCCCCGGCTGTGGTGCCACCAGTGCCAGGTCACGCAGGGGCTGCCCCACGCTGAGTATGCTGAGCTCCCGTGCGATGGTCAGCGTTGCGCGTGGCTGGGTGGCGGGGGTGAGGTGTCCCTCCACATGCACATGCAGGAGGGTGAGGTCGAGTGGTGCACATGCAATGAGGATGTAGTGGCCAGCTGCATCAATGGCAACGGGGGGGGCAGGGAGGGGGTGGGAGGCAAGTATGGAGGATGTGTCGAGGTGGAAACGTGGGTAGAGCAGGAGGTGTGCTGCTGCGTTGGGGTCGGTGGTGGATACAATCTGTATTATTGTGTGGTGGTTGTGGTTGTGGTTGATGATGATTATCATGTGGTGGTGTAGGGTGTACTACGGCGTGTACCCACCAAATGTGTGTATGTTTGTGTGAGGGAGAGAGAGAGAGATGGAATAGCGACACCCACACCCACATACACAATACACCCACACATATATACACACCTGTGCTACAGCAACAATGATCCTAGGCAACCACAGTAGTGCTTGAACATGCAAATCACGTTCTTGACTCACATCACCAAACACACGCCATCGACCACTGCGCCTGCTATACAATGCAAGACCATGTTTACCAGCCACTGCGATATCAGACCCTGAGTGGGTGTTGGTATGTGTGTGTGTGTGTTTGAGTGTGTGTGTGTTTGAGTGTGTGTGTGTTGTTAAGTGTGTGTGTTGTTGAGTGTGTGTGTTGTCACAGTACATATGCATGCACAACTCAACACACATAACACACACAACAAAACACATACAATACACACAAAAAACACAAAACACACCATCAGCACTGAGGGCAGCATGTGCAATTGGATAGTTGGTGGACAGGTAATGTTGTGGCACTAGTAGGTGTTGTACTGCCATCCCGGATGTGTCCCCAGCTGGAGATGGGCTTTCACTGATTAACAATAACCGATCGTCCGCCTGCATGGTGACACAAGTGTGTGTGTGTGTTTGTTGAGGTGTTTGTTGAGAGGTGGGTGTGGGTGTTGAGGGGGGGGGAGGGGTAAACATGTGTGTGGGCAACACACACACACACACACCCTTCACAACCTCCACACATTAGAAGCAACATGTACAATACAGACCTACACACACCACATACACACCACACCCACACCTGCAGTACATGTACAGCATCTTGAGCACTGTATGGCTGATCATGGGCACTGCTCTCCCCATGCAGCACACGATGCCCAGTTGCCAGTGTCTTGGCAAATGTGAGTTCCACCAGTTGATGGGCATTGAGGGATTCACAGAGGAGTAGCTGATACCCCAGGTGACTCCATGTCATACACATGACGGCACCCTGTGTGGGTTGTATGGATGTGGTGTGGGTGTTGTGGATATTGTGGGAAGCGTGTGTCAGGGGGAATCTTGCGTGTGTGTGTACGTAGGAGTGTGTAGGAGTGTGTGCACATGTGTATGGGTGTTTGGAAAAAAGGTTGAGCCCCAACCCACACCACCACAATCACCACAATCACCATCAGCACACCCACCATACCACCACAATCACCACAATCATCATCAGCACACCTCAAGGGGCATGGGGGGACCTGGTAGCCCCCCCCCTCGTTCAGCATCTCAATACCAAGCATACCGCAGCACAGTACGCAGGGCAGTGTCGTGTGGGTTGCCCTCCACACGTGCATGGTGCAGCGCAGGCGGGTCGCTGCCGAAAAGATCAAGATCCTGCACAGACAATCCCTTCAGGTACGGTATCGAGTTGGATTCTGCAGCATTCGTGACGGACGACTCAACAGACGACTTTACTGCAGCACGAATGTACCCCCACAGCTCATTGAGCAAGTCGTTGACCGCATGTGATTGCTGATCACCTAGTGATTCCATGTTTGTTTGCCGCATTGTCTATAGTTACAAACAGCACCAACAATCAGCAACTACAATTATGAATTGTAGTTGATGGTAATCACTTCAAAAAAATCCATCAAAAACAAAAATGCAACGACACATTAACACAGTGAAAATCACCTAGGCAGCTGTGACATACTTGTTGCTCACCTGATCCCACCCGACTGTTGTGTTGTCATAGATGGTGGCGTTGATGGCGTTCCAATATCGAGCCGCTGCAGCCAGCATCTGCTCGTTGAGCGGGATGGCACGGTAGTTGCGCACCATGGTGGTTTGCACCTGGTCTGACAACCAAAAGCCCAACAGCTGCTTGATTGCACCACCAGTTGTGCCATTGATACGCAGCTCACCATTGACGTAAACATATTGGCCATACAAAATGGGGAAGACATTGTCGTCTGGGAGGTTGATCAGGTTGACATTGTTCCATCGACGTGGTGGCTGTGCGTGTGAGAGAGGTTGTGTGTGGTGCTGTATGAAATGCCCAACACAAATGTGTACACAACCATGTAACACCCATGCAGCCATACAACCCATGCACCCCCCCCCCCCGAACAAAAACATACCCGTGGCAACACCACTGCAAGGGAGTCATATGCAGCACTGGTGCTTGTCTCATAGTTGCCTGCAAAGTTTTTCAGTGGCACCTCCCAAAATGTGCCAGCTGAGTTGCTCGCATTGTTGCCACTCCAGCTATCCAAGTAGGTGATTGCATATGGTGTCTTGGCCATGTAGTTTTGCATTTCTGTGCTGCCATTGCCTGCAAATGCTGCCCACTGTGTCCAGTTGAGTGTGTTGTTGACACCCAATGTCCTGTAGAGGAGAGGGAGGGGGTGATCCAAACCATGCAAAAAAAAGACTATGCAAAATCCCCCACAACACATACCACAAGGGAAAGTAGGTTGCATTGAAATACTGTGCCACGTAGCTGGTGATGGCAGTGGGATCGGAGCGCACTGCCAGGTTGATGCGCTGGTTGGGCAGTTGTGAAACAGGAATGCCTGTGCATGCTGCAATCTTGGGATCGTTCCAGTACTGAATTTGGTTTTGAAAGATGGCTGCTGCTGTGGGTCCATCAAGCTGGATGTTGACCCCTGGTACTGAATGAAATAATGAAATGGTGTTGAGCGCAACGGGAAACTCGAGGACGGGGCCGCGACCGGTGACATTCGTCGACGCGTTGTAGTTGGCAGTGCTGAGTGGGGTGATGCCCATGCCAAAGCTCACTTGGTTTTGCACCCATGGGCTGATACTGACATTATTAATGGTGTAGTTTGCCCACAAGCCAGTTCGGACCTGTTGTTGTTGTTGTTGACAGTGTGTCCCCATATACACACACCTTTTCACACCACGTCCCACCACTCCATACCTGGGAGTACTGGATGCTGTCGCGCACCAGCACAGACATGCTTGTACGCAGTGCTGTGCCCATCACACCCGTGATCCAAATGTCTGGCAGGGTGGCGTTGTACGTGAGGTAAGCAGGGGCGTTGGGCGTCCATGTCTCATACCACGGCCGTGTGTTGTTTGTGGATTTTATGGCCTCGTTGATGAGTTTTGATGCTTCTGCCTGCTGTGTGCTGTTCAACTGTGCGAGGGCTGCTGGGGCACACAACACGAGGAGGATGGCGAATGTGGTGGTGGTCATCGTGTGAAAAGAGAGTGTGCACGCTGCGATTCAAGCTATGTATGGTACTTTCTGGCACTTTATGTGCTCAACAAAAAGTGGTGATGGCGTCGGCGGCAAGGGTTCCCCACGACGCAAGTAGGAATCAGATTGTTCGGGGGACCTACCACTGAGTTTGGATGGTTTGTTTTGGTATGGAAACACAGTTGTGCATGCGATGTTGAAATGTTGTTGCAATATTCTTGCAAGCAGTTGTGAATTTGGAATAAAGAAAAAAAGCGCAACGTGAACAGCGCAACACAGTCGGGCAGTCACAGTCAATCACCAACCACACACAAACAACACCATCACACTACCGACCCTCGAGGCAACAGCACCCCACCCATCAGCCCCTCCACCTCCCGTTGCGTATATCCAGGCACCACCCACCGCATCCACCCGCGCCCAAACACCTGCACCAAATTGCCACGCCACCCTCGGTCAAATGGCCACCCCCCGGGTGGCAAGTCCTTTTCAAAATGCTCAATCGTGGTCATGTTGCGTGTCAGCAGCCGTGCATGAATCGCCAAAAACCCAGCCACACTGAGTACAAACGCCACGTCTACCACAAATGCCAAAAACAGTGCCACCGGGCGCCCCAGCCCCGAGTGTTGGGGAGGGGCCTGTAGGAATTGTATAAACGCACTTGCTAAAATACAGCTTGCGATGGCGGTTGATACAAACGTGTAGATCAGAAACAACAAGAATGACTTGTAATTGAGCAAGCCAATCGTGTTGACCATCCAGATGCAATAGTGATCCATCTTGAGCACGCAATGCCCCAGAACGCTGCAATGGTGGGCACGTGGTGGCTTCCACGCCCGGCATTTTTTACAATACCGTGGGCGCCACACGTCGCGCTTGTCGAGCGTTTCTGGGTAGAGCTGTGTGCGGGCTATAAACTCGGGGCCCGTCATCGATGTGTTGGACTGGGTTGTTAGGTTGTTGGGTGTGTGGATGGTGTGTGTACACAATTCCCACACTCCATTCAATACCTCTCCAAATGGGTGCCATCCCTGGGGCACGCGCCCTGGATCGATGGTGACAGTGCTAAAGTAGCTCCAGAGCAGCATGAATATGCACACATTGAAAACGAGGTGCACAGCAAGCAAGGCGAGCCTGGTCAGCACCAACGGGGCGCGCGCCACAGCGTCGGCAAGCTCGGTGGATACTGCATAGTAGCTCAGTGCAGTGAGTGACAGCACAAACAGCACCATAATCTTGCCTGCATGCCGCAAAAAGCGGCAGTACTGAAACACGTCGAGAACCATGGGGTGTTCAGGATGGCTTGGCTTGTGGTTGTTCGGGGTTGCTCAGGGTAAAATATGCTAGAATGCCGAGGAATACTGCTGATCCAGTGCAGGAAAGCATACGCATCTTGGGGGTTGGTTTCTGTTGTTGATTTACAAGGAGAGATGCTGCTCATTTTGTGTGGGGGTTGTATGTGCAAGACAAACCAATCCCCATACGGCATAGAGCTCGAAGTTGAGTACACGGAAGACATTAGATCCAGACTGAGCTACAACATAATCAGGCTTGGGAGCTGGTGGTTTTGATGGTGGTGGTGATGATGCTGCCATAACTGTGTGTACAACAGCGTTTACATAGATTGAGCAACAAATAGAGCAACAAGATATATGTTATAACAAGATTGACAAAAGATTGACAAAGAATAACAAACAAGTCACAACATCCTGCCTTGCACATCACGCATGATTCACAAAAAGGTCATATTTGTACCGTGACCGCATCCTGCACTGCCTTGCGCATCGCACATGCATGATGGTAGCAATACACAGCTTGCAATGTGTTGTCACACGGCTCATTGCTCATATCACAGTTGAGAACGTCCAGCAGCTCTATCACGTGCCCCATAAATGTGTTGGGGCGGCCAATTGTGTGGTCGTTGCGCTTGTGTGTGTCTGCTGTGCCGCCATGGTGCTCAGAATAGGATGTCTGCACGTCTTCCACTATGTACAAGCCACCGGGGCGCATGATTGGCCTGTTGTTGTAGCGGTGGTGTGTGTGTGCTTGAGGAAAGCTTGGTACGCACTACAACCAACGTGCATGCCCCCACCAACACACAAACACACCATAGTGTTGCAAACGTTTTTAGCTGCTGCTGCATCGTGTGTCCCCCATCATCCACCAGCACATCAAGACCACCTCGTGCGCCAAGATGCTGTCTAACATCTGCTTCCAAAAATGTGACATTGTCCTGGGACCCAATAAACACATGTCCATTGCGTGGTCGGATGTTCATCTTGTGTACACATTCACCATTTATTTCCATGTAGTTCAACTGAGTTTCTGGGTGGGAAAAGAATTCGTCCCATAGCTTGAATGACGCCCCAGGGCCATAGCTCATGTCACACCCTGTTTAATGGAATTGGTGGTGTCTCAGTGCTGGTGGTGGTGTCTCATGCAGGGGCACATCAAACGTATACATCATCATACCAAGACCAATTTCAAGAAAGCGCAGTGGTCGGAAGCGTATTGGCTCGAGGAGCTCTATGTGGAGAAGGGTTTGCTGTGTACCAGGTACTGCCCATGCACCCAAGCAGGCTGTGCAGCATACCTTCATACATGTGCTGGTAATGGTGGTACTCGTGTATTTTGTCAGTGCCTGTGTGGTTGGGATGCCCCCTCTGAAGCATGTGTGAGCATGTGAATTGGCTGTCGTTCAACGCACCTGTTGCATGTGCGATCTCAGACCAACTGCGTGCGTGCTTTGCTGACCGTTTTGAGACGTGCTGGTGTTCAAGTGCGGAGCATGCCGCATTGAAGATGCTCAATATCACACTAATCACAATCACGGTGTTCATTTCTTCTATCTACAGACAAAATTGCTAGCCTTGAGTTTCTGCTTGGCAAGCCGTGGCCCAATTTCACCAGTACGGGGTAACTGAAAATTCGGCCGTTGCGGTGAATTCTACGGCATTTCTTCTGATATTTTAAGAGGTGGCGATGGTGGCGATGGTGATATCACACACGTATTTGTTTGAAGGCGAATACTTTAAATCATTAGGGATTGCGCTTTGTATTTGTATTTGTAATTTCAAGTCCCGGCCCCTCTCTTTAAAGAGACAAATTTGTTGTCGCCACGTACAATTGTCACAAAAATGCGAGTGCTTCGTGGAATGAACCCACATGAAGGCCAAAAATGGTATTGTGCATCTTCAAAACGCTGTGCAAAGGGTGTCACGGTCAACAAAATGGGCCAGATCACTCATTGGCGCTCGACACTGGTGATGAGGGCTTGTCCACAGACTGTTTCTCCACATCTGTTGGACACACAAAAGAGGCACATACATATAATTATATATGTAATTGCAGTAATGGGGCACACAGATGCATACCCACACACCCACCCGTACCGCTGTTGTACACCACCACATAGCGCTTCCACACACGATGTGCAGCAAATACAAGGTCAATCTCTTCAATGGGCACACCCTTGGTCTCTGGTACGAGCAGCTGCACATAGATGGTTGCCGCAACAACAAAGGCGGCAAAGAACAAAAATGCACCCCACTTCATGGCGCACATCATTGACAAAAATGCTTGTCCGATGACAAACGTAAACAAAAAGCTGTGGTGGGTGGTAGAAGGGGTTGTTAATTGCACGCCTGATGTGTGCAATGGGTCACACCACATACTTGATAAATGTGGAAATACTGGTACCCATTGAACGTGTCTCAAGGGGTTGGATTTCACTGGGCACCAACCAACCAAGGGGACCCCACGACCAGGCAAACTGTACGAGAGGTTGTAGAGATTGGTTGTGATGCATGCACATATTGGAGGACTTGCTGTGTGTACAAATCCCGATACACCAACCATACCCCAGTAATGAAGACACACATGGTGATGAGGATTCCAATTGCCATGCCACCTGTACATTGGTTTGTGTGGTTTGCATAAGACATTTCGACAACCTCCGACACCCTCGCCAACACTAAACAACACAACCCCCAAATCAAATCACATACTTGAGGCAGTAGTGGTGTCCCCTGGAAAGGCAATACCAATGAGTAATGCCAGCACACCCAGGGCTACAGAACACTGCAGTCCACCTTCAAGAAACAGAAAGCGGCGACCCAGGCGGTCCACCAGGACAATCGCCACCACTGTTGCAAGCACGTTGATGGAGCCTGGGTGGTGTATATGCGGGGTGCATGTGGGGCGAGTTGTGTGTATTGTGGCGGGATGCCGGAGCAGGTGGCGTGGTGCTGGCATGGTGCATCCTTTTACACCCCAACGCTACACATACCGATGATGATGGTGTTGTACAGAGCAGCTTGTGTACCCCAGCCTGTGTTATACATATGTGGTTCCGTACATAAAGTATGCGCAACAGTGACGGCCATCTGTTCGCCATGCACATGGATTATGTGCACATCACAACACATACCAAAGGACTTGAAAATGGGTGCTGCATAAAACATCACACAGTTGATACCAGTCAGCTGTTGAAAGAAAGGGATCATGATGGAGTGGACAAGCTGTGGGGTGTACCGACGCTGAAAGATGGCCAGGGGGTTGCTCACTGCCTGTGGTAGTGTGTTAAGATTGTGGTGGTTCACAAATCTCTTTCTGGTCCCTCCCGTCTCCCCTCATATCACACACCTTGACAGTGAGCACAGCGTCAGCAATGTCATCATACTCTGCATCCACGTCCGAAACACCACGCACACGTTCTAGCACACGGCGTGCATCAGACTCCTTGCCCCGTGCAAACAGGGAATTGGGGGTGTCGGGTACAACAATCCCACCAATGAACAGCAACACCGCAGGGATGCCTGTTGGTGTGTGTGTGTTTTGATGTACAATGATACAATGTACGCACAGTCCCATGTGCCCCACACCTGCCAGAAGCAAGGGGAGCCTCCACTGCCACTCGGATGTATCTGGAAACAGCGAGGCACAGTAGTTGATGATTTGTGCTACCAAGATGCCAATGGTCGTTGCCAATTGAAACATAAAGTTGAGGCTCCCACGGGCGGAGCAAGGGGCCATTTCTGACAAAAACAGAGGGACTGCTTGTGCTGCAAACCCCACACCCACACCCAGCAGCAAACGACCAGCAATCTGGAGGTTTGTGGGGGAATTGTGGTGGTGGTGGTCACAACGTAGTGTTTCGTCAGACGTACATACCATCATGCCCAGCGCAACAGCCCCTGCAGTGAGTCCCACGCCAGCCAGAAAGCAGCAGCTGGCAATCAGAATAGATGTCTTGCGCCCAAACTTGTCGGTAAACCACGATGCGATCAGGGAGGTGATGGCACCTGCATGGGGTGTGGTGATGCGCTTTGTTCCTCTCACAAGCAACAACCACCACCAACCACCAGCTCACCGGCTAAGTACAAACTCGAGGTAAAGAGCTGCAGGGTGGCGCTATCAAACTGGCAGTAGACAGAGTTGACCGCATCTTGCTGCTGCTGCACGTAGACATCGGGGAAAAAGGTTTGTAGGAAATTGGGCGAGGTTGTCACACCCCCGCTCACACCAATGTCATATCTGGTGTTGGGTTGGTGTTGGGGTGTTGCAATTGCCATGGACCACGTCGTGCATGTACAGTCACACACCATCATCATACCCAAACATCATGCCCCCAGCAGCTGCCAACATGGCTACCACCAACACATAGCTGGTGATGCCGCCCTTGTAGCGACTTGCGCGTTCCTTCACGTTGCTTGTAGCAATGGCGCCGACACCCATTTTCGTTGGCGGTGAGCAAGGTGACAACACTGATCGATCGGGACTTGACCGTGGCAGATTGGTGCCTGTGGTGTACTATTTCTTCGAACCTGAACCTCAGATACCTCAAATCATCCAACTTGGCGTGTGCATGGCGAAAATCAGGAAGCATTCGTAATTTTGTAGGTTTTTTGCCGGTTCCTGACGGCTTCCCTCTCTCGCTGACTGGATTTCACGAGCAGATACGGGCCTGCCAAACAGCTTCAAAGCCAGAAGTTGCTTTCTGGATTACTAAGCACGCTGTGACGTGGGTCACAAAAAAGATCAACAACACTTGCAGAGGACCCAGATCAGCGCTGGCTAGTGCATTGGCGTTGCTTGTACTCAAACTTGAAGTTTGCTTGACGCAGCTTTTTCGTGCGCATGTCCATGTCAAAGTCGGGCACCTGCTCCATGAGGCTGCGCTGCTTGCGGAGCTCTTCCACCGCTTCGTGGGCCATGCCGCTGCCGTCCTCCCCTGCCATGGTGATGTATAGGAATGTGGGTTGGTGCCACTCGTAGGCAAACAGCAATTACCACATACCTGTCATGTGTTCAACGCTGGCAATCAGCTTGTCCATGCTCTTGAGCTTTCGATACGGCCAGCGCTTGACCCCAAACTTGCGACAGTATTTTTTCAGCACCTTTATAATGTGTGGGGGCACATTATGTGAAACAGACACATAAGGGGTACAAAAACTGCCAATACATACCGTCACGCCAATGCCCAGTGCTTTGGCAGCGTCGTTGATGGGCATGTGAAAGACAGAGCGCAGCACGTCGGGGGTGATGTCGTTGCGGCGCCCGCTGCTGTTGCCATGGCTGCTGCCTTTGTTGTTGTAATTGTTGTTGTTGTTGTGATCGTGCTGCTGCTCCTCAGTGGTATGCTCGTTTTCGTTGTCATGGGGTGGGATGGGGCCGTGGTCGTGCTTGGCGGGTTCCAGCAATGGGGCAGTCACGGGGTGCTGGCTTGCAGCAATCGCATGGTGCCACAGATTTTCTGTGTAATGGGTGGGTGCAGTGGGTGGGTGCAGTGGGCGGGTGCAGGTAAGTGCAGGTCATTTTCATCCCTGCCATCCGATACCATGCACATCGCTGCCATCGGAAGGCATCAATGCCACAGGATAGTGCGTACTGAGCGTGGGATACAGCTGATACGAATTCATGCCCGTGACAAGGGAACTGCGTGGACGTGCGCACGACAAACCACGACGCACAGACGAAGGTTTGCTGCGCTACCAAAACGTCGATGTTCCTCACAACTTATTTAGCCTTGCACAAAATCGCATGTACTATGCGCCGAATGTACTCGCACGCACACAAAATATGCATGGGGAGGCGAAAGGGCATGAGAGCAAAAACACCACCGCACACCATCACACGCCAAAACACCAAGATTAGTACAACAAGATCAACTGCGCATGGGTTGTAGCTGCCCTGACTCCTCCAGCTGTCTACGCTCAATGTAGCCAGTGATCTGGTCGCTCACAGCCCACACAATAGCCTGCCCAGGCGGGATGCGCATAAGCCGTGGCAGGAGCCCACGCCACATTGCCCGCACACCTTCCTCTCGTGGAATGGTCACCAGTGCATGGAGAAAGCCACGATACTTGACTGGGCCATCTCCCTTTTGCTGCGCCATCAAACGCGTCTGGGGTGTGTTGTGGCGGTGTATGCAGGGTAGTTGTCCACATCATCATGCACCATTCACGCAACAAAACACACACACCTTGACAACATCAAAAGGCCCTGTTGCAACTGGACCCAAGCATGCTGCTGTGAATCCTGAAGTCATGCTCTGCACTGGCGACAGCTGCATCCCGTCCCCATCCTTTTTCCCCCACAACAACCCATCCAAATTGTGCTTTGCCCAAAACAAACACATCTGGTTGGTGCCATTGCGCAACACCGTGGGTCCAGCACCAGACCACAGGCCTCGCAGGCCCTCTTCTCGTACAATGGTGGATGCACAGTGCAGCGGGTTGTGGTACTTGAGCGACGCAGCATCCATGCCTCGCTGCTGCTGCATGCGAATCTTGATCACCTCAAAGGGTGTCACAATCACCAAAGCTTCCGTCACACCAGCACTAAGACCTGCAAGCAAGCGCCGGCCCTGCGTCAGCTGGCCATTCTGTGTTGATGGTCGTGATGGCGGTGGTGATGATAGATGATAATGGAACGAAAAAAAGCACAAGCAACTCATCCCCTATACACAGCAACACACATACCTCGTCCCGCAAAAGCCCCTGGTAGAGTGCGTTGGTACCCATGCGTAGTGCATACTTGAGTGTGAGGTTGCACGTAAATGGGGTGAGCCCCTTCCACAAGGACCGTGCACCCTCCTGGTTGATGATTTGTCTTCCGCAATCATACACCCCTCGATACTGCCCTGCACGATCAAGCTGCAAGCGTGTTTTGATGACATCAATAGGCTGCAAGCACGCCGCCTCTGCGACGCCCCCGAGCGAGCCTGTATGAGGTTGTGTGTCTTGTGGAAACGAGGGTCGTCCAGAAACGTACCGATCTGCTTCCTACCTGCAAAGGCTTTGACAACAGGGCTGACGGTGGGTTTTGCTGGCACGGAAGAATCTGTTGTTGTCTGCGCCATGGCCATCGCCGTGCGTGTGTGGAGTTTTGGGACCGTGAGTGAGACTAGTGAATCAACTCGCAAGGTGTGGGGGAGTGTGGCGCACGTGTTTTCAGAGTGCGCGAGGCTCTGTGTGCGTGTTTCTGTGTGCAAGATGCTATGCAACAATTAAGAACGTGTGTTTCGGTTGGTCGCTTTAACACGTGGCCTAGTACAGTGGCAGTTTTAGCATTTTTGACAATGTTGCACCGTTTAGTTTTTGGTAAAAAACCACGTGTTGTGCTAAATAAAAAACACGGGCCTTGCCAGACTGGTCACACCCCAGCTCTCTCCGCAGGCTTTTGCCTGTGTGCAAGCACCTCATCGATCAACCCAAATTCCTTTGCCTCCACAGCAGACATAAACGTGTCACGTTCCATCTTACTTTCTGTGTGCGCACAAGAAGGAGGTATGTTGGCGCTCGCCACATCGCGTTGCCATCACATTCAACCCGCCACGCACCTATTTTGTCAATGTCCTGTCCCGTGTGTGATGCGTACAGCTTGTTGAGCTGGTTGCGCAGTGTCAATATTTCATTGGCTTGAATTGCAATGTCACTTGCTTGACCCTGTTGGGTAAAGGGACCCAATACTGTGTACGGTGCTCACCTCACATCATGTGCACCCACCTACCCACCTGTGCACCACCCGAGGGCTGGTGGATCATGATGCGGGTGTTGGGCAAGGCGCTGCGGTGGTGTTTCTCCCCAGCTGCCAAGAGCAAGGATGCCATGGATGCTGCGTGGCCCACTGCCATGGTGTGCACGGGGCAGCTGATGTATTGCATGGTGTCATAAATGGCCATGCCTGCACTGACCACACCCCCGGGTGAGTGAATGTACATGCTGATCTGTTTGGTTGGGTGGTTTTCTAATGAATATGTAAGCGTAGTAATGGTCCACAAATGGTAATGGCCACTCATACCGGTTTGTCTGGGTCTTCACTTTCCAAAAACAGCAACTGGGCAACAATCACATCAGCAGAGTTTTGGTGGATTGGCCCGTTGACATAGACTATTCTTTCCCTCAACAACCGAGAGAATATATCCCATGCACGTTCCCCCTTGGGTGTGCTCTCAATCACGATGGGCACCAAGTTGTTGACGATTTGATGGTGTTGATCGTGGTGATACCAGCGTCGCTGGTGTGAAACACATTGTCTCAACAATACCCGTGCACACAGCATGATTTTTGTTACACGAATGAAATCACGATCAAGTTTTTTCACCCCCTGCAGCAAATCGCATTGCCCCTGCAGAGAGGCGTCCCTCGACCAACCCATCCAGGTGGATCAAGCGCACCACATGTGCGTGTGCTTCAAACTGTGCATCCTCAATCACCGCTGTGGCAAACTGGTTCCATAGCTCACGATCCGCATCGCGTATGGCTGCCAAAGTGTTCATGTCCTGTATCACCACCGCCACCGCTGCAAGCCACACGCTCACCCCCGAAACTGCCATCTGTGCACGCACCCCCTGCAGCACCTGCATCACTGTGAGGGCAGCCTCCCTCAGCGCGGGATCTCCAAACTCGTTGTCTGCCCCTGCCAGCGCTGTGGTGTGTGAGAGTGTGTGTATGGATATGATAGAACAACGCACTACTGCCAGCCACCGCACATCACACTCGACCCCCCCCAAACACACTCATATGTACACATAACGCCTACCTGACACAATACTCATGGCTGTTGGTGGTTGTGCCCCACACTCGGCAGTGGTGAGGAGCAAACTCTCCACACCACCACCCATGTGTGCAAATGCCGTTCCTAGGTCAGCCAACTCTCTGTGTAATGTGAGTGTCTTGCATTGGGGAGGTGTGTACTGGGTATTGAATGGTATAATGTGTTGGAGTACTGTAACTATCATCACCACCCCCGTCATCATGGCAAACACACATACCTCAATCGCCCTTGTTGCAGCAGCCACCATGCATGTTGACCAATCATTGACCAAGCCTGTTGCACCACATGTGTACTCAGTGACGAGCGTGGTGACAGCATGCCTAGGGTGGTTTTGAGAGTGGGGAGGGACGTGGGGGTTGTTGTGGAGGGCGCCTGTGTGTGTGAGAGTATGTGTGTGTGTGAGAGAGAGTGTGTGTGAGAGAGAGTGTGTGTGAGAGTGACAGATGTGTGAAGAAGCAACCATACCATACCACATATACACCCCACTGTACATGCGACACCCACACACCTGTGTTGCACCATCACTCCCTGCCGAGTCAGGCCACAACCACGACCACCACGACGACAACCCCTGCTGTTGCTGCTGTTCTTGCTTTGCTTGCACATCCTCCTCCTGCACCCCACCAGCACCAGCTGCCAGTGCTGCACGTGCCGCCGCCACACCCTCGGCATGCACATGTGCCAAAATCGCGTCGGCATCCCCCGGTGGCAGCAGAAACCGAACCAACTCTGCCACGAGTGCAAAACTCCCTACTGCAAGTGCTGCTCGTATCAACCTCAATGTAGCTGCGTGCGCCACATCTGGCCCCTGTATTTGATCCACGATAATCAAACAACATGCCGCGCTTTGGAGGGCCCCTGCTGTTTCCAGAGCCTCCAGGACCCCCCGGGGGGGGCCCACTGCCTCAAACAGCACGGGCCACAGGACACTGTCGGTTTTTCGAGCCACACGAACAGTAATGTCCGGGAAATGGCGTGGAAAGTGTTTCAATAGGCGAGCAGCTGCAGTGACGAGGGGAACCTTGTCAGTTTGGAGGGAGAGACGCTTGCCAAGGCGTTTTCTGTGTGGAGGGGTGGGGGGTGGGGTGGGGGATGTCAAGGTGGGTATTGATGATGTGTGTTGTCAGAGAGGTGTGTTTTGGTCCATGATCAACACTCAACAAACCATCATCATCAACAACAACAACGCAACCAATCATCCCCACATACTGTTTTGCCATGGCTTGCATAAAACGTTCCGCATCCATCTCCAATGTGGTAAACAGCAGCCACTCCATTGACCGTGCAAAGTGAGGTGCATAGGCATGCGTACGTGCAAGTGTGAGGGCCTCTTGAAACTTGTTTTGCTGCAACAGGCGGCGCAGCATACATGGCAACACTGGTTGGCTCTCAGGGAGTGGGTGGAAGCAGGGGACATGTTCTTGGGGACTTGATGTTGTGGTGGGTTGTACATACTCACTGGTGCGGTGTGTCGCTGCTGCTGTGGATGATGATGTCACACCACCACCACCATCACCACCACCTGTTGGCATGTTGTGCAAGCTCCCACCCCCACTAACACTCCCCTCCCCAACACCACCACCACCATACACATCCGCAGCAGCAGCACTGCGCACAGTTCTCTGGGTGATTCCTACTATAGCAACCTCGGCAAAGGATATTCCTATAGGGTACACCTCCTTGTCAAATTCCAACTCAGGGTCTTGTGTGGCTGAGGGGGAATGAGTAGCACCAGCAGCTGCAGCACTACTACCACCGAGGAAGTGGGGTGTGGAGAGTGGGGTGTGGGAGGGAGTGGGGGTGGCGGCACCGAGGAGTGTGCTGGGAAACCACAGCTGCATGCCCTGTGTTGATGGGGGGGAGGGGGTGATGATGCTGTGCAGTGTGATGCTGTGCAGTGTGATAACATGGATATGGGTGGTGTACAGCACACGGCGCTTTGTATAAAAACACCAACGTACCTTGGGCCCGTATGTCCACCATGGCATCTCCACATGTCCATCTGCATGCCCCACCCCACCACCACTCGCACTCCTGTCATTCCCACGACCACCCCCTACATTGACACGGAGGGCAGGTGGGTATGCATTGTGTGGCAGGTCTTCACCCACATCATGTGTTGTGTTGCTGTCATTGTTGTTATTTTGCATAGTGGTGAGGTCGGGGGTATCACGCCCATTGGCGAGGGTGGTGTCATCACTGTGTATTGAAATGAAACAACATGTGAGAGGGTATGCATATGTATGTGTTCTATGTGTGTACATACGCAATATACCCCCACATGCAACTCGTCCAACCCCCCCACCCCCCCCACACACACCTTGTCACATGCATGCTGCGTGTCACTCGCAATGCAGATTTGCTGTTCACCAGTGTATGTGACCCAGGCTGCCCATACCGCCACACAGGTGCTGCTGGCAACCAAAAACACTCCACGTCCATGGTCAACACCACCTCAGACCCCTGCACAAGGTCCAGTATACTACACACACCACCCGCTCGCAGCAACACACACCGTCGGGGCTCCACATCATCCCCCGGCTGTGGTGCCACCAGTGCCAGGTCACGCAGGGGCTGCCCCACGCTGAGTATGCTGAGCTCCCGTGCGATGGTCAGCGTTGCGCGTGGCTGGGTGGCGGGGGTGAGGTGTCCCTCCACATGCACATGCAGGAGGGTGAGGTCGAGTGGTGCACATGCAATGAGGATGTAGTGGCCAGCTGCATCAATGGCAACGGGGGGGGCAGGGAGGGGGTGGGAGGCAAGTATGGAGGATGTGTCGAGGTGGAAACGTGGGTAGAGCAGGAGGTGTGCTGCTGCGTTGGGGTCGGTGGTGGATACAATCTGTATTATTGTGTGGTGGTTGTGGTTGTGGTTGATGATGATTATCATGTGGTGGTGTAGGGTGTACTACGGCGTGTACCCACCAAATGTGTGTATGTTTGTGTGAGGGAGAGAGAGAGAGATGGAATAGCGACACCCACACCCACATACACAATACACCCACACATATATACACACCTGTGCTACAGCAACAATGATCCTAGGCAACCACAGTAGTGCTTGAACATGCAAATCACGTTCTTGACTCACATCACCAAACACACGCCATCGACCACTGCGCCTGCTATACAATGCAAGACCATGTTTACCAGCCACTGCGATATCAGACCCTGAGTGGGTGTTGGTATGTGTGTGTGTGTGTTTGAGTGTGTGTGTGTTTGAGTGTGTGTGTGTTGTTAAGTGTGTGTGTTGTTGAGTGTGTGTGTTGTCACAGTACATATGCATGCACAACTCAACACACATAACACACACAACAAAACACATACAATACACACAAAAAACACAAAACACACCATCAGCACTGAGGGCAGCATGTGCAATTGGATAGTTGGTGGACAGGTAATGTTGTGGCACTAGTAGGTGTTGTACTGCCATCCCGGATGTGTCCCCAGCTGGAGATGGGCTTTCACTGATTAACAATAACCGATCGTCCGCCTGCATGGTGACACAAGTGTGTGTGTGTGTTTGTTGAGGTGTTTGTTGAGAGGTGGGTGTGGGTGTTGAGGGGGGGGGAGGGGTAAACATGTGTGTGGGCAACACACACACACACACACCCTTCACAACCTCCACACATTAGAAGCAACATGTACAATACAGACCTACACACACCACATACACACCACACCCACACCTGCAGTACATGTACAGCATCTTGAGCACTGTATGGCTGATCATGGGCACTGCTCTCCCCATGCAGCACACGATGCCCAGTTGCCAGTGTCTTGGCAAATGTGAGTTCCACCAGTTGATGGGCATTGAGGGATTCACAGAGGAGTAGCTGATACCCCAGGTGACTCCATGTCATACACATGACGGCACCCTGTGTGGGTTGTATGGATGTGGTGTGGGTGTTGTGGATATTGTGGGAAGCGTGTGTCAGGGGGAATCTTGCGTGTGTGTGTACGTAGGAGTGTGTAGGAGTGTGTGCACATGTGTATGGGTGTTTGGAAAAAAGGTTGAGCCCCAACCCACACCACCACAATCACCACAATCACCATCAGCACACCCACCATACCACCACAATCACCACAATCATCATCAGCACACCTCAAGGGGCATGGGGGGACCTGGTAGCCCCCCCCCTCGTCTTGGTGAATGTGGTACACCACCCCCAATAGACCCATGGGTAGGCACACGTGCTTGTCTGAGTGAACACAGCAGCCGACACCCAGATGGGGACCACACCACGAGACCAGCCTTTGCATGACCCACCTGAGTGTGATGTGGGGACGTGTGTGATGTGGGGATGTGTGTGATGTGGGGATGTGTGTGATGTAAGAATGTGTGGGTGGGTGTCATACAGGTATGTAGATGGAAGTGCTACTATAACACACATGTCACAATGCAGCCTCCATGCACACACCCGATACAAACCCACCCCCACCCCCAACCACCTACCGCAAGTGCGCGACCATCAGGAGACCACCTCAGCACCCCCACCCGCCCCGTTACACTCTCTCCATGCCCCCAATCAAGCAGGCTCAACACCCGCAAACACCCCCCCCCCACCCCACGCCCAGCCCCCAGGGGCCGAACGAGGCTGTGTAGGTGTACTGTGCCATCATGCATACCCACTGCTGCCAGCTGTGCTGGGGCACTGAGGCGCACACAGCATGCACCTGTACCAGGCAGGCACAGCCAGTGATCAAAACCCCATAGGTCGAGGGGATGGAGGCCTTCATCCGCAACCCTGTGGTGGTGGGGTGACAATGGGGTGGGTATTGGGGAGGAAAACCAACCGTGTGGTTTACGATGAGGTGTGTGCACTCATACATTGTATTGCAATACCCCCACCATACACACACAACACATACCGACACAAACCAACACGTCCATCTCTCAACACTATTGCCAACTGCTTTGCACTGGCTGCGTAATCCATAGACACCACACACAGCCCATCCTCCCCTGCATGGGGGCCCTGCTGTGCGTGGGCCACCTGCTGTGCTTGGCCGTTGGGCAGCGGAGTGGAAAACACACTCGACATGACATGCCCTCTGTGTTGTGGGTGCTGCCACATAGCAGCGCCGCTGCTGGTGGGGCTGGTGGGAATGGGAGGAAGAGCAGCCCCCACATGCAGGGGGCCCGAGGAGGATGTGCGGGGCCCCACTGAATGGCTGGTTGCAAAAGTGACTGGTGCTGATGCAGTGGATGGCAAGAGACCATGGTGGGCTGCAGTGATGCTGGTGGGCAGGGGTGCGAGGGTGCCACGCAACTGTGAGTATAGCGTGTGAGTACAATGTGCATAGTTGGGTTGCACACACAGTCTCTAGTACGCCCCACATGCATCCAACACACCTTGCCATGCCATGTGTAGGCATGCACCACACCATCTGATGTCCCTATCAGTATCGTGCGGCTGTCTGCAACCATCTCCGGACACACATGGGTGGTGTTTTCTATTGGGATGCATATCTGTAGGTGGATGCCCACACCCATGAAATCAGCAGGAAGGCTTCGAGCGGATGCACCATCCACATGAAGGACAGAGGACCTCAATGCTCTTGTGCCATACAGCAAAAGGTAGCCATGTGCAGTCTGTGTTTCAAGGTGTTTGTATATGGTGTATTCTGTATGTGGTGAATTCAACACAACGAGCGCTCTGATGTGTCTTCCACCAAAACATACAGGCATCCCACCACCCTTGTCCCACGCCCCTTCATACCAGCACTGCCAGCTGTCGGCGAGAGGAACTCCACACGCCAGTGATGTTGTACCCACACTCGCTGAGCGATGCTTCATCACGCACAAGCTCCCCCAATTTCACTCTGCTCTTTCCCCCTGCCCAGATCTGAGCACCTTTGCTTGTAACCACTATTAAAAACTCGTTGTCCATCTGCAAAGCAGCCACGCTGCTTGTTGGATTGCCATCTGCAGATTTGATCGACGCATCCTGGCTACCCTCTGGCACAGCAGAATACATACGCGGCCATCCATACGTAAAGTACATTGTGGGCTGTGGTTGAGTTGTGATAGTATAAAAAGTGTAAATGTGATGATGGTGATGCACAACAGGTGCTTATTTCATGGTGCCTGTATCTTTGCTTGTGTAACTATGTTTCAGTGCAACCATGATTACACATGATCACATTATCTCAAATGAATACCAACAGGAAAAATCAAAAAATGGCTAGGCCCGTCGGACCCGCAAGCGCACACGATGGTGCTGCTGTTCCTCCTCATGCTGCTCCTCCTGCACATCATCGCCCTCATCATCACCCTCCATGGCTGCGTAGGACACCCGGCGTGCACGTGTCGACCTGATTGTGTCACACGATTCATTAAAAACATAGTCACGCAATTGTACCAACCCCTTGCACACATACCGTCTTCGTGGCTGTCCCTCCTCCTCCTCCTCCTCCTCCTCAAACTCATCATATGTATACTGGGTACGCTGTCGTGTACTGCGCCGCAGCCCCCCCGAATCCTGCACCCGCACGGCACGCCGAGGTGGTGCTCGTGTGGCACGACGCCCCCCTGCTCGCCCCCCCCTCTTTCTCTTTCGCCTCCCCTCATCCCAGTCATCCTCATACTCTTCCCCCAGCTCATCTTCATCAAGCACACTGTCATAGTCTGAAGACATTTCCAGTGCATAGTCAACATCACTAGGGTGGTTGTCTTGTTCTTCTTCTTCTTGGTATTCGTTGCTTTGACTATGGTTGCTATACTCATCATCTGCTGGGTTGTTGTTGCGGAGATGGTGCGCCTGTGTTGTTTGTGTGTACGGTTAGATGGAGGACACTATGACAGTGTTTGTGACACCGATGCACACATACACACATGTATAGACACGCACATCACATCCCATACAAGGCCACGCACCTCATGCCGCCCACCATCCCCTCCATCGTCATCACCCTGCATCAGCATATCATCAGCCACCCGCTCCAGCTGTGCTGCTGCTGCTGCTGCTGCTTCCTGTGCTGCACGTGTGCTGAATTGCTCTAGGAGTGTGTCAATGCTGTGTGGTGCTTCATCCCCAGCAACAGCAGCACACAGGAGCTCATGAACCTCTGTGTATGTGTGTAGGTGTTTTGTGTGGTGCGGGTGGGGGTCCATTCATGCACGTGTGTGTGTGTGGATAGGGTGTAAGGGTGTGTATGTCATGGACACAGCATGTGCAAGAGTATACTTCTCCCACTTGTCCTACACAACCATCCTCAGTACACCAAACACACACACATACCAGCTGCTGCTTGCACAACAGGTGTTCCCTCTCCTGTGTACAGTTGTGCATTCAGTACCAGCAGCTGTGCATCATTCAACAACGCTTCTGGTTGCCGATACCAACCTAACAACAACCGCTGCCTGCGTGTGGTATTTGTATATGTGTGTATATGTGTATGTGCAAACATCAAGTGTACGTGTTGTCACCACACCAACCATACAACACACATTCGCCCCCCCCAACACCCCCAACCATTAATGTATACATACCGTATGATATCCATACCCAGTGGCAATGGCACACGCTGATTGTAAAACACAGGCCGTCCAGTTTGATCAGGCAAGCAATACATCGGCTCTGGTGTATCTATACAAAATCGATACCTATCCAACCCAACAATATGATCCAGGCAGGTCAACACACGGTCAACATTGTGTTGATCCATGGGTGGTGTGGTCAACATGGTTTCATCTGCATCCACTGGGTATATCTCCCAGGGAGACAGGGCATCAGTTGCTGGCCCCCCTTCACAAGGTTGGGGTGGTGCATGGGGAGGTTGATGGGTGGGAGGGTTGTGTGATACATGGGTGGTATCATGGGTGGCATCATGCGTGGCGAGGGGACTGTCATGTGTTGCTGCTGCTCCTGCTGCTGGTCCCGCTGCACCTTGTTGTTCATGATCCACACCATGGTCAACATCTGCACCCTCGGTCACCATGCCGGGTGCGTCTTCCCACCGAACATCATAGCGATTCCACTGCGTGGTTGACCACAAGTCCATGGTCATTGCATGGGAGGAAGAACCAGATGCTTGGTCAGCACAGCGATCGTGTACAATGGTGGCACCATACCACCGACCAAGCTGTCCATCTTCATCCACCTCATCAGGGTAGTAGACCTGTATAGTGGTGTTTGTATGTGTCGTGTGTGGGTGGTAGTGGTATTGGTGTGTGTGTGTTGTTGGTGGTACCACCGTACACACTCTACAAGCACACACATCCCTACCCACCTTGCACCGATCCCCCACAGCAAAGGGGTATGTCACTGCTTGTTGATATCGTTGTATATGGACTACAAACTCAGGGTGCCCAGCTGATGTGGGGGGGAGGTCTACCCAAAACTCCACAGCTGCAACGTGTGTGCGGGGGGGGGGGGAAGGTGTGTGTGTGTGTGTGAGGGGGGGAAAAGGGCATGGTTTGGGATGTGTGTGTGTGGAAAGGTGTGTGCAAAGGTGTGTACAGTACTCAAATTACATCATTCAACAGCAACAAAACTACAACACTATGCGAACACTATGCTATATACAACCACCCTCCCACACACCCTGATCATCGGTACCGGGTTGTTGTGTGGCACCGGGTTGTTGTGCGTCCTGCAGCTGCAACAACAAGCGTGCATGCGTGTGTCGTGATGGGTTGCGGGTATCTATGATGTACTGTACTTGAGCAACATGTGCCGGTTCTGCAGGGCGCAGGTGTGGCTGTGTGTAAACGGGGGATGGGGAGGGGTGTTGTCAATCAATGTGTGTGTGTATTGATTGGTGTGTGTGTCAATGTGTATGTCAGTGAAATCAGTAAAACAGTGATATCACCATATATGCATGCTGCTGCATTACAATACCACTCCAACCTCACACAGACACTCCCGCACACCATACCATCGTCTGCCATGGCCGCACGGTTGTGTGATCATGCACATTATCCAAATACAACGCATGCCCCTGTTGTAAGTACACCACTACATCCCCCGCCTGGGGCACATACACACCCGGGGTGGTGTCCACACCCTGGAGCCACTCATACGCCTCTAAAGCACGTGCCACACCAGGCGTTCCCCCCCCTCTGCGCTGCCCACGAGCGCTGCGTCCCCCCCGCCGCATATCTTCCAACGCAAGCAGCGGTTCCTCTTGACCATCATGGAGATGTTGACCATCATCGTCACTGGTAGCATAGTCACTGGCAGCCGCCATGTGCCAGTCACGCCCGCTCCTCAACCCACCACCACCCCCTTCTCTTCCCTCGTCCTGGCTCCCACTCAGCCCCTCCCCATCCTCCCAATCCTCACCACGCATCAGCCCCGCCGCCCGCCGCCTGCGCGTGCTGCGTCGCAGGCCCCTTTCTGCTTGCCACGCTCGGCGGGCTCGGCGGAGGGCCCGTTGTGAGCGTCGCTCTGGTTGAGGGGACGCACGCTCCTCAGAAGGTGCATCTGATGTGTCCCCTGCAAAGTCTTCATCGCTGCTGTGATCACCACCTGAATCTGGGTCGGCATATTCCTCCCCACTTGATGCTGCTTGGTTGTGCTGTGTGTGTGTGGGGGGTGTAATTTCACATAGACTGTATCTGTGTACATAGTCTTCTCACAGAAAGAATGAAGTCAAGTACTCACACAGAGGAATGTGTGCATGGTGTACTTGATGATGCACACACAATCACAAATCACTACCTCTTCTATCATAAGTTGTGGGGGTGCTTGTTCTTGTGCAGCTGCTGCCTCAAGCAGTGGTTGCAGTGCATCATCCACACCATGTGTAAACAAACCATCCTGTTGTGCATTGGTGTGTGGGTGTGTCTGTATACATGTGCGTGTGTGTACGTACAGGTGTGTATGGTTGTGATAGTACAAGACAAGTGCGTGCATCACATCGCACACACACCCAAGATGACAACATCAACAACAAAACATCAACAAAACACACCCACCCACCTCGTGCCCCCGTGCAGCTTGTCTCGCACGTTCCCGTTCAATTGCAGCTTGACTCGCAGCTGCTTGAGTCAGCGCCATCTCCCACGCAGCTGCACTCTCCACCGCACGCTGTGTTGCAGTCGTCACAGCCTGCAGGGTCCCCCCTTCCTCTGCAGCCCTCCACGCTGCAGCACTGACAGTGGGGGGCGCCTGTGAAAGCGCAGGGGGGAGGCTGGCGTCGTAGGTGAGTTGGTCTGCAGGTGGGAGGGACCATACACGCTGTGCACGAAATGCTGCTTGGTAGGCGTCTGGATATGGTACGCCGAGGTAGTCTACCAGGAGGTCTCTGTTGGTGGGTGTGACAGTGGGTGTGCGAGTGGGTGTGAGCGTGGGGTCCATGCAATTCGCACTCACACACAGCATCTTCAACACCACCACATACGCAGGGCTACGTATATGAGCAGGCAGCTGCGTCTCAGCATCCACCACATTGTGTGCAGCATCCCGCAGCAGCTGGTTTGACTCACTTGCCCAAAACTGATCATAGGGTACCAGTACATTGCGTATGTTGGCATTGGCAACCAGGATGTGGGTGGGGATGTGGGTGTGTAGGCCATACAACCCATCCATAACATATGGCTTGCCTGTGTGGGGGGGGACATGTGTAAGTGGATCTATGTGTGTGTGTGTGGTTGGCCAAGGTGGTTGAGCCACACAACACATACCAGAACCATACAAGTGCCATTGCCCAGCAGCATCCATCACCACCAGTGCATCCCCATGTACAGTAAACCGACCATCCACTGCAGGTAGTGGATCATTCCAAAACCAGCGAGCAGGGCCAGTGTGTTTCAGTGACATTCTGTTTGGGTGTGGTGGTGTAGGATGCGGTTGAGGTGTGTGGGATGCGGTTGAGGTGTGTGGGATGCGGTTGAGGTGGTGTTATGTGTGGTCGAGGTGGGGGAAGCACATGATTGTGTTGATTGGGCTGCAACACACAACCATAGACACCCACACCCCACACACACACCACCGTGCCACAAACCTTTTCAGCTCACACCCCCGTTGCACGTCCCACATCACCACCAACCCATCATATCCTGCAGTCATTGCAACACAACCATCTGTAGGGTGTACCGCCAGCACATGTGCCTTGTCACCGTGCCCCTTGAGTGTGTGCAACAAATTGCCACCGACAGCATCATACACATGCAAGCGAAACACACTGTCTGTGACAAGCAATCGCTGGTCGTCACACGTCCACTTGGCAGCCAGGGTGTGGACGGTGGGGGGGGCACGACGACGGCGTTTTGCGAGTGCAAGTTGCTGTTGGTCGATGGGGAACAGGAGGGTGTGCTGCTCCTGCCAGCGGGCGCGTCTACCAGTGCGACGTGGCTTCCATATCTGTGTGTGTGTTTGTTTAATTGTTTGTGTGTGTGTTTGTTTATTTGTTTGTTTGTGTGTGTGTGTGTGTGTGTGTTTGTTGGGAAAGGGTGGCCAATTGTTTGTCACTTGGCAGTACAATAACAACAACAACAACAACATATGGACATACATACAGATATACATACAAACACAAATACATTACCATGCATTCCCTCTCAACCCCACCATACCCCCACATCCCACCATACCCCACCATACCCTCACAAGACCAAAATGGGAGCACGTGGCAAGCATGGTTCCCCTGTTGTTAAAGTCCACAATCAGCACCGCCTCTGCATGACCATCCAACTGGGACACCAACTCAAATGCATGTGGCCACCTGTGGTGTTGTGGGTGTAGTTGGGTTGTGGGTGTAGTTGGGTGGTTGCACACCAATATATTGGTTACACCACCTGCACCATACACGCTCGCCTCATCACCCACGTCAATCACCACCATCATCATCATCATTGACGTACCCTTTGTTTTCTTGCGCACCACTACCGCCATCATCATCATGCACAGCACCACCACCCCCAGCACCACAAACCACGACATCCTCGTGTATATGGTGCTGGAGTGCTTTTGTGTTGCAATACCACACCAGTGCAGCACCATCACCACGACCCACTGCCAGCTGACGACCGTTGGGCGACCACATCAATGCATACAACTGTGTGTGAGAGTGCGTGTGAATGTATGTATCTGTGTGTACATGTGTGTTGTACGTATGTACACCATTACCACAATGACACCCACCCACCTTGTTGTCGAGAGGCAACACCCCCTCCCTGCTTTGCCCCCCCCCCCCCCCCCCCCCCCCCCCCCCATTTTCCTCTCCCCCCCCCCCCCCCCCCCCACCCTCTGTAGCTCGTGGTGTTCTTCCACCCCGGCTGTTGGTGGTTTCCAGCACCACACCATCATGTTCAGGCACCTGCACATCCCACACACGACATGTGCCATCCATGGACACCGATGCAAGCACATGGTGCAGGGTGGGGTGGAAAAGTGCACTCAACACCCACCCAGTATGACCAGTGAGCACAGCATGCAGGTGACCTACCGTACTTGCCTGTGGTGGAGAGGGGGTGGGATGATGGGCAGTGTATGTGGTGTGAGTAGAGGTGTGTGTTGACGGTTAAGTATACAACAACCATAGTACATACATGCACACACATATTGTTCAACCCCTCCACGCACACACATATTGTTCAACCCCTCCACGCACACACAACCCTCCCTACCCCCCCAATACCTCCAAGGACCACAATCGTATGGTGCAGTCATTAGAACAGGAGGCCAGCAGGGTTCCAGAACCATCCACTGCAAGGTCAGTCACTTCTGCATCATGCCCACGACAACTTGCCAGCAGACAACATGTATTGAGTGACCATATCTGTGTGTCCAGCATGCAAGGGGTGGGGTGAAGTCACACAAATGGCGGACAAGGATGTGTGTTGTATTGTGTGCATATACTGTATCGTATGCTGTATCTGCATGTGTGCGCATATTTCGACCGTGTAACTGTGTCAACTTGTATATTGTGTACCCCAACAAACATCACCCTCCCTCACACAGCACCAACAACCTTGACAAGTCGATCATCTGCCCCAGTCACCAAGTACCGACCACGAGGGTCACACACTGAGCAATACACCACCGCCCTATGCCCCCGCACTGTACGATGATGTGTCAATGCATCTGCACGTTGTTGCGGGCCAAAGAGGGCCCGGCTGTCCCAGGGCCCCCCCATCCCGGCCTCTCGCAGGAGCAACTTGGGGAAGATGGAGGGACTGTTGCGAATTGTGGTGGTGGGCACGTGGGTGGGTGGGAGCGAGGGTGTGCGGGGCACATGCATGAGGCTGGGAATGGTAGACAATGGACCTGGGTGTGGGGTGGGCAAGCAAGGGGATGACGCAGGGCCAAACACAGGTGGCGAGTAGATACCCCCAAGTGAAAAAAAAACAATAATCAGCTGTATATCAACATGACAACACACCTGTACCCAGTAATGTTGTGACGTTGGCAGCACCAGGCATGCCCCTCGTCCGCATTGACTGCAGCGGCTGTGTGAGGAGCTCGAGCAGTGCATTGGGGTGCACACGGTGATGCAACTGCTGCAGGGCGGTGTAGCTGGCACGATGGGATACGCCATCAACATCCGTGCGTGCAGGAAGGAGGCCATGCTCAAGTGCATGTGCCTCCAGGAGGTGGGCAGCATCATGCAGGGGGGTGTTGTGCCGCAGGTGGTGGATGATCAAGAACAAGGTCTCCCCCTGATCGACACGTGGTGGTGATGGGTTTGTGTTGATGATGGCGTCCTCCATACATGGGCCATCCATTAGCTGCTAGTGCTGAGTTGTCATAGAAAACTCCATGGGGATTCACACAGCATCAAACATGTCGTTGTTTGTCCACGCTTGTTCAATTGAAGAAACGAGGACGATAAAGTGAGCAAGAAAGAGTATTACGATCAGTATGTACGATAACTATCAAGTATGTTACACAAAACATCATTCGTCGTCCTCCTCATCGTTGTCATCATCGTCATCACCAAGCCCTGCAAGCAGCTTGGGTGCAGGCGCAGGAGGAGCCTGGGCCTTGACACCTGTGCCACCACCAAGCTTGAAGCTGATGCCCAGCCCTATGCTTGGTGCAACACCGGGTCCAGCACCACCCACAGCAACCCCACCCACAGCTGTGTCCTCCACCTTGCCTGCTGCTGCTGCATCTGTGCTGAGTGGTAGCCCAACACTGGAGGGCCCTGATAACCCAGTTGCTTGTGATTGGGGTCGCTCTGGTTGGCTCGCAGCTGCTGCCCATGAGCCAATAGGGCCTGCTTGTGTCTGTGTGTAGGTGGGTGGGTGGGTGGTGTAATTTTGATGTTTTTGTGGTGCAACTGATATGGAAACACGATCATCCTAATGTGGTTTGTACATCAACACACCAGCAACACCATCCTTGTGTGTGTGTGTGTGTTTTGTACACATACCGTTTTTGTGACATCAGATGCCAGTGGTTGTGTCCCCGACCCTGTCTGCTGCTGCCCATTGTGCTGCTGCTGTTGCTGTTGTGGTTGCTGTAGGCTCCCACCCAGGTTGACAAAACCCACCATACCAGCCCCACCACCCTGCCCACCCACTGCTGCTGTTCTTGCACCACCCAGCATAGATCCTGGTCGCAAGTCCCGCTGTGTGGGTGCTTGTATGTGTACTGCGGGTGGGCAAAGGGGTTGTGGGCGGGGGATGCGGACCAGGGAGGGGCCCTGTGTGCTGGTGGGGGCCTGTGGGGGGGGTGGATGGGGGTGTACAACTGTGTACGCAAAAAACATCCCCGCATTCCAGGCATACTGCAAAATACATGCACACACATACCCCCATGGCATCGTTCTCCCCCTCTGTTTTCACATCGTTCAATGCCGCACTCAGTGCATGTGCAATGCGCTTGGTACACACCCATGGCAACCCAAGCTCCTGTGCAACCTGTGTGGCATACTGCATGGGAGTGGTGGTCAACGGTGTCCATGTGAGGGTGTCGTGGAGCTCCAGGTGGGGGGAGAGGACGACGTGGAGCTGTGTGTATAGGGGAGGGGGGGTGACAGGAGAGGTGCGCATGGAGTGTGTAGATGGTGTACATTGCTGTGTGAGTACGTGCGTGTCTGCGAGTATATGCACACATGTGTATTGGGTACACATCAACAGCGTCAATGAATGGTGTACATGCCTCCACAACCAATACTATCAGCCACTACCTTGATTGTGCGTGGTTGTACGTTGGCATTTTCTATGTAGGGATGGCGAACTATGGTGGATTGAATTTGCTTGTCAATAGTTCTGTGCGCAGGGGTGGGGGCGTGATGGCAACAGTATACACAGTGTATCCACTGAACATTCATGGCAATGTGTGCATGCTACAGCTATCACATATATCTACACGAAAACACACATAAACACACATACGCTTCCAATGGCAATCGCAGGGCGAGATCGTGCTTGTTGTTGGGATCACAAGGGTATATTTCTTGCACAAGTTTGTATGCAGCTGCATATGGTTTGTATGCTGGGTCACTTGGACGCCACACAAGTGGCTGTGTGTGTGTGGTTGTGTTTGAGGTGCAGCATCAAACATCACCATGTCCAATAATCCACCCTGTTTCCTCACACCATTCGATGGCATTTGGGCACGCCATTCTGATCCTTGACTGTTACTTGTACATTGACCGGCAACACAGGTTTTGAGGGGTCACAGGCTGCTTGTTTGGTATTTTCTTCAAGGTTGAGCAATGCGGGCAATGCTTTAGGGCCGTGTACAGCTTCAATGCCTTGCCTAGTTTCATCTAGGAATTCTTCTGCAGCTTTGCGTTTGGTCATATGGAATGTGGGGTGGAATGTGGGGGTGGAATGGATGCTTCTATGTTTGCATGTGTTCAACGGTGGTGGTTTAAATCAACATATGATCAACACAGCTCCATTTCCAGCAAAAGAACCTCACGATGCACATTGATCCTGAGGAGGACATGGGTGGTTTTGAGAGCTGGAATGCTTTGCAGGTCTTGCCTGCGCTGGACCACTTGGGAGGTGTGCAGCGAGGAGGACAACTGCTGCCCCAAGCTTGCTCCTCTGTCTGAGCAGCCGGTGATTACTGTTGACGCCCTCCACGTGCTGGGAAGCTGTGGACTGCTGTTGTGTGTGATTGGTTGAGAAACACACGTAGTGGTGGGGAAACACCAAGCTGGGCAACAACCATGTGGCAACAACGCCCTTGTGGATGTCCCTGATGGCTTCCTCGGCAAAGTACTGGTCGCCATTCTTGGCACGCCAGAGGAGCGACGTTTGTTGAATTTGACGTGGGAGCCATGTGCACAGCAATGGGGTTGGAGGTCTTGCCCAACCAACCAATGTGCTTCGGCGGCAGCCTTTACAAGTGGAGGCTGGTCAGGCGTATTAAGGTGGGAGCGCCAAGAGCGCAACAGGAGACAGTGGCCGCAACTTGGTAAGCTGCGTCGGTTGTCAACAACACCGGTGTTGTTGTTGTGGTACCACATGTTGTGTCGTGGTGTTGTTGTTGTGGTACCACATGTTGTGTTGGGGCTGTACAGTCCTGGTGATCAATGTTAATATTATCACCATGCTCTTCTCTCTCATCACAGCGGCATGCAATTCTGCGGGCCCTGGTGATGTTTTTCTTCCCGCGCCGCCTGCCTCCTTGCTTTTGACAAAGGAGGATTACAGCAAGGAAGGGCTCCTCGTCGGGCAGGGCAACAACAGGGGAGAGAAGCCCTTCTCCCAGTGCCTGCGCAGCATCACCCTCCCACCCAGATGTTTGTAAAGAGCTTGCTGCGGAAACCGGCCAACAACAAAAAGGACGGGTTGGATGCTTGGGCAGCTTACCTGCAAAGTGAGCAAGAGGGTCCTTTTCCCCCGTTCCAAGGCATTTGCCAGGTCATGCCACTGACCGTAGCGGCGATGCAGGAGTTAAGTCTTCTCCGGCAGCAGCTACGTGATACTGAATACCTAAACCTAAAAAGTATCCAAGCTGCCCTGTAACCATGTACATACGTCCATGTTCAACACAATCTTTATTTTTTTCATCCTCTGCTTTTCTCATGTATTTTTTGTTTGAAAAACATTATACTTTTCCAAGTTGTAATCCTCCAAATAGCAACCACCCTCGCCTTCAAAAGGGCAGCCCACCAGATTATAATCGCCTGTTAGCATCAACAATGGCTGTTTCCTCTGATGAGGTCAACCTGCTTGTGTATCGGTACCTGCTTGAATCAGGTAAGTTGAACAGGATCAGCTAATATATTCACGAAATACATTCACACAGCAGTCGTTGAGCAGCACGATCGTCCTTCGTAAAACCACCTTTTAACAACACACAACAGGCTTTACCCATAGCGCATTTGTTTTTGGCTTTGAAAGTTTTGTGCACAAGTCTGCCCACAATGGCAAAGAAATACCACCGGGGGCGCTCATCACCTTTGTGCAAAAGGGCCTCCAGTATGTCGAAATGGAGGCCCAGGTGACAGAGGTATGCTTTATGAGTCAACATGTTGCACATCTTTTGTACAATCATATGTGATACACCATATGTTGCTGACAGGATGCAACCGATGCGAGCTTTGCATCCCTCTCTGCACACGACCTCCTCACAAAATCCCTTGCTGAGCTCAAGCTTATGGTTGCTGATGCACGGAGCGCTGCTGCAGAACATGGCATGGTTGCCTTGCGTGAGCACAGAGAGCATGCGGCAGATCGCGAGGGGGCAGAGCCCATGGATCAAGATGGCATGAGTGTTCGCTCTGTGACAGAAGCTGCCGTGCCAGAAGCGGATGTGTCGGTGTTATCTGGACACACTGGGGAAGTGTTCTGTGCATCATGGAATCCCACCATGCGCAACACATTGGCAACTGGGTATGAGGAGACAGGGGTGACGTGTTGATGCAGGGTGTTTTGAAGAGCGTGTGAGGCACACCAGTATGCACACTGAGTAATGTATCACCCCGGCATTACACAGGGCATCAGATGGCACTGCACGTATATGGCACCTTGACAACAACGGTGCAGATGGCAACCCAATTGTGCTGCAGCATGGCAAAGACAGGGATGGCAAGGTGGTGGATATCACTACTGTGCACTGGAACAGTGCTGGCACACATTTGCTCACTGCCACAACCAATGGCGTAGTTCGCATATTTTCGGCACAGGGTATGCGGTGAGGTACCTCATCATGTGTTTTGCAGTACACAAACAGCTCAAAATCATCTCGCACACCCAGGTGAATTGCAACACACAATGGCGCAACACCAAGGTCCCGTGTTTGCTGCACAGTGGAGCCCATCTGGTGCTTGGCTGGCATCGGTGAGCGCTGACATGAAAACCATTGTGTGGAATGCGAGCAATGGGCACATACGAAGGGAATGGACAGTGCATGAAGGTATGATATTGTTATGTGGGCAGTCATAAAAGCCCCACCAAACATTCCCATTTTTCCATGACATTCCCCATTACACACACAGCTCCTATAATGGATGTGAGTTGGCGTGACGATTCAGTGATGGCAACATGCTCCCATGATCATACTCTTGCAGTGTACAACATTCATGAAAGTCGACCCCTGCATCGGCTGCGGGTATGTGGTGTGCATGGTGGCATTGATGTCCACGCCCCATTACGCACCACGTTTCACACACAACCCCCCAGGGTCATACCCGCGGTGTCAACTGTGTACGATGGAGCAGCGATGGTCGCTTGCTGGCTAGTGGATCTGATGACGCCCAGGTGTGTATATGGTCGGGGGACACACTCCTCCACACCCTCAAGGGCCACACACGTGAGGTGTACAGCGTTACGTGGATACCAGCCGGTGCCGTAGATGCACGTGTACAGCTTGCAAGCGCGTCGTTTGATGCGTGTGTGCGGTTGTGGGATGTCGAGCGTGGTGTGGGGGTGTCGGTGTTGAGTGAACACACCACCCATGTGTATTCCGTGGCGTTTTCTGCTGATGGCATGATGCTGGCATCGGGGTCGTTTGATTCTACGGTGGTTGTGTGGGACGTCAAGGAGGGGCAGGTGGTGGCGCAGCATGGGACCGGGTCGCCGGTGTACGCACTGGCATGGGACTCGACGACTGGGAAAATTGCAGCGTGCTTGGTGAATACAACAGTGTGTGTGTTGGATGTTAGAGAGAAAAAAGACTGATTGGTAACATAGAGCATGAGGCCAGCTCAGTGAGTCCCACACTCAGCAGCCGCCATTCCGTCGAAAACGATTTTACCGTAATTCCCTGCACAATATACCTGACAGTTCCAAGGAAGTAACCGCATCACTTTCTCCCTACCACAGCAACACAACAGCAGCCGCCATGCCTCCCAAATTCGATCCCAACTCGATTATTGAGGTGTATGTGCGTGCAACGGGTGGTGAGGTTGGCGCCGCCTCCTCACTGGCACCTAAGATTGGTCCTTTGGGTTTGTCCCCCAAAAAGGTTGGTGAGGATATTGCCAAGGAGACAGCCAAGGAATGGAAGGGATTGCGTGTGACTTGCAAGTTGACAGTGCAGAATCGTCAGGCAAAGGTGACAGTGGTGCCATCTGCAGCAGCATTGATCATCAAGGCACTCAAGGAGCCCGTGCGTGACAGGAAAAAGGTGGGTTGATGACCGACGGCGGCAGTCGTGATGATAGGTCGAGTGATGTTTGTTGGGACAGTGTGAGCATAGAGCACCCCACACCACAACAGGACAAGGACATCAAGCACAACGGCAACTTGACATTGGATGAGGTTATTGAGGTGGCACGTACCATGCGCAGCCGCAGCTGTGCTAAGGACTTGTCAGGGACAGTGCGTGAGATGCTTGGGACGGCCGTGTCAGTGGGGTGCACAGTGGACCGTGAGGATCCCCGTGTGATCCAGCAAAAGGTGTGTGTGATGTGGGGTGCACATCGTGGTGGGATTGATCAGGATGCTACGTAAAGGCTAACATTTGTAACCATATTATTCACACGCAGATCAAGGATGGGGAGATTGAGATTCCAGAAAACTAGATTTGTTTTGTTGGGTCTACTTTTGCACATCCTGTAACTTTTTGCTTCATACAAGCTCTACTTGTTGTTTTCTACTTGTTGCATGTGCAAAACAACCGGTGCATGTCGAGGTGGGGTGTGCAGGGTGTGTATGGCCAGTGTGTGCGTACAATGCAACAAATGCACAACGTGCGTGGTTGCAACTGCACACAATTGTGCAGAGAGGCGGCCTATCTTCAACCACAAAAATGTAGCAACACCCCACAGAAATTCCCCACGTGCAGCGCAGTAATCGGGCATTTTATCCGTGGAAACCACAGTAACGTAAAGCCCCAATACCGAAAAGCCACACTGCAGATCACCAACACATCAAGATGAAGTTGATTGGCAGCAAAACACCATCATTTAACCGTGTGCCATCCCACACATAACAACCCCCAAAAAATATATTCGTTCCCCACGACGCATGCAGCCAAGTTGATGCGTCACACCTGGGCATACATGCTCATGCTGGTGCTATCTGGCTTGGTCACGTTGCTCCTGCTGCCCAAGGTACATCTGGTAGGATAGGCATGCACAGCCCGCACACAGCCCTACACAAGCCCCATGCAATCACATGCACAGAACGCCGCAGAGCCGACAGCACCACCGTTTACAGCAGACACGCCAGAAGCACCACCCAAGGTGCGTGTGCACGTGCAAGAGAGTATGTTCCCGACGTGTTACACACAACGCCCCTCACTCATCAGGTTGCCCTCCTCTTCCTCACACGTGGCCCTGTGAAAACAGCTGCCGTATGGCACGCATGGTTTACCACCGCCGCGCTCCTCGAACTCCACCCACCCACCGCCCCATCCTTCATATCCCCCCACCCCACCCCACCCGCCGCCCCCCTCCCCCCCGCATTTCTCAACACACTTGCTCAGCATAAAAAACGCTCCCCCCTGGACCCTTTCAACAGCAGCACGTGGGCCCCCTGGACCCTGCTTGCCAACACTGCAGGCACCAATTGCAGTGATCTCACCGCACTCCATGACCCTGTGGATGTGTTGGAGCTGCAGACGCTGTTTTCGGTGTATGTACACCCGGCAGTGGGGTACTCCTATTGTAAGGGGGACTTGTTTGCGAGCAGGGCCCTTGCAGAGCATGAGCGGGTGGAGGTGCACTGGGCACAACACACCATGGTGGATGCAGAGCGTGCATTGTTGGGTGTGGCGTTGATGGATGTGCACAACCAGCGGTTTGTGATGCTCTCGGATAGTTGCATACCAGTATACCCACCACATGTATGAGTATGGGTTTTGCAAGAAATTGGGCAATGTTGGTATTCACACACCATACAACACACATACATCACTCATACGCAGCCCTCACCCTTTCCAAACACGCACACTATGCACAGGTGGTCTATCTGCAGCTCATGTGGGAGCAGCAGTCCCGCATCAATGCATGCAAAGGGCACAACGATGAAAAAAAGAGGGGAGAGGAACGATGGCACGACACCATGGCAAGCAAAGTGTTGCATAAAACGCATTGGAGGAAGAGCAGTCAATGGGCGAGTTTCACACGCGCCCATGCATCCATCATCACAGCAGATACAAAAGTGGTGGAGTCCTTTCGATGGCAATGTATGGTGAATGATGGGTTGTGTGTGTACGGGGTTGTATATGGAAGTTGTTGTTGTCGTTCTTTTGGAATACAGTGAACAATTGTTGCATATATGTCTCCAGCAACCCAGCACACCACCACCACCACCATTCCTCTACATACTGCCGCATACACACAGGTTATACCTACTACCCAACTATAGCAAAGCTGCCCAGGTGGTTGAATAGGTCTAACATGGAACCAAGACATTGTGTGAGTGATGAACATTACATACCAACACTGTTGGCAGCACATGGATTAGATGATGAGGTGCGGAACTGTGGTGTATAGGGGTGGGGTGGGGGGACGTATATGGTGTGTATGGAATGGTGTACATAGGCCACAACCAAATGGCAACACCACCCACCCACAACGTCACACAGACGGATTGTTTGGGTGCATTGACTTCCACAGAGTGGCGGTCAAACAGTTGGTCACCTAGGAAATACAAACCCATGCAAATTACATACAATCTACTACGACGCATGAGAAAAATGTGGTTTACAGGTATGATTGAGATGTATTGGGGGCTGTTTTGTGAGTGTACATCAAAAGACATGCCAAATTTTACACAACACCACCCCTCATCTCCGCCAACAACAACAAGTTCACCCAACACTCTTTCATCCAACCCCCAACACAAGGCATCCCTTGTAATGCAAGACAAGCAATGGATTCCGCCAACAGCTTGTTCAGAGTGCGAGGCACCACCACCCCCATCCAACACACGCACAACACAACATATGCATCACACCACACAAACCCATGGTCCCGGAGAACAACCGCCAACCGCCGCCGCCGAAAACAACTCATGAAACAATCACATGCACCGTCAAACCTGGCAACCCTGTCACAACAACAACAACAAGCCACACGCACACCGCTTGTTGCAGTGGTGTATGATTCATACATGCCGCTTGATCACGGTTGTAGTCTGTTTGCAAGAAAGTTTGATGGGGCAGCTACTGGACCAGTGTTGCGACTGGCACGTGATTGTGATTATGGGTTGGGGTATGATGCAGGGTGTGTGTTACAACCACCACCAGTGGAATCGGAGCAAACACGGGTGGTGCAGTATCAAAAGGTGTGGGTGGGTGGGATGCTACAGACGAAACGGTTGTAGAGGGAGGGGTGGGTATGGGTATGTGCATGCATGATAACAGTATACATCATGCAAGTGGGAAAAAACACAGGAAATGCTTGAGTTTCTCCACACACTCGCTCAGCAGCGGCACACCAACCCTGCTGCAGCAGCTGCCCTATCCACCACTGACGCCCATGCTGATCACCATGGCCCTCAAAGTGATGGTCATGATGATGACGGTGATATGGACTACTGGCAAGAACATGCTGTGGTACATGCCATGCCATTGGTGCCCCGTACACAAGGAGCTGTGGGTGTTGCCTAATGCGATGGAGGGTGATGTATGAAATGATGGAGAGTGATGTGCAACATGCAGCGTGTATGTGTTCAGCGTATGCAAACATATGTATACAGACATGCAGCGTGATGTCATTGGGGTTTGCACTGCAAGTGATAATGAGGGCAACAATGAGAGCAGTTTTGAGTGAAAACATATATTGTGCTGCCATGGATGTCTATGGCTTTTACAAAAACTGGGGGGTGGTGTATTAGGGTGGTGTGTGGGCGAGGGGTTGTGATGGTTTTCTGGTGATCAATTGGTGTGACCAATGGTATTGCTTGAGTTACTTGTATTGGTACAACATCAGCGTTGTTTCATGTAAACAATGGAATTCTAGTACAGTGACAACATCAATATGGCATTATACTTGGGTGGTAAGTGAATTGGTATGTATATTGATGGGTCTTGGCTGCAGGGCACCGTCATGTCACTGTCAACACATCCTGCAACATCACACAGTAGTATTGCCAGAGATTATTATTATTAGTTCCTCAACATGTGCTCTCTGTTGGCACCATGCTGTGTGCAAGATTTCAAAATTGACGCATGCATACATGCGGGCCACACGTTCTCTCACTCATTCACGTATTCACACGCTACTAAATCATATGCAAGTGTCCACAACGCCAACTCAAACAACACGGTGTTCATGCGACATGTTTTCTATTGCGTGGAAGTATTCATTGTATCCTGCATCATTTGCTACCAACCATCACGTGGCATGCTACCACTACCTTGCACATGCCCCCTCTTTGGTTCTCCTTCCTGCAGTAAATTCCCTATTCCCCCCCCGTTATATACTCCAATTCCTGCAGGGCCCGTACTTCTACACTCTCCACCTCTGCATCCCCTGCTGCCTGACTGGTGCGCAACAGTGCATCTCGTGACGTGTCCCCCTTGGCGTGAAGGACAGTTTCCACACAGCTGCTGTCATTGGTGGGGCTGATTATGCACCCACGACACATACTTTGTATGGTTGATGTAGGAAGTGTTGTTGTGTGAGAGCGTGAGAAAGCATTGGGGTGTCACGCAAATGTGTGCGAATAATACACATGCACACGCACCGTTGATGACTACATGGTGTTCCGTGTATCGTCACATGTCCGGCACCATCCAACACATCTGCAAAGGAACGTTCAGCAAGGAGATTATGCCTAAATACCTCTTGTCCCTGGGCCTTCCAATTGAATCCATACAGGTCCACACTTCCCACACCACGGGGGGCACAGGAGAGCGCCACCATCATACCTGCATGCGTTGGTGGGTTGTTGTGTTTGTGTAGAGGGGACGATGGGTAAAAACAGACACATCTACAACACAAACAGCAACATACCAATCCAGCCCACAGTGGGGATCCCATCAGACACCACCCTGCTATACAGTGCACGCCACTGTTCCACACCCAACACAATGCTAGGTGTTGTACGCATCCATGGATATTCACGGACCAGCTCGTCTCGTGTGCCATTGTTGCCACCAATAAGCCATACATTGCGTGCTGCTTTGCCTGCTCTTTTTGTACTGCACAGTGGAAGCTGTCCTAGGCCACGATAGGGTGGTGCTTCCGTGTGCTGGGGGTTGTTCTTGGCTGTTGGAGTAACTTTGGGGGGTGCTTTGGTAGAGGACGCATGGTGTTCGAGGATCCACACAGTGAGTGCATCCCCACACACCCTGTGTTTGTGTTGAGCAATGTAACCGCTGTGCACAACACCACATTGTGGCTCCGCATACCAGTTGTGCAGGCTGTTGAAGCGTAGCACAGCATCGTATTGGGTATTGATCTCCTGTCGCTGGGCTTCTGTGATGGGTCCGTTTCCTACCACTGCAAAGCGTCGTGCACACCCCCTTGCATGCAGGGCTTGGCAGGTGGTGTCGTTGGCATTGGGGACGTTGCAGGTGAGGGGGGTGGGTCCCAATCGCAGCGCTGCCTGATGAAAGCTGCGCATGAAATGACCATGATAGGTGAACAGGGCCAAGAGCATGGCACAGAGGAGGGTACATTGTGCAATGATGAAGAGTTTCTTGCGTTTTTTATATGCCATGTTGGTGTATAAAATGATGTGGTTGTGTCTCAGGATTTGCTGTGCGATGACGTAGGGCTGGTAGCTAGGTTCCGTAACACATTTTGCAGTACGTGATCAGAGTTGTCGTTAGGACGGATGGTTGAATTGGGTGTTCTTCTTGTTGTCACACACACGACACTCGGTTTCGCACCGTTGGTGTGAAATACATTCTATGTAGCGATTGATTCGCACAGGCCTTATGTTCTCTTTTTTTTCCAGTATCAGTTTTATTTTGTTTATTTTGCGGTCGTTACGTCATTATGTCCTCTTGAATGCGCAATCCAATGGCGTCGCCAACTTCCTCATGCTCAACTGCAGTTTGCGAGACGCAATTATCAGGTGAGGAAATAACTCGGGTGCTGCCTGATGATCAGGACGGACACAAGGCGCAACCTCTTGCATCGTTGTCAGACGTTGTAGGATGTCTGGACCTGCTTCACATCATTCTAATGCTCACTGTGGACACCGCACAACCCCAACATTGCGCTGTAAACGTATGTGTGTCCTGCAGCATCCTTGATGGATGTGCATCCATCAACACTCCTTTCGTATTCACCACAGCTCATGGGCGTCTGCAAGGATTGGGCATCCATGAGCCAATCCCTGCCTGTTTGGCACAAAATGGAATGGTCACATCTGGCTGCCAAGTGCCACCGCCAGCCAGACACACCTGCGCAGCTCTACGCCTTGCTCCAAAAATGGTGGGGCGCACAACTACGCAGTTTTACAGCCATGGTGTGTTTTGTGCATGTTTGGGGTATGCCACCCACACATACCTTGCCACAACCACCTCTCCCTTATACCAGGGGTGTCCTGTCACGTGTGAACTCCTGACTGATGCATTCTGCCTGCTCCTTGCCACCCATGCACCCCGATTACAAGTGCTACGACTCAGCAGCTGCTACCGCATCACTGATGTGGGGTTGCAACACCTCGCGGCGGCTGCACCTCCTCTCTGTCATGTGGAGCTGTTGTGGAGCGGACAGGCTGTGACTGCAACTGGGGTGTTGGGACTTGCTGCACGTTGCCCTGGTACATGCAATGTGGTGCAGTGGTGGTGGTGCATATACTTGGGCACATATACACATACGCATACATATCTCCTACGTTGATACTGCGCACACCAATACAACCACCCTCATGCTCCACCCACCCATCCACCTGCCACAGGCATGCAGGTGTTTATAGTGGGATGCGGTCACGAGGGGAATGGACTGTCTTCCATGGATGATGCCTGTGTGGAGGCACTGGTACACTATTGCCCACAACTACACACACTTGGACTGGTATGATTGTGTCTTACTGTGATAATTATTGTATGACTGTCATAATAGTGATAGTGGTTGTCAAGGGTGGTTGTGCGTGTGGAGGGTGGATGTAGGTGGCATATGGTATTGTACTTCACCATGTGTATGGTACCAGCACACTCCACCGTACATACCCCCACGCATATGCAAATCTCCACCGAAACACATCGCACAGAATGATTGTGCACTGGGTGATACAGGGCTGCTTGCAATACAACACACACTAGGACATCAACTCACAGCATTACAACTTAACCACACACATGCATGGAGTGTACATGGTCTATGTGCACTGGTGAGGGGGTGCATGCAATTGACACGTCTTGATGCCATAGCAAGGTGTGTGTGTGTGTGGTGGTGGGGGTGGGGGTGGGGGGCTCTGCATCCATGTGTATCCATTGTGCATATAAACATTCACCATCAAACCAATATGACATACGTGCACATAGTTATTGCATCCACCCAACACCTATGCTTCACACTCGACCTCATCACAGCGCATCGGTGTGTGATGTTGTTGTACAAGAGGTGCTCCTACACAGCCCAACATTACAACACCTTGACATTTCCCGTTGCCGCAGCGTCACATATGATGGTAAGGGCTGTATGTGGTGATAGTGTGAGGTTGTGCTTGTTTGTGCTTGTAGTTGTGCACACTGTCTGGTGGTTGTGTATCTGGTCATCAGTATCACAAATGTATGTCCTCGTTACGCAACAACAGTGCATCACACATGACATGCCTCCTCACCACCCCCACCACAGGCATCTGGCATGCGGTTCATCAATCATCCACCATCCCCAACAGACCACCACTCACCATTGTCATGCAAGGATGTGGTGAGGGGCATGGTGATGACATAGGGAGGGAGCGATTGCTCACACGTGTAGCTGCACTCAACATGCAGCAGATGTGTGGGGGGGATAGCAGGGTTGTGACTGTGTTGCTGTGAAACATGATGGTGTTGCATCGTGAAGGGTACTGGTGGATGTGAAGCAGAGGGTGGTTGTGGAGGGCAGCTCTGGAGGATGGGTACAAAGGAGAAAACGGGAAAAAATGGCAAGAAAGTAGAGGGGAGCATGATCACCACTGGTTTTGTTTATTTTGCGGTCGTTACGTCATTATGTCCTCTTGAACGCACAACCCAATGGCGTCGCCAGCTTCCTCATGCTCAACTGCAGTTTGCGAGACGTAATTATCAGGTGAGGAAATAACTCAGGTGCTGCCTGATGATCAGGACGGACACAAGGCGCAACCTCTTGCATCGTTGTCAGACGTTGTAGGATGTCTGGACCTGCTTCACATCATTCTAATGCTCACTGTGGACACCGCACAACCCCAACATTGCGCTGTAAACGTATGTGTGTCCTGCAGCATCCTTGATGGATGTGCATCCATCAACACTCCTTTCGTATTCACCACAGCTCATGGGCGTCTGCAAGGATTGGGCATCCATGAGCCAATCCCTGCCTGTTTGGCACAAAATGGAATGGTCACATCTGGCTGCCAAGTGCCACCGCCAGCCACACCACACCCACACCACTGGCAGCATCAATGGTGGTGGTAGCAAGATTTTTTCTTGTACATGCATTGCTGTGTGCGTGTATGGTTGTATACAGGCAACCATAATTTGCCAACTGCATGTTGGTTTTTCTGTACTGCATTTTTCATACAAGTCATACCATCAAGAATGACATGTTTTCAACCATGTGTACAAATCAAATATATATACTTACATATATACTTGATTTGTATGTGTATACATTACATTATATACACTATACTACTTTGTGTGTCATGAATAAGGTGCTTAAAAGCGTTGCTGTCAATTTTGAAATCCTTTACCAACCTCTGTCTTGGAGGGTAAAACACACTCTTTGCTTCACATCACCCAAACACAACAACACATTATCCAAACAAAAAAATATGAATTACACACTCGCTCATGGCATGAATTCCGTTTCCTTTTTCACAATAACAAACCCCCGCATGAGCTGCTCCTCAGTGGCCCCCTTGTCTTCATCCAGTGCCTCCACAGCCCACCCTTCGTTACGAATGTGCCCTTGCACAACAAAGTTTGCAGGCCAGGGGGTAATGTCCCTCACTTGTAGGGCACCATCGATGTCGAGAGAGCCCGTTTTTCCATGTGGGCTTTCAATGACAAGGGCACTGTTGGGGTGTATTGTCAGTTGGTCGGGATGTGTTATTGTCTCCTGTGGTGAATGCATGGTCGGTGGTTGTGTTTTGTGGGTGTGTATGGTGAAAAAAAGGTGGAAGGCATATTTTGCAATGGGGAGCACACTGGCAATACCCGCAATACATGCAGTCACATGTACACAACCACACAACAACCATGCTCACCTTGAGTTGCGCAAAGGTAATGGCAAACAATGGGCTCCACACTACAATAGGCCACACCTCCACATGCAGTCCATTGAAGACAGCAGGATGTGGGTTTGCTACTGAAGCACCTATCATGCGTAGTGTCTCACAGTGTACACGATAAATGTCCAATTCACCTGTGCTTGTATGCAGTGGGTGTGTGGGGTATTGATTGGTGGACACCCACTAGACCACCCACTGTCACCTGTTGTTGCGCTATGGGAGGGGTTGCCTGCAGACGCCTTGGCGCGTGCGTCTGCTGGTGAATTTTTCACAGGGGAATACGCTGACCATACTTGATTAATAACAGTAAACCCCACATGTGCAGTTGGTGGGAGTGATTTTGGATAGTCCTGCATCATACATTCCAGCCGAGTACTGCTCTTGAACGTGGTGCGTGTGTTGTCGGTGTATTTGGGGTTGACAAATTCACCAATGTGACCTCCAGTGGTGTGAAGTTGTGTGACATAGCTGTCGAGTTTGACCACCAGCTGGTTGATGTTGCCTGGGTGTGGGGGGTTGGGGTGGGGTGGGGAGGGGTGAGAGGGGATGGGGGGTGACAGGGCAGGGAAAGGTGGGTGTGTTTTTGAGCAAGAGAGAGAGAGCACATGTTCCAACACCACCCCAACACACCAGGAAATGGGGAAAACCCAGTTTCATCATTCACATCCCCCTCTGCATTCACAGTGGCTCGCAACAAGGGGTCTAGTTGATTATACTCGACATTCACCGTCATGGACGCCCCTGTGTCCGGGTTGCGCAACAGCGCGATGCCACCTATGGCTTCCTGGGCCTTTCGTGGTACTGCTAGGCTGTTGATATCATACTGCTCACGTGCACTCACACCTGTGGCGGTGGTGGTGTGGTTATGCATTATCAACAAAACACAATACAAAACACCACCACAAACAAACAACAAACACCACCATCAGCACTCCTTACCAAGTGCAGCAGTGAGCCCCCGAAACACCAGTGCATTGGTATCTTGGAAAAATGCAACCCACTGCATTCCAGCTTGTTTCCACTGCTGTGCCAGCCCAGATGTATGGAGCAGTGTGTGCACGTCCCCATGCCCATGTGGTTTGGTTTGTATGGCATAGGGGTTGGCGGGGTGGAGTGCGAGGTGTGCCATGTTGTTCGACAGACATGCCACCTGTGTGTGAGGAGATGTGTACGTGAGGAGACCCACGTACAACACCCCTCCCCATCCTCAAGGTACACCCATACCTTTTCCTGCTTGATGAGCACCACCTGCCCCTCTTGCATCCCAAAATTACTGTGTACTTTTAACAACGCCTCTGTACGAGCATGTGTATCATCACTCGTCATGATTGCCAGTGGCAGCCTCGTCCCTGGTGGCCCCAGCTGCTGCAGTGCCAATATACTCTCTATGTAGACTTGGAGAAAGCATGCGCCCCGGGCTGTTTCTGCTGGGAGGGCCAATTTTATTCCTGAATAGCCCAAGCGCTCACCCAGGCCACCTGCCACCAGGACAAATGCGCTGTGTGCTGCTGCCTGTACCCCTGGGTGTATGTGTGAGTGGGGGGTGGCATGTACCCCAACATACAACCCTACACATGCACACAAACACACCAATACGACACATCCATACGACACATCCATATGACACACCCTACAAAGGCACGCTCAACGAACCGAGTTGTTCCAGTGTTTGGTATTCATCACTCCCATAGTCCAACTTGATGCCTTGGGGCACAGAGGGAATAAACCCTGCTAGTGGGTTGGTGCCTGTAGATGGACATTGGGTGGATTTCCCTCATTCTTCTTGTACACCCACCTCCACACCCACATCCACACACTGCGTACCCACTCGGCTCTCCTCGAGTAACCTTCTTGCATTGGCGATGTACTGCAGCAACCCACCATGGTAGCTCTTGTCCAGGTGTACAACTTGTTGTGCAAATGCTTGCTTCTTGTCATCGTACGTGCCTGTTGATTGTGTGTTGGAAACGAGGTGTACATGCTGTTGCATACCACTGGTGTGGTACAACCCGATACTACCTCCCGATACTACCTGGAGGTGGCCAATGTGCAAAGAGGTGCTGCTGTCCGTCATTGTGGAGTGCTGTGAGTAGTTGCAACTCCTGCGTGTTGGGGTGATGATGTGCTGGTTTGACCCAGTGGTCTGTGCTGCAGATGCCTGGTATGATGAGGAATCTCAGCATACAGATCAATCAAAACGCAACCTGATCATTGAAAAGCTGTTTGTTGGCGTGCAAAGGTGATGTTTCTACCAGTGCGGCCATGCTGATGATGTTGATCCTCGTTGTTGCCCCCTTTAATTGCGTGAACTCCTGGCTCAACTTTGACTAAATCTTAACAAAGTTATTCGACGATACCCTGGGCACCCCTGTTGATTTGCAGGAACAAAAATTCGTTGATAAACTTACGCCACCACGACATTGTGTCACAACCACGCACATCGATCACGTACCCTCTTTATTAATATCTACACAACCCCCCGACATTAAATCAGCAGCGTTTTCACCCAGCTGTAGTCATTTTGCCACAACCACCAATCCATTCCCGCAAGTTCTTCGTTTCTGCACTGTTCCCCCAAACCCCAGACATATCACTGCCTTGTATATATATGTATTAAATCAACGACCCATAAAAAACTGTTGATGCCATTGCCCCATCCACCACATGGACAACCGACGTCAGCACGGTGGCACGGCACGGCACACCCAGCACCCCACTGGCCACCATGGCCAACAGGTTGCTGCAGACGCCTGGTTGAGTAGCACGGGTGAGTTTTTCTTGGCCAACTATGAGCTTGGACGCAAAATAGGCAACGGGTCGTTTGGCGTGGTATGTGGTGGGGGGGATTGCCAGCAGCACAATGAGCAGCATACCCATCATCAGCATTATCTATATCAGCATCATTATCATCACCGTCACCATCAGGTTCGCCTTGCACTGCACAAACTTACTGGTCATCATGTGGCTGTCAAGATCATCAGCAAGAAGAAGCTGCAGGAAAAGGACCCCAATTCTGAAGATAAACGTATGCTGTGAATATTGTTGCGGGTTGTTGTGGCACACAGCAAAAGGCGGTGGTAGGGCATGCACATGTACGCCCAAAGCACAAGCACAAAACACCACCCCACACACATCAACCCCAATACACAGTGCGTAGAGAAATTAAAATTTTATCGATGCTGCAGCATCCACACATTTTGCGCATGTATGAAATTGTAGAGACACGAGAGCACATTTATATAGTCACCGAGTATGTCGAGGGAGGGGAGTTGTTTGATCACATCACACGTGTGGGGCGCTTGCCTGAACATGAAGCGCGGAACTTGTTTCAACAAATGATTGCAGGTGAACTGGTGGAGGGGATGTGGGTTGGTTTGTGTGGGTTTGTGTGTGTGTGCTATGCCTGGGGTGCCTGGCTGTTGAACACCCTTCCCCCCCCCCACAGGTATTGAGTATTGTCATCGTCACATGGTAGTGCATCGTGACCTCAAACCTGAAAACCTGGTATGTGCATTTGTACTCGTGTCCACCATGTCACACCGTATCACATCACCCCATCCCTCCCCCCACCCCAACAGCTCTTGGATGCTCGCAACAACATCAAAATTATCGATTTTGGTCTCTCCAATGTCATGCGTGAGGGTTACTTTTTGAAAACATCATGTGGCAGCTTCAACTATGCTGCACCCGAGGTCATCAAGGGGTGCCGCTATGCAGGCCCCGAGGTGGATGTGTGGTCCAGCGGCGTGGTGCTCTACGCCCTGCTGTGTGGGGTGTTGCCATTCAATGATGACATGCAACAGGGCATTCCCTATGTGTTACGAAAAATTTTGGCGGGGACGTATAGTGTGCCCCATTTTGTGAGTCCCCAGGCACAGGACTTGATTTCCAGGATGCTCAAGGTGGATCCATTGCAAAGGATTACTGTGACGGAGATAAAGTGCGTGTGGTGTGGGTGTGTACAAGGGGTGTATATGATGGTGGGGTGGGTGGGAGTGTGTGCAAGGGGTATTGATCTACACCATCATGCGTATTACCCACCCCCTGATTTCCCCCATGTCTGCCCCCCCACACCCCCTACAGGCAGCACCCATGGTTTCGCTGCAACCTCCCCCGCTATGTGGCAATGGTGGATGAGGCAGGGGAGCCAGCAGATAGGTCTGGTACAGCAGCAGTGGATGAAGCTGCCCTTGCACAGGCACAGGTAGTGTGTGTGTGGATGATGAGTGGGTTGTCTGTCCTCATTGTCAACCACCCCCTTCCCCCCCCCTAAAAAAAAAAATAAACACACACACACACATTCTCACAAAAGTGACAACACACGCATTCTTCATGTGCACACAGGCATTGGGTTTTTCAAGGGAGGTGGTGCTCAACTCCCTCGAGCATGGTGTGCGCAACAAGGCAGTGGTCACCTACTGGCTACTGGCTGATGCATTGCTGAGGCAACGACAGGCTGGAAGTTTTAGTCGAACCACCATTTCCCCTGCCAGTGTGGTCAACCTTGTACGAGCACAAGGTGGTTTTTTGTGTAATAGGGTTTTGATGGTGGGTGGGGTGGTACATAATGGTACAGGGTGGGTTGTGTAGTTGGAGGGTGTGGTTGTAAACAACACACACACACACACACACACACACACACACACACACACACACACACACACACAATCATCATCAATCACACACAGGCTTGATGCCCCCCGGTAGTGAAGACCCCAGCTCTATATTGCAACAACGTCTCATAGTGGAGCGTGTGTATAGGTTGGGGTTGCGCACCACCCTTCACCCAAGTGCCATCATGCATGAGGTGTGCTATGTATTGGTGTTTTGTCATGGTGATTAGTCTGTATGTTGTTCCATCCTCAACCAGCGCAATCACCTTGTACAACAATCACCTTGGACAGCTACCACGCCAATCCGTATTGTACATTCCTCACACAGGTGATACGTGTGTTGCTCAGTTTTGGTGTTGCTTGGAAAAAGGTTGGGCGCTATTGCTTACGATGCAGATGCTTGGTGCTGAGACCTGATGGTATGTGAGTACACATACACATGCATGCAATTGTGTGTCCCTCTACAATACCACCCCCACACAGTGCATGCAGACACCACATCGCAATGCCCAGATCATCCACCCCTTGCCCACCCACAACACCAAAATGGTGCTGCTGTATACCCCCCCCCGCACGTTGCACCCCATCCACCCCATCACGTAGCATCAGAGCCATGTTTTGCCCACCCACATGCACCTTTCAGTGGGGGTGCCAAGGCACCCCCAGAATCCACCATGAATGGCTCATCAATGGCACTGGATGAAGCAGCAGGTGAGGAAAGTGTGCGCCACAACAATGGATGTAATGGACATGATGCCATGGGGGACGGGCATGCGACAGATGGGCCACAGAGCATCAAGCAGGATCAAGGCAGACGGTATCCACGGCAAAGTGCTTGGAATGGCAACAAGGAAACAACAGGGAGGCAGGGCTCAGATGTGTGCATGCAGGACGCAACGCTGGGGGGAGCACCTGGGCGTGCATCTGCCACCGCCGTTGCACAAGCCTTTGAGGTATGTGACGTTGGGTATCTTTCCCTTCTTTCAGTGCCCATCATCATCATCTCCCCCTCGATACCAACCACCACAGCAAAGCTTTCATGTGTCGAATGGCAGCACGGCAACACACCAGCCATCCCCACCCATCCCCGCACCGCCGCGCCCCCCCGGCTCAATAGTGCAGCCCATGCAGCCGCCCAAGACACGCCGCAGCTTTGAGGTGATCCCAGGACTTCGACTGCCTTCGGGGGCCTTGGCCGTGGACCCCCCCGGTGCGATGGTGCTCAAGCTCGAGTTGCAGCTGTTCAAGGCACGAGATGGGGTGTATTTGCTTGATTTTCAACGCCTGCAGGGGGGGCTGTACCACGTTATGGACCTGTGTGCACGGCTGGCGTATGCACTACGGTTGTGACATCAAGTGTGGTGATCAAGCATTTTCCTGCAATACCCTCCCCATCTTGTAAAAACACTGAACACTGTTTCACACTGTTTCAAACTGTCCTATCACTGCCCTAGTCTTAAAGTACATCAACAAAACAAGGCAACACAAACAGCCCATCAACAACGGTGACTTCACGTTGCGTGCTATGCAGCCTCCCCCTCCACCCCCTCCGCCACAACAACATTAACCACGAATTGCTATTCTGTGTTCGCTGGCCCATGCAGGAGGTGGCCAAGGTGGCAGGATTAGTTGCAGTTGCAGCGTTTCTGCTATGGAAGGTCGTCCGTGCCCACAAGCGTGGGTGCCAAAAAATAAACGTAAGTTGGGATTACGGTATTATGGGGATTATGGGGAGGTACATTGGTGGTGCTTGTTGATGATGCACCACCAAACATGCGCATCGAGTGTTCATTGATTGCAGCACATAAACCCACCCCACAGGAGCAACAAGATGCATCACCGCAACCAATAAGAACAACAGCAAAGCCTGTCAAGCACGACGACGATGCAGACGGCCACACGCCCGACAATACGCCCCTCATCGGCGTCCCAGATGTGTCTCCACCGCAACGACCCACCCTCTTTATGCGCATACCATCCACGCGCAGCCTGCATTCAACTTGCAGCATGGAACATACAGACAGCATACCCGATGAACTCCCACGACTCGGGACCGCCCAGGCCCCGCACCCTGCAGAGGCCCCCATACAAATGCCCACTGCCTACTCCATGTCAGACAGTCTCCCCAGCAGCAGCCAACTGGGAATAAAGCTTGGCAGTCGCACATTGTCGTCGCTGTTTCGAGATGGCAGTGAGGGGCGTGTGGAGCAAAACTACTGGTCGCTAGATGACGATGCAATGTCCTCTTCAGGGCAGAGCAGCGTCAACAGCCCCTGCCGCAACAATGACACAGGAACTGCACGAGCAGGGGGTGGTGATGGTGGGGTGGATGCATATGGTGTGCACATGGTGTTTCCAGGCACAACGGTGGGGGGGCCACCATCACTCCAAGCAACGGGGGTCATTGCATCCAACCCATTTGTGACAGACAGCCCGTTTTTTGATGAGGGTGGTGCAATGGATGGTGGTGCAACGGATGGTGGTGATGGTGGAGTGAAGCCTGTGGGTGTGCGTACTGACAGCAGCACCAGTGGTGGTGTGCATAGTAGTGGTGCATTGGGTGTCAAGGTGTGTTTGTGTGAGAGAGTGATACACAGACATACACATACACCCACATACACCCACCCCTCCACACAGGCAAGTGCATCATCACAGAGTTCCACCACCACTGGTGGTGCCCTGGCTAGGGGGAGTGGTGCAGACCGCACAGCAGGTGGTGGTGGTGCTGACAACGGGAGTGGTGGTGGTGGTGGTGGTGGACAGGGCCCCTGGCGGACCCTCTCAGGGGGCTCAAAGCGTTCACGGCAAGTGTTGGAGCAACCGTGTTTGGCAATCGAGCTACACGTGACAGAGGGACCATGTAGTGGTGTGCGATATCACGCTGATGACACCACCACACAGGTATTGTGTTGCTATCTCTCTGTATTGCATGTGCATTATGTATACTACGTTGTGTGGAGCGTAGGTATACAATATATCAACAGCAATCCAATTGCCACATTGGCACCTCCGACCACATTCATCCACGATCACCAGTATACTACCCTCCCCCCACCCCCCCCCACCTCCCCCAACACCCCTAGATTACCATTGGTCGCCTGGACAACAACACCCTCACCATTGCCGATCAAGAAGTGTCTGGCATGCACCTCAAAGTGGAATGGGATGCTGAAAACATGGCATGGAAAGTGGCCGACCAAGGCAGCCTCAATGGCTCCCTGCTCAACAGTTACAGCATTAGCAAAGCATACAGGCAACCTGGGGATGCGTATCGATTACGCAACGGGGATGTACTGCAACTCGGTTCGGCGACCAAACTCACAGTGACGTATGCGGCACGTGATTTGCTGCCACTGGACATGCATGCTGCACCACTGGTGGTACCTGACAAGGTGCTCACGACGGATGCAAGCAATAGTAGTGGTGCTGGTGTGCTCGCTCGCAGCAGGAGCGGTGTTGATGGTGGTGGTGGTGACAGTGAGGGTGTGGGTGGGCCGACAGTGGGGCTCAGGTCGGGGGCAACGTTGATGCAGCCCAAGAGTGCAGCGTGTTTGGGGGAGTTGTTTACGTGTGGGGCATTGGGGTTGGAGGGTGCTGGGTGTCAGGTGACGGGGGTGGAACATGCACGTAGACATCAGGTGTGTGTTGGTGTGGGGGGTGGGAGCGGTGAGAAGGATACCTGCACACACCCATGCATTGGTATACATGCCCACCCACCCACCCACAGTGTTGTGAAGATGTATGGATGCACATGTGTCCCATACCCAACGCGCCAATCCCAACCGCCCTCGTGTGTGTGTGTGACGGCCACACCGGCATTGCCGCTGCGATACAGGTCAGGGCGCACCTTCCTCTGCAGCTACAGGCAGCACTTGCAGCCCATGAGCACACCATGCGTGCTGGGGGCAGTCTTGAGGGGATGTGGAAGGAGGTGTTTGCACAAGTGGATGACATAGTAAAGACGGACGAGGGGTGCACAGGGACAGTGGGGTTGGTGTGGAGGAGTGACGGGGGGGATGTGTGTGTGCAGGTTGCCAACGTGGGTGACTCTACCGGTATGTGTGTTGGGGTGGTGGGTGGTGGTTCATTCAGGTGTTGATAGTATACGTGATTTCAACACACATACATATCCATACATGCACACATGTACCCACCCACCCACACCCACAGCACTGTGTATAGGGCTTGCTGACGATGAAGCAAGCACCAATACACCACTGGCGCACCACATCCAGCAACACCATGATAGTACACATAGCTCCAACAACATACAGAAAGACACGACCACAACACAACCACATGATGCGACACCGTCCCCATCGCCACACGAGCCACCCCATGACAACAACACCCCACCACCCCATGACAACACAAGGACATACACAGAGATGACATGTGCACATAGGCCAAACAACCCAGTGGAGCGTCAGCGACTGGCTGCTTTGGGGGTGCAGGTTGGGCGTCATGGTCGCTTGTATGGCCTCAATCTGTCACGAGGGTTTGGTGACTCGTGCCTCAAGGTGTGTGGATCACATGTATTTGGGTGTTGTGAGGGTGCACATGTACAACATGTGGTAGTACTGCATACATGCGTCAGAAACAACAACACACCTGCCCACACATTTACCCCAAAACAGGAGCAAGATTTGGGGATGACAGCAGAGCCCCATGTGAGCCCTGTCGTACGTGTACCTCGTGGTGGTGCCTTGATGCTCTTGATGGCGAGTGATGGTTTGTGGGATGTCGCACCACATGAGCGGGCAGTGGAGGTTGCAGTGGACGCCTACCATGCATCCTTTGGCAACGTGCGGTTGGTTGCCCAGACGCTTGTAGAGCATGCGCAAAAACAACGCTCCAAGGATGATATTACTGTGCTTGCGTTGACCGTGACCCAATAATATATCTGTGTTTACATTATGTTGTTTATGGTTTTGTACGCTACACTGTGTAAACCGACGTTGTGTGTATAAGTTCCACGTGTTTTCAGAGCAACAACACAAAACACACGGTGCTCCCTTGATCACAACGGGCAAGCACATGCCCCTGCTGTTGTTTCTCGCCTTGTGCCTCTTCCAAGGCGCACGTGGAGGCGAGGAAACACCACTGCCAGTTGTACTATGGCACGGTATGGGCGATTCATGCTGCAACAACCACAGCATTGGTGCAATTGCCACCCTGATTCGCCAACAACTTGGTATGGGACGATCTTTTCACCTCAATTATCACTAGCAATCACACTTTACACCCCATATCAAAGGTGTTTACGTGCACAGCATCGCCACTGGCACCACCGAGGCCAAGGACGTTTGGTCGAGCTACTTTGGCAACGTCAACGACCAAGTCCAAGCTGCCTGTGATCAAATCGCATCTATCCCCGAGCTCCAACACGGGTATAATGCACTGGGATTCAGTCAGGGTGGTCAGTTTATTCGTGCAGTGGTGCAGCGGTGTCAGCATGTGGGTCCCAAGGCCCACACATTGATCACCTTTGGTGCACAGCATCAGGGTGTGATGAATGTTCCAGAATGTGTGGATACAGGCAACACATCCACATCCTATTGCCGTACCATGCAAGCCATCATCGAACGGTATGGATTTTTCTGTGGGACTATACGACAGCGGGTAGGAGCACCTGTGCTTTTTTGTCTGAGTAAATATGCGTGTGCGAACACATAACAAGTGATTATGAGTGACAATTCTATGATTTTCAATCCCCACACACACCTCTACACACAGTGGGGTGTATGTACCAATCATTGCCAACAACATCGTACAAGCACAGTATTACAAAAACCCCTATGAACTGGAACAATACCTCACCCACAACCCCTTTCTCCCTGACATCAACAACGAGCATGACACCAAACAGCAACACTATGCAACAAATTTGGCATCACTGCAGCGGTTGGTGTTGTTTCAATTTGAGCAAGATATTGTAGTGGTGCCCAAGGAATCGTCATGGTTTGGGGTGGTGGACCCAGGCACGGGGTGGATGCTGACCATGGAGGTATGTTAGGGTGTTGGTGTGGGTATCGACACGCACACACACACACACACACACACACACACACACACACACACACACACACACACACAACGTATACCATCCCCAGGATACCCCACTGTACAAAGAAGATTGGATTGGATTGAGGGCCCTGCATGAGCGAGGGGCCCTGGAACGGGTGGGGGCCCCTGGAAACCACATGCGTTTTTCATTGCAGTGGTTTACCGAGCACGTGGTTGATGTGTACCTTGGTGGTAATGGCAGTGGTGGGAGGAATCACACGAGCATCGTAGCAGTGTTGTGATGCGTCAGTTGCACGGTATTTTTGTACATTATGTCGACACAATTTTCACTGTTGGTTGCAAGTGATTATGTGTACTCCCTAAAGAAATAACCAAAAGTAAACCTACCCCGGTTCCCTTATCATATACGCAGCAGTGCTCATTTTTGTGTATCACCCGTCTCCCACAAACAGAAAAGCAATATAACCCCCTTGTCATTATTTTAAACCTTCAATCGGTATCCCCTCACACACACAATAAACATCACTATGCTGGTTGTCGTCGCCCCCCTCGCCCCACTCCCCGCTTCTTCTCCACCACCACTGCAGGCTTGCCCTCTATCATAGGTGGATCGTGTAGTGCAGCATTCCGTGGCGCTTCATCTGAAAACACCACAAATGCATAGGCACGTCCATCATGGGTACCGCGTATGTGGGTGTCTGTGATTTTGCCATAGCCCCCAAACAAGGTGTGGAGGTCTGCATCAGTGATGGTGCTGGGGAGATTGCGTACCATAAGTCCACAGCGCTCATCACTACGATGTGATTTTTGGAAACCTGTGGGTGGGGGCACATGGATACCATGCAAACCCACAGCACACCGACCATCCCCACCGACATCCTCCAACCCACACCTCTATGCTCACCACGTCGACCATCATGCCCCTCATGCCCACCGCCACGTTCACTAGATGCTGCCGAGTGCATCGATGCACTCGTCCTTTGCCCGCCATGCCGCGCCATCCCTACACTGCCACTGCTCCCCACACCACCGGCGCCACCACCACCATTGGTGCTTGTCCCACCTGCCTGTTGTTGTAGGTTGGCCTTGACACGCTGTGCATACGTCAACGCTGGTGCTGCGGGTGACGCATCTACAGGTGCGTCCTGTTTGCTCGCATCGTTATTGTTATTCATAGTATCGTGATTAGGGTCCTCATCTGGTGTTGTGTCATCGTTGGTTGGGTTGTCTGGGACAGGGGGTGTGGGGGGTGCAGCAGGGCTCTGTGTTGGGGGCTGATGGGTTGTGATGGCATCTACATGGGTTGGTGACGCTGGTTGAGCTGCTGCAACTCCATCTGGTTTGCTTGATGGGTGTTTGGAGTCGCCTTGTGGTGCAACATCACCGTGTATGCCATCCTCATCATCCGCGCTCATGGGTATAGCATGCTGCGCAAAATGTTGCTGCGCAGATGTAATCCATGATTTGGGTGTGTTGTGCAACCAGCAATGCAAGTCACCACCAATTTTCCACCACGTGTCGACACATGTAATGACCAACACTTGTTGAAAGCCACGAAAGGGGCGTTGCTGCACTGATTGCACCCCAGCCAGACGCAACATCAGGCTGCTTGCAGCAACAGGCTGCACATCTACTTGTGCTACGAGGGTGAGCACCTCTTGAGGCTGCAGGCGCCCAAAGGCCTCGGCAATTTCCTGGGTGGGTGATGATGATGTAATCGTGTGGTGGTCTACTACTGCTACCTACACATACATACCCCTTCAAAGCATACCTTGGTGCCCTCGTAGTATTGAAATTCTTCATGGCTGGTGGTCAAGAGGCAGCTACGCGCGTGGGACAAGGTGTGATAGAAATCCGTGATCGTTGCAGGGTCTGCATGCAGCCTAGCACAATAGTTGATCGCAAACTCGTAGCCAACCTGTTGGTGTGATGTATGAAGATGTAATGTGGCAAACATGGGGGCTGCTGGGATGCGTGCAGGGGGGGGATACTGGTACGATGCTTATACACTACCTGCGTGCTCTGCTCCACTGCTGTATCCATGTTGTTGTTGTTCTATGTTGGTATATTGATTGATCAACTAGGTGGTTACAGATTATGCAAAACTTTATTAATGTTTTGTTGCAATGCAAGTGTTGCTTCTTTGGTAAGCATCGCCCCTTGGCTCTGCACTGCCGCTGTACCACTCACACACCCGCACACTGCAGCTTGTTGCAGACTCGCGCCCTGAGAGTGAACACCATAGTGCACAACACACCATGCTGGCACAACAACAACATGCAGCCCCCATACCTGCAGGTATGCTGCCATAAACCCCCCTGTAAAGTAGTCACCCGCACCCACTGTGTCCACAACCTGCACCATACACGCTGGTGATGTTCCTGCCTCGCCAGAGCGGCTGCGTGCACTACACCCCTTGGCACCTCGTGACACCACCACCACCTGCACGTGCTGCAGCAACACATCCTGAGCACGACGCACCGCATCGTCACTGTCACCTTCATCCCCACTGCTTGAAACAAGGCCGAGCACAGCCAATGCCTCTTCCTCGTTGCAAAACACAACATCCACAAGCCCCTCTTTCAGTACCCGCATGAGTGCATCACCACAGTTGTGCACAAGTTCAAACGATGCAAGATCCAAGGAGACTTGCATGTGGAGAGCGTGTGCCTTTCTCATGGCTGCCTCTGCCATGTCTGCTTTGTACAAGGTGTAGCCCTCACAGTGGAGGGCAGTGGCTCCCTTCCATAGATCGGTGGGAAGCAGGTCTGCACTGGTGAGTTGCAACGCTGCACCCAGACTTGTGCGCATGGTGCGCTGTCCATCAGGGGTCACCTATTGGTTGGGTTTGCACTATTTGGTATACTATTTCAACAATGCTATCAACCACCACCACCCAGGGCCAACCCATACCAAGCAGCAGCATGTGGCAGTGGGGAGTGATTGGTCTGGACATGCCACCAGTGCTGGCTGTACCAAACGATCCAAGAGCAGTGCTTGGTATTCACGTGCTGTATTATCATTCCCCACCATTCCAGCGAATACAACCTCGTAGGATGCCTGGGGTAGCAAACCTGCAAGTGCTTTGGCTACGTTGGCAGCAGAACCACCTGCAACCCTGTTTTTGGGGCGTATGGTGTATGCGCGCGGGTGCGGTGTTATGTGGCGATGGAGCATTCTGTCATCAACACAGCACAAGACCACACCACAGTGGCAACCCACCGGGTGAGCTGTCCGATTGCACCAGCACGGTCCAACAAGGCTGCCATGTCATCTGGGCTAACTGCAATGCACCCCCCTGCAGAGGCATCAATTTCCTCTAAAAACTTGTAGGTTACATTTGCAAGGATGTCTAGCACTGGATCACCGAGGCACACGACGCGTGTGGTTGATGCGGGGTTGACCATCGTTGTTTCACGTTTTCCGTGTTCAACGGTGGTGATTGGCAAGGCAAGATACCCAGTCTATTAAACACCGAGACAACTCGATATATCAGAATGATATTTAGGTTGGAAAAAAGGAACAAGTTGAGGGGAAAAACGTGGGTTTGCATGTGTGTGTGTGCTGCGGTAAGGTGTGGTGTGGTGTGGTGTGGTGTGGTGTGGTGTGGTGCGGTGCTTGTGGTGTGGAGGTGTGGTGCTGTGTGGTGTGGTGCGGTGCTGTGTGGTGTGGCGTGGCGGTGTGGCGTGGCGTGGCGGTGTGGTACGGTGTGGCAGTGGAGGGTGAGTTGTTGGATGGGGTGTAAGGGTTTGTGATGTGATGATGATGGTAGTGGTGTGCGAAAATACAGGGAAAAAAATGGCAAAACGCAGCGTCACGGGGAGTTCCCGGGTGATCACTCAACCTAG
>VFQP010000422.1_pt1 | contig 86793 bp, 86 predicted proteins | sample 3512351 | NCBI WGS metagenome assembly VFQP01 (sample SAMN10412372, study PRJNA504923) | tailings metagenome | isolation source: Relicate 1 Philex TSF1 revegetated site | place: Philippines: Tuba, Benguet | collected 2017-08-29
TCGTGATCTTGCCGGTGTCGGGGCGGAATCCGGCGGCGGGATCCTCCGTCGTGATCCGGCACTGCAGCGCGGCGCCGCGCAGCTGCAGCTGCTCCTGCCGGAGCCCGAGCTCGGCGAGCGTCTGCCCGTAGGCGATGCGCATCTGGGACTGCACGAGGTCGACATCGGTGACCTCCTCGGTCACCGTGTGCTCGACCTGGATGCGCGGGTTCATCTCGATGAACACGTGCTGACCGGCGCGCTCCCCCGCCGTATCGAGCAGGAACTCGACCGTGCCGGCGTTCACGTAGCCGATCGAGCGGGCGAAGGCCACCGCATCCCGGTACATCGCCTGCCGGATGCTCTCGTCGAGGTTCGGCGCGGGCGCGATCTCGACCACCTTCTGGTGACGGCGCTGCACGGAGCAGTCGCGCTCGAACAGGTGCACCGTCTCGCCCGTGGCGTCGGCGAGGATCTGCACCTCGATGTGCCGCGGGCGGACGACCGCCTGCTCGACGAACATGGTCGGGTCGCCGAACGCACTGTCGGCCTCGCGCATGGCTGCCTCGAGAGCGGCGCGGAGGTCCTCCCGGCGCTCGACACGGCGCATGCCGCGGCCGCCGCCGCCCGCGACCGCCTTGGCGAACACCGGGAAGCCGATCTCATCGGCGGCGGCGATCAGCACCTCGATGTCGGTGGTCGCGGAGCTCGACGCGAGGACGGGCACGCCGGCTGCGATGGCGCGCTCCTTCGCCGTCACCTTGTTTCCGGCCATCTCGAGCACGGTGCGCGGCGGCCCGATGAAGGCGATGCCCGCATCAGCGGCCGCCTGCGCGAGATCGGGGTTCTCGCTGAGGAAGCCGTAGCCCGGGTAGATCGCGTCCGCACCGGAGAGCTGAGCGACGCGGATGATCTCGTCGACATCGAGATAGGCGCGCACCGGGTGGCCGGGTTCGCCGATCTGGTAGGCCTCATCGGCCTTGAGACGATGCATCGAGTTGCGGTCCTCGTAGGGGAAGACCGCGACGGTCTTCGCACCGAGCTCGTAGGCGGCGCGGAAGGCGCGGATCGCGATCTCTCCGCGGTTGGCGACAAGGATCTTCCGAAACATCGTGTCCTCTCGGAAATCGGCCCGGGTGGGGGTCGACAGGGCTCCGGTGGTGGCGGGCCGAGGTCGGTGCGCGTGCGCGCCTCTCCACCCTAGTGAAGGTAAGGTCAGTACTCGTGCACGTACTGAGCATCAGCTCTCTCAAGGGGGGCGTGGGCAAGACGACGGTCACGCTGGGTCTGGCGTCGGCCGCGTTCTCTCGTGGTCTGCGCACGCTCGTGGTCGACCTCGACCCGCAGTCGGACGCCTCGACCGGGATGGATGTGCAGGTCGCCGGGCACCTCACGATCGCCGACGTGCTCGCGGCGCCGAAGGAGCGCACCGTTCGCCAGGCGATCGCCCCGAGCGGGTGGACGCGGGGCCGGCCGGGCACGGTCGACGTGCTCATCGGCAGCCCGAGCGCGATCAACTTCGACGGCCCGCACCCGAGCATCCGTGAGATCTGGAAGCTCGAGGAGGCCCTCGCCCACGTCGAGGCCGACTACGACCTCGTTCTCGTCGACTGCGCCCCCTCGCTCAACGCGCTGACGCGCACCGCGTGGGCGGCGAGCGACCGCGTGGTGGTCATCACCGAGCCGGGGCTGTTCTCGGTGGCCGCCGCCGATCGGGCCCTGCGCGCCATCGAGGAGATCCGCCGGGGTCTCTCCCCCCGGCTCCAGCCGCTGGGCATCATCGTCAATCGGGCTCGCGTTCAGTCGCTGGAGCACCAGTTCCGCATCAAGGAGCTGCGCGACATGTTCGGGCCGCTCGTGCTGAGCCCGCAGCTACCCGAGCGCACGTCGCTGCAGCAGGCGCAGGGAGCCGCGAAGCCGCTGCACGTGTGGCCCGGCGACAGCGCTCAGGAGATGGCGCGCAACTTCGATCAGCTGCTCGAGCGCGTCATGCGGGCCGCGCGCATGGGCGAGTACTCCGCCTCCTGAGCCGCGGCGCCCGGTGATGGTCGGCGCCCGCGGCTCGCGGACGCCGCCCGACCGTCAGGACGCGCGCGAGGCGCGTCGTGCGGCGAGCTCGTCGGCCGGATCGGCGGCGGGGGTCGAGTCGAGCTCGACGAGCGAGCTCTCGACCTCGCGAAGGACCTTGCCGACGGCGATGCCGAACACGCCCTGCCCGCGGCTGACGAGGTCGATCACCTCATCGTCGCTGGTGCACAGGTAGACGCTGGCTCCATCGCTCATGAGCGTCGTCTGGGCGAGGTCGTTGACGCCCGCTTCGCGCAGCTGGTTGACAGCGGTGCGGATCTGCTGCAGCGAGATGCCGGTGTCGAGCAGTCGCTTGACGAGCTTGAGCACGAGGATGTCGCGGAAACCGTAGAGGCGCTGAGTGCCGGAGCCGGCCGCGCCGCGGATCGTCGGCTCGACGAGCTCGGTGCGGGCCCAGTAGTCGAGCTGGCGGTAGGAGATGCCGGCGGCGCGGGCGGCGACCGCGCCGCGGTACCCCGCCTGGTCGTCGAGCTCGGGCAGGCCGTCGGTGAAGAGGAGCCCGAGGTCGTAGCGCTCGTCGCGCTGCTCAGCGTCGGTCATGACCCCTACCTAACCTTCATCGTTAACGTGACAGTTGGTGCCACGCCGTTCAGAGTAGCGAGCCGCCCCACGTCGACGGGAGACATCCGCACGAACACCCCGGCGTGTCGGGCCCGACTACGACTGTAGCCTGCCGAGCGCCGAACGGATGAGGCTGGAGCGCACGATCTCGAGCTGTCCCGCGATCTCCCGCGCGAGCTCGGCGGCCTTGGCGCGGCTCGAGGGGTCGTTGCGACGCGCGACGGGCACCAGGGCGCTCTCGATGAGGCCCAGCTCGCGCTCGGCCGCGGCCCGGAACCCCCGCAGATGGCGCGGCTCGATGCCCGAGCGCTGCAGCTCGACGAGTGCACGGAGCACCTGCAGTGCGTCATCGCCGAACGTCTCGCCCGCGGCGATGAGCGAGGCGCTGATGGCATCGGTCAGCAGCGCGGGGGTGGCACCGGCCTCGCGCACCAGCTCGGCTCGGGTGTAGCGGCGGTCGGTCGCGAGCATCGAGGTGGCGAGCGGGGCGTCGGCGAGCAGAGCCGGGGTGCGTCCCGCCTCCAGCTCGTCGAGGTAGTGCTTGATGACCTTCAGGCGCAGCGAATGGTCGCGCTGCAGCGTCAGGATGATGCGGAGGCGCTCGACGTCGGTCGTCGAGAACTTCCGGTACCCCGACTCGGTGCGCGTCGGGGCCACGAGGTGCTGCTCTTCGAGGAACCGGAGCTTCGACGGGGTCAGCTCGGGGAACTCCGGGCTGAGCTTCGCCAGCACCTGGCCGATGCTCAGCAGCCCGGAGGCGGAGATCGGTCGCGCCGCGGCGGCCGACGACCGCGCCGCCATCAGGCGCTCGCGGCGAGGTCGATACGGGAGGCGTAGAAGGTCAGGTGGTACTTGCCGACCTGCACCTCGCACCCGTCGGTCAGCACCACAGTCGCGTCGATGCGCTCGCCCGCCATGAACGTTCCGTTCAGCGACCCGAGATCGCGCACCGAGAACTGCCGGCCCTGCCGGAGGAAGGCGGCGTGCTTGCGCGACACCGTGACGTCGTCGAGGAAGATGTCGGCCTCGGGGTGGCGCCCGGCGACGGTGACGTCGGCATCGAGCAGGAATCGAGCCCCCGCATTGGGCCCGCGGCGCACGATCAGCAGCGCCGAGCCGGACGGGAGAGCGGCGATGACCTCCTGCTCCTCCGGGCTCACCCCCGCCTCGAGGGCGGCGAGCTGCGCCGCGAACTCGGGCCCGAAGTGGGCCGTCGTCTCGTGCGGGCGATACGCGCCGTCGCTCGTGCCGGACGTGCTGTCAGTCATCCATCGACCTCCTCTGGACGCCCAGCGTATCCGATGCGGCTGGGGCCCCGAGTCGCTCTTTCGAGGTCACCTCACGGGTCTGACGCACGTACAGGATGCCCGCCCACCAGTACAGGAACGCGCCCCAGAGCATGAACGCCCACCCCAGCGGGTCGGTGACGGGCTGCAGCACCGAGAAGGCCTGACCGAGCACCAGCAGGGGCAGCGCGTAGAACAGCGCGAAGGTGGCGACCTTGCCGAGGTGGTGCACCGGCAACGGGCCGAAGCCGTGCCGTGCGAGCACCACGCCGAGACCGGCGAGCAGCACATCGCGCCCGACGATGACGGCGACGATCCACCACGGAACGACCTCGCGCACGGCGAGTGCGATGACCGCCGCGAAGATGAAGAGGCGATCGGCCGCAGGATCGAGCAGCTGGCCGAGCCGGGTGATCTGCCCGAAGCGCCGCGCGATGATGCCGTCGAGGAAGTCGCTGACGCTCGAGGCGACGATGACGATGAGGGCGGCGACGTCCTCGCCCACCAGCACCAGCACGAGGAAGAACGGCACGAGCAGGATGCGCAGCGCGCTCAGGGCGTTCGGCACGGTCAGCACGCGGTCGCTGACGACCGCCCCCGGGGGGCCTGGGGGGCGCTCGGGCTCCGACACGGGCACAGTCTAGTGAGGGGCACGCCGACCGCGAGCGGGCATCCGCCGATACGCTACGTCGTCATGGACATCGTCGTCATCGTGCTCGGCCTCGCCGCCGGCGTCAGCCTGTTCACCTGGGTCGCGTCGCTGCTCACCGGCGATCACTCGTGGGTCGACCGCATCTGGTCGATCGTTCCGATCGCGTACGTCGCCGCGTTCTGGGCCGCGACGGGCTTCTCCGATCCGCGACTGCTCATCATGACCGTGCTGGTGCTGCTGTGGGGGGCCCGCCTGACCTTCAACTTCGCGCGCAAGGGCGGGTACCGGGGTGTGGAGGACTACCGCTGGCCGATCCTCCGGGAGCGGATGACCCCGGCGCAGTTCCAGGTCTTCAACCTGCTGTTCATCGTCCTCTTCCAGAACGCGCTGCTGCTGCTCATCGCGCTGCCCGCCCTCGTGGCATACGAGAACCGCAGCACCCCGATCGGCGCTCTCGACCTCGCCCTGGCCGCGCTGTTCCTCGCCTTCCTGGTCGCAGAGTTCGTGGCCGACCAGCAGCAGTGGGACTTCCAGCGCGCGAAGGCCGCGGCCATCGCCGACGGCGCCGAACCCGCGCAGCGGTTCGTGACGACCGGCCTGTGGCGGTACAGCCGGCACCCCAACTTCTTCTTCGAGCAGGCGCAGTGGTGGGTGCTGTACGGGATGGGAGCCGCGGCGCTCGGGTCGGCCCTGCACTGGACGATCGTCGGGCCCGTGCTGCTCACCGCCCTGTTCATCGGGTCGACGCGCTTCACGGAGGCGATCACGCTCAGCCGCTACCCCGAGTACGCCGACTATCAGCGGCGCACGTCGATGCTGATTCCGTGGATTCCCCGAGAGCCTCGCGCCGCTGCCGCCGACGCACCGACCGCCTAGCTACGATCTGCGCCATGTCGTGCATCCGGTTCAATACTCCCGCGCAGCGGCGCCAGCTGGCCGAGTCGGCCCCGACGATGGTCGACGCCTCGGAGGCGGTCGCCCAGTTCCTCTCCCCCGCGGTCACCGCGACGAAGGTGGAGCGCATCCGCCGCCTCGCCGCTGACCCGAACCCTAAGATCCGCGAGAGCGCGGCGCTGTCGTACCACGCGCCGGTCGAGGTCTACGAGGCGCTGTCGCGCGACCCCGACGCGGGGGTGCGCGCCTGCCTCGCGAAGAACGAGCACGTGCCGTGCGACATCCTGAGCCGGCTGGCCGACGACCCCGACGAGCGTGTTCGCGGCTTCGTCGCGGTGAACTACTTCGTGCCCTCCGAAGCGATGGAGCGTCTCGCCGACGACCCGAGCGCGGTCGTGCGCGGGCTGGTCGAGTGGAAGTCGTCGCTGCGCGAACCCGTCGGGGCCTGAGCACCCGAGCCGCGTCGCCGCCGATCAGGCGGCGTCGGGGCGGGATGCGGAGGCGAACGAGAAGCGCCCGAGCAGGCTGTCGGGCACGAGGCCGCTGAGCGCCACGATCACCCGGTAGCGCAGGGTCGGCACCACGACGGCGCGCCCACGATCGATTCCGCGCAGCGCGAGCCGCACCAGCCGGGGCGCGTCGAGCCAGAGGACGTCGGGGATGCCGCGCGTCGAGACCCGCATCCGGTCATGGAACTCGGTGCGCGTGAAGCCGGGGCACACCGCCGTGACCGTCACGCCCCGCGGGCGCGTGACGAGATTCGCACCACGGGCGAACGAGACGCCCCACGCCTTGGCGGCCGAGTAGGTGCCGAGCGGGGTGAACGCGGCGACGCTCGACACCATGACCACGCGTCCGCGGCCGCGCGCGACCATGCCGCGCAGGGCGGTGTGCGCGAGCCGGAGCGGCACGGTCACATGGATGTCGAGGTGCTGCAGCTCGTCCTCGAGCGTCGTCGACAGCACATCACCGCGAATGCCGTAGCCCGCGTTGTTGATGAGCAGGTCGATCGGGTGTGCGGGGTCGGCGAGCCGGTGCTCGACGGCGGCCACTCCCTCGACGGTCACCAGGTCGGCCGCGACCGCCTCGACCCGCACACCGTGCGCGGCCTGCAGCTCGGCCGCCGTCGCGGCGAGTCGACCGGCATCGCGAGCCACGATCACGAGATCAGTGCCGCGCGCGGCCAGCTGCCGGGCGAACTCGGCTCCGATACCGGCGGTCGCGCCGGTGATGAGGGCGGTGGGCATGGCTCAACGGTAGCCGGGCCCGATGCCGTCGCGGTCGCGAGATCGAGCTCATTTCCGTGCGTTCACCATCGGGGCTTGACAGCCCGTCCTCGCCTTTGTTTACTGTTAACAGAAAACACAAGGCGGCATGAACCCGAGCCGCCACCGGCTGCGCTGCTCGACGCCGAGCCGCACCCAGCTGGAGCTCCCCACCCGCCAGGGCACAATGCTCTGCAATCACAACGAAGTGAAAGGACCACCACATGAGAGCTCGCCTTCTCACCGCAGCGGCCGCGGCCGCCACCCTCGCCCTCGTCGCGACCGGATGCAGCGCCTCCCCCGAGGCAGAGCCCGCGGCCTTCCCGGCCCAGGACATCACCCTGGTCGTGCCCTACGCCGCGGGCGGCGCCTCCGACCTCTCGGCCCGCGCCCTCGCGACCGAGATGGAGGAAGTTCTGGGCGTCTCGATCATCGTCGAGAACCGCACCGGTGGCGCGGGCGCCGTCGGCCTGTCGTTCCTGGCTGGCGCGGCGCCCGACGGCTACACCATCGGCTACATGCCGGTGGAGACCACGATGCTCGGCTTCCAGGGTTACGTGATCCAGCCGACCGACTACGAACTGCTCGGCCAGATCGTCTCGGTACCGGCGACGATCGCCGTTCCGGCCGACAGCCCCTATGAGACGCTCGATGACCTGATCGCCGCTGCGGAGGCCGCTCCCGGCACGATCACCGTCTCCAACTCCGGAGCAGGGTCGATCTGGAACGCGACGACGACCGCGCTCGGTGAAGCTGCGGGCGTCGAGTTCCGCCCCATCCCGTTCGACGGCGGCGCCCCCGCCGTGACCGCAGCGGTCGCCGGCGACGTCGACGCCGTCGTCGCGGGCATCTCGGAGACGAGTGTTCCCGCCGCCGACGGCAGCCTGCGCGTGCTGGCCGTCTTCGCGGACGCAACGTCGGACGCCCTGCCCGGAGTGCAGACTGCCCAGGACCTCGGTTACGACGTGGTCATCGGTGGCTGGGGTGCGATCGGCACGCCGACAGGGCTCCCCGATGATGTCCGCGCCGCGCTCGAGGAGGCCGTCGCGACGGCAGCCCAGTCGAGCTCGTTCATCGAGGTCATCTCCAACTCGGGCAACATCCCCGTGTACGTCGACGCCACCACGTTCTCGGAGTTCTTCGAGACCGAAGTGGCCCGATTCGAGCGGATCTTCGGCGGATCCTGATGACCGCACCGTCACCACGCCTCGAGGGGTCGCCCCGGCGCACTGTCGCCAGGCGGCCCCTCGGGGTGCCGATCGCCGCTGCCGGTCTCGGCGTCGGCGCCTTCCTTCTCGCTTCCGCTCTGCCCGAGTCCAGCATCCCGACCGCCTTCAGCCCGCAATGGTGGCCGCAGCTCCTCGCGGTCGCCCTGATCGCGCTCGGCCTGGCGGGAATCGCGACCGCCATCCGCGGAGAGCAGTCGGACACGAGCGCCAGCGACACCGAGCCTTGGTCGCTGGGCCGCCTCACCGGAGTCATCCTCCTGCTCGTCGCTTACCTGACTTTGTGGGTGTTCCTCGGCTACGCCGTCGCGACCGCGCTCGTCACAGTCGCTCTGGCTGCCGTGCTCGGGGCACGCGGGTGGCGCGGTCTGCTGCTCTTCCCCGCCATCGTCACGGGCTCCTTTGTGCTGTTCTTTGACGTGATTCTGGGAGTGCCACTGTGAACCCCGTGACCGACGGTCTCGCCGCGCTGGGTGATCCCTTCGTGCTGCTGTGCATCGGGCTCGGTGCGATCATCGGGATGCTCGTCGGCACGTTCCCGGGCGTGACAGCCACGATGGCAGTCGCCCTCGCGAGCAGCTTCACCCTCACCCTGGAGCCGGTTGCGGGCCTCGCGGTGCTGCTCACCATCTATGTCGCAGCGAACTTCGGCGACCGCGTGCCGGCGATCCTCATCAACACGCCCGGCACGCCCGCATCGATCGCCACCACCTTCGACGGGTACCCGATGGCCAAGCGCGGACTCGCCGGGGTCGCCCTCACCACCTCCGCCTTCGCGTCCGCCGGCGGCACCCTGGTTGGACTCATCGTTCTGGTGACCGCGGCCATCCCTCTGTCGCGTCTCGCTCTGGAATTCGGACCTCCGGAGACGTTCGCACTCGTACTGTTCGGCCTCGCGATGATGATCTCGATCTCCGGCCCGCGCATCATCACCGGGCTGATCGCCGGGGCCGGCGGCCTCCTCCTGGCCACGGTCGGTCGCGATCCGATCACGGGCGCAGACCGATTCACCTTCGGTGTTCTCGAGCTGTCCGACGGCATCCCGTTCATCGCCGCCATCCTCGGCCTGTTCGGAGTGGCCGAAATCCTCTCCGACCTGGCGCGCTCCCGCGATCGCACGGTCGGCCTGGTCCAGCACGTCGGGCGTTGGTGGCCGAACCGCTCGGAACTGAGGCGCATGGGCAAGCCTTTCGCGATCGGAGCCGGTGTCGGCGCTGTCGTCGGCGCCGTTCCCGCGACGGGCGGCGACATCGGTGGCGTCCTCGCCTGGACGCAGGCCAAGCGCGCCTCCCGCACCCCTGAGGAGTTCGGGCAGGGATCGATCGAAGGGCTCACGGCTGCCGATACCTCCTCGAACGCGACGCTCGGCCCCTCGGTGACGACGACCCTGGCACTGGGCATCCCCGGCGACTCCGTCATGGCGGTCATGATCGGCTCGCTCGTGATCTGGGGCATCCAGCCCGGCCCCTCGCTCTTCGCCAACCGCCCGGACCTCGTCTTCACGATCGCCGGGATCATGGCGATCGCGATGTTCGTCGCGCTCGGCTTGAGCCTGCTGCGGTTGCGCGGGGTCGCCCGTCTTCTGCAGCTGCCGCCGCGCTACCTCTGGACGATCGTCCTGGCAGCATGCGTGGTCGGCACCTACTCGATCAACAACAGCCTGGTCGATGTCGCCGTCATGCTGGCCTTCGGAGTGCTCGGAACCGTGATGCGGCGCTTCGACGTCCCGATCGGCCCGCTCGTGCTCGGACTCCTGCTCGGCGAGCTCGCGGAGGCCAATCTTCGCCGGTCGCTCGAAATCGGCGGCATCGGCACCATCGTCGAGAGCCCCATCGCGATGACGCTCTTCACGATCACCGTGCTGGCGCTCGCAGGCCCGAGCATCCGGCGCGCCGTCTCGCGTCGGCGCACGAGCATCCGCACCTCCCGCACACACTCGAAAGGACAGTCATGAATCCCGCCCGGCCCGTGGTGATCTCCGCGGTTCCCACCCCCTTCGACGAGCACGAACGACTGGCGACGGATGCTCTCCGTTCCCTGCTCGCTCGCCTCGACGAGAACGGCATCGACGCCGTCTTCATCGCGGGGACGACGGGAGAGTTCACCGCGCTCGACGATACCGAGCGGGTCGAGACGTTCCGCGTGGCACTGGAGCAGTTCGGTTCCGAGAGGGTCTTCGCGCATGTCGGGGCGCCCAGCGCGTTCCAGGCCGAGCGGCTGACCCGCCAGGCTCGCGAGGTGGGGGCACGAAAGGTGGCCGCCGTCACTCCGTTCTTCCAACCCGCTCCCCCGGAGCAGATCGTGGAGTACTACCGACGGATCGTCGCGGCGAGCGACGGCGGCGAGGTCTACGCGTACCTGTTCCGTCTCAGGACGACGACAGTCGCCCCTCCGTCGCTGCTCGCCCGACTTGCCGATGTCGGCGTCGCGGGCGTGAAGATCAGCGGCGAGTCGGATGACGCCGTACAGGCCTACCTCGACGCCGCACCGCCGAGCTTCACGGTGTACTCGGGCAACGACACCAGCCTGCGTTGGCTCCTCGAACATGGCGGCAACGGCATCGTCTCGGGCGTCTCGTCGGCGTACCCCGAGCCGTTCATCCGCCTGCGGGAGGCGATCGTCGCCGGCGAGGAGTCCGCGATCCAGGCGGCCGAGCGTGTCGTCGCGCGAGCGGTCGAGGCGGTCCGTGCCGGGAACGTCGGCCATCTGAAGGCTGCGATCACCGTCCGCGGAATTCCCGCGGGGATTGTCCGCACTGCCACCGAACCGGTGCCCGCCGCGGACCAGCACGAGCTGGCCGAGCTGGCCCGTCGACTCTGACTCCGAGCGGAAGAACACCATGCGCAAGATCATCAACACCGCCGAGCACTTCGTGGATGAAGTGCTCGATGCTCTCCTTCGTGCCCACCCCGACCACCTGGCTCTCGCACCCGGCTCCTCGCGCGCCGTGATCTCGGCGCGCCCGACGCGGGTCGGACGTGTCGCGATCGCGACGGGGGGTGGGTCGGGCCACCTCCCGCTCTTCCTGGGCTTCATCGGCGACGGGCTCCTCGACGGAGCGGCCGTCGGCAACGTGTTCTCGTCCCCCTCGGCCGATGACATGCTCGCGGTGACACGCGCCATCGATGCGGGTGCGGGCGTCCTGTACCTCTACGGAAATTACGGGGGTGATGTCTTCAACTTCGACACCGCCGCGGAGAGAGCCGAGAGCGAGGGGATCCGTGTCGTGACGGTGCTCGGGACGGACGACATCGTCTCCGCCCCGCTCACCTCCGCCGGAACTCGGCGCGGCGTCGCGGGCCTGGCGCTCGCGGCCAAGACCGCTGGTGCGGCGGCTCGCCGCGGGCTGCCCCTCGAGGCCGTCGCCGCGGTCGCGCGCCGCACGGTGGATCGCACCCGCACGATGGGCGTCGGACTGTCGCCGACGATCCTCCCGGAAGCGGGCACCCCGACCTTCACCCTCGACGATGGCGAGATGGAGGTCGGCGTTGGAATTCACGGCGAGCCCGGCGCCTATCGGGGCCCGATCGAATCGGCCGACGACATCGCCGATCGCTTCATCGAAACGTTGCTCCCCGAGGTGGCAGGTGACCGCGTGGCAGTTCTGATCAACGGCCTCGGGGCGACGCCGCTGGAGGAGCTGTACCTGCTGTACCGTCGGGTCGCGATGCGCCTGGAAGAGCGAGGAATCACGATCGCTCAGCGGTACATCGGCGAATATGCGACGAGCCTCGAGATGGCGGGGGCCTCCGTTTCGCTGTGCTCCCTGGATGCGGAGCTGGAGTCGCTCCTCGACGACCCGGTCGACGCCGCCCTCTTCGCACCCTGGGCGCCCGCCCCGCGGTCAGAGACCCCAGCGCGCACCCCCGTGAGAGCCACCCCCTCCTCGATCTCGAGGGGCAGCCGCACTGAGGGTGACGGATCGTCGACCGGAGGGGCGGCGCCGCGCTTCGCCGCACTCCTCTCCGAGAGCATGCCGCGCTGGGCGGATGCTGCGGACGAACTGAGGGCTCTGGACGCCGCCTTGGGCGATGGTGATCTCGGCATCACGGTCGCGCGGGGTTCTGCGGCCGTGTCCGACGCGATCAAGGGAGTACCCGCGAATGCGTCGGCGAGCGAACTCCTGGCCGCTGCGGCCACCGCGTTCGGCACTGCGAATCCCTCGACCTTCGCGGCGCTCGTCGCGCTGGGGGCCTCCGCGGCGGCCGAGCACCTGCAGGACGCATCGGACGACTGGCTTGGCGCGGCAGAAGCAGGTTTCGATGCGATCGCCCGACGCGGAGGCGCCCAGCGCGGCGACAAGACTGTTCTCGATCCGCTCGGCGCGATCATCGACGCACTCCGAACGGAGCCCGACGCCGATCTCGCAACCGTCGCCGCCATCGCCGACGCAGAGACCCGCGCACTCTCACGGGCACGTTCGAACCGCGGTCGAGCAGCCTGGACGGGCGAACGGTCGGAGGGGCACCTCGACCCCGGCTCGGTCGCTCTGGTGCGGCTGCTCGAAGCCCTTCGAGACGCGGACACCGCTCACGGTGGAGAGCCCGAAGTAGGCTGATCGCGTGGACATCGTGCGACCGCTCCCCCTCGGTGACCAGATCGCCGCTGTTCTCCGCCGCGAGATCATCACGGGCACCATGGGCTCGGAGACGGCGATCCGCGAGGAGGTTCTGGCCGAGCGATTCTCGGTCAGTCGAGGCCCGATCCGTGATGCGCTCAAGCAGCTCGAGACGGAGCGCCTGGTCGAGCGCGCCGGACGCTCGTACACGGTGATCGGCATCACAGACGCGGACATCGATGAGATCTACGCCGTGCGTCGGGCTCTCGAAGGCCTTGCCTGGAGCGAAGCCGCCACGCGTCCGGGAATCGATGTCTCGGCCGCTGACACCGCTCTGGCGCGCATGAGGGAGGGTGCGGCGAACCACGACCCCTCGTCGGTGGCGGCCGCCGATGTCGATTTCCACGGCTCTGTCGTGCGTGCGACAGCCATGGTTCGACTCATCGCCCTGTGGGAGATCCTGGAGCCCTCCATCCGCATGATCCTGGAGGTGACGAATGCTGTCGACGAGGATCTCGAGTCCGTCGTCGAGAAGCACGCGCTGCTGCTCTCCGCCCTTCGCGCTGGTGACGCGACGACCCTCCGCACCGAGCTAGACACGCACCTGAACGCCTCACGACGATTCATCCCCAGCCACACCGCCGTCGGCGAGCGGTGATGCTGGCGTCCCCTGCCGGCAGCGCCCGCGTGGATGCCTGGACGTGGGCCATCCGCCTGTACGCGACGCGGTCAGCGGCGACGGCCGCCTGCAAAGCGGGTCACGTGAAGGTGAACGGCTCCTCCGCGAAGCCCGCCCAGGTGGTGCGCGTGGGCGACCACGTGCGCGCACTCACCCCCGGAGGGGAACGCCTCGTCATCGTCACGGGCATCATCACCAAGCGCACGAGTGCGGCGCTCGCGGCCGCGCACTTCGACGACCTGACGCCTCCCCCGCCGCCGCGGGAGGAGCGGCCCGCGACGGTGCTGCGCGACCGGGGCGCGGGTCGGCCGACAAAGCGCGACCGGCGGCTCATCGAGCGGCTGCGCGGCCGCGACGGCGAGACGGCCTAGGCGAGATCGAGCGCGGCCAGTGAGCCACGGATCGCGTCGGCGGAGGCGTGCAGCGCCCGCTCCTCCTCGGCCGAGAACGGCACGTCGATGACACGGGAGACACCGCCCGCGTCGACGACGCTCGGCACCGAGAGCGCGACCCCGCTGACACCGCGGTAGTCGTCGAGCACGGAGCTGACCGGCAGCACCGCTCCCTCGTCGCGCAGCACCGCCTCGACGATGCGGGCGCCCGACAGCCCGATCGCGTAGTTGGTGGCACCCTTGCCCGCGATCACCGTGTACGCGGCCGTCTTCACCTCGTACGCGATCTGGTCGAGCTCTTCGACGCTCAGGGCCCGCCCCGTGTCGTCGAGCCAGTCGCGGATCGGGATCGGGCCGATGCGGCTCTGCGACCACAGCGGGAACTCGCTGTCGCCATGCTCACCCACGATCATGGCGTGGATGCTCGCCGGGGCGAGCCCCAGGCGCTCGGCCAATCGCCACCGCAGCCGAGAGCTGTCGAGCACGGTGCCGCTCGAGAACACCCGGCCGGCGGGCAACCCGCTGAAGCGCTGTGCGGCCACCGCGAGCACGTCGCAGGGGTTCGTCACCAGGACGTACACGGCGTTGGGAGCACGCTCGACGAGCTCGGGCATGAGCGAGCGGAGGATGCCGACGTTGACCCCGGCGAGATCGAGGCGGCTCTGCCCGGGGTGCTGCTTGGCTCCCGCGGTGACGACGACGACGTTGGCCCCGGCGACCAGGTCGAGGTCGGCTCCGCCGGTGATGGTGCTCGCGCCGGTGAAGGGCGTGCCGTGCGCGAGGTCGAGAACCTCCGCCTCGACCCGCGGGGCGTCGATGTCGTACAGCACGACCTCGCGCGCTGAACCGCGGATGAGCGATGCGTAGGCGAGGGAGGAGCCGACGGCCCCGGCCCCGATAATGGCCAGGCGGGAGTTCTCGATGACGGTCATGAGCAGAAGTCTGGTCGACCCGGGCCGCCGATACCAGGGCCAGTGGTCCCGAGGTGACCTAGCATCGGCTCATGAGCGACGACGCCCCCTCCCCTGCCGTGCCGGTCGGCGGCATGCCCACGCGCTCCGGTTCGGTCGCGCGGGTGCTGCTGCTGAGCGCCCTGGTGAGCACCGCCCTGATGGCGCTCGCCTACCAGCTCGGCATCGGTGACGCCGTGATCTCGCGTCCGGGTGAGCTCGTGCTGCTGCTCGTCGACATCGCACCGGTGCTCTGGTTTGCCGCCGCCGCGGTGCTGCTCTCGGCGCTGCGCTGGCAGTCGATCGACCAGCGGTTCCGCTGGGTGCTGCTGGCGGCCGTGGTCGCTGTCGCGGTCTCCCTCCTGGTGCGGCTGACGCTGCTCGGGCAGACACCTCTCGTCGCGCTGCTCGAGCCGTTCACGCTCGGATTCCTCGTGGTGGTCGGTGCGGGCATCCTGTTCACCCGTGCGCGCGTGCGTCGCCTGGCGAACGGCACCGACGCGGGTGTCACGCTGGTGGGCCTCGCTCTGGGGTTCGCGGTCGTCGGCGTCGGCGTCGCCCTCGGCGCGGTGCGCGTCGCGCTGACCGGGCCGCCGGTACCGCCCGGAGCGGTCGCGCGGTACATCGAGACGTCGCCGACGACGGGCCTGCTGATCGGCGCGTCGCTGCTGATGGTCGCCGGGCTGTTCTGGCTCACCGATCGCACCCGCAACCCCGGCATCGAGAGGCCGCGCGCATGACCGCACCGCAGCCGGTCATCCTCGACGTCGACACCGGGGTCGACGACGCTCTCGCCCTGCTCCTGGCCGTTCGGCACCCGGCCCTCGACGTTCGGGCCGTGACGTGCACGGGCGGCAACGCGCCGCTCGCGCAGGTGGTGCAGAACACCCTGCGGGTGCTGGATGCGGCCGGTGCCGGCCCGATTGCGGTCGCCGCCGGAGCCCACCGACCCCTGCTCGAGGCGCCGCAGCACGCGGCCGCGATCCACGGCGCCGACGGGCTGGCCGACCTGGGCCTGCCGCCGTCGGCGCGCACCCCCGAACCGGTGCACGCCGTCGAGCTGCTGCGCCGCACGCTGGTGGAGAGTACGGAGCCGGTGACGGTCATCAGCCTCGCCCCGCTGACCAACGTCGCCCTGCTGCTGCGCACGCACCCCGAGGTGCGCGACCGCATCGCGCGCATCGTCATGATGGGCGGTGCGGTGGGCACGGGCAATGCCACGGCGGCCGCCGAATTCAACGTCTGGCACGATCCCGAGGCCGCGGCGATCGTGCTCGGCGACGGTCTCGAGGTGCTCATGTACGGGCTCGAGCCCTTCTACCGTGTGAGCGTGACCCACGCCGACGTCGAACGCTTGCGGGCTGCAGCCGACCCCGCCCCGCGGCTCGCGGGCGCGCTGCTCACGCACCTCATCGGCATCGACGCCACGGAGGAGAGGGTCGCCGACGACCGCGTCGCGATCGGGGATGCGGGGGCCGTGTGCGCCGCGATCGACGCCTCCCCGCTCGTCACGCGGCGCGCTCCCGTCGAGGTGGCGCTCGCTCCGGGCGCGACGCGCGGCCAGACCGTGGTCGATCTGCGCACCATGGAGGGTGCCGACATCAGCGCGACACGCCCGGTTCCGCCCGCGACCGTCGTGCTCGACGCCGACCCCGAACCGTACCGGCGCCTGTTCCTCGAGGCCCTGCTCGGCGCATGAGCGACGTCGTCGCCCTCCTGCGGGCCGCGCTCGGCGACGCGGTCAGCACCGACGCCGCGACGCTCGACGCTCTGCGCTCGGACAAGTCGGGGCAGCGCACCGACGCTGCCCCGCTCGCACTCGTCGCGGCGCGCACGGTCGAGCAGGTGCAGGCTGCTCTCCGCATCGCGCACGAGCACGGTGTGCCGGTCGTGCCGCGCGGTGCCGGAACCGGGCTGTCGGGCGGCGCAATGGCCGGCGCTGGGGAGCTCGTGCTGTCGACCGCGGCGATGGCGCGCATCCTGCAGATCGATGATGTCGATCAGCTCGCCGTGGTGGAACCGGGCGTGCTCAACGGCGACCTGAACCGCGCGCTGGCGGCGCACGGTCTGCGCTGGGCCCCCGACCCGGCGAGCCGAGAGATCTCGACGGTCGGCGGCAACATCGCGACCAATGCCGGTGGGCTGCTCTGCGCGAAGTACGGGGTGACCCGCGAGGCGGTGCGCGGGCTCGACGTCGTGCTCGCCGACGGCACCCTGCTGCGCACGGGGCGCCGCACGGTCAAGGGTGTCACCGGGCTCGACCTCACGGCCCTGCTGATCGGCTCGGAGGGAACGCTCGGCGTCATCGTCGGGGCGACGCTCGCCCTCACGCCGATCCCGGCCGGGGAGGTCGCGACGATCGCCGCGTACTTCCCGAGCATCGAGCAGGCTGCGGCCGCGTCGGCCGCGATCACCGCCGCCCGCCTGCGCCCCGCCATCATGGAGCTCGTCGACCCTGTCGCCCTCGCCGCCATCCTGCGCCATCTCGGCATGCGCGATCGCGCGCCCGGCAGCGCCCATCTGCTGGTGCAGACCGACGGGCCGGCCGCGGCCGCGGAGGCGACCGCCGCGCTCGCGATCATCACCGAGCGCGGGGGCCACGCCACGTTGACCGTCGACCCCGACGAGGGCGAGGCGCTGCTCGCCGTCCGCCGCGCGATGCATCCCGCGATGGAAGCCCTCGGGCCCGTGCTCATCGAGGACGTGGCGGTGCCCCGCTCGCGGCTGCCGGAGATGTTCGCCGCGATCCGCGCGATCGCCGACCGGTACGGGATGCTCATTCCGACCGTCGCCCATGCGGGCGACGGCAACCTGCACCCGAACCTCGTCTACGAGGGCGAGGAGGTTCCCGACCGGGTGTGGCGCGCGGCGGGCGAGCTGTTCGAGGCGGCGCTCGCGCTCGGCGGCACCCTGACCGGCGAGCACGGGGTGGGCACGCTCAAGCGGCGCTGGCTGGCGGACGAACTCGGCGACGAGCAGGTGGCCCTGCAGCGCCGCATCAAGGACGCGTTCGACCCGACGGGCATCCTCAGCCCGGGGCGCGCCATCTGAGGCGCGGCTCGCACCGCTGACGCAGCCGGTGCGGGTCAGCCCGCGGTGGGGATGACGACGAAGACTATGCGCACGGTCTCATGCACGTGCCACACGCCGTGCCACCCGGCGGGGGTCACGAAGAGGTCGCCCGCCTGGAGCTCGAGCGGCTGCTCGCCCTCCTCGACGAGGGTGACGCGACCGCTGACCAGATAGCAGAGCTCGTGGTAGCCGTCGCGGGAGGCGGTGAACGAGCCCGGCGTGGCTTCCCAGATGCCCGTCTCGATGGGCCCGGGGCTCGCCCCCGGCGCAGCCCAGACGTCGGTGACGCCTTCGGACTGGCCGGGGGTGAGCGCGGTCGGTTTCGGTGCGAACTCCGCGATCGCGTGCTCGGGGGCGTTGCGCAGCAGAACCGTGGTGGGCATGGCGCTAGGCGATGCGGATCATCTTCTTGTTGACGAACTCGTCGATGCCGAGCGTGCCGAGCTCACGGCCCGAGCCCGAGCGCTTGATGCCACCGAAGGGCAGCTCGGGGCTGTCGGCGAGCACGCAGTTGACGTAGACCATGCCGGCCTCGATCTTGTCGGCGACGCGGGCCGCCTGGGCCTCGTCGGTCGTGAACAGGTACGAGCCGAGGCCGAACGGCGTGTCGTTGGCGAGCTCGACCGCCTCGTCCTCGTTGCGCACCTTGAACACCTGCGCGACCGGGCCGAAGAACTCCTCGTAGTAGGCCGAGTTGCCGGGCGTGACGTCGGCGAGCACGGTCGAGCTGAAGAAGTTGCCGTCGCGGGTGCCGCCGGTCAGTACCGTGGCGCCGCCGCTGACGGCGCGCTTCACCTGGTCTTCGAGGCCCTCGGCCGCGCTCGACGACGAGAGCGGGCCGTAGGCGCCGCCCTCGACCATCGGGTCGCTCGCCTGCGTGGCCGACATCTGCGCGACGAACTTCTCGAGGAAGGCGTCGTACAGGTCCTCCACCACGATGAAGCGCTTGGCGCCGTTGCACGACTGGCCGCTGTTGTCGAGGCGGGCGTTGACCGCCATCTCGACGGTGGCGTCGAGGTCGTCGGTGCTCAGCAGGATGAAGGGGTCGCTGCCGCCCAGCTCGAGCACGACCTTCTTCAGGTGGCGCCCGGCCTGCTCGGCGACGGCCGCACCGGCGCGCTCGGAGCCGGTGAGCGAGACGCCCTGCACGCGCGAGTCGGCGATGATCGTCGAGACCTGGTCGGTCGTGGCGTAGAGGTTGGTGTAGGCACCGACCGGGAATCCGGCGTCGGCGAAGATCTGGTGAATCGCCTCGGCCGACTCGGGGCACTGCGCCGCGTGCTTGAGCAGGATCGTGTTGCCGAGGATGAGGTTCGGGCCGGCGAACCGGGCGACCTGGTAGTAGGGGAAGTTCCAGGGCATGATGCCGAGCAGAACGCCCATGGGGCTCTTGCGGATGAACGCCGAGCCCTCGCTGCCCTCGGCGAGCTCGATCGGCTCGTCCTTCAGCAGCTCGGGGCCGTTGTCGGCGTAGTACTGGTAGATGTCGGCCGAGAAGTCGACCTCGCCGAGGGCGTCGCCGATCGGCTTGCCCATCTCGCGCACGATGATCTCGGCGAGGTGCTGGCGGCGCTCGCGGTGCAGCTCGGCGACCTTCGTGATGAGCGCGGCGCGCTGCTCGACCGTGGTCGAGCGCGACCAGCCGCGGTAGGCGTTGTAGGCGCCCTCGATCGCACTGGCGACCTCGGCGTCGGTCGCGGTCGGGTACGACCGCAGCGTCTCGCCGGTGGCGGGGTTGATCACTGCGTACTTGCTCATGAGGCTCCTCATCGAATGGACGGATGGTGCGCGGTGCGGGCCCCGGGGCGGCCGCGGTGCACACCTGCGCTCAGCCTAGGGTCAGCGGGCATCCGGTCGCATCGCCGCGATGGAGATTCATGGCCACTTCTTCGCCACCGTGTACAGCATTTCGCCGTGCCGTGCATGTCGCGGTCTACAGTGACTCCCATGCGCCGCCTGCGACTCATCCTCCGCGAGCTGCTGGCCGGCGCAGCGCTCGTGCCGCGCGGATTCGCGCTGTGGCGCACCCGGCCCAGCGCGATGGCTCTCGGCATGCTGCCCGCGGTGATCGCGGGAAGCCTGGTCGCGGCCGTTCTCATCACCCTCGGCCTCAACGTCGACGCCCTCGCGCAGGCCATCACCCCCTTCGCCGACGACTGGGCCGAGCGCGATCGCGGCGTTCTGCGCACGCTCCTGGCTCTCCTGCTCGTCGCGGGAGCGATCACCGCCACCGTCTACACCTTCACGACGCTCACGCTGCTGATCGGCGACCCGTTCTACGAGCGCATCTGGCGCGCCGCGGAGGAGGAGCTCGGCGGTTTCCGGCCCTCGCCGCTGCGGTTCTGGCGCTCGGTCGGCGACGGCGTGCTGCTCGTGCTGCGCGCCCTCGGCTACGCCCTCACCACCTGGCTCATCGGCCTCATCCCCGTCGTCGGCTCGATCGCGTCGGCGATCGTCGGACCGATGCTGGCCGGGCACCTCATCGCGCGCGAGCTGACCACGCGCCCCTTCCAGGCCCGCGGCATCGATGTGACCGGCCGGGGCCGCCTGCTGCGCGGCTCGCGCGCCCGCGAGTTCGGCTTCGGCATCGCGACACAGCTCGTGTTCCTCATCCCCGGCGGGGCGATCGCCGTCATGCCTGCGGCCGTCGTCGGAGCGACGCGGCTCGCCCGCGACGTTCTCGCGCGGGCCGAGCAGGGCGGCACGGCTGCCGGGGCCTCCGCCTCCACCGCCGCCGAGGCCTAGCCCTCGGCGAGCCAGGCGCGCACCGCGTCGCCGTGCTCGTCGAGCGCGGGCGGCGCCGTGGGGGCGACCGGGGCGAACGCCGAGTACCGCACGGGGTGCGCCAGCTGCGCCGGATGCCCCTCCCCCACCTCCGCCGTCGGTGCCAGACCGAGCCGCCGCGCGAGGGCGAGCGCCTCGCTGATGCCGTTGACGGTGCCGGCCGGCACCCCGGCCCGCAGCAGGCGCGCCGCCCAGCCGGCGGCATCGTCGGCGGCGAGCAGGGTCTCGAGCGCCGCTTCGAGGTCGTCGCGGTGCGCGACCCGCGCGGGGTTGGTCGCGAAGCGCGGGTCGCCCGCGAGCCCCGGATCGCCCAGTTCGCGGCACAGGGCCGCGAACTGGACGTCGTTGCCGACGGCCAGAGCGAGCATCCCGTCGCGGCAGCGCAGCGTCTCGTAGGGGGCGATGGAGGGATGCCGGTTGCCGAGCGCGCGGGGCTCGACCCCGGTGGCGAGGTACGAGGCGGCCTGGTTGGCGAGCGAGGCGAGCAGGCTGCCCATCAGCGAGACTTCGACGTGCTGGCCCCGGCCGTCGGCGCGCTCGCGCTGCAGCAGCGCCGCGAGCACGCCCATGACGGCGTGGTTGGCGGCGAGCAAGTCGACCATCGCGACGCCGACCTTGCGCGGCTCGCCGCCCGCATCGCCGGTGATGCTCATGAGACCGCCGAGGGCCTGCACGAGGAAGTCGTAGCCGGGCATCGCGGCGCCATCGCCCGTCGAGCCGAAGCCGGTGATCGAGCAGTAGACGGCGCGCGGATTGCGGGCGAGCACGCTCTCGGCGTCGAGCCCGAACCGCTGCAGGGCGCCGGTGCGGTAGTTCTCGATGACCACATCGGCCCGATCGACGAGGGCGCGGGCCACGGCGAGGTCGGCGGGCTCGGCGAAGTCGAGCGCGATCGACTGCTTGCCGCGGTTGGCCGATTCGAAGTACGCACTCGACGAGCCAGCCCAGGGCGGCCCCCACGACCGCGTGTCGTCGCCGGTGCCCGGGCGCTCGACCTTGATCACGCGGGCTCCGAGGTCGGCGAGCATCACGGCCGCGGTCGGACCCGCGAGCACGCGGCTGAGGTCGGCGACCAGGTAGCCGTCGAGGGGGCGCATCATGAGCTAACTGTACAAGTGGACAAAACCCGGCTTGCCCGGCACGATGAGCGTGCACCAGAGAGGACCCTCATGACCGACTCCCCCCTCGACCTCATCGGCTTCGACACCCTGCTCAGCGACGAGGAGCGCGCGACCCGCGACCGCGTGCGGGCCTTCGTCGACGCCGAGCTTCGACCGAACATCGCGCGCTGGTACGACGAGGGCGTCTTCCCGCGCGAGATCGTCGAGCCGATGGGAGCACTCGGGCTGCTGGGAATGCACCTGCAGGGCTACGGCTGCGGCGGCCGCTCGGCGGTCGAATACGGCCTGGCCGCCGCCGAGCTCGAGGCCGGCGACTCGGGCCTGCGCACGTTCGTGTCGGTGCAGGGCTCGCTCGCCATGACGGCCATCCACACCTTTGGCTCGGAGGAGCAGAAGAACGAATGGCTGCCCCGCATGGCGGCGGGCACGGCGATCGGATGCTTCGGCCTCACCGAGCCGGAGGCCGGCAGCGACCCGGCCTCGATGCGCACGCACGCGCGGCGCGATGGCGACGACTGGATCATCACGGGCAGCAAGCGCTGGATCGGCCTCGCGTCGATCGCCGACGTCGCCGTCATCTGGGCGCAGACGGAGGCGGGCATCCGGGGGTTCCTGGTGCCGACGGGCACGCCGGGCTTCACGGCCACCCCGATCACGCAGAAGCTGTCGATGCGCGCCTCCATCCAGTGCGACATCGTGCTCGACGAGGTGCGCGTGCCGGCGAGCGCGCAGCTGCCCGGCGCGGAGGGCCTGCGCGGACCGTTCACGTGCCTCAACCAGGCGCGGTACGGCATCGTCTGGGGTGTCATGGGGGCTGCTCTCGACAGCTACCGCGCAGCACTCGACTACGTGCTGCACCGCGAGGTGTTCGGCAAGCCGGTCGCCGCCTACCAGCTGACGCAGCAGAAGCTCGTCGACATGGCGCTCGAGATCGACAAGGGCTTCCTGCTCGCCCTCCAGCTCGGGCGCCTCAAGGATGCGGGCCACCTGCAGCCGCACCAGATCTCGGTCGGCAAGCTCAACAACGCGCGGGTCGCCATCGAGATCGCGCGCGAGGCCCGGGCGATGCTCGGCGGCAACGGCGTCACCCTCGAGCACTCGCCGCTGCGGCACGCGAACAACCTCGAGTCGGTGCGCACCTACGAAGGCACCGACGAGGTGCACACGCTCATCCTCGGCACCGCGATCACGGGCATCCCCGCGTTCCGCTGACGGGCCGGAAGCGCGCTCGCAGCGATCGCGCGGCCCGCTACTCCCCCGCGCGCGCCGGCACGACCGCGGGATGCGTGCCCGCCATCGTCTCGAGCACCCGCACGACCTGCGAGCTGTAGCCGAACTCGTTGTCGTACCAGACGTACACGACGAGATTGTCGCCCGTGCTGATGGTCGCCAGTCCGTCGACGATGCCCGCGCGGTGCGACCCGATGAAGTCGGTCGAGACGACCTCGGGCGACTCGATGTAGTCGATCTGCTGGCGCAGGCTCGAGTGCAGCGAGGCGTGCCGCAGGAAGGCATTGACCTCGTCGCGCGTCGTCGGGCGCGCGAGGCGCAGGTTGAGGATCGCCATCGAGACGTCCGGCGTGGGCACCCGGATCGCGTTGCCCGTGAGCTTGCCCTCGAGCGCGGGCAGGGCCTTGGCGACCGCCTTCGCCGCGCCCGTCTCGGTGATGACCATGTTGAGCGCGGCCGAGCGGCCGCGGCGGTCGCCCTTGTGGAAGTTGTCGATGAGGTTCTGGTCGTTCGTGAAAGAGTGCACGGTCTCGACGTGGCCGTGCACGATGCCGTACTCGTCGTCGAGCACCTTGAGCACCGGGGTGATGGCGTTGGTGGTGCACGAGGCGGCGGTGACGATGCGCTGCTCGGGCCCGATGGTGTCGTGGTTGATGCCGTGCACGACGTTCGGCAGGGATCCCTTGCCGGGCGCGGTCAGCAGCACGCGGGCGACGCCGCGCGAGCGCAGGTGCTGCGCGAGCCCCTCCTCGTCGCGCCAGCGGCCCGTGTTGTCGACGACGATCGCGTTGTCGATGCCGTAGGCGGTGTAGTCGATCGTCGCCGGGTCGTCGGCGTAGATCACCCGGATCAGCGTGCCGTTGGCGAGGATCGTGCTCGCCTCGGCATCGACCGAGATCGTGCCCTCGAAGGGCCCGTGCACCGAGTCGCGGCGCAGCAGGCTCGCGCGCTTGACGATGTCGTTCTCGCCGCCCTTGCGCACGACGATCGCGCGCAGGTGCAGGCCGGCGCCGTTGCCGGCGTGGGCGATGAGGATGCGCGCCAGCAGCCGCCCGATGCGCCCGAAGCCATATAGCACGACATCGGTGCCGCGCGACGCGTCCGCCGCGCGCGGCACGCTGGCGATGACCTCGCCGAGGTAGGCGGCGAGCGAGCGGCCGCCGCCGTGGGCGTCGAAATCGCCCAGCAGCCGCGCGATGTCGAGGGATGCGGGGCCGGGGTCGAGCGTGAGCAGGGCATCCAGCACCGACTGGGTGCGCTCGAGCGGCAGCACCTCGCCCGTGACGTGGTGCGCATAGCGGTGCGCCTTGATGACGCCGATCGGCGACTGGTTGATGAGTCGCCGACCGTGGATCGAGGTGACGACCCCGTGGTCGCGGTAGAGCCGCCCGATGAGGGGAATCAGCTGCTCGGCGAGAGTCTCACGGGCCTTCCAGGCTTCGCGCTGGGCGACGACGGCATCGGTCATGACTCCACGCTAGCGATCGTGCGGACCCGAACGGCCCTCCGAGCGCCGGATCAGGACATCAAGATTCGGCGTTCTTTCGGCGCGGTGAAGCAGCGCGCTGCGTGCCCGCCGCGACGGCCGCCCCGGTGGCCTCGCCGACGACCTTGCCGTTGATGAGCTCGGCGATGTCGATGCCGACGAGGTCTTTGATGATCTTCGTCGAGGTCGCCAGCTGCCCGGCCACGTTCTCGCCGAGCTGATTGGTGCCGGACCCATCGGACGAGATGACCGTCATGTTCTCGATGCGGCTGAGCGGCTCGGAGGCTGCGCGCACGATCTCGGGCAGCTGCTCGATGATGCGCTGCTTGAGCAGGGCTTCGGCGCGCTCAGCGAGGGCCTCGGCCTGCTCGCGGGTGGCCTTGGCCTCGGCGGAGCCGCGGGCGAGAATGGCCGCCGCCTCAGCCTCGCCTTCTTCGCGAAGAGCGGCCGCCGCGGCGATGCGCGCCTCACGTTCCGCGTTGGCGGCGGCGACGGACGCTGCGGCGGCCGCAGCCGCCTCCTTCTCGACGGTGTAGGCCTGAGCGTCGGCCACCGCGCGAACCTCGGCGTCGAGCTCTTGCTTGCGCAGGCCGACCCGCTTCTGCGCGGTCACCTCTTGCTGGGCGACGACCTCCTGCTGCGCGATGGCTTCCGCGAGCGGGGCCGCCTGCAGGGCCTCGGCCTGCGCCTTGTCGGTCTCCTTCTTGATCGCCGCATTGCGCAGATCGAGCTCACGTTGGCTTTCGGCGATCTTCTGCGCCGCGACGATGCGAGCCTCCTCCGAGGCCTGCTGCGCCTGGGCCTCGGCGATCTCGGCGACCTGCCGCACGCGAGCGGCCTCGGCACGGCCGAGATCGCGGATGTAGTTGTTGTCGTCGTCGATCTCCTTGATCTGCAGCGTGTCGATCTGCAGCCCCTGGATGTCGAGGGCCTCGCGCACGGCGTCGAGCACCTGCTCCTGCAGCGCAGATCGGTTCGTGATGATCTCGGTCACCGTCAACTGACCGACGATGGCACGCACCGAACCGCTCAGAACCTCCTCGGTCGACGACTCGATCTGGTCTTGCTGATTCAGGAAGCGCTGAGCTGCCGCCCGCACCATCGCCTCGGAGCCGCCTACCTTGACGACAGCGACCGCGTTGACGCGGATCGTGATGGCGTCGCGCGTCTGCGCGGTGGCCTGCACGTTGAGCTGGCGCGACCGCAGACTGAGCTTGAAGTAGGCCTCGATGATCGGCTTCACGAAGACGCGCGAGCCGAAGACGACCTTCTGGCCGACGTTCTCCTTCTCGTGCGTCTTCTCGACCTCTTTGGGCGTCCGCTGCCGGGAGGTGACGATGATCGCCTCGTCGGGTTTGGCAACCTTGATCGCGCGCACGAGCACGACGATCACGATGAGCGAGATGACGACGGCGACCGAGATGCCGACGATCTGCGTGAAGAACGCGTTGACCTGATCCAGGAGCATCCGCCCAGTATGGCGGAAGCGAGAGAAGATCGAGAGGACTATTCGGCGGCGGCCAGCTGACCGCAGGCGCCGTCGATCTCCTTCCCGCGCGTGTCGCGCAGCGTGGTGGGGATGCCGGCGGCCTCCAGCCGCCGCACGAACTCGCGCATCACCGCGGGCTCCGAGCTCGTCCAGATCGACCCCGGGGTCGGATTCAGCGGGATCGGGTTGACATGCACCCATCCGCGACCGCGCTCGGTGAGCTTCTTCGCGAGCAGGTCGGCCCGCCAGGCGTGGTCGTTCATGTCTTTGATGAGCGCGTACTCGATCGACACCCGGCGGCCGGTCGCGTCGAAGTAGGCGCGCGCGGCGTCGAGCGCCTCGTCGACCTTCCAGCGCGAGTTCACCGGGATCAGCTCGTCGCGCAGCTCGTCGTCGGGGGCGTGCAGGCTCAGCGCGAAGGTCACCGGAATCCTCTCAGCGGCGAGCTTCTCGATGGCCGGTACAAGGCCGACGGTCGACACCGTGATGTGCCGAGCGCTCATGCCGAGGCCGTGCGGCTGGGGGGCGACCATGGTGCGCACCGCATCCATGACGCGGTTGTAGTTGGCGAGCGGCTCGCCCATGCCCATGAAGACGATGTTGCTGACGCGCTCGGGCGTGGTCTCGCCGCGCTTCTTGCCGCCGAGCTCGCCCGCTGCGATGGCGGCATTGGCCTGCACGACCTGGTCGACGATCTCGGCGGTCGACATGTTGCGGGTGAGCCCGGCCTGGCCGGTGGCGCAGAACGGGCAGTTCATGCCGCAGCCGGCCTGGCTCGACACGCAGAGCGTGATGCGGCCCGGGTACCGCATGAGCACGCTCTCGACGAGGGCGCCGTCGTGCAGCTTCCAGAGGAACTTGATGGTGTCGCCGTTGTCGGTGCGCAGGCGCCGCACCTCGGTGAGCAGGGGCGGCAGGAGCCCGGCGACGAGCTCGTCGCGCTGCGCGGCGGGCAGGTCGGTCATGCGCGCCGGATCGGTCGTGCAGTGCGTGAAGTAGTGGGTGCTCAGCTGCTTCGCGCGGAAGCCCGGTAGCCCGAGCTCGATCACCCGGGCGGTGCGCTGCTCGGGCGTCAGGTCGGCGAGGTGCACGGGCGGCTTGCCGCGCTTCGGCTCGGCGAACTGCAGCACCGGCCGCCCGTCGGGCCCCAGCTTCTGCTGCCAGCCCTCGGTCGCGGGGCGAACCTGCGGGCGAGCATCCGTCGCCGTGCCCGCGCCGGTCGCCCGCGGGGTCGTCGGAGCGCCGTTGTTGCGAATTCCGCGCTCGACTGCCATGCCCTCCAGGGTACGCGGTGTCAGGCGCGCACCTCGGCGGGCAGGCGGTCGAGCCACCCGGCGATGAGCGGCACGATGCGCTCGTCGATCGGGCGGCGCAGGTCGCCGCGGTACGCCTGCAGCGACGGCGCGGGCTGCCGCCGCAGGATGTGGCTGAGGCCGTCGAGCACCTCCGTCTGCGTCGGAGCAGTGCGGATGTCGGCGATGCGCACGGTGTCCTCCGGCGGTGATTGCAGGTCGAACGCGCCCCCGATCGCCAGCACCGGCGCGGCCGATGCGGCGAGATCGACGCTCGGGTCGTAGGCCATGAACTCGCGGTGCCAGCGCGCGTTGATGCGGGCACCGCCGATGCGGGCGACGTCAACGGTCGTGGCGAGGATCCGCTGCCGGTTCTTCTCGCTCTGCGCGGCGAGATCGGTGCGCAGGAGGCGCAGGATGCCCCGCACGAGCCCGGGAAGGTGCGGCTGCAGGGCCTGCGCCTGCCAGCGCAGCACCTCCAGCCCCGGTCGGGCGTAGGCCGAGAGCAGCGCGCCGCCGGCCAGGGCGGGTCGCTCGGCGAGAAGGCGGGCGGCGATCGCCGAGCCCTCGCTGTGCCCGATCACGACGACCGGCACGCGGCGGCCGGCGAGCCGCCCGCTGACGTGGTCGACGACGCTCAGGGCGTCGTCGACGAGGTCGTGGAACCCGGTGGCGAGGAAGCTGCCCGGGGTCGCGCCGACTCCGCGCTTGTCCCAGCGGATGCTCGCGACGCCCTGCGCGGCCAGACCCTCGGCGAGCTGACGCTGGATCGCGAGGGGCATGCGGCGGGCATCCCCGTTGCGGTCGATCGGCCCGCTGCCCGGAATCAGGACGGCGATGGCCCGCGCTCCCGCGATGCCCGTGGCGGGGGTGAGCAGCTCGGCGGCCAGGGGAACGGCGGCGTCGATCGTCACGGCGGTCATCGAGCCGATCCTGTCACCAGGGGGGCGAGCTGCGCGGCCAGGTCGGCGGCGTGCGGGGTCGACACGACGACCACCTGCGTCGCGCGATCGGTGGTGCGGATGCGCAGGCCGGGGCCACGGCCGCGCACAAGCGCGATGGTGGTGCCGCGGCGGCGGCGCCAGGTGCCGATCTTCGCACCGCCGGGAACGCCGAGGCCCGGGGCGCGCACGCCCTGAACGGCCGCGAGCGCGTCGGGCACGACGTCGACCGCCTCGATCGTGTCGAGGGGCAGGGTGAGGTGGCCGCGCAGCGCAAAGATGCGCTCGGCGAGGCTGAGCCGCAGCTGGATGCGGCGGGCGTCGATCGTGATGGTGGGCACGGTCTGCCTTTCTGGTCGGAGGTGATTCATTAATATCACACTTGATAATAGTTAGACAAATGAGATTGATAGGCTGGGCACATGGCAACGGCTGACCTCCTGCTGCACCCCGTCCGCCTGCGGATCATCCAGGCGATGCTCGGGCGCGATGCGCTGACCACGCGCGAGCTCGGCGAGCAGTTGCCCGAGATCGCGCCGGCCACCCTGTACCGGCACGTGGGAGCACTGATCGATGCCGACGTGCTGACGGTCGTCGCCGAACGCAAGGTGCGCGGCACGACCGAGCGCACGCTGCGCGTGCGGGAGGAGCGCACGAGCGTCGAGGCGGACGACCCGGGGCTCGACGCCGACGCCCTGCGCGGCGGCTTCCTGGCCTACCTGGCGAGCCTCGCCGCCGCCTTCGACGGCTACATCGACGGCGAGAGAGGGACGCTCGCAGAGGACCTCGTCGGATTCCGCCAGGTCGCCGTGCACGCTACCGACGACGAGTGGCGCGCAGCGCTCGAGGGGATGCGCGCGGCCGTCACCCCGCTGCTGGGGCGTACCGAACTGCCGGCTGGCGCGCGACGGCGCCTCCTGGCTACGGTGAGCCTGCCGGTCGACTGATCCGGCACCCACCACGAAGGAGGCCCGCATGCCCACCTACATGCTGATCATGCGCGCGACGGAGGCAGCCCTCGCCGCGAGCCGCGAGCAGGACATGGAGAGCATCATCACGGCGATGGGCCAGTACAACGAGGCCCTGATGACGGCCGGCGTGATGGTCGGCGGCGACGGGCTCAGCGATCCCTCCGAGGGCGCGGTCGTCGCCTTCGGCACCGCGGAGCCGACCGTGACGCCGGGAGCGTACGGCCCGGCCGAGACGCTGTTCAACGGCTACTGGACCATCAGCGTGCCAACCCTCGACGAGGCGATCGCGTGGGCGAAGCGCTGCCCGATGGGGCCGGGAACCGCGCTCGAGATCCGGCGCGTGACCGACGAGAGCGACTTCGCCGAGTTCGCCGACAACGAGTATCTCCAGAAGGAGGCCGGCTGGCGCGAGGAGCTCGAGCGGAAGGCCGCCGAGAGCTGAGCTCAGTCGGTGCCGAGGTCGAACGCGGCGCTCTCGCCCGCCGCGTCGATCGCCTCGGCGAGTGCCTCGCGCTCGGCCGTCAGCGGCACCGCGTGCTCGACGACCTCGTCGGCCTCCCCCGCCGTGATGCCGCCGACGAGCTGCGCCGTCGCCCCGCCGATGATGCCCTGCGCGGCATATTGCTCGAGCCGCGCCCGCGAGTCGGCGATGTCGAGGTTGCGCATCGTCAGCTGCCCGATGCGGTCGGTGGGGCCGAAAGCGGCATCTCCCACGCGCTCCATCGACAGCTTCTCGGGCGCGTACGACAGGCCGGGGCCGGTCGTGTCGAGAATCGTGTAGTCGTCACCGCGCCGCAGGCGCAGCGTCACCTCGCCGGTCACGGCCGAGCCCACCCACTTCTGGATGCTCTCGCGCAGCATGAGCGACTGCGGGTCGAGCCACCGGCCCTCGTACATGAGGCGGCCGAGGCGGCGCCCCTCGGCATGGTAGTTCGCGATCGTGTCCTCGTTGTGGATGCCGTTGAGCAGCCGCTCGTAGGCGATGTGCAGCAGAGCCATTCCGGGAGCCTCGTAGATGCCACGGCTCTTGGCCTCGATGATGCGGTTCTCGATCTGGTCGCTCATGCCCAGGCCGTGGCGGCCGCCGATGCGGTTCGCCTCGAGCACCAGCTGCACCGCATCCGGGTACTCGACCCCGTTGAGGGCGACCGGGCGGCCCTCGCTGAAGCGCACCGTCACCGTCTCGGGGGCGATCTCGACCGACTCGTCCCAGAAGCGCACGCCCATGATCGGCTCGACCGTCTCGAGCGAGACGTCGAGGTGCTCGAGCGTCTTCGCCTCGTGCGTCGCGCCCCAGATGTTGGCGTCGGTCGAATAGGCCTTCTCGGCCGAGTCGCGGTACGGGAAGCCGTGGGCGACGAGCCACTCGCTCATCTCCTTGCGGCCGCCCAGCTCGGTGACGAAGTCGGCGTCGAGCCACGGCTTGTAGATGCGCAGGCGCGGGTTGGCGAGCAGGCCGTAGCGGTAGAAGCGCTCGATGTCGTTGCCCTTGTAGGTCGAGCCGTCGCCCCAGATCTCGACGCCGTCCTCCTTCATCGCGCGCACGAGCATCGTGCCGGTGACGGCCCGGCCGAGGGGGGTGGTGTTGAAGTAGGCCTTGCCGGCGCTGCGGATGTGGAAGGCGCCGCACGCCAGGGCGACGAAGCCCTCCTCGACGAGCGCGGCCTTCGCGTCGACGAGGCGGCTGATCTCCGCCCCGTACTCCTTAGCCCGGCCGGGAACAGCGGCGACGTCGGGCTCGTCGGGCTGGCCGAGGTCGCCCGTGTACGTGCACGGGATCGCGCCCTTGTCGCGCATCCAGGCGACGGCCACCGAGGTGTCGAGGCCGCCGGAGAAGGCGATGCCGACGCGCTCGCCGACAGGGAGGGAGGTCAAGACTTTGGACACCCCTCCAGCCTATCGGCGGGCACGGACCGGGCTGTCGTGCTCATGCCGCCGGAGGACTAGCGTTGCGCACATGGGTGGCTCGGAGGCAGTCGAGACGAGAATCCGCATCCTGCCCGCGAACGAGGCGGGCTGGGACGACCTGCAGGTCATCCTCACCGGCACCGCCAGCCGCTGCCAGTGCACGCGGCAGCGGCTGGGCGACCGGGAGTGGTACGCGCTACCCGTCGAGCAGCGCGCGCAGGTGCTGCGCGAGGCCGTCGGGTGCGATGACCGCGCGGTGCCCGACGCCGCGCTGCGCCGCGATCCGGCCCGCACCGCCGGCATCGTGGCCTACGTCGACGACGAACCCGCCGGCTGGGCGGCGGTGGATGCCCGCAGCGCGTTCCGCCGCCTGCGCGGCTCGCCCGTGCCCTGGGCCGGCCGAGCCGAGCACCCCGACGACGACAGCGTCTGGGCGATCGCCTGCCTGGTGGTGCGCCGCGGATTCCGCGGTCAGCACCTCACCTACGCCCTGGTGGCGGCAGCGGTCGAGCACGCCCGCGCGCGCGGCGCTCGCGCGATCGAGGGCTACCCGATGCTGACCGGCGGCGCCGAGGTCACGTGGGACGAGCTGAGCGTCGGCCCGGTCGGGCCGTTTCTCGCCGCCGGCTTTCGCGAGGTCGCCCACCCGACCAAGCGGCGACTGGTCATGCGGCTCGACCTCGCCGAGCGAGCCCCGCAGCGACCGTGATCAGGGTGCGCTCGGCACCGGCAGCACACGGGTGAGGATGTCGGCGAGGGTGACGACGCCGACCATCGTGCCGGCGTCGACCACCACCGCCAGCTGCACACTGTGCTCGCGCATGCGGGCCAGCGCCTCGTAGACGGGGGTCTGGGAGTCGAGCACGAAGGCGGAGCGCGCGAGCTCGTGCGCGGGGCGATCGTCCGGCTCGAGGAGCGTGTCGCGGACGTGCACCACAGCCGGCGCCGCCGAGCCGTCGCCGAGCAGCAGGATCCGCAGGTGCCCCGAGAGCTCGGCGGCTGCGCGAACATCGGCGACCGTCGCCCCGGCAGCCACGTGGGTCGGCACGCGGTCGGGAGCGACCAGGGTCGAGACCGGCAGCGACCCGAGATCGATGAGGCCGGAGATCTGCCGCTGCATCTCGGGCTCGAGGGTGCCGACCTTCGCCGAGTGCTCGACCAGCTGGCGGATCGTGGCGATGTCCTGCCCGCCGACGGCGACCGACTCGACGGGCTCGACCCCGCTCGCGCGCACGAGGCGGTTCGCGATTCCGTTCACCCAGCGCAGCAGCGGGCGCAGCGGCCAGATGTACAGACGGGAGGGGACGCCGACCACGAGGGCCGAGGCCTCGGGGTGCGCGATCGCCCACGACTTCGGGGCCATCTCGCCGACCACGAGGTGGAGGAAGGTGACCACGAACAGCGACAGCACGAACGCCGCACCGCCCGCGAGCCACTCGGGCGCCCCGACGAGGGTGAACAGCGGTTGCAGCCACGCGTCGACCGCCGGCTTGGTGATCGCTCCGAGCGCGAAGGTGCACGCCGTGATGCCGAGCTGCGCTCCGGCGAGCATCATCGTGAGCTCGTTCATGCCGCGCAGCGCGGCGCGCGCCGACCGGCTCTCCACCGCGCGCTCCTCCAGCCGGTGACGGCGGGCGCCGAGCAGGGCGAATTCGATGACGACGAACAGGGCGCTCAGGGCGATGAGCGCGATCGTCACCGGGATAACGATCCACGGGTTGAGCAGCGGGTCGCTCATCGGGCACCGTCCTCATCCTCGACGCGCGCGGGGGCGTCGCCCGTGAACTCGATCAGGCGCACGCGCACCTCGGTCGGCACGTGCCGTTCGACATCGAGCACATCGACCTCGATGCGCCGTCGCACCGGCTCGTCGGCGACGAGCTCGGCCGGGTCGACCGGCAGGTCGATGACCACCGTCTCCCCGAGGCTCGGCAGCGCACCGCGCTCGGCGATCAGGAGGCCCGCGATCGTCTCGACGTCGCCGCGCGGCAGCTCGTGGCCGAGGGCGCGCTCGACCTCATCGAGGTGCACGTCGCCGTCCATCAGCCACTCGTTGTCGCCGTCGGGGATGACGATCTCGCCCGTCTCGAGGTCGTGCTCGTCGGTGATCTCGCCGACGACCTCCTCGGCGAGGTCTTCGAGCGTCAGCACGCCGGCGAACCCGCCGTACTCGTCGATGACGCAGGCGAGCTCGTTGCGGGTCGCGGTCAACTGGGCGAGAGCATCCGGCAGCCGCATGAGGGTCGGGATGACCGTCGCGGGCCGCATGACGGCGCTGACCCGCTCGTGGTCGCCGTCGGCGAGCCGCGGCAGCACATCGGCCAGGTGCACCACGCCGACCGGGGCATCGTCGTCGTCGATCACCGGGTACCGGGTGTGGGCGCGCGACATCAGCGCCCGCAGCTCGCCGATGGTCGCCGTGGGGCGCACCCAGTCGACCTGCGAGCGCGGGATCATCGCGTGCTCGACGTCGCGCTGCGGGAAGTCGAGGATGCGGTCGATCATGAGCGACAGCTCGAGCGGCAGATCGCCGCTGTCGCGGGAGTCGGCGATGATGTGTGGCAGGTCGTCGGCCGAGGCGCTCACGTCGAGGTCGTGCACCGGCTCGATGCGCAGCAGCCGCAGGAAGGCGTTGGCCGAGGCGTCGAAGAACGCGATGAGCCACCCGAAGACGGTCATGTACAGCAGCGTCGAGCGCGCGAGGCCGCGCGAGAGCCGTTCGGGCGCGGCGATGGCGAGGTTCTTCGGGTAGAGCTCGCCCGCGATCATCTGCACGATCGCGGCGAGCACCAGGGTCAGCACGGTTCCGACGGTGATGGAGATGGCGGGGTCGATGCCCGTGCTGCCGAGCAGCAGGCCGAGCGACTCGCCGACGAGGGGCTCGGCGACGAAACCGACGAGCAGGCCGGTGACGGTGATGCCCAACTGGGCGCCCGACAGCATGAAGGTCGTGCGCGCGGTGACCGTCAGGGCGCGGGCCGCGGCACCATCGCCTTCCGCGGCACGGGCGGCGAGCCGCGTGCGGTCGACCGACATGAACGCGAACTCCTGGGCCACGAAGTAGCCGTTGGCGGCGATGATGGCCAGGATCAGCACGATGCCGATCAGCAGGGTGAGAAGCGGCTCGATCATCGGGTGACCGGCCGCCTCGGACTATGGCCGGGGGTGTCGGCGTCGGCGGCGGCGTCGGCGTCGGCCGGCGCCAGGTCGGGTGTGTCGGATGGTGCGGGACTATGGTCCACGGCGGGCTCGACGCCTCCTCAGGTGCGATAGATGACTGAGATTACCGGAATCGCCCGGCCATAGCCTGTGCCCATAGGGCTTTCCCAGGGTGCAGAATCGGCAGAGATGACCGTGCCCGATGCCGCCGACGAGCTCGCCCGCCTCGAACGGGGCTGCCCGCTCACCGAGGCGCTCGCCTTCTACGACTCCCTCGCACCCGTGGGTGTTGAGGCCATGCTCGGCGCCTGGCGAGGTGCGGGCATCCCGACCGGCGGCCCGTTCGACGGCCTGCTCGAGAACGTGGGCTGGCACGGCAAGCGGTTCGAGAACACCGAGAACGTGCATCCCCTCGTGTTCGCCGGCGCGCGCGGGCGGCTCGTCAGCGTCGACCCCGGACGCGTGCCGCTCGGCCTCGCCGCCCGCCACGGCCCGCGGTTCACCGGGCGCGCGACCGCGATCGCGTTCCGGATGCTGCTGCCGCTGCTCGCCACCCGTCGACCTCGCGCGCGCCTGCGGCCCGTCGAGTACCGCGGGGTCGTGTCGGCCGCGATGGTCTACGACCAGCTGCCGATCGTCGACGCCTTCCGCGCCGTCGACGACGACACCCTGGTCGGCGCGATGGACCTCCGCGGGCTCGCCGAGCCCTACCTGTTCAGTCTGCGCCGAGAGCGGCCCGCATCCGCTCTCTGAGCGCGACCAGCTCGGGGTAGCGGTCGAAGAACGACAGCTTCGCCCCGGTGGGCGTGCCCGGCGACCAGTCGTCTTCGAGCACGTAGGTCATGAACGACTCGGCGAAGTCCTCGCCGATGTTCGTCGCCGCGTAGTCGCTGACGAAGTCCTCCTCGTGCTGCAGGTAGAACTCGTAGGCGATGTCGGGGTCGACGTTCTCGAGGTCGGGGTGGTCGGAGTACCCGGCCCAGAACTCCTGGTAGAAGGCCCACAGGTACGCCTCGGGCAGCACGCAGCCTTCGACGGTCTCGAACGTGTCGCAGCTGGTGGGCCGCGGGTCGAACTGGGTGTCGGCGTACGAGAACACGTGCGCGTGCTCGTGCACGAGGGTGGCGGCCAGCAGCTCGGGCTCGTCGACGATGGCGAGGTTCACCGCGAGGGTCCAGTACTGCGGGTCGCGGTCTTGATACACGTACGCGAGCGTGTCGCTGTCGGGTGCGTCGCCGACCCTGAATTGCAGGATGCTCGCTGCGGCCTGCTCGGCCCCGACGAGGTCGACGTAGAGCGCCCAGACGTCGGCCGCCGCACCCGTCGCGGGCGGGTCGAGCTCGCCGCTCTCCGTGACGTCGTACACCTCGACGGTGCCGAAGTCCTCATCGGCCTCGATGCCGGGCCGGTCAGCGGCGCCCCCACCGGCTCCGGGCCCGCCGATGTCAGAACCGCGATCGTGGTCGTCGATCGCAGCGAGGTAGAGCTCGGCCAGCGTTCGGCCGATCGAGACGCCCACGACGATGCTGCCCGCCAGCACGAGCACAGCGGAGACGACGATGGAGAGCACGATGAGGAGGCGGCGCACAGGCACACGCTAGCGCCACAGCGGGCAGGAGGGCTCGGTGCTCACGGCGCTCCGGGCATGCGCGAGAATGAGCCGGTGACTCGCCGTGGCCTCATCCTGTTCATCGCGCTCGGCGTGATCTGGGGCATCCCCTACCTGTTCATCAAGATCGCGGTCGCCGAGCTGAGCCCCGAGTTCCTCGTGCTGGCGCGCTGCCTGCTCGCCGCCGCGCTGCTGCTGCCGATCGCCGCGCGTCGCCGGGCGCTCGTGCCCGTGCTGCGGCGGTGGAAGGTGCTGCTCGCGTTCGCCGTGGCCGAGATCGTGCTGCCCTGGTACGCGCTCAACGCCGCGGAGGTGACGCTGCCGAGCTCGACGACGGGGCTGCTGCTGGCGAGCATCCCGCTCGTCGCGATCGGCGTCGCGTTTCTGTTCGGCCGCCGCCATCGCGTGACGGCGCTGACCGTGCTCGGGCTCCTCACCGGCACGGCCGGTGTCGCCGCGGTCGTCGGTCTCGACCTCGGCAGCGGCGACCTCGGCGCCGTCGCGCTGCTCAGCGTCGCCGTCGTCGGCTATGCGGTCGGCCCGGCGATCCTCGCCAAGTACATGAGCGATCTGCCCGGCATCGGGGTCATGGCGCTCGCGCTCGCGGCGTCAGCGATCATCTACCTGCCGATCGTCGGGCTGACCGGCGGCTGGCCATCGAGCGTGCCCTCCCCCGCCGTCCTCCTGTCGGTGCTCGTGCTCGCCGTCGTCTGCAGCGCCATCGCCTTCCTGCTGATGTTCGCGCTCATCGCCGAGATCGGGCCCGTGCGCATGACGGCGATCACCTACGTCAACCCGGCGGTCGCCGTCGTCGCCGGCGCCCTCGTGCTCGGCGAAGCAGTCACCGTCTTCACAGGCCTCGGGTTCATCCTGATCCTCATCGGCTGCTGGCTCGTGACCCTTCCCGACCGCTCGGGAGCACCGCCCGCGTCGGCCGAACCGGAGACCACCGAGGAGGAACCGTGGCCGCAGACAGCGACCCCGTCGACTACCGCGCCACCGCCGATGCTCTGAGCCGGCTGACACCCCTGCAGTACCGCGTCACCCAGCAGGACGGCACCGAGCCCGCCTTCCGCAACGAGTACTGGAACACCCACGACGCCGGCCTCTACGTCGACATTGTCTCGGGGCAGCCGCTGTTCTCGTCGACCGACAAGTACGACAGCGGCACCGGCTGGCCGAGCTTCACGCGACCCATCGCACCCGAGGCCGTCACCACGCGCGTCGACCGCTCGCTGTTCATGAAGCGCGTCGAGGTGCGCTCGTCGGGCGCCGACAGCCACCTCGGCCATGTCTTCGACGACGGCCCCCGCGAGGCGGGCGGGCTGCGCTACTGCATGAACTCGGCCGCGCTGCGGTTCGTGCCCGTCGACCGGCTCGAGGCCGAGGGCTACGGCGCCTACCGGCACCTGTTCGACTGACACGGCAGCGCGCTCAGGCTCTCGGCGACCATGAGTGTTAGCGTCGCGCCATGAACGCGAGCACCTCCGCCGCGGCGTCGGCGCCGCTCGGGCCGAACGTCAGCCCGCGGGGTCGGGGCATCGCTCCCCCGGTCGGGCTCCTCGCCACTCTCACCCTCGGCGGACTCGCCATCGTCGTCGGCCTCGGGATGCTCGCCTTCGCCGCGGCCGGGCCCCTCGCCATCGCGGCGGCAGCCGCCGTGTTCGTCGTCGGCGCGAGCGTCGCCGGTCTTCAGTTGCACCGCAACCACGGGCACGGTCGACTCGGCGGCGCGAACGCCGTGACGCTGCTGCGGCTGGCGCTCGTGTCGACCCTGAGCATCCCGCTGTTCGGCATGGCAGTGAGCGGCGCCCCCCTCGTCGACCCGACCGCGGCCTCCGTCGCGATCATCGTCATCGCCACCATCTCGCTGAGCCTCGACGGCGTCGACGGCTGGCTCGCCCGTCGGCAGGGCCTCGCCACCGCGATCGGCGGTCGCTTCGACATGGAGGTTGACTCGGTCTTCGCCCTCCTGCTGGCCGTGCTGGCGGTCACCGTCGGCGGCGCGCCGGCGATCGTGCTGCTGCTCGGCCTGCCGCGCTACCTGTTCTGGATCGCCGGCGCGATCTGGCCGTGGCTGTACGGGCCCCTGCCGCCGCGCTACAGCGGCAAGGTCGTGGCCGTCATCCAGATGATCACCCTCATCGTGCTGCAGCTGCCCGGTCTGCCCGCCCTGCTCGCGATCGTGCTGACCATCGGCGTGCTCGGCGCGCTCGGCTGGTCGTTCGGGCGCGACATCGTCTACCTGTGGCGGCGGCGGCCGGCGGTGCAGCGCCGGTGAGCGACGACCCGCCCGCGCCGAGCTCGCGACCCGAGCCGCCGCGGCCGGGGCGCCGCTGGCTGCTGCTGGGCATCCAGTCGATCGTCACGGTCGGGCTGCTGGCGCTGCTGTGGCAGGTCGCCGACGGCGGCGCGGCCCTCGCGGCGCTCGCCACGGCGAACCCGGTGTGGATGCTCGCCGCCGTGCTCGCCCTCACCCTGCACACGCTGCTCGCCGCCGAACGCTGGCGCCTCACGGCCGGGGCTCTCGGGCTGCCGCTGACCCGGCGGCGCGCCGTGCGCGAGTACTACCTGGCGCAACTGGTCAACTCGACCGTGCCCGGCGGCGTCGTCGGCGACGCGGGCCGCGCGGTGCGCAGTCGCGGGCCGGCCGGGCTGGCCGTAGCCGCGCAGGCCGTGGTCGTCGAGCGCTTCGCCGGGCAGGTGGCTCTGCTCGCCACGATGGCAGTTGCCGTGGCGGCCGTGGTGCTCATGCCGGGTGGGCTCGAGCTGCCGCCCGCGGTGGTGGGGCTCGCCGCGACCGTGGCGCTCATCGGCGCCGGGCTCATCGGCCTCGTGGTGGCGGGCGCGTTCGGCGCGCGGCTGCTGCCGGGCCGGGCGGGTGCGCGCGCCGCCGAGCTGGGGCGCACGTCGGCGGTGGCCCTCGTCGGCCGCCGGGTCGTGGGCGCACAGCTGGGGCTCTCGGCGGGAACGACAGCGAGCATCCTCGCCGCCTTCGCGTACAGCGCGCTCAGCGTGGGGGTCGCGCTGCCGTTCGCGGCGGTCATCGCGCTCGTGCCGCTCGTGCTGCTGACGATGCTCGTGCCCGTGACAATCAGCGGCTGGGGGCTGCGTGAGGGTGCGGCTGCCGCGCTGCTGCCCGTCGCGGGCATCGCCGCGAGCGACGCGCTGGCCGCGAGCGTCGTCTTCGGGCTGCTCGGGCTCGTCGCCGTGCTGCCGGGGCTGATCGGGGTGTGGGGCGGACGTGCAAGCGGCGTCAGCCCTGAAGCCACTCCCGCGCCGCCGCCACCAGCGCGCTGACGCCGATGCCGAGCGTCGGCTCGATCACGGGCGCGAACTGGGGCGAATGGTTCGAGGGCAGCGTCGTCACGCGCGCCGCGATCTCATCGACCGTTGTCAGCCCGGCGAACTGCGCCGGATCGGCCCCGCCGAGCACCCAGTAGACGCACGGTGCCCCGGCCTCGACGGCCAGGATGCCCACGTCTTCGCTGCCCGTCACCACGCCCGGGTCGACGACCATCACCTGCGGCAGCGCCGACGCGAACGCCGCCCGCACGCGGTCGGCCGCCGCGGCATCGTTGACCACGGCCGGAAAGGAGTACTCGGTCTCGATCAACGGCTCGCGGTCGGCTCCGGCCGCCTGCGCCTCGCCGCGCACGATGCGCTCGATCGCCGCCAGCACGCGGCGACGCACGTCGGGGTCGAAGGTGCGGATGCTGAGCCGCAGCTCCGCCGAGTCGGGGACGATGTTCGCCGCCGTGCCGGCGTGCACGGCACCCACCGTCACCACGGCGGTGTCGGTCGCGGCGATCTCGCGCGACACCACCGTCTGCAGCCGGAGGATCGTCGAGGCCGCGAGCACCACCGGGTCGACGGTGGCCTCCGGGCGCGAGCCGTGCCCGCCGCGACCGAAGAGGGTGATGCGGAGGGCATCCGACGCCGCGAACGCGGCCCCGGTGCGCACACCGAGCGCGCCCGCGGGCAGCGGGGCGACGTGCTGCCCGATCACGACGTCGGGGGTGCCGAACCGGGTGAACAGGCCGTCGTCGATCATCGCGCGCGCGCCGGCGCCCTTCTCCTCGGCCGGCTGGAACACCGCCAGGATGCGACCCCGCCAGTCATCAGCCGCGGCGAGTACCCCGAGCGCACCGAGCAGGGCCGTCACGTGCATGTCATGCCCGCACGCGTGCATCACCGGCACCTCCGCGCCGTCGGGGCCGACCGCCGTCACCGTGCTCGCGTAGGGCAGCCCGGTCTCCTCGCGCACCGGCAGGGCATCCATGTCGGCGCGCATCAGCACGGTCGGGCCCGCGCCGCGCTCGAGCACCCCGACCACGCCGGTGCCGCCGACGCCCGGCGCCACCGAGAAGCCCAGGGCACCGAGGCGCTCGGCGACGATGCCGGCGGTGCGCGTCTCGGCGAAGCTCAGCTCGGGGTGCGCGTGCAGGTCGCGGTAGAGGTCGGCGAGCTCAGTCAATGCATCGAACGTCATGCGGTCATCCTTAGGCTGAGGGACGGTCAGCACACGCTAACGCTCCCGGCTGACGAAACACGGCAACGGAGGGCCCGATGGCGACGTACGCACCCCGGTTCGACCTGCGGCTCGGCCGACCCGCGATCATCGCCGCGGTCGTGCTCGTGGCGGCCATCGGCGCGGTGCTCGCCCCCGTCGCCCTGCTCATCGGCCCGAACACGGCCCAGTCGGCGTTCATCACGATCATGCTGCTGCTCTCGCCGCTGCGCGCGGCGCAGCAGAGCTCGCGGTTCGCCGCCGCGGGCCTCGCAGTCGCTGTCGCACTCATCGGCTTCCTGATCGGGCCTCTCGGGCCGGTCGCGATCTTCCCCGCGCTCATCGCCGTCAGCCTCGCGCAGGCCTTCTTCCGCCTGGGCGAGTTCGCCACCATGACCCGCGCGCCCGTCAACCTGCTCGCGTTCGCCGCCCTCGCCACCACCGGCGCAGAGTTGTGGCAGGTGGTGCTCGGCACACTCATCGGAGCGGCCTTCACCCTCGGGCTCGCCCGCCTGCTGCCGCCCAGCGACCTGCCGCCGACCACCGGAACCGTTCGCGAACGCCTCGTCGACGGGCTGGTGCTGGCCGTCGGTGCCGTGACCATCGTCGGGCTCGGCGAACTGCTCGACTTCCCCTTCACCGGCTGGGCGCTGCTGTCGTTCGCCATGATCGTCTCGGTCGGCGGCGACCGCCGCGCCGCCCGCTCGGTCGACCGCGTCGCCGGCACCATCGTCGGTGCCCTCATCGCCACCGCCGTCTCGTTCGCGCCCGCGCCGTGGCCGCTCATCGTCGCGGCCCTCTGCGGCCTGCTCTCGGTCGCCTACCTGCGGCAGGGCAGCTACGCCGTGTTCGTGACCTTCCTCACGCCGGCCGTGCTGCTCACCTCGAGCAACGAGTTCGACGCGCTGAAGCTCGGTGTCGGCCGCGTCGAAGCGGTGCTCGCCGCCGCCGTGATCGCAATCCTGCTCACGACGGCGGTCGGCGCTCTCCGTCGACGGCAGGATGACCGCACGCCGTCACCCTGAGCGCCGGCATCGCGCTACTCGGGTCGTGCCGGCCGCTCGCCCACCGCCGTGCCCGGCGTGCGACCCGAACCGGGCGCACGCTTCTCGCGCTCCTCGACGAGCCACTCGGGCATCTCGGCCAGCAGGGCCGCGATCTCGGCCGTCGTCATCACGTCGCTCACGCCGCCGCGGGCGAGCGCCGAGTTCGACACCCCCAGGCGGGCCGAGACGACACTGCGCGGATGCGGACCCTCGCGCCGCAGCGTGACCAGCCACTCCGGCGGGTTCGCCTGCAGCTCGGCCAGGGCCGTGCGCGAGATCGGAGTCGCCTGAAACTCGGGCGGCGTCGCCGGCAGGTACAGCTCGAGCTTCTTCGCCGCCGTTGCCGGGCTCAGCAGCTGCTCCTTCTTCGGCTTCGGCTGCTGGCGGCGGTCGTCGCGCGGGGCATCGGTCATGCCCTCGAGCGTACGGGAGGGCGGCGGCACCCCGGCGCGCCGGTAGCCTGAGCCCATGCCCGCGACGCCGCCCCGCCCGCGCCCCGACGCGCGGCCCCCGGCCCTCGTGGTCGCCTTCGTGCCCGGCGTCACCCCCGGCAAATGGGAGCGCATCTGGCGCGAACGCCGACCCCCCGGGCGCCTCGAACTGACCCCCCTGAATCAGGATGCGGCGCTCGAGGCCCTCGCCGACGGCACCGCGCACATGGCGCTCGTGCGCGACACCTCCCCCGACGACGACCGGCACGCCATCGAGCTCTACCGCGAAGCGCCCGTCGTCGTGGCGCCGAAAGGCTCGCTGCCCGCGAGCCTCGACAGCCTCACCCTCGCCGACTTGACGAGCCTCGACGACCTCGCCGTCCTCGACGTCGACCTGCTCGGCGGCAGCGGCGCCGACGCGATCGAGCTCGTCGCCGCCAACGTCGGCGTCGCCGTCATGCCGCAGTCAGTCGCGCGCGCCCACTCGCGGAAGGACGTCGTCGCCCGCCCGCTCACCGACGGGGTTGAGACGCGCGTGTCGCTCGTCTGGCCAATCGTGGGCGCGCATCCGCTGGTCGATGAGTTCATCGGCATCGTGCGGGGGCGCACGGCGAACAGCTCGCGCTGAGCATCCCGCCGCGAGACCGAAACTAGGTCGAAGGGAACGGTGGCTCCGGTGGCGACTCGACGGGCGGAAGACCCACCGCAAAGATGCGCTCGATGCGTTCGTACGTACGCGCTGTGAACTCGTCGCCGGGGTAGAACTCTCCGTACAGCCGCTCGGCCTCCGCAACCGAACCGACACCAACAATCGCAAGAAGTTTGGCGACGTCACCGATATCGCGGTTACCTCGATGCTGGGTCGCATGCAGTTTCATCGCGAGAAGCGCCTCGGGGCTCGCGACAACGATCGAGACATCCGGCTCGACAAGCAGGGGCCGCCAGTGCACGTCGCGACCCCATCGCGGGATGAACTGCACGGCATCACTATTGATCCAGTTCGTGGGCCAACCGCGGTCACGCGCAATCTCGTGGATGATCGGCACAAGCTCGTGCTGCGGTGACAGACGAGCGTCAATGTCGACGGTTGTTGCACGGTCAAAGTAGGCGAGACGCAGGGCGGCCCCACCGATCAGTTCAATCGTGATCGAGGCCAAGCCCGCCTGGCGTGCTCGAAAAGCGAGCTCGCGGAGCCCGACGATCAGATCATCACGATCGAGCCGGGTCATGCTCAAGCACTCTTCAACGCGTCAGCCGAGAGCAGCAGGTTGCGACGGCGAAACTCCGCTGGCACTTCATCGAGCTCAGGCGTGAGGTCGTAGTCGCTGATGACGAGCGGTTGGGGTTGACCCAGGCTGCGACGCGGGTCATCGACCCACGCTGGAATGGGGAGACCACGATCGCGCAGCCTCCACTCCGTCACCGAGGCGACCGCGGCTGACCAGGTCTCGTCTTGGGTCACTGGCGGCACGCCAGCAGCCAGAAGCACGCATTCCACCGGAAGGCAGACAGCGAGCGAATCGGAGTAGTCGAGAAGCGCCCGCCAAGCACGGTCGCGGTCGTCGCGACCGAGTGCGTCGTTGATCTCTTCGGACGTCTCCACGGCATCGGGGAAGACGCTCGTGTACACCACGACGCGGTGATGGGTCGCGCGCAGCCACCGCTCGACGGTATCGAGTCGAGGGTCGCGCTTGCCCCGCTCAAGAAACGAGACGGCCGCCTGACTCGTGCCGAGACGACGCGCGAGCTCGGCTTGATCCCAGCCGCGCGCTTCACGTGCGGTTCGCAGTGCGGCAATGATCGACATCAGGCCTCCCGCCTATATCGTAATCGATATATCTGGGCACGGGCAATGCTGTTGTGTCAGCGCCACTCGCGGTAGAAGCCCCACACGGTGTTCGACAACTCGCCGGCCGCGAACCGGATGGTGCGGCCGTCGACCGTCACCTCGTGCACCTCAACCTCGTGCACCTGCGTCGGATACGCCGGGTGCCGCACCTGCGCCCTCTCCCCCGTCGACCGCCACGCGTAGTGCCACGGGTTGATGCCGTCGACCTCGATCGGGTCGCCGTCGAAGACGATGCCGACGGGCGTCCAGTCGTCGGTGGGGTCGTGGGGCATGAGGCGAGGGTAGTGCGGCAGGGGACCTGCGTCAGGCTCGGACGAACCGCGCTGCGATCCGCTCGGCGACCGTGCTCACATCGACCCCGACACCGTCCGTCTTCGCGATCATCCCGGCCAGCTTCTTCGGCCACACAATGTGCACCCCGTTCACGGTGAACGCGTCTGGAAAGAAGCCCCAGTCAGCATCGACGAAGCACAGCACGCCGAACACCGGCACGTCACCGTCTACCTCGCGCACGTGCCCGACCTGCTTGAGCACACCGTCGACGAGCGCCGACTTGTCGCGGCCCTTCCACGTCAGCAGCTCGACCCGCGGCCGGATGATGCCGCCCTCGACCCGCTTCTGCGGCGCCGGCCCGACATACCGCTTCGTGTCGATCACCCACACCCCGCCCGGCGTCACCACGATGTGATCGATGTTGGCCTTCGAGCCTGGAATGCGGCGATCATGCAGCACCCGGATGCTCTCCGACGCCAGCCCGTCGAGCCGAGCACCCACGGCCGCTTCGCCGGCAGCCCCACTGCTCCAGGCCTTCGTGCTCTGCTTCTCGTCCGAGAGCGCGACAGCGATGCCGCCGAGCTTGCCCCACCGCTCGCGGATGCGCGCCTCGTCGTTGGCCTTGCGGCGCTCGTATTCGCGTTGAGTTGAGCCGCCTGGAACGTCCACGTTCTCACTCATCGGAGGCGTCCTTGGCCATGTCCAGCACTACCGCCGGACCCGAACTCGCTCGATACTCCAAGGCTTCTGGATCGATGACGAACTCGAGGACCTCGACCGACTCCTCCTTTAGCGCCTCTAGGACTGCCTCCGGCGTCACCCGAAAGTACTCGCGGCGCATATTGATCTTGTTGATGCGGTGCTCATCAAATCGTTGGTGGAGCTTCGTCTCGATGCTTACCGCATCATCGGCAAAGAACAGGGCGTGGACGTCGAAGCGGAACGGAACCGACGCATCGCCCAGTTCATTGACGCGATCCATTGGCTCGAGCCGGCGAGTCATTCCGATCTTGACGACGTCACGACCGAACGAGCCGACGTTCGAAATCACATACACGTATCCAGCGCGAATGTTCGCGGCGCGATAGTCCACATCTTCGATTGCCTTGTCGACGTCAGCTAGGCGATCACGAACGCGCTGTGCACCCTCAGCGTCGCCCTTGGCCTCGAGCGTCGCGAGGGTAGACAAATAGTGCGCCCTTTCCTTCTCAAGTTGCTCCTTTTGACGAGCCAGTTCCTGCTCCGCCTTGCGTTGCTCGCGCAGTTCCTCGCGATGCGCGCGTTCAAGTTCCTTCTCGCGCTGCACTGCCTGCAAGTGCTCCGCGGCGAGAGCGAGCTCCTTCATGCGCAGCTCATGAAACCGCGCGGTAATCCGGAGGTCGATCATGGTTCCCTGGCGGGCAATCTGCTCCACGACTGTGTTCAGCCGCTTAGTCGCAGTCGCAAGGTTGCCGGCCTTGACAGTCTTGACGCAGTTCTCTGCTTCCGCGTTGTAAGCGCGCAGCAAGAGGGCGGACATGTCCGTTACGAACTTCTTGCCCTTGGCGGTCGAACCGTTGAAAGTGAAGTTGCTTGTGGCCTGTGTGGCCCGCTTCGACCGGATCGTCTCCTTGATCTCTGCCCTAAGCGCTTCCAACTGCGCTCCGAGTTGGGTAGACGACTCGGCGGGATGCTCGTAGTCGAAGAGCCCGTAGGACTGCAGCTCCACCACACCCCGAGCGCTCAGCACTTCACGTTGAACACTCGCCAGTTCATCAGTTGCACGCGCGATACTCTGCCCCGTCGCCTCGAGCTGGGCCCTCAGGTCGTCTATCTGCCTCATGTAGTCGGCCTTGACCTGATCAAGCTCCGCAACCTCCGCCAGCCCATGTTTGTCGAGGAGCGACTGAAGTCGATCGTTTTCTGCTGCGTATGCCAGTGCCGCCTTTTTCCCCCCGAATAGTCCGATCTTCGGTCGTGAGGCAACAGAACTGGCTGGAGCAGAAGCGGAGCCAGCAACTGATGACTGCTGGTCAGCAAAGTGATTGGTCCATTGGGCGCCATCCCACCAACGCTGACGCCCGGAACCGTCGTCGTACCATCCCGCGGGTGCATTCGTCATGGCGCGACCATACATCGAAGCTGAGACACTCTCCGAGACCCCGTCTGGGTCACACGAGCCACCGTCACCTCTCCCCGCTACGCTGAACTTCATGACCGACGCCGCCCGAGACGCCCTCCGCGCGTTCGTGGCAGAGCGCGATTGGGGGCAGTTCCACTCCCCCGAGAATCTCGCGAAGAGCATTTCGATCGAAGCCGCGGAACTTCTCGAGCTCTTCCAATGGAACGCCGACGTCGACGAGCAGCGCCTGCGCGACGAACTCGCCGACGTGCTCACGTACTGCATCCTGCTCGCCGATCGCATCGGGGCCGACCCGCAACAGCTCATCCTCGACAAGCTCGAACGGACCCGGGCCAAGTACCCGGTCGACAAGGCGCACGGGCGCAGCGAGAAGTATGACCAGCTCTGAGATTCGCCGCATCCCGTTCGACAAGAACGCCGTGCGGCAGGCCGCAGGCTCTGACCCGCGGCTCAAGAACTGGCCGATCGTCTACGTGCTCGACTCAGGGCCACGGGGCACGAGCTCGACGCTCGGATCCGTGTACGTCGGTGAAACCCTGAACGCCGAAGCGCGCATGCTGCAGCACCTCGACAACCACGAGAAGAAGCAGTCGCTGTCGGCCGTACGCATCGTGCTCGACGACACCTACAACAAGTCGGTGTGCCTCGACCTCGAATCGCACCTCATCCGACTGCTCGCTGGCGACGGCAGCTACCAGGTGCTCAACCGCAACGACGGCATCACCGAAGCCGCGTACTACGAGCGCGATGTCTACCGCGAGTCATTCCGGCAAGTGTTCGATCAACTGCTGGCCGAAGGTATCTTCAGCCGCAGCATCCCCGAGATCGAAAATAGCGACCTCTTCAAGCTCTCCCCCTACAAGGCACTGACTACCGATCAGGCGATCGCGGTCGAGAGCATCCTCGACGGCATCTTCGACAGCCTCGAGAGCGACGACGGCGAGCTGCTCATAGTGCAGGGCGAGCCGGGCACCGGCAAGACGGTCGTCGCGATCTACCTGATGAAACTGCTTGCCGACATCAAGGCCTCGCAGCCCGACGATGAGCCCGACGCCGACTCGATCTTCTCCGACTACTTCACCGAAGGGCATCGGGATGCCCTGCAGCAGCTCGACTTCCGCGTCGGGCTCGTCGTACCGCAACAGTCGCTTCGCAACAGCATCAAGCGGGTCTTCAAGCGGACACCGGGCCTCGACCCCGATCAGGTTCTGACGCCGTTCGACGTCGGCATCAGCGACACCCACTGGGATCTGCTGATCGTCGACGAGGCCCACCGCCTGAACCAGCGCGCCAACCAGCCCTCGGGCGTGCAGAACCGCAAGTTCATCGACATCACCACGAAGCTCTTCGGCGCTGACGACGTCACCAAGACCCAGCTCGACTGGATCCGGGCCCGCAGCCGCCACCAACTGCTCATGGTCGACCCCGAGCAGAGTGTGCGCCCCGCCGACCTGCCGCCCGAGCTACTGCGCTCACTCGTCGACGACGCGAAGAGTGACGGGCGGCACTATCCCCTCGTCTCGCAACTACGCGTCAAGGCCGGCGACGACTACATCGCCTGGGTTCGCAGCATCTTCCGCCCTGGCCCGCCAGATCCGGTTGCACAGCCCCCCGCGCCTCGCACCTTCGAGGGCTACGACCTGCGGTTCTTCGACGACCTCGGCGAAATGCACGACGCCATCCGCGAGCGCGACGCCGAGCACGGACTCGCCCGCCTCGTCGCCGGCTACGCGTGGGAGTGGAAGAGCAAGAACAACCCCACCGCCTACGACATCGAGCTCGACGGCCAACAGTTGCGCTGGAACTCGACCGACAAAGACTGGATCAACTCGCCCAACTCGCTCAACGAAGTCGGCTCGATCCACACCGTGCAGGGCTACGACCTCAACTACGCCGGCGTCATCATCGGCAACGACCTGCAATGGGACGAGGATGCTCAGCGACTGGTCGTCGACCGCGACAGCTACTTCGACAAAAAGGGCAAGGAGAACAACCCGACTCTCGGCAAGACGTACAGCGACGAGGATCTGCTGAGGTACATCTGCAATGTGTACGCGGTGCTGATGACTCGTGGGATTCGAGGGACGTACGTCTATGTGTCGGATACGGAACTCCGCGGGTGGCTGGGCAGAGCCCTCCACCATGTCCGGACATAGTGCCCCCTCCTCTTGAGACAAGTGCGCAAAGCGCGCGCATGGCAACGTTATGGGCTGTGCGTCGACGCGACTTCGTTGCCAAACAAGCCGATGCATGTGCATTGGCTGCGGCGGATGTTGAGCGTCAGTAGTCGCTGAAGCTATTGGCGCGGAAGAAGAGCGCGCTCTTTCCGGTTGGCACGGTGATGCGACTCCCCTCCACTTCGAACGTGCGGATCGTGCACTCATGCGAGAGCCACCTTCCCAGAAGTCGCTCCAGTGTCTTTGTCTCAGCACAATGTGTAGAAAGCGAGCGAGTGACCTGAGATGGAAAGGCTTCAGGTGCTCGATCAAGGTCGCGAGAAGTCTCAGAGCCATCGCAATAGCCAAGGAAACCTGATGGAGGAATCCTCCGCAACGTGCACATGGCCACGAAGCCGCGTGGGATCATCCCTCCATGACGGCATTTCTTGATGGTGAACGCCTCAACGGTCCTCATGCGGCCAGGATCAGCACTCGACCCCGCAGAACGGCTATCCCGGTAGGCGGCTCGGGCCCACGGACTATCGAAGACGTGGTGGAGTTGGAGTGTCAGCTGTGGGGCGGAGCGGCAAACGTATTGCTTCCTCTCGACGAAGCAGGCACGATCCCCGAAATGTATCGAGCGATCCTGCCCGGTTCGCAGATCGATGATGTGCACGGTGCCGACTTTGACCCCGAGATGACGCTCAACGTCAAGATAAATCCCGGCAAATCTAGAGACGTCTCGCGATCGCAATTAGCAGCGGGCCTACTCGCGTTCCGGCCCGCCGAAAAGCCGGCACCTCTTGAGGTGGTGATACTTGAGGAGGACGATCCGTGGCGTCTGATCTACCTCGCGTGTCTCGGGAAGCTGCCCGCAAATGTCGACCCGGAAATCATCAGAACGGGCAACTGGCTACCCGACCTTAGCTTCAGCGACTTCCTTGAAGTCCGGAGGCCGACGACTACCGGGTCGATAGACGATCTACTTGCGCGTACATGGCCGGAAGAGCGAGTGATTACTCCCCGACAACTATCGATGAACAGTCTCTCTTACCAGAGCACTGCGAGTACTTCCATCCGATCGAGCAGGCCCGTCCTTCCCCAACCGCGATTTGCGAGATATGACGCGGGGCCAAACGTCATAGTGGTCTGTTCTCCAGATTCTCTAGAGGATCTCGCCTTGCTCTGGAACCTGAGAGCGGCGCACGGCGACTTCTTCGCCACTCCGATCGGCATTCCGGCTGGTGAGTTATCACCCGCCGCCGTTCAGAAAATGCTCTCAAGGCCAGGAATCGCGCGCCACGGTATATCAACCAAGGCTCTCTACATCACGAGTTGCACCGTATCGATCGATGAGTTGGCGCGCACGTTCGCTGGCTTGAACGGAGTCTCCGTGCTCCCCCCAGAAGAACTCGTCATGTTCGGCACGGTCCTCGGCTGGAGCCGTGATGAGATCCTGATGTGGAAGGACGGGCGCGCCTCTTACAAGTCCCTTGAGCCGGCAGGTCATCGAGAGATCCTTGATAAGAGGAACCTGAACGATCTCCTGATTATGCAATTCGATCTCGCTGTCGAGGACTCGCCACTGCCTCTCAGCGATGACTATCGCGTCGACCCGTACAGTGGGGCATTCTACAATGGTGCCTACACCCGGTGGTCTTCTCTCAATCGCGCCGAGACCATTTCCTCCGTAGAGTGGCCGTCTCGCGAAATCTTGGCGAATAGCCTCGCTTCAATCCGCGACCATAAGCTTCGCGAATCCGCTCCCGGCATCGCTGCAAGAATCTTGATCGAGATGCTCGGAGGTCTGGGCGACGTCTATCTTCTTTGCCACGCACCACTTCTAGAGTTGCTGGAGTCGATGGCCGCTCGTCAGGGATTCAATTGGTATAAGGATCGACTAAGGCAGACTGGGATCGATGCTCACCCAGGGGACGCCGTGGGCTCATCAATCGACGAGCTACCTGAGAAGTCATTTCATGACTTCAAACGCGTTTTGGGCAACAGTGACGCAGCTACCAAGTACTGGTTGGCATGGGCAGAGCGGTCAAGTGTGATAGTCAAGGGCTTCCCAGTCCAGTGTCCCAAGTGTGGCGCGAAGCAGTGGATACCGGTGAGGAACTTCGCACCCCCGGTTACCTGCAGGGGTTGCGGGAAGGCAATCGAATTTCCTTTTGGAGATCGACCTTCGGTCGACTTCAAATACAGGCTCAGCGAACAGACACGACGTGTCTATGAGGTGGACTCGATGGGCCACGTGCTCGTTGCTCGCTTCTTTGAATCGATCTTCGGGTTCGGCTCGCAGAGCCATCTCATCGGGATGCATCCAGGGATGAGCATTCTTCCAGCCGAAGGCAACACAGAACTGGGGGAAGCGGACCTTCTCATGCTCACGCGCGATGGCGAGTTCGTTCCGATCGAGGTTAAGCGGTCCGCTACTGGGCTCACGCAGCAGGAGCTGACGAAGCTCGATTCTCTTGCCGACCATTTGGGCTCGCCATGGACAGGTGTAGCTGCCTGCCAATATGCCCGCGACGCGTCAGACTCGCTCGACTCAATCCCGACTAGAAACGCGGATGGCACGCATCGCAGAATGGTTTTGACTTATGACCATCTGCTAGACGATCACCCGGTGTGGGCAATGAGTAGCGATCCCTTTGCTTTCGCCCCAATGGATGATCACGAGATTGAGATTCGCGAGAAGCAGTTCGTTTCTTTTCTCAGCAATCGCGCGAAAGAAGCGAACACAGACTGGTTGGCTTATTCGATGCTACGCCGGCGTAATGCAGGGACTGCTCCCAAGGCTTGAGCGGCTTGGCGAGCCGTCGCTTCGTACCCAACCAATCGAAAAAACCGACAACCGATGCTCCGCCCGCTAACGGGTCCTTCGCTTAGCAGATTGTTTCGTGCATTCGGCGCTGGAGGAAGCGGCGCTCGGCGTCGGAGGGGGCGAGGTCGAGGGCTCGGCGGTAGTGCGGCAGGGCTTCCGCGGCGCGGCCTGAGCGGCGGAGCAGGTCCGCGCGGGTGGCGTGCAGGAGGTGGTACTCCCCCAGGTGCGCGTCGAGGTTGAGGGTGTCGAGGAGGGCGAGGCCAGCATCCGGGCCCTCGGAAAAGGCCACCGCGATCGCTCGGTTGAGGTCAACGATGGGCGACGGGGCCACCTGGCTGAGGTGGGCGTAGAGGGTGGCGATGCGGGCGAAGTTCGTGGCCTCGGCCGTCGGGGCGGTCGCGTGCTCGGCGGCGATAAGGGCCTGGAGCAGGTAGGGGCCGGGCGGGGTGCCGAGGTGGTGGAGGGTGCGCTCGGCTGCGGCGAGCATCCGGGAGCCTTCGGCGATCGCGTCAGCGTTCCAGCGGGAGCGGTCTTGGTCTTCGAGGAGGACGAGGTCTCCGGCGGCGTCGAGGCGCGTGGCCGCGCGCGAGTGCTGGAAGAGCTCGAGGGCGAGCAGGGCCAGCACCTCGGGCTGCTGCGGCATGAGCTGCGCCACGAGGCGCGTGAGGCGGATCGCCTCGTCGGCGAGAGCCGGGCGGATGAGGTCGGGGCTGTCGCCGCCCGACGAGTAGCCCTCTGTGAAGAGCAGGTAGAGCACCGCGAGCACTCCGGCCAGACGCTCAGGCAGAAGGGGCGGCGGCGGAACGCGGTACGGGATGCCCGCGTCGCGGATCTTCGCGCGCGTGCGCACCAGGCGCTTTTGCATGGTCTGCTCGCTCACCAGGAAGACGTGCGCGGTCTCGGCCACGCTCAGGCCGAGCACGGTGCGCAGGGTGAGAGCGATGCGGTTCTCCATCGCGAGGGCCGGATGGCAGCAGGTGAAGATGAGGCGCAGGCGGTCGTCGTCGAACGTGGCGATCACGTCGTCCTCCTCTTTCTCTGTCTCTTGCTCCGGTGGGGGTTCGTGGGCGGCGCGCTCGGACGCCCGCTGCTCGGCCTGGGCCTTGCGCAGCAGGTCGATCGCGCGGTTCTTCGCCGCCGTCGTCAACCAGGCGGCGGGGTTGTCAGGGATGCCCTTCACCGGCCAGGTCGCGAGCGCGCGGGTGAGGGCGTCGTGGAAGGAGTCCTCCGCGAGATCCCAGTCGCCGGTCGTGCGGATCAAAGTCGCCACGATGCGCAGGCGCTCGGCCGCGACGACCTCGGCGAGAGTGGTGCTCGCCTCGGTCGTCGCGGGCGTGGGGTTGGGCATCCGGAGCCTGGAAAGCGCTAGTCGAACGGCCAGGCCGGGCGCACCTCGACGCGGCCGAAGCGGGCCATCGGGTGAGCCGCCGCGATCTCGAGAGCATCGTCGAGGTTGTCGACCTCAATGACGTCGAAGCCGGCGATCCACTCTTTCGACTCGGTGAACGGGCCGTCGGTGAGGATCGTCTTTCCGTCGCGGACCGTGACCGTCGTCGCGTCGGACGGCGGGCGCAGACGGTTGCCGACGACGGAAGCGCCGCGGGCCTCGAGGTCGGCCACCCACTCTTCGATGTTGTCCTCCTCGGGGACGTAGGTGGGGGCGGCGGGGTCGCTGATGATGAGTAGCAGGTATTGCATGGGAGTCGCTCCTTCGGTTGAGGGTGATTACACCAGGACGACGAACGAAGATCGCGTGGGAGGACTGGGAGTTCGGGAAAGGTTAGGAGAAAAGTTTGAGCGTCACGAGACCGCGGGCGGTGACGCTGACGACGTAAGGGCCTGGTCGACCCCGCGCGCGGCGACTGATCGTGGGCTGGTGGTCGACAAAGCGCTGTGCCTTCTGTCGACCCGTCAACTGGCTGCTACCGAGGGCGAACACCCGTGCCCCTGACTCGACAACCGCTTGTGCCTCGAGCGGACGCTTCGCGATCGCCTTGTCGCCGGTAAGGAGCACTTCGCCCTCGGCGGTCGCGTCGGTGATCCAGTCAATGTCGGCGAGAGACTGCGCCGTCAGATTGCCGTAGCGCTCCCGCATGCTCACGACGATCCAACCGGCAGCCCGAAGCGCATCAGGAACGATGTGATCACCCAGGCTGCGGTCAGTAAAGAACCGCACGCCCATGTCTTCCACGCTCAGGCGGCCGAGAGCGCCAGTCGGGACACGGTTTCGGTCGGAAGACTGAAGTCTGCGGCGACCTCCGCAATCGACTCCCCCGCCGATATGCGGTCGATCACATCTCCCACCCGTACTCCGAAGTTTGACAACGTCGGTTGCCCGAAGTTGATGTAGGGATCGATCGTGATGTCAGCACCGTCCGCTCTCAGAATGCTGAGTTGGGCAATGAAGCCGTCTCGGTAGTCGACACGCTTGAGATGCTCACGGACGATCTCGCCGAAACTAGCCTGGCCGTTCCGCAGCACGACGAGTCGGTTGTCGTCGAACATGCCATCGTTTCGCCGGAGGTCCCACAGAATCTCGGCACCATCGGTCTTCAGACGGTCACTCGCCAGAGCGTGCTCGATACCGATCTCGGTTCGAAGGGTCTCGAGCGCCGGGCGGATGCGTGACACCGGTACGCCCGCTCGCGTGAAAGCGCGAACGATCCAGGCTTCCGCGAGACCGACGAATGGAACGGTGTAACCGCGACCAGGGCGAGACGTCGTGATGAAGCTCGGCATTCTGGTACCCGACGGAGTCGAGTATCCAGAAGCCCATGTGTTGAAGGTCGACTGAGGCATGCCGATGAGGCGAGTTGCTTCGGTCTGGGTGTAGAGCGGCGTCAAGTAGAGCGTGTCCACAGTCAGCCTCCTCTCGCTCCCGAGTCAGGGTAATCGGTCAAGGTCGAGTTGGACGGGAGACTCGGTGGAGTATGGGGATCGTCGGTTCGACTGCTCGCGGCGGCGAGCTGGCTCGCCGCCGGTGGCTGCCTGGCAGGTTCGATTTGTCCCCAGCGCTCCCCCAGACGCGGCGGAGCCGCGACTGGGGCCCCTCGCGCTGTGGGCCCACCTGCTCGCAGGTGCAATGTCTCCCGGCTCGCATGAACGACTGAGGGGCCGTCCTTCGGACGGCCCCTCAGTCGTTCAGTCGGGCTGACAGGATTTGAACCTGCGACCCCTTGACCCCCAGTCAAGTGCGCTACCAAGCTGCGCCACAGCCCGTGGCCGCGGTGAGACGCGGGCACGTAGAGAGAGTCTAGCGGGTTGGGGCGGTGGGGTGATGCACGTCGGGGGGCGTGGAGGGAGCATCCGGAGCAGTGATTGTTTTTTCAGGCATTAGCGGGCAAAATGTGGCTAATGAGTGAAAAAGCAGGCGCGATGCTGACGCTCGACGAGTGGGAAGGTCGAGTGGGCGATGCCGTGCGCCGCCTGCGGATCGAGGCGGGGTACGACCAGGCGGGGCTCGCCGAGCGGGCGAACGTGTCGCGGTCGGCGGTGCAGGGGCTCGAGCAGGGGCGCGGGTCGCGGCTGCACACGCTGCTCGCGGTGCTGCGCGCGCTCGATCGGCTCGACGTGCTCGACGCGCTGCTGCCGCCCGAGGGGCCCACGCCGCTCGAGGCACTCGCGGCGGCACGGCGCGCGACGGCAGCATCGAAGCGTGCGCGACGGGTGGGGGGCTGAGCCGTGGTGTACCAGCCGGTCAGCGTCGTCGAAGTGCGGGTGTGGGGGCAGACCGTCGGCGCCATCAGCGAGGTCGGCGGGGCGTACGGCTTTCAGTACACGCCCGCGTGGCGGCGCGGCGGGGTCGAACTCAGCCCGCTGCTCATGCCGCTCGGCAGCCGCACGAGCGTGTTCCGGTTTCCGGGGCTCGGGCGCGAGACGTTTCAGGGCCTGCCGCCCATGATCGCCGACGCGCTGCCCGACCGCTTCGGCAACAGCATCATCGACGCCTGGCTCGCCGCCGACGGCATCGACCGCGCGCAGATCACGCCGCTCGACCGGCTCGCCTACCTCGGGTCGCGCGGCATGGGGGCGCTCGAGTTCGTTCCCGACCGCAGCCCGGCGGCGCCGGTGCCGACCGCGCTCGAGCTCGCATCCCTCATCGAGACAGCGCGCGCTGCCGTGAGCGGCACCCTCGGCGACGACCGGCACTCGGCCGACGCCCTGCGCCAGATCATCTCGGTCGGCACGAGCGCCGGCGGAGCCCGCGCCAAAGCCGTCGTCACCATCGACGACGCCACCGGCGAGATCCGCCCCGGGCACGCCCTGCCCCGCCCCGGCGAGGGCTCGTGGCTGCTCAAGTTCGACGGCGTCGGCGCCGACCACCAGCTGGGCGAATCGCAGCAGTACACCCGCATCGAATACGCGTACTCGCTCATGGCGCGCGCCGCCGGCATCCGGATGCCCGAGACACGCCTGCTCGCCGAGAACGGCCGCGCGCACTTCTTGACGCGGCGCTTCGACCGCGTGCTGACGGCGCAGGGCGCCGAGCGCTGGCACCTGCAGTCGCTGTGCGGACTCGCGGCCGTCGACTTCACCCTGCGCGGCACCAACGACTATGCGCAGCTGTTCACCGCGGCCGCCGCGCTCGGGCTGGGCGACGACGACCGCACCGAGATCTTCCGGCGGATGGCGTTCAACGTGGCTGCCGCCAACCACGACGACCACAGCAAGAACCACGCCTTCCTGCTGCCGCCCGACGGCGACTGGCAGCTGAGCCCCGCCTACGACATCACCTACGCGCGCGACGCGGACAACATCTGGCTGCGGCAGCACCTCATGAGCGTGGGGGGCCGGTTCACCGACATCACGCGGGCCGATCTGCTGGCCGTCGCCGACCGCTTCGCCGTGCCGGGCGCGAAGGCCGCGCTGCGGCAGATCGACGCGGCGCTCGACGCCTGGGGGTCGTTCGCGGCCGAGGCGGGCGTGGGCGATGAGGTCGCCGCCGCGATCGGGCGCGAGTTCACGCGGGTCGGGTGACGGCGGCGGGGCGAGTCGTAGGGTGGAGGGCGTGAGCGAGCATCCTGACGACGAGGCGAGGGGCGAGGGCACCGACCGCAGCGGATCGCGCGCCGCCCGCACGGCGTGGTCGGCCAGCGGCATCACCTTCTTCCTGGTGGGCGTGGTGTTCACGCTGACCATGCCCGACAACATCGCGCTCGGCATCACCTTCCTCGCGATCGGGGTCGTGTTCTTCACCCTCGCCGGGTCGCCGCGGGCGCCGGGCGACGGGCCCGGTGCCGGCGCGGGTGGGGGCGGCGGGGCGGCCTGAGCGCGGCATCCGCCACCGCGTCACGGCTGTGGAGACCGCGCTCGCGATGTCGGCAGTCGAAGATATGTTCGATTCATGCAGATCGAGGTCGGGGCCGCCATCGCGGCGGCGGTGGATGCTCTCGAGCGCGTCCCCCGCACCCTCGACCCCTACCGTGCCCTCGGTGACGACGCGCTGCTCGCGTTGACCCGCACGGCCGCCGATGAGGTGCGGCTGGCGCAACTGCACGTGTCGCTGCTGGCCGGCGAGATCGCCCGGCGGTCATCGCACGAGCTCGGGGCAGCCGGGTTGGCGCAGCGCACCGGCCATCGCACGGCCGACGAGCTCGTCACCGTCACCACCGGCACACGGCGAGCGGATGCCCGCACCGCCGTGCGCGTCGGCGCAGCGCTCGGCGAAGGTGCCGGGGTCGCTCGCGCCGTGCTCGAGGGGCGGGTGAGTGTTGCCCTTGCTGATTCGGTGCAGGTGGGGCTCGGCGCACCCTCAGTGGGCCTCACCGCCGAGATGCTCGATGCCGCCGCCGAACAGCTGCTTACCCGGGTTGCCGGCCTCGGCGCCGACCGTGCCCTGCGCGAGGCGCGAGCCATGCGCGACGACCTCGACCTGCTCGGGGTGCCCGAGCGGGAAGAAGCACGGCGGCAGCAGCGATCCCTACGCATCGGCCGGCGTGCCGACGGCATGGGGTACGCGTCGTGGACGCTCGACCCCGAGAGCTTCGCGCTCGTCAGCGAGGTCTACGACCGGCTGACGGCACCGCAGCGCCGGGTGCCGAGCTTCGCCGACGGAGACGGGCGGGGGCTGACCGACACGAGCGATCAGGGCGAGAGCGGCACGGGCGGCTCGGGCGGCACGGGCGGCACGGGCGGCTCGGGCGGCACGGGCGGCACGGGCGGCGCGGGCGGCGCGGGCGGCTCGGGCGGCACGGGAGTCGATGGCGCTGGCGATCCGCTCGTCGACACGCGCACCGACGCGCAGCGGGCGAGTGACGGGTTCGTCGAACTGCTGCGCCAGGGTGTCGCCGCCGACCCCGCGCAGCTGCTCGGCGACGGGCCGATCGGGGTGCGCGTGCTCGTGGCCGCGCAGCACCTCGGCGCGCGGCGCGGGCGCGGCTTCCTCGAAGGGCAGCACGACCCGGTCTCGATCGCGACCGTCGAGCGCATCGCCTGTGCGGCCGGCACCGTCGCCCTGCTCGTCGGCGCCGCTGCCGACAACGCCGGCCAACCGCTCAACCTCGGGCGCGAGCGGCGACTATTCAGCCGCGCCCAGCGGCTCGCTCTCGCGGCCCGCGACGGCGGGTGCCGCTGGCCGGGGTGCGAGCGACCGCCCTCCTGGTGCGAAGCGCACCACATCGAGCATTGGCAGCGCGACGGGGGTCGCACCGACGTCGCAGACGGAGTGCTCCTGTGCCGACATCACCACCTGCTGGCTCACAACAACGGGTGGGAGATCACCCGCGCCGGCCCGCGGTATCTGCTGCACCCGCCCGGCTCGCCGCCGGGAGGGCCGCCGGGCTCGCCGCCGGGAGGGCCGGTGGACTCACCGCCGGGCTCGCCGGCGAGAGCGCTGCTGGGCGCGCCGCCGGGCTCGCCGGCGAGAGCGCTGCTGGGCGCGCCGCCGGACGCCATCGAGATGCCGAGTCGAAGTCGCGCGCTCAGCGATGCGCTGGTCGTGACACAGTGGACGCATGAGCAGAGCCGCGTCGCCGTCTGACGAGCCCCGCGAGCAGCGCGGGCCGCGCGAGCAGCGCGAGCAGCGCGAGCACCGCGAGCAGCGCGGCGCGCACCCCACCGTGCTCGTCACCGGGTTCGAGCCGTTCGGCGGCGCACCCGTCAACCCGAGCGGCGAGATCGCGCGACGACTGGCTGAGCTCGGGCATCCCGACTGCCGGATCGTCGCCGACGTGCTGCCGGTGTCGTTCGCGCACGCCCCTTCGCTGCTGGCCGCCGCCATCGACGCGCACGACCCCGACATCGTCATCGCGCTCGGGCTCGCCGAGACCCGCCACGCCATCACCCCCGAGCGCGTCGCCATCAACCTGGCCGACGCCCGCATCGCCGACAACGACGGCGCCCAGCCGCGCGACGCCGAGATCGAGCACGGCGGCCCGGCGGCGCGCTTCACCACGCTGCCAGTCAAAGCCATCGCCCACGACATCGCCGCCGCCGGCATCGCCGCCGACGTGTCGCTGACCGCCGGCAGCTACGTGTGCAACCAGGTGTTCTACGCGCTCATGGGCATCGTCGAGCAGCGCGCGGCTCGGCACGCAGCGGGGCGCGCGGGAGAGCACGACGCTGATGCTCGGCCGCTGCGGGCGGGGTTCATCCACGTTCCCGCGACGCCGCAGCTCGGGGGCGGCCCGCAGTTCACGCTCGACGAACTCGAGCGGGGCATCCGCATCGCTATCAGCACGACGCTCGCGACCCGCCCCGGCCACGACGCCGACGTGCCCGGCGGAGGCACCCACTAGATGGCGGACATCGACGCCGTCCGCGCCGCGGAAGCGGAATCGGTGGGCGGCCCCACGATCATCCGAGTGGCCGCGGCGCTGATCGTCGACGGCGTCGGGCGGCTGCTGCTCGTGCGCAAGCAGGGCACGAGCGTGTTCATGCAGCCCGGCGGCAAGTACGAGTCGGGCGAGACCGGCGCACAGACCCTCGCGCGCGAGCTTCACGAAGAGCTGGGCCTCGTCGTCGCGCCCGACGCGCTCGAACCGCTCGGCACCTTCACCGCTCCCGCCGCCAACGAAGCCGGCATGCTCGTCGAGGCGGAGGTGTTCCACGTTCCCCTCAGCACCCTCGCCGGCATCGACGCCCTCGCGCCCCGCGCCGAGATCGCCGACGTGCTCTGGGCGCACCCCGACGAGTTCACGACAATGGCCGTGGCCCCGCTCGTCACCCAGCACATGCTGGCGATGCTCGGGGGCGACGGCGGCCACGGCGGCCACGGCGGCCAGGGCGGCCATGGCGCGATCGGCGATCAGCGCGCGGTGTAGCCGCCGTCGACGACCAGCTCCGAGCCGGTCATGAACGACGCGTCGTCGCTGGCCAGGAAGGCGATCGCCGCGGCGAGCTCCTCCGGCTGCGCGATGCGCCCCATCGGGGTCGTCTGCGCGAGCATCGTGCGATCGGTGTCGCCGAGGATCGGCGTGTCGACGAAGCCCGGGTGAATCGAGTTGACGCGCACACCCGCCGTGGCCCACCCGAGCGCCACCGACTTGGTGAGGGTGCGCACCGCGCCCTTCGCCGCGGCGTACGCCGGCGAGGTTCCGAACCCGCCGACGATGCCGAACATCGACGAGACGTTGACCACCGCACCGTTGCCGCTCGCCTTCAGCGCCTCAGCGGCGGCCTTGAGGCCGAAGTAGACGCTGTTCTGCGTGATGGCGATCACGCGGTGGTACTCCTCCGTCGGGCTCTGCTCGAGCGGCACCGTGTCGCCGATCCCCGCGTTGTTGACGAGAATGCCCAGCCCGCCGAAACGGCTCACGGTGGTCTCGATGGCGGATGCCCAGCTCGCCTCGTCCGTCACATCCAGGTGCACGGCCAGGGCGGTGCCGCCCGCCGCCTCGATCTCGGCGACGACGGCCGCGGCCTTCTCGTCCGCGACGTCGGCGACCGCGACGGCGGCGCCCTCACGGGCGAGCCGCAGCGCGGTGGCACGGCCGATGCCGCTCGCGGCACCCGTCACGAGGGCGGTGCGGTTCTGCAGGCGGTGGTGCTGGCTGGCCTGCGGGCTGGTCTGCGGGCTGGTCTGCGGGCTGGCCTGCGGGCTGGTCTGCGGGCTGGTCTGCGGGCTGTTCTGCGGGCTGGTCATCATGGTGTCCCTTCACTCGGCCGGGTCGGCGAGCTCTGGTCGCGCATCCGGCATTTAACCGACATTTGTCGGTTTGTAGGTTCAGCGTCCTCCGGGCCGGAACTATTCCGCCGTACGATGAGCGCGTGACGGCGGTCGACTCGGATGCCCGCGCAGCGGACCCCCGCTGGCAACGCTCCCGGGCGCGCCTGCACGCCGCGGTGCTCGAGCTGGCGGCCGAGCGCCCCGTCGAGCGCATCACCGGAAGCGCCCTCGCCGCCGCCGCCGGAGTGCACCGCTCGACCATCTACGAGCACGGCTGCGACACGGCCGACATCCTGCGCGGGGCGCTGCGGGCCGAGCTCGACGAGATCAGGGCGCGCGTCGTCGAGCCGGCCACCGCGGACACCATCCTGCAGGCGACGGCCCGCTCCGCCGACGAGGTGTTCGCCCACGTCGACCGGCACGGTGCGATCTACGCGCGCGAGCTCGATGCCGGCAGCTCCGGGCTGGCGACCATGCTCGCCGAGCACTTCGCCCACTCGATCCGGCTGCTGATCGAGCACGGAGCCGTGACGCCGCCGACGATCACCGGCGACGACCGGCAGGCATTCTCCGAGACCGTCGCCGCCGCCCTGGCGGCCACCGCGGTGGCCGTGATCGCCGTCTGGGTGCGCGAGCCCGCACCCCGCGACCGCGCACTGCTCGCGAAACGCTGGCGCGCCGTCCTGCCCCCGTGGTGGCCGGTCGGCGACTGAGCTGCTGGCCGGAGAACCGGGGCGGTGAACCCGGGCGGCGACCCCCGCTGTCGGGCAGGATGGAGCGGTGCCCCTCGAGCTCGACACCTTCGGCATCACCGCCGCGATCCTCGCCGTCGCCGGCGTCGTCGCCTTCCTCGCGCACCGTGCCCGGCAGCCCCTCATCATCGCGTTCATCCTGGTGGGAGTCGTCGTCGGCCCGAGCGCGCTCGGCTGGATCACCGACGCCGAACCGCTCGAGCTCTTCGCCGAGATCGGCATCGCCATCCTGCTGTTCCTCGTCGGCCTGAAGCTCGATGTCGCGCTCATCCGGTCGATCGGGGCCGTCGCGCTCATGACGGGGCTGGGCCAGGTCGTGTTCACCTCGGCTGTCGGGTTCGGCATCGCCCTGCTGTTCGGGCTCGACCCCGTCGCCGCGCTGTACGTGGCCGTCGCGCTGACGTTCTCGTCGACGATCATCATCGTCAAGCTGCTGAGCGACAAACGCGAGCTCGACGAGCTGCACGGCCGCATCGCCCTCGGCTTCCTCATCGTGCAAGACATCGTCGTGATCGTCGCGATGATCGCCCTCACGACGTTCGCCGGGGGCGCTGAGGCCCCGATCGGCGACCAGGTGCTGCGCCTGGTGCTCAGCGCGGGCGGGCTGTTCCTCGGGCTGTTCGTGGCCATGCGCTGGGTGCTGCCGTGGCTGCTCACGCTGCTGGCGAGCTCTCAAGAGCTGCTGATCGTGTGGAGCGTGGCGTGGGCGGTCACGCTCGCCGCGCTCACCGACGTGCTCGGCTTCTCGATCGAGATCGGCGCCTTCCTCGCCGGTTTCGCACTCGCCTCCACCCGCTATCGCGAGGCGATCGCCGCGTCGCTCAGCGGGCTTCGCGACTTCCTGCTGCTGTTCTTCTTCATCGTGCTCGGCGCCCAGCTCGACTTCGCGGCCATCGGCGAGCAGATTCCGGCGGCGATCGCGCTCTCGCTGTTCGTGCTCATCGGCAACCCGCTCATCGTGCTCATCATCATGGGCGCCATGGGCTACCCCGCCCGCGTCGGCTTCCTCGCCGGGCTCGCGGTCGCGCAGATCAGCGAGTTCAGCCTGATCCTCATCGCGCTCGGCCGCGACCTCGGGCAGGTGGGCGACGACATGGTCGGCCTGGTGACCCTCGTCGGCCTGATCACCATCGCCGGATCGACCTACATGATCCTGTACTCGAAGCAGCTCTACGCCTGGCTCGCTCCGGCCCTGCGGGTGTTCGAACGCCGCCACCCGCGCCCCGAGCCGGAGTTCGAGCCCGAGCGTGTCGACGCGATCGTGTACGGGCACGGCCGGTTCGGGCGCCAACTCGTGCGCGAACTCGTCCAGGCGGGCCATTCGGTGCTCGTCGTCGAGTGGGACCCGTACGCCCGCACCGAGTTCGACGACACCGCCGACCGGGTCACCCTCGTGTTCGGGGATGCCAACAGCCCGGAGTTTCCCGAGGTGCTGCCCGTGCGCACCGCGCGCTGGATCATCAGCACCCTGCCCGACGCCGACACCAACCTGGTACTCGCCGACGCGCTGCGGCGGCACGGAGCCATCTGCCCGATCGCGGTGACCGTGCACAACGACGAGAGCGCCCACCGCTACCGCCCGGCGCTCATCGACGGCACGATCTCGACGGTGCTGCACCCCTTCCGGGAGGCGGCGGATGACGTGCTCGAGGCTCTCGCCCGCCTCGAGTCGGCGCGGCCCGACGACGAGAGCTAGCGGGGCAGCCGCGCGCGCAGCGCTGGCCAGGACTCGGCGAATCCGGGGTGCAACGGCAGAGCATCCACCTCGTCGAGGCTCACCCAGCGCAGGGCGACGCTCTCGGCGTCGGCGACGATCGGTGCGAACAGCCGCGTGACCCGCACGGCGACGGTCGTGTACGACCAGAAGCCGAGGTCGAACACGCTCTCGAACAGCGGCTCGACGGCGTCGGCCGGCACCCCCGCCTCCTCCCCCGCCTCGCGCACGGCGGCGGCCTGCGCCGACTCGCCCTGCTTGCGGGCTCCGCCGGGCAGGCCCCACGTGCCGCCGTGGTGCGACCAGACGGCGCGATGCTGCAGCAGGATGCCCGCCTCGGGGTGCCACGCCAGCAGGCCCGCGGCCCCGAAGCGCCCCCAGTAGCGCTGGCCGCCGGGCCCCTCGACCCACGCGTCGCCCGGATCACGCGCGGCACCGCTCGGCAGCGGCGGCGGCGTGCTCGACAGGGGATCGTGGGTCATGGTGAGCCCAGGCTAGGCGAGGATGATGGGAGGATGCCCGCCGAGCCGATCAGCGCCGCCGCACCGCCGCTGCCGGGCCGTGCCGTGATCCGCCAGCGCTGGAGCGACTTCGTGTTCCTGCACTGGCGCGTCGACCCGCGCGAGGTGGCGCCCTTCCTGCCGCCGGGCACGCGACCTGACACGCACGACGGCAGCGCGTGGGTGGGGCTCATCCCGTTCGTGCTGAGCGACCACGCCTTCCTGCCGCTGCCGCCGGTGCCGCACGCCGGCACGTTCATCGAGATCAACGTGCGCACCTACTCGGTCGACGAGCAGGGTCGCCGCGGCGTGGTCTTCCGCTCGCTCGATGCCGAGCGCCTGCCCAGCGTGCTCGCCGCGCGCGCCCTCTTCGGGCTGCCATACCAGTGGATGCGCGCCACGCGCCGCACCAGCGGCGACACCCTCACCTTCCAGGGTCGCCGCCGCATCGGCACGCACCCGGCCACGCACATCGTCGCCCGGCCCGGAGCGACCCGCGTGGATTCCGAGCTCAGCCGTTTCCTGACCGCGCGCTGGGGGTTCCACGAGCAGCACCTCGGCAGCACGATCTACGCGCGCAACACGCACGAGCCGTGGCCCCTCGTCGACGCCGAGCTGCAGCACCTCGACGACGAGTTGCTCGCCGCCGCCGGGTTCCCCTTCCTCGCGAGTCGGGCACCCGACTCGGTGCTCGCCACCCCGCTCGGGCATCCCGGTGTCGTGACGGAGTTCGCCGCCCCGCGCCGCGTCTGACCCGCAGTCCCGGCCGCCCCCGCCCGGCACCACCCGCCCGGCACCACCCGCCCGGCACCACTCGACTGGCATCTCCCGACCGGCACCACCGCGACACCACTGGCACCTTCCACAACGACGGACGCGCCGAAACGGATTCACCCGTTCCGTCGTTGTGGAAGGCCGCTGGCACGGCATGGCGTGTGCTTCCAGATCTGCGGATGGACATGAAAACGTGTCAGGTGCATCCGCAGATCTGGAAGTGTCGACGACCACAACCTGGTTGCCGCCCTGGAAGCAGGATGCGACGTGCCGTGCGGGCACGCTGCAGTACGAGGTGCGGGCAGAAGCGGCGAGGGCCAGAAATCGCCCTCGCTGGCAGCGACTAGCGCTGCCTCTTCTCCCTGACTCGCATGTTCACGACAATGGGGGTGCCCTCGAAGCCCCACACCTCGCGCAGCCGGCGGGTGATGAAGCGGCGGTACTGCGGGTCGAGGAAGCCGGTCGTGAACAGCACGAAGGTCGGCGGGCGGGTCGAGGCCTGCGTCGCGAAGAGGATGCGCGGCTGCTTGCCGCCGCGAACGGGGTGCGGATGCTCTGCCGTCAGCTCGGCGACGAACGCGTTGAGCTTGCCGGTCGGGATGCGGGTGTCCCACGACTCGAGCGCCACCTCGAGGGCGGGCACGAGCTTCTCGAGGTGCCGGCCCGTGCGCGCCGAGATGTTGACGCGCGGCGCCCACGCGACGTGGTGCAGATCTTGCTCGATCTCGCGCTCGAGGTAGCGGCGACGGTCGTCGTCGAGCAGGTCCCACTTATTGAACGCGAGCACGAGCGCGCGGCCCGACTCGAGCACGAGGTCGATGATGCGCACGTCCTGCTCGCTGAGCGGTTCGGTGACGTCGATCAGCACGACGGCGACCTCCGCCTTCTCGAGCGCGGCGGCGGTGCGCAGCGAGGCGTAGAAGTCGGCGCCCTGCTGCAGGTGCACGCGGCGACGGATGCCCGCCGTGTCGACGAAGCGCCACACCTTGCCGCCGAGCTCGATCTGCTCGTCGATCGGGTCGCGCGTGGTGCCGGCGAGCTCGTTCACGACGACGCGCTCCTCGCGCGCCGCCTTGTTGAGCAGGCTCGACTTGCCGACGTTCGGGCGGCCGAGCAGGGCGACGCGGCGGGGGCCGCCGAACTCCTGCTTCGCGACGGCCGAGACCTCGGGCAGCACGGTGAGCACGTGGTCGAGCAGGTCGGCCACGCCGCGCCCGTGCAGGGCCGAGACGGGCCAGGGCTGCCCGAGCCCGAGGCTCCACAGCGCGGCGGCCTCCGGCTCCTGCCGCGCGTCGTCGATCTTGTTCGCCGCGACGATGACGGGCTTCTTCGAGCGGCGCAGCATCTTGACGACGAACTCGTCGGTCGCGGTGATGCCGGTGATCGCGTCGACGACGAACAGCACGGCGTCGGCGAGCTCGACGGCCACCTCGGCCTGCGCGGCGACCGAGGCGTTGATGCCGGCCGCGTCGGGCTCCCACCCGCCGGTGTCGACGAGCGTGAACTTCCGGTCGTTCCACTCGGCCTTGTAGGTCACGCGGTCGCGGGTGACGCCGGGCGTGTCCTCGACGACCGCCTCGCGGCGGCCCAGGATGCGGTTCACGAGCGCGCTCTTGCCCACGTTCGGGCGGCCGACGATCGCGAGCACCGGCAGCGCGGGCATCGTGATGATGCCGTCGTCGCCCAGCTCGGCCCCGTCGAGCAGGTCGAGGTCGTCGTCGTCGAGGTCGTAGTCGGCGAGGCCGGCGCGCAGGGCATCCGCCCGCTTGTCGGCGAGGTCGTCGTCGAGCTCGGCGAGGCGCGCGGCGACGGCCTCGGCGGCCTCGAGCGACGCGGCGTCGGGCTCGACGAACGTTCCCGGCCCGCCGGCGGAGCGATCGGCGGCGGGCGAGGCGTCGTGATCGCGCGCGGCGTCGTGGTCACGGGCGTCGGCGCGGGTCTCGGGGTTCTGGTCAGCGGTCATGTCGGGGTTCCTCCCCTGTTCTCCTCCCCCACCGGGGAGGCGTGTTCCGCGCCGCCTCCCCTAGGCGGAAGGCCGGGCGCGCACGATGTCGATCAACGCCTGCACCGTCTGCTCGAAGTCGAGCTCGGTCGAGTCGAGGGTCGTGACGCCCTCGGCGGCGTTCATGAAGTCGACGACCTTCAGATCTTGCGCATCGCGAGAAGCGAGCTGCTGCGTCATCGACTCGGTCGGCTTCGCGCCTAGCTCGGCCGACCTACGGGCCATTCTAGCCTCCGGGGTGGCCGTCAGCAGAACCCGCACCTCGGCGTCGGGGGCGACGACCGTCGTGATGTCGCGCCCCTCGACGATGACGCCCGGCTCGGGACGCTCGGCGACGAGCCGCCGGAACAGCTCGGTGAGCCCCGCCCGCACTTCCGGCACGCGCGCCACGGCGCTCACGATGGCCGTGACGCGCGGCTCGCGGATGTCGGGGGTGATGTCCTCGCCGCCCACGCGCACGAAGTAGCGGTCGGGGCTCATGCCGATGGCGAAGTCGAAACCGGGTACGCGCGCGGCGACGGCAACGGCATCCTCGACATCGACCCCCTCGTCGAGGCAGTGCCAGGCGAGCGCACGATAGGCGGCGCCGGTGTCGAGGTAGGCGAAGCCGAGGCGTCGGGCCGCCTCGCGGCTCACGCTCGACTTGCCGCTGCCGGCGGGGCCGTCGACGGCCACGATGAAGTCGCTCATGGGGTCCTTCCGGGAGTGCGTGGGGTGTGGGGGTGGATGCTCAGCTCGCGCCCGCGATGCGCCAGCCGCGCGCCGAGAGCTCGTCGACGAGGCGCTGCTCGACGTCGGGCAGCACCGACACCTCGGCGAAGCCGACGGGGGCGCCCGGCGAGTGCTCGAGCCGCAGATCCTCCATATTGATGCCGAGCTCGCCGATCTCGGTGAGCAGGCGGGCCAGCTGGCCCGGAGTGTCGTCGATCATCACCACGAGCTGCGCGAAGCGCTTGTCGGTGCCGTGCTTGCCCGGAATGCGCGCGACTCCGGCGTTGCCCGCCGCGATGAGCTCGGCGAGGGCGCGGCGCGAGCCGGGCGCCTCAGGGTCGGCGAGGGCGGCGAGCAGGGCATCCACGTCGTCGCGCACGCCGCGCAGAATCTCGGCGACGGGCTCGGCGTTCGCCGACAGAATCTGCACCCACAGCCCGGGGTCGCTCGCGGCGATGCGCGTGACGTCGCGCACGCCCTGCCCGGCGAGGCCGACAGCACCGTTCGAGGCGTCGCGCAGCCGCGCGGCCATGGCGCTCGCGACGAGCTGCGGAACGTGGCTGATCATCGCGACCGAGCGGTCGTGCTCGGCGACGGTCATCTCGATCGGCACGGCCCCGACGTCGAGGATGAGGTCTTCGATCGCCCCGGCGCGGCGGTACGTGATGTCGTCGTGGCCGGCGAGCACCCAGGGCCGCCCGACGAACAGGTCGGCGCGCGCCGAGATCGGCCCGCCGCGCTCGCGCCCGGCCATCGGATGCGTGCCGAGGTACCGCGTGACGTCGGCGTCGAACTCGCGCAGCTCGGCGAGCACGCTGCCCTTCACGCTCGCCACATCGGTCACGAGGGCTTCGGGATGCTCCCGCAGCGCCCGCGCCACGGTCGCCGCCGTGACATCCGGCGGCACGGCCACGACGACGAGGCCGGGTCGATCGTCGGTGCGCGGAGCGCGGCCGGCACCGTAGTCGACCGCAAGCCGCACGGCCGTCGGCGAGACGTCGGCGAGCGTCACGTCGACGCCCTTCTCGGTGAGGGCGAGGCCGATGCTGGTGCCGAGCAGGCCGGCGCCGATGATGTGCACCTGCTCGTGCAGGCGGCGGTCGGTCATCTCGTCTCCTCCGACTGCTGGGCGGTGCGGGCGAGGGTCAACAGCGCGCCGCGCTCGGTGTCCGTGAGTTCGCGAGTACGGCCGAGCGGCAGGGTGCCGAGGTGCAGCGGACCGAACGAGCGGCGCACGAGCGCCGTGACGGGATGCCCGACGGCGGCGAGCATGCGGCGCACGATGCGGTTGCGGCCCGAGTGCAGGGTCACCTCGACCATCGTGCGGCCCTTCGACGGCGCGCCGACGATCTTCGCGCGGTCGACGGCGATGGGCCCGTCATCCAGCTCGATGCCCTTCTTGAGGCGCTGGAGGGTCGCGGGCGTGAGGGTTCCCTCGACCTGGGCGATGTACGTCTTCTCGACGCCGTACCGCGGGTGCGCCAGCACGTTGGCGAGCTCGCCGTCGTTGGTGAGCAGCAGCAGGCCGCTGGTCTCGGCGTCGAGGCGCCCGACGTTGTAGAGGCGCTCGTCGTACTCGGCGGTGAACTCGGTGAGGTCGCGACGGCCGTTCTCGTCGCTCATCGTGCTGACCACGCCGGTCGGCTTGTTGAGCATGACGTAGCGCTTCGACGTGTCGAGCTGCACGGCGACGCCGTCGACGGCGACGTGGTCGGTGGCCGGCTCGACGCGCGTGCCGAGCTCGGTGACGACGACGCCGTTCACGCTCACCCGGCCAGCGACGATTAACTGCTCGCACACGCGGCGGCTCGCGACCCCGGCCGCGGCGAGCACCTTCTGCAGGCGCTCGCTCGTCGGGCTGTCACCGGCGCGGCGGTTCGACGGCTCGCTCGACCAGTCGATGACGACGTCGGGCACGAGGTCGCGGTCGGCGCGGCGGTCGCGTTCGGCACCATCGCCACCCGCGCGGCCGGAGCGCGCATTCCGCTGGCGGTCGCGGTCAGCGGACATCGTCGAACCCCTCGCGCCCGTCGTCGAGCAGCGGCGAGATCTTCGGCAGCTCGTCGAGCGAGTTGATGCCCAGCTGGGTCAGCAGCAGGTCGGTGGTCTCGTAGTGGATCGCGCCCGTCTCGCTGTCGGTGAAGGCCTCGGTGATGAGGCCGCGGCCGAGCAGCGTGCGCACCACCGAGTCGACGTTGACCGCGCGGATCGAGGCGATCGCGCCCCGGCTGATCGGCTGCTTGTAGGCGATGACGGCGAGGGTCTCGAGCGCGGCCTGCGAGAGCTTCGCCGGGCTCTGAGTGTGCACGAAGTCGCGCACGAGGTCGTCGAACTCGCCGCGCACATAGATGCGCCAGCCGCCGCCGACCTCGCGCAGCTCGAACCCGCGCCGCACACCGGGCGCACCATCGGCCCCGGGCGCTCCGTCATAGTCGGCCACGAGCGCCGCGATCGCCGCACGCACCTCCGTCACCGGCCGCCCGACCGCGCTCGCGAGCCCGACGACGCTCTGCGGCTCGTCGACGACCATCAGGATCGCCTCGAGCGCGCGCGCCACGTCGACACCGTCCGGGATGCGGGTCGCCTGCTCGGCGCCGTCATCGGTCACGGGCGCGTCGGTCAGGTCGGTGGCGGAGGTCTCACTGGCCATAGTCGGCTCCCAGGTTCACGAGGTTCTCATCCGTCCAGTTCTCGGCCGTCCACCGCACGGTGAGCTCGCCGAGCGGCTCCAGCTGCTCGAAGCCGACCGCCGCGTGCCGGTAGAGCTCGAGCAGCGCGAGGAAGCGCGCGACGATCACGCCCTTCGCGTCGGCCCCGGCGATGAGCTGCCGGAAGGTCACGGGCTCGCCCTGCCGCAGCAGCGCGACCACGTGCGCGGCCTGCTCGCGGATCGACACGAGCGGAGCGTGCAGGTGGTCGAGCCCGACCACCGGCACCTCCTTCGGCGTGAAGGCGAGCAGCGCGAGGGCGGCGAAGTCGTCGACGCTGAGGGTCCAGACGAGTTCGGGCTTCTGCTCGCGGTACTGGTCTTCGAGCCGCACCGAGCGCGGCTGGCGGGTGCTCTCCTCCTCCAGCCGACGCGCGAACCAGGCCGACACCTCCTTGAAGGCGCGGTATTGCAGCAGCCGCGCGAACAGCAGGTCGCGCGCTTCGAGCAGCGCGACGTCCTCCGCGTCGACGAGCTCGCCCTGCGGCAGCAGGCTTGCGATCTTCAGGTCGAGCAGTGTGACGGCGACCACGAGGAACTCGCTGGCCTGGTCGAGGGCGTCGATCGAGCCGTCCTGCTCCATCGCCCGCAGATAGGCGAGGAACTCGTCGGTGACGACCGACAGGCTCACCTCGGTGATGTCGAGCTCGCGCTTGGTGATGAGGCTCAGCAGCAGATCGAACGGGCCGTCGAAGTCGTCGAGGGTGACGCGGAAACCGGTGGGCGCAGCATCCGCCTCGATCGTCGCCGCCTCGATCGTCGCCGCCGCGCTCGCGACGCCCGCCTGCCCCGCCGAACCGGCCGCCGGCTCAGGCGACCTGGCCACGCGCGATCAGCTCTCGGGCCAGCTGGCGGTAGGCGCCCGCCGCCGGGTGGTCGGGCGCGAATGTCGTGATGGGCGCGCCCGCGACCGAAGCGTCCGGAAACTTCACGGTGCGGCCGATGACCGTCTCGAGCACCTTGTCGCCGAAGACCTCGACGACGCGCTCGAGCACCTCGCGGCTGTGCAGGGTGCGCGCGTCGTACATCGTGGCGAGGATGCCGTCGAGCTGCACGGCGGGGTTCAGGCGGTCGCGCACCTTGTCGATGGTCTCGACGAGCAGCGCGACCCCGCGCAGGGCGAAGTACTCGCACTCGAGCGGAATCAGCACGCCGTGCGCGGCGGTCAGCGCGTTGACGGTCAGCAGGCCGAGGCTCGGCTGGCAGTCGATGAGCACGACGTCGTAGTCGTCGAGGATCGGCCGCAGCACGCGGGCGAGGATCTGCTCGCGCGCGACCTCGTTGACGAGATGCACTTCGGCCGCGCTGAGGTCGATGTTCGCCGGAATGATGTGCAGATTCGGCGTCGCCGTCGCCTGCACGGCTTTGCGGGTGTCGGTCTCGCGGCCGAGCAGCAGATCGTAGACGGTGGGCACGTCGTGGCTCGGCACCCCGAGGCCGGCCGAGAGCGCGCCCTGCGGGTCGAAGTCGATGACGAGCACCTTGCGGCCGTACTCGGCGAGCGCCGCCCCGAGGCTGATGGTGGTCGTCGTCTTGCCGACGCCGCCCTTCTGATTGCACAGCGCGATCACGCGGGCGGGCCCGTGGTTCGCGAGGGCCGGCGGCTCGGGGAAGTCGCGCAGGGGTCGTCCGGTCGGCCCGGGCATGAGCGCGTCGAAGCCCGCCAGTTCTGCTCCGCCGTGGGTGTCGCCGCTCATAGCGCCCCAGTCTAGTGACGGCTCGTCGTCGGGGCGGGGCGCCTCGCGGGCGGCGCTCGGACGGGAGTGGTTGACTGCACGCATGGCGAACCCGTTCGACGGCGTCGACGACGCGCAGCTCGAGGTGTGGGCGTTCGGCCGCGAAGGTCGCGTCACCGACCGCGAGCTCGCCGAGGCGGCCCTGCGCGAGCTGATCCGGCGCGGCGAGGAGCGTGCGATCGCCACAGCCGCCGAGCAGCGGGTCGAGCAGACGGGGGTCGTGGCGAACGAGGCGCCCGCATCCGCCGCAGCCGCAACCGCAACTGCAGCTGCAGCCGCCGCCGACGACGCGGCCACCGATGCAGCGGCGACTGCTGCCGAGCGCCATGAACGGCGGATGCGCACCACGGGCCGCACGGGCCTCGCCCTCGCCGCGCTCGCCCTCGCGGGCATCGCTCCCCTGCTGGCGATGCCCGGCGGCCCCGGCGACCCGCTCGCGGTGTTCGAGCGCCCCGCCACCGCGGTCGACGACGCCTGGGTCGCCCAGCTCACCCGCGACTACGTCTCGGGCGTGACGCTCGGCCCGCGCACCGTACAGCTCGGGGACGGGCTGACCGCTGTCGTCTTCCGTGCCGCCGCCACGGTGGACGGCCGCAGCACCGACTACGACCCCTACTGCGTGTGGGTGAGCGAGGGTGCATCGGGGACCAGCCCGGGAGCTCTCAGCGGGTCGTGCGTGCTCGCCGAGCGGTTCGCGACGGAGGGCATCGCGCTGGCCCTGCGCGTGACGCCGGGTGGGCAGGGCCTCGACGTCGTCGCGTGGGGCCCGACGGGCGGCCCCCGACTGCTGCAGAACCAGCCCGTGCCCACCGTCGGAGGTGTGCGCAGCGTGCTCGATTGGCTCGTGTTCCCCGTGCTCGAGGGCGTCACCGATCCGCTCGCCGTCGTCGGCGACCGCGACGGCCTGCTCATGGGGCCCTCCGTCGTGCCACTGGCCGCCGACGGCCCCGCCCCGTTGGTGGTCACCTGGGCGTACCTCCACCAGGGCGCGGGCGACGACCCGGTGCTCTGCATCGTCAGCGTCGTCGACGACCCGGGCGGGGGTGTCATCGGGCCGACGCAGACGCGCAGCTGCGCGCCTCTCGCCGCCGTCCGCCGTGACGGCATCAGCCACATCGTGCGCGCCGACGGTGCCGACTGGGCCGTGCGCGTGGGGCCCGACGGCGAAGGGCGCACCGATCGGCTGCAGCCCGTGGGTTGAGGCCCCGGCACCGCGCGACATGCGGGCTAGAGCGCGCGCGGGTGGGCGGTCGCCCAGGCCTCGCGCACCGCATCCGCCGTGACCAGCGTGTACAGCTGGGTGGTGGCGACGCTCGCGTGCCCCAGCAGCTCCTGCACGACGCGCACGTCGGCGCCGCCCTCGAGCAGGTGGGTGGCGAACGAGTGGCGCAGGGTGTGCGGCGAGATCTCGGCGGTGAGGGATGCGCGGGCCGCAGCATCCCGGATTATCAGCCAGGCGCTCTGGCGCGACAGCTTCGCGCCCCGGGCGCCCAGGAAGAGCGCCGGCGTCGCCGGACCGCGCGGGGCCAGCACCGGCCGCCCGCGCACCAGGTAGGCGTCGAGCGCCTCGCGCGCGTAGCGGCCGAGCGGCACGATGCGCTGCTTGCGGCCCTTGCCGAACAGCCGCACGGCCTCGCCGACGCCGCCCTCCCCCGTCAGCACGTCGTCGACGGCGAGGTCGACGGCCTCGCTCACCCGCGCCCCCGTCGCGTAGAGCAGCTCGAGCAGGGCGCGGTCGCGCAGCGCGATCGGGTCGTCGCCGCCGCAGGCCTCGAGCAGCCGCTCGACCTCCGCGATGCTGATCGCCTTCGGCAGGCGCTTCGGCTGCTTCGGCGGGCGCTGCTCGGCGGCGACATCCCGCGCAACGAGGCCCTCCTCGGCGAGGAAGCGGTGCCAGCCGCGCACGCTCGACAGCATGCGGGCGGCGCTCGACGCGCTCACCCCCGTCGTGCCATCACCGGGGTCGCGCACGGCCGCGACGAAGTTGCCCACGTCGGCCTCGGAGATCGCGGCGGGGTCGTGGATGCCGCGCGCGCCGAGGTGCGTCAGGTAGCGCGCCAGATCGCGGCGGTACGCGGCGACCGTGTGCGGCGAGCGGCCGCGCTCGAGCCGCACGTGGCGGAGATACCGCTCCACGGCCCGCTCGAGCTGCTCCACGATCGGCGCTCGCTGCCGTCTCAGGCCCGCGAGCGGCGGGCGTGCTCGGCCAGTACCGCGGCCTGGAAGATGCCGTTACGCGCGCGCCCGGCGAGCACCGCATCCACCGCCTCCTCGAGCCCGACCCAGCGCGTAACGATGTCGGCTTCCTCCGAGTCGCGGGCGAACACCTCGGGCGCCGCCGTCAGTCCGGTGGCGCGGAAGACGTGGATCACCTCGTCCGATCCGCCCGGCGAGGTGTGCAGGGTGATGAGCGGCTGCCAGTCGGCCGCGACGAGGTCGACCTCCTCGGCCAATTCTCGCCGCGCGGCCGTCAGCGGGTCCTCGCCGTCGACGTCGAGCAGGCCGGCGGGCAGCTCCCAGTTGCGGGTCTGGATGGGGTGCCGGTACTGCTGGATGCTCAGCACGCGCCCGGCGTCGTCGACGGCCAGCACGGCCACCGCGCCGGGGTGCTCCATGAACTCGCGCACGAGCTGCCCCTCGCCGTAGGCGAAGCGCTCACGGCGGATGTCCCACACCGCCCCGGCGAACGCGATCGCGCTGTCGAGCACCTCGACGCTCGAGGCCTCGTCCGCCAGGAGCACCTCGTCGTCGGGGGAGGTCGATCCGGTCACTCCGCGGCGCTCGATCCGACCACGTTCTGCATCTCGACCGTCGCGACCTCGCCGGTCTCGTCGTCGAAGAGCTTCGACGCACGCTGGCGCTCCAGCGCCGCCTCCACGAGCCCGCGGAACAACGGGTGCGCGCTGGTCGGCCGCGACCGCAGCTCGGGGTGCGCCTGGGTCGCGACGTAGAACGGGTGCACCGCGCGCGGCAGCTCGACGTACTCGACGAGCGAGCCGTCGGGGCTCGTGCCCGAGAATTGCAGCCCCGCGGCGGCGATCTGCTCGCGGTAGGCGTTGTTGACCTCGTAGCGGTGGCGGTGGCGCTCGTGCGAGACGGGCGCTCCGTACAGCTGCTCGACGATCGAACCCGGTGCGAGCGCCGCCTCGTACAGGCCGAGGCGCATCGTGCCGCCGAGGTCTCCCCCGGCGATGATGTCGACCTGCTCGGCCATCGTCGCGATCACCGGAAACTCGGTCTCGGGGTCGAACTCGGTGCTCGACGCGCCGGGCAGCCCGGCGACATCGCGGGCGTACTCGATAACCATGCACTGCAGGCCCAGGCACAGGCCGAGCGTCGGGATGCGGTTCTCGCGAGCGAAGCGCAGCGCGCCGAGCTTGCCCTCGATGCCGCGCACGCCGAAGCCGCCCGGCACGCAGATGCCGTCGAGGTCGGCGAGGTTCTTCGCCGCGCCCTCCGGCGTCTCGCACTCGTCGCTCGCGATCCAGCGCAGATGCACCTTCGCCTGGTGGGCGAAGCCGCCAGCCCGCAGCGCCTCGGTGACGCTCAGGTAGGCGTCGGGCAGGTCGATGTACTTGCCGACCAGGCCGATCGTCACCTCGCGCTTCGGCTCGTGCACCGCGGTCAGCAGGTCTTTCCAGCGATCCCACTGCACGTCGCCGGCGTCGAGCCCCAGCTGCCCGATGATGTAGGCGTCGAGGCCCTGGCTGTGCAGCATCGACGGGATGTCGTAGATGGAGGGGACATCCACCGCATTGACCACCGCGGCCTCGTCGACGTCGCACATGAGGGCGATCTTGCGCCGGTTGCCGCTCGAGACGGGCCGGTCGCTGCGCAGCACGAGGGCATCGGGCTGGATGCCGATCGAGCGCAGGGCCGCCACCGAGTGCTGCGTCGGCTTGGTCTTCTGCTCGCCGCTCGCGCCCATGAACGGCACGAGCGAGACGTGCACGAAGAACACGTTGCGACGGCTCAGCTCGTGGCGCACCTGCCGGGCGGCCTCGATGAACGGCTGCGACTCGATGTCGCCGACGGTGCCGCCGATCTCGGTGATGATCACGTCGGGCTGCGGGTCGTCCTTCGCCTGCAGGCGCATGCGGCGCTTGATCTCGTCGGTGATGTGCGGAATGACCTGCACGGTGTCGCCCAGGTATTCGCCGCGGCGCTCGCGCGCGATCACCTGCGAGTAGATCTGCCCGGTGGTGACGTTGGCGGCCTGGCTGAGGTTGATGTCGAGGAAGCGCTCGTAGTGCCCGATGTCGAGGTCGGTCTCGGCGCCGTCATCGGTCACGAAGACCTCGCCGTGCTGGAACGGATTCATCGTTCCCGGGTCGACGTTGAGATACGGATCGAGCTTCTGCATGACGACGCGCAGGCCGCGCGCGGTGAGCAGATTGCCGATGCTGGCGGCGGTGAGACCCTTGCCGAGGGAGGAGATCACGCCCCCGGTCACGAAGATGTGCTTGGTGATGCGCCCGTTGGAACCAGAGTCTGAAGTGTCCGCCACGGGCCTCTAGCGTATCCGACGCGCGGCCCGGTCACCCTCGACGCGCGGTGCGCCGTGAGCGTACAGTGTGCGGCATGCGAACGCCCGCCCCCGACAGCGGCCCCCGGATGCGGCGCCGCGGCCTGCCCGGAGCCGCCGCGGCCCTCGCCACCGCCGCCCTGTTCGCACTGGCGGGATGCGCGGGCCTCAGCGGAGCCCCCGTCTCGGTGGCTCTCACCGAGCAGCCGGGCTTCCCCGCCGATGCGCCCATCGGCGAACCGCTGTGGGACCAGGATTGGCGGGGCGAGCCGGTCGGCTGGCTCGCCGACGACCGCGCGACGATCACCGTCGTCAGCTACGGCAGCTCGGGGTGCCCGTACGTGGCCACGGCGATCGAGATCGTCGACGACGCCACCGTCTCGGTGGCGCTGCGGCAGGCTCCCGCCCAGGCCTGCACCGATGACCTCGCCCCGCACACCCACGTGCTGGCGGTTCCGGAGGGCTGGGGGCTGGGCGACGGCCCCTACACCGCCGAGGTCGCCCGGGTGGCTGACGCCTTCGGCCCCGTCGACCCGGTGACCTCGACCATCGAGCTCTGGCCCTGGCCCGAGCCCGCCACGATCGCGGTGCAGACCCTGCGCGGTGTGCCCGACGACGTCGCCCTGCCCCCCGACGCGCTCGAGACGGGTGAGCCGCTGGCGTTCTGGGGCCCTGATCGTCAGTCGCTGCGGGTCGTCACGTGGGGCAGCTCGAGCTGCCCGCCGCCTGCGGTCTCCCTGTCGCTCGTCGACGCCTCCCTGCTCTCGCTCGTCTTCGGCCCGCTGCCCGGTGGGCGGGCGTGCACGGCCGACTTCGCCCCGACCACGCACGTGCTCGGAGTGCCCGACGGCGTGGGCGAGGGCGCGGTCACGCTCGACATCGTGTTCGAGCAGCGCGATGGCAGCGGGCAGCGGTTCAGCATCCCGATCACCGGCTGATCGGGCGCGCCCCTCAGCCGACGAGCTCTCGTGCGGTCTCGATCAGTTCGCGCGCGTGGGTCAGGCCCGACTCGCTGTCGGGCAGGCCGCTCAGCAGGCGGGCCATCTCGGCGATGCGCTCGTCGCCCTGCAGCTGCTGCACGCTCGACGCCGTCACATGCCCGTCGTGGTCCTTGACGACGCGCAGGTGATTGGTGGCGAACGCGGCGACCTGCGCGAGGTGCGTCACGACGATCACTTGCGCGGTCTGCGCGAGCCGCGCCAGACGCCGGCCGATCTCGATCGCGCTCGCCCCGCCGACCCCGGCGTCGACCTCGTCGAAGATGAACGTCGGCACCGGGTCGGTCGCGGCGATGACCACTTCGAGGGCGAGCATGACGCGCGAGAGCTCGCCGCCGGAGGCCCCGCGGCCGAGCGGCCGCGGCTCGGCGCCCGGGTGCGGCTGCAGCAGGATGGCCACCTGGTCGCGACCGGTCGCCGTGTAGTCGTCGCGCGGCGTCACCTCGACGGTGATGCGCGCCGAGCCCATCGCGAGCGCCGCCAGCTCTGCCGTCACGCGCTCCGAGAGACGGATGCCCGCCACGCGCCGAAGATCACTCAACCGGTCGGCGAGCATCATGACCCGGGCCCGGTCGGCGTCGACCTCGGCGCGCAGCGCCTCGATGCGGTCGCTGTCGTGGTCGAGCTCGAGCAGTCGCCCGCTTCCCGCGTCGAGGTAGTCGATGACCTCGTCGAGCGTCGGGCCGTACTTGCGCATGAGGGTGTTCAGCTCGGCGCGGCGCTCCTGCACGGTCTCGAGCTCGCGCCCGCCGTCGCTGTCGAGGGATGCGAGGTACGACGCGAGCTGCGTGGCGAGTTCGCCCACGACGAAGCCCGCGTTGGCCGCCGCCTCGACGATCGGCACCAGAGCGGCGTCGTGGCTCGAGACCCTGTCGATCGTGCGCCGCGCGGTGTCGATGAGCGAGAGCGCATCGCGCGCCTCGTCGAGGCTCTCGCTCGAGATCAGTTCGTGGGCCTGCGCGGCGGCGAGGCGCAGGTCTTCGATGTTGGTCAGGCGCTCGGCGCGCTCCGCGAGCTCGAGGTCCTCTCCGCGTCTCGGCGCCGCCTGCTCGATCTCGGTCATGGCGACCCGCAGCTCTTCCGCCTCGCGGGCGCGGCGGTCGCGCTCGGCCACGAGCACATCGAGCTCCGACTGCGCCTCGTTCCAGCGGCGGAAGACCTCCTGGTAGTCGCCGAGCACGGCCGCGAGCTCCGGGCCGGCGAAGCGATCGAGCGCCTCGCGCTGCGCCGTCGCCGACCGCAGGCGGATCTGGTCGCTCTGGCCGTGCACGACGACGAGCTGCTGCCCGATCTCGTTGAGCACCCCGACGGGCGTCGAGCGACCGCCGACGACGGCGCGCGAGCGCCCCTCCTGCGAGATCGAGCGGCTGAGGATGAGCGCGCCGCCGTCGAGGTCTCCTCCGGCGTCGCGCACACGGTCGGCGACCGCGCCGCGCTCGTCGACGTGCCAGTGGCCCTCGACGAGGGCCTGGCCGGATCCCGAGCGGATCGCCCCGGTGTCGGCACGATCGCCCAGGAGCAGCCCGAGCGCGGTGACGACCATCGTCTTGCCGGCGCCGGTCTCGCCCGTCAGGGCGGTGAACCCCGGCCCGAGCGGCAGGCGCGCCTCACCGATGACGCCGAGGTTGCGGATGGAGATCTCCTCGATCACGTCGAGCGACCCTCCTCGTCGATGGGGCCCCGCCAGCCGTGCACGGGCAGGGCGAACTTGTTGACCAGTCGATCGGTGAACGGGCCGGGATGCAGGCGCGCCAACCGCACCGGAGTCGACGAGCGCCGCGCGACGACCCGCGCGCCGCGCGGCAGATCGACGGCCCGACGCCCATCGCACCACAGCACCCCGACCCCCTGCGTGCGGTCGAGCACCTCGACGGCGAGCGAGCTGTTGGGCCCGACGACGAGCGGGCGGGCGAAGAGGGCATGCGCGCTCAGCGGCACGAGCAGCAGAGCATCGAGGCTCGGCCACACGATCGGCCCTCCCGCCGAGAAGGCGTAGGCCGTCGAACCGGTCGGAGTCGACATCACGACGCCGTCGCAGCCGAAGCTCGACAGCGGTCGGCCATCCACCTCGATGACGACCTCGAGCATGCGCTCTCGGCTGGCCTTCTCGACGGTCGCCTCGTTGAGCGCCCAGGTCTCGTACACGACGTCGTTGCCGTGCTTCACCCGCACCGAGAGCGTCATGCGCTCCTCGACCAGGTAGTCGCGATCGAGAGCGCGCGCCACCGCCCCGGCGAGGTCGTCGCGCTCGCTCTCGGCGAGGAACCCCACGTGCCCGAGGTTGATGCCGAGCAGCGGCGCGGAGCCTCCGCGAGCCAGCTCCGCCGCACGCAGAATCGTGCCGTCGCCGCCGAGCACAACGACGAGCTCGAGCTCGCCGACCGCGACCGTCTCGCCGAGCACCCGCAGGGCGTCGTCACCCGTGGCCTGGCGCAGGTCGTCGAGCGACTCCGCGTCCACGACGGGATGTACCCCTGCCGCCCGCAGCAATCGGATCACCTCGACCGCGGCGTCGCGCGACTCGGGCCGCCCCGTGTGGGCGACGACGAGGATGCTGCGCTCGCTCACGGTGATCCCTTCCGGGCGAGCTCCGCGGCACGCCCCCTCCATTCTGACGGATGCCCTCCGTCCGTCGGCCGGAAGACCACCAGATACTCGTGGTTGCCGCCGGTTCCGACGATCGGGGAGGAGAGCAGGGCGGCCACCTCCAGTCCGAGGTCGTGGGCGGCCCACAGCACCCCCATGATCGCGTCCTCGCGCACCGCGGCATCGCGCACGATGCCCTCGCGAACACCCTGCCGCCCCGCCTCGAACTGCGGCTTGATCAGCAGCACGAGCGGCACCTCGGTGCCGACCGTGGCGATGATCGCCGGCAGGATGAGCCGCAGCGAGATGAAGCTGAGATCGCCGACGACCAGGTCGGGGCGCGTCGTGATGCCGGAGACGGCCGCGAGCCGCGGTGCATCGAGCTCGCGCGCGTTCTCGCCCTCGACGACCACCACGCGGGGGTCGGCGCGCAGCTCGGGCGCGAGCTGTCCGTGCCCGACATCGAGCGCGATCACCGAGCGCGCACCGCGCTCGAGCAGCACCTGGGTGAAGCCGCCCGTCGATGCTCCGAGGTCGAGTGCGAGCATCCCGCGCGCATCGATGCCGGCCGCATCGAGACCGGCCACGAGCTTGTGGGCAGCGCGACTGACGTAGCGCTCATCCCCGTCGACGGTGACCGCGCTCGCGGCGGCGACCGGATGCGCGGGCTTCACCACCGGCCGCCCGTCGACCGACACGCGCCCCGCCTCGATGGCCGCGCGGGCCGAGCCGCGCGACCGCGCCAGCCCGCGCTCGACGAGTACGAGGTCGAGGCGGCGAGCGCCGAGCGTGCCGCCGCCGGTGGAGTCCGCTCCGCTCGCACCCGCGGGCCCGCCGTTACCCGAGGCTCCGCCTGCGGCGGCGGGACGGTCGTCGTCCGCGACCTCCCCGCCCTGCGGGGCCATCAGGCCGAGCGACCGGGGTCGCCGTCGGATGCCTCGAGCTGCTGACGAAGCTCGTCGTGCACCTGCCGGAAGGCTGCGGCGCGATCGGCGAGCGGCTGCCCGTCGATCAGGGCGAGGCGCGAGAGCAGCGCCGGATCGGCGTCGGCGTGAAGGCTCGATTCGGTCGAGGGTGCGGGCGCGACCGCCGCCGCGATCGTGGCATCGGTCGGCAGGTCGTCGGCGTCACCGTCGGTCATGGTCACGACGATACCGCGAGCGCCATCAACTGGTCGTCGACATCGAGGCCGTAGATCTGCAGGCCCGAGGCGTAGATGGCGGCGGCGCCCGCGCGCAGCAGGTCGACCGGGTCGGCACCGGCACGCGCGACCCTCACCACGTGCTGCTTCATTCGAACCACGGCGCGTCCGACCTCGACGGTGCGCACGCCGTCGGCGTCGACCTCGCTGCGCACCGCGGGGTACGGCTCGAAGAGCTCGCGCAGGTCGCTCACAATGTAGTCGGGTTGCATCGACGGCGGAGCGGCGAGCACCTGCTTCGCCCGGTCGATGCCGGTGAGCACCAGAGCGGTCGCGAGACCCGCCCGCTTGCCGCCCATGATGTCGGTATCCAGGCGGTCGCCGACGACGAGGGGGTTGCGGGCACCGAAGCGCTCCTTCGCGACGTCGAAGATCGCCGTCTCGGGCTTGCCGGCGAAGACCGGCAGGCGGCCGACGGCCAGATGCACCGCCGACACCAGAGTGCCGTTGCCGGGCGCCACACCCCGCGCGACCGGGATCGTCCAGTCGGTGTTGGTCGCGACCCACGGAATACCGGTGTGCAGCGCGAAGGAGGCCTCGGCGAGGTGCTCCCACCCCACGTGGGGTGCGAAGCCCTGGATGACGGCCGCAGGGTGGTCCTCCGCCGATCGCGTCACGCGGAACCCCGCCGGCTCGACCTCGCTCACCAGACCGTCGCCGCCGACCACCAGGATCAGGGCGCCCGGTTCGACGAGCGTGGCCAGGATGCGCACGGCCGCCTGCGGGCTGGTGACGACGTCAGCGGCCGCCACCGCGAGGCCGAGCTCGCGCAAGTGGGCCGCCACCGACTCGTCGGTGCGCGAGGCGTTGTTGGTGATGTAGCCGACGCGGAGCTGCCGGGCAGCGCGCGTGATGCTCTCGACCGCGTGCGGGATCGCGCCGGGCCCGGCGTACACGACGCCATCGAGATCGAGCAGCAGGGCATCGCGGCCCTCGATCGGCGCGGGAGTCGTGGCCCTACGGAGCATCTGCGCCCTCCGACGGGTCGTCGGCCTCGAGCTCGACGATCTCGACCGTCTCGTCGCCCTCGTCGGAGTCGGCGGCGGCCAGAGCGTCGGCTGCGACGTCGGCGCGACGGCCCCACTCGGCAGCCTCCTCATCGCGCCCGAGCTCGGCCAGCACGATCGCGTAGGCGTCGAAGAGGGCCGGGCTCCAGCTGTACGCAGTGGACGCGTCGAGCTGCGGGATCTCCAGCTCGGTGAGGGCCTCGGCGGTCTGACCGAGGTCGAGGCGGGCACCCGACATCGCGATCGCCAGTTCGACACGAGTGGGCACGCTCAGCGTGCGACGGTCGACCGACCGCCCGAGCTCGAGAGCCTTCGTGGGGCGGCCGAGCCCGCGCTCGCAGTCGACCATCAGGGGCAGCTGCTCGTTCGAGCCGGAGATGCGCCGATAGGTGCGGAGCTCGCGGAGCGCGAGCGCGAAGTCGCCGACCGCATAGGCGGTGATCGCCAGGGTCTCGCGGGTCAGCGCGATTCGGCCCGCGCGCCGCGCCGCGGCCTGCGCGTGCCGGTGCGCGAGTGCCGGGTCCTCGTCGATGAGCATCCCGGCCATCACGAGGTGCTGCGCGACGCGATCGGCGTTCTCCTTCGCGAGTGTCTTCAGCTCGTTGCGCGCGATGCGATCGAGCTCCTTCCCGGTCACCGACTCCGGGATGACCGGATCATCGTGGCGCGGCCGGTCGTTGTCGCCCTCCGGACGATTCGGTCGCTCGCCGCGGCCCGTGCCCGCCGGCCGCGGGCCGCGGTAGCCCGAGCCTGCGCTCTTCGGTCCCCCATCGCGCTTCCACCCACCGTCGCGCTTCGGCCCACCGTCTCGCTTGGCTGCACCGTCTCGCTTCGGCCCACCGTCTGGCTTCGCAGCACCGTCTCGCTTCAGCCCGCCATCACGCTTCGCGGCACTGTCTCGCCTCGGCGCCCCATCGCGCTTCGGTGCGCCCGGCGTGGAGCCGCCCGACCGCTGCGGACCGCCCGCACGTCGCGGGCGATCGTCCTGGGACGGGAGGTCGGAACGTTCAGCCATGGGTGACTCCTCGAGCTCGGGCTCTGCGCCGCAGACCGCAACGCTGAGAGAAATTGTGCCTTAACGCGAAATGGCCACCCATCACTGGGTGGCCATCTCACAAAGGAGTCCGGCGGTGTCCTACTCTCCCACGAGGTCGCCCTCGCAGTACCATCGGCGCAGAAGGTCTTAGCTTCCGGGTTCGGAATGTAACCGGGCGTTTCCCCTTCGCTATGGCCGCCGAAACACTATTGATTTATCAATCGTTTACGGACAGACATGCTCAGCACTGATCAACAGGCTGGAGTCTGTGCGCAGTTCTCGACCGTAAATCGAGAACCACAAAGTGGACGCGAGCAGCAACTCATTCTCTAGAAAGAGGTGTTGTCAAGTTATCGGCTTATTAGTACAGGTCAGCTGCAAGGGTCGTTAGTCCCCTCTTCCACATCCTGCCTATCAACCCGGTAGTCTAGCCGGGAGCCTCTCGCCCGAAGGCATGGAAGTCTCATCTTGAGGCCGGCTTCCCGCTTAGATGCTTTCAGCGGTTATCCATCCCGAACGTAGCTAATCAGCGGTGCTCCTGGCGGAACAACTGACACACCAGAGGTTCGTCCAACCCGGTCCTCTCGTACTAGGGTCAGATCCTCTCAAACTTCCTACGCGCGCAGCGGATAGGGACCGAACTGTCTCACGACGTTCTAAACCCAGCTCGCGTACCGCTTTAATGGGCGAACAGCCCAACCCTTGGGACCTACTCCAGCCCCAGGATGCGACGAGCCGACATCGAGGTGCCAAACCATGCCGTCGATATGGACTCTTGGGCAAGATCAGCCTGTTATCCCCGAGGTACCTTTTATCCGTTGAGCGACAGCGCTTCCACAAGCCACTGCCGGATCACTAGTCCCGACTTTCGTCCCTGCTCGACCTGTCAGTCTCACAGTCAAGCTCCCTTGTGCACTTACACTCGACACCTGATTGCCAACCAGGTTGAGGGAACCTTTGGGCGCCTCCGTTACTTTTTGGGAGGCAACCGCCCCAGTTAAACTACCCACCAGGCACTGTCCCTGAACCGGATTACGGTCCGAAGTTAGATATCCAGAGTGACCAGAGTGGTATTTCAACAACGACTCCACCGACACTAGCGTGCCAGCTTCACAGTCTCCCACCTATCCTACACAAGCCACACCGAACACCAATACCAAGCTGTAGTAAAGGTCACGGGGTCTTTCCGTCCTGCTGCGCGTAACGAGCATCTTTACTCGTAGTGCAATTTCGCCGAGTTCGCGGTTGAGACAGCTGGGAAGTCGTTACGCCATTCGTGCAGGTCGGAACTTACCCGACAAGGAATTTCGCTACCTTAGGATGGTTATAGTTACCACCGCCGTTTACTGGGGCTTAAATTCGCAGCTTCGCTTGCGCTAACCGCTCCTCTTAACCTTCCAGCACCGGGCAGGCGTCAGTCCGTATACATCGTCTTGCGACTTAGCACGGACCTGTGTTTTTAGTAAACAGTCGCTTCCCACTGGTCTCTGCGGCCTTCAAACGCTCCAGGAGTAAATCCCTTCACGCCTCAGGCCCCCCTTCTCCCGAAGTTACGGGGGCATTTTGCCGAGTTCCTTAACCACGATTCTCTCGATCTCCTTGGTATTCTCTACCTGACCACCTGAGTCGGTTTGGGGTACGGGCGGCTGGAACCTCGCGTCGATGCTTTTCTTGGCAGCATAGGATCACCGAATTCCCCCGTGAGGGGTATGCGTCAGATCTCAGGCTATGTGAGAGACGGATTTGCCTATCTCTCGCCCTACGTCCTTACACCGGGACAACCATCGCCCGGTACGGCTACCTTCCTGCGTCACACCTGTTAATACGCTAACCGCACCAGCATGGGGTCGAGCGTTAGGCCGGCCGCTTCACCCCGAAGGGATCCGTCAGCCGGATTAGGACTCTTAGCACTACTGGATTGATTGGGGCGGTTCTTCGCCGGTACGGGAATATCAACCCGTTGTCCATCGACTACGCCTGTCGGCCTCGCCTTAGGTCCCGACTTACCCAGGGCGGATTAACCTGGCCCTGGAACCCTTGGTCTTTCGGAGGACGGGTTTCTCACCCGTCTTTCGCTACTCATGCCTGCATTCTCACTCGTGTGGCCTCCACGGCTGGTTTACACCGCCGCTTCACTGGCCACACGACGCTCTCCTACCGATCCGCACGGCTGGACCACAAAGGCCTACCTAATATGCGAATCCTACGACTTCGGTGGTGTGCTTGAGCCCCGTTACATTGTCGGCGCGGAATCACTTGACCAGTGAGCTATTACGCACTCTTTCAAGGGTGGCTGCTTCTAAGCCAACCTCCTGGTTGTCTGTGCAACTCCACATCCTTTCCCACTTAGCACACGCTTAGGGACCTTAGTCGGTAGTCTGGGTTGTTTCCCTCTCGACGATGAAGCTTATCCCCCACCGTCTCACTGCTGCGCTCTCACTTACCGGCATTCGGAGTTTGGCTGACGTCAGTAACCTTGTAGGGCCCATCGGCCATCCAGTAGCTCTACCTCCGGCAAGAAACACGCAACGCTGCACCTAAATGCATTTCGGAGAGAACCAGCTATCACGAAGTTTGATTGGCCTTTCACCCCTATCCACAGCTCATCCCCTCAGTTTTCAACCTAAGTGGGTTCGGCCCTCCACGACGTCTTACCGTCGCTTCAGCCTGGCCATGGATAGATCACTTCGCTTCGGGTCTAGGACATGCGACTGAATCGCCCTATTCAGACTCGCTTTCGCTACGGCTACCCCTCTCGGGTTAACCTCGCCACATATCGCTAACTCGCAGGCTCATTCTTCAAAAGGCACGCCGTCACAGCTGCTAGGGCTGCTCCGACGGTTTGTAAGCAAACGGTTTCAGGTACTATTTCACTCCCCTCCCGGGGTACTTTTCACCTTTCCCTCACGGTACTTGTCCGCTATCGGTCATCTGGGAGTATTTAGGCTTATCAGGTGGTCCTGACAGATTCACACGGGATTTCTCGGGCCCCGTGCTACTTGGGATCCTCTCCGGGCCATTACGACATTTCGACTACGGGGCTGGCACCCTCTGTGGCTGGCCTTTCAAGACCATTCGTCTATATCGCGCTGTAACCCTTGGTGATCGGCAGATCACCAGGAGAGTCCCGCAACCCCGAACATGCAACGCCTGCCGGCTATCACACATGCTCGGTTTAGCCTCTTCCGGTTTCGCTCGCCACTACTAACGGAATCACGGTTGTTTTCTCTTCCTGTGGGTACTGAGATGTTTCACTTCCCCACGTTCCCTCTACCCGCCCTATATATTCAGGCGGGAGTCACTAGGTCGCACAAGTACGCCCAGCGGGGTTTCCCCATTCGGAAATCCTCGGCTCAAAGCTCGCTTATCAGCTCCCCGAGGCTTATCGCAGATTGCTACGTCCTTCTTCGGCTCCAGATGCCAAGGCATCCACCGTTTGCTCTTAGAAACTTGACTACATGAGTTGAATCGATCGGCTGCCATCGCCCGAAGGCTCCGGCGGCAGACCAATGATCTATGTCTCTTTCGAGACGTTGATCGTAGATCCGAGGCCCGAGGGCCTCAGTTCTAAGATGCTCGCGTCCACTGTGTAGTTCTCAACATACGGTCGGCACTCCCTGGCCCGCGCCGTTCCGGCCGGTGCTCAGAAGTCCGAGGGTTCGTCTCACGAGCCGTGCGGCTCGAGGTCCGGTCCCTCAGGACCCAACAGCGTGCGTCTGCCCGACTCCGATCGACCGCGGTTCCAGCATCCGAAGATGCGTACTGCGCTGCCGGCCTTCGCCGAGCACCCAAGTCAATGTTCCACCCATGAGCTCCCAGCGGAAGACATTCGCTTCCGATCTGGGTTCTGGATGCAGCCACCGAGGTGACGCATCAGATGCTCCTTAGAAAGGAGGTGATCCAGCCGCACCTTCCGGTACGGCTACCTTGTTACGACTTCGTCCCAATCGCCAGCCCCACCTTCGACGGCTCCCCCCACAAGGGTTAGGCCACCGGCTTCGGGTGTTGCCGACTTTCGTGACGTGACGGGCGGTGTGTACAAGGCCCGGGAACGTATTCACCGCAGCGTTGCTGATCTGCGATTACTAGCGACTCCGACTTCATGGGGTCGAGTTGCAGACCCCAATCCGAACTGAGACCGGCTTTTTGGGATTCGCTCCACCTTACGGTATCGCAGCCCTTTGTACCGGCCATTGTAGCATGCGTGAAGCCCAAGACATAAGGGGCATGATGATTTGACGTCATCCCCACCTTCCTCCGAGTTGACCCCGGCAGTCTCCCATGAGTTCCCACCATGACGTGCTGGCAACATAGGACGAGGGTTGCGCTCGTTGCGGGACTTAACCCAACATCTCACGACACGAGCTGACGACAGCCATGCACCACCTGTGACGGCGCTCCGAAGAGGGACCTTGTTTCCAAGGTTTTCACCGACATGTCAAGCCCAGGTAAGGTTCTTCGCGTTGCGTCGAATTAAACCACATGCTCCGCTGCTTGTGCGGGCCCCCGTCAATTCCTTTGAGTTTTAGCCTTGCGGCCGTACTCCCCAGGCGGGGAACTTAATGCGTTAGCTGCGACACAGAAACCGTGGAATGGTCCCTACATCTAGTTCCCAACGTTTACGGC
>VFQP010000423.1_pt1 | contig 86563 bp, 144 predicted proteins | sample 3512351 | NCBI WGS metagenome assembly VFQP01 (sample SAMN10412372, study PRJNA504923) | tailings metagenome | isolation source: Relicate 1 Philex TSF1 revegetated site | place: Philippines: Tuba, Benguet | collected 2017-08-29
CACACACACACACACACACACACACACACACACACACACACACACACACATACACTTGCAAACGAAACTGCTACAATAAATGAACAATGCGTGCTATCAAACAATAATGCAAAGGGAAAAAAACATACCCCCCTCCTTTCTGCGCACTGGTTAATGATCACGTATCATCTCCATAGCATACGCACCACCATACGCACCACCATCATAACAGCATACACATAAACACACACACGCATCATCATCACACAGCATGAACCCCCCCCCCATCCCCACCCTCAGGGATGGCCCCCACAGGTCTCCACGGCTTTCCACTCGCCCACAACAACCCACGAAATGGGGCCTTGATCACCCACTCAACCACATCCCATGCAAGCTGCACAGCACACCCCACAGGGCAGCACACAATCTTGACCGGCAGCAACACAAGCCACACAACCACACCTACGAGGGAAATCACAACTAGTACAGGAAACGCAATGACGACCAATACCCAGCGCCACCATGACGATGTAGGTGATGGTGTGGTTGTTGTTGTTGTTGTGTCGGTGGGCTTTGTGGTGGTGGTGGATGCTATGGCGGTGGCGGTAGGGGTGGTGGAGGTGGGGTTGGGGGTGGTGCCATTGATGGGTGCAGCTCCATTTGCCAGTGGCTGCATGTGTACAACATGTGTGCTCTGTGTATGTGGGGGGGGGGTGAAGGACAAGGGGGGGGGTTCAGATGCACACACAGATGCATACATGTTGAGGTGTGTGTGTATGTGTGTGCATGTGCATATGCATGAGTACTGACAAATAATAACACAACACAGCTCCAAATCCCAACCCATGTGATCATACATATCAACACACCAACGCATTACAACACCTCCCAACCCCCAACACACACCTGTCCATTGCCGGTTGCAGCAGCCGCACCCATTCCCCCCACCCCGCGACCCCCTCTTCCCCCTAATCCCCCCCCAATCCCCTCGTCCAATCGCTGCTTCACAAGTTCTTCAGGTACATCAGGCCACACCAGTGGCAACGCAGTGACCAGGCGCTGGGGTGTGGCAGGGGGTGGGAGGTCTTTGGGAACGTGCTGGAGGTAGGCCTTGTTGGCGTGCTGCACCTTGCGGGTGATGCTGTCCAGTTGCAAGTCGAGTTGCTGGGAATTATGTGTGTTTTTATATGTGTGTTTTTTGCGGTTGTATGTGGTTTTGAGTGGTATCAGTGGAGCCGAGACAATGTGTACATATGGTAATGTATGTGCAGGAAACCCACCTCCTCTCCCTCCACTCTCCCCCCACCTACACTGATTACGATACAAAACCATCCACCCCAACCTATTCCCTATTCATCATCCCCCCCCCCTCCACCCCACCTATTCCCTATCACCATCCACCCCACTTACACTCATTACAACACAAAACCATCCCCCTATTCCTACCGATTCAGCTTGCTTCCTCCTAGCAGCTTTGGTCACTGGTGCAGCAGCATCATACGAGGTGCCCAGGGTGGCTGCATGTGCCCTACTTATAGCAGCCTCTTGTATACAACGCACCCCTTTGCCTGCTTCCTTGTTGTCCAGGTGAACCAGTGCTGTGTGGTGTGATGTGGTGGTTGTATGGTGTGGTTTGGTTGTATTATGTGTCATTCATATGATGATTGTGGCGATTATTATTATTATTGTTGTTGTTGTTGTTGTTTTTATTATTATCATTATCATCGTAATGAAAATACTTACATACGGGGGTGGATGTGATACGCATACATTTGCACACCTACACACCTACACACATACACACATACACACACCTGCAAAACAGTGTTGATACGCAGCAAAACAGTGACTCTGGTAGTCTAGGTAGAGCAGCAACTTGCAAGAGACAGGGTTGGCCAATCCAGTGGCAGAGAGAGTCTTGTGTGCTTCCCTGTGTGTGTGTATGTGTGTGTGTGTGTGTGTGAGAGAGAGAGAGAGGTGTCAAGTGTGTTTTGTCACGTGTCTATGATTTCACTCATGTGCATGCGGTAGTACGTACAAACATCACTCCCACTGAACAACAATGAAAACAACAACAACAACAACAACAACAACAATGACAACAACAACAACACACCTATACAAGTTGGCAGTGTCCAGCGCCAGCGACGCAATCAACCCTGGCTGGTTGCCCTTTTTCACAGCCCTCAACACCGTGATGGACTGTGCTTCCGCCATGCAATGCAATGTCATGCCAGCAGCAGCAGCAGCATGGCAGTCAGAGGAAGGGGTGGCACCAAGGAGAGGGAGAATGGTGGTTTCTATTGATTTGAATATACCAGCAGCTTGCCGGAGCAAGCCATATGCCTATGTAGGTGAGGTGGTGCTTTTTATGTATTCTTGGGGGGCGGGGTGGAATGGTGGTGGGTGTGGGGGTTGGTGCGGTAAAATGCTGGTAGAGTTGGTGGTGTTTAGGCATGATCGTGTGACACACAACAACATATGGGCATGTGCACACCCACCCACCTGCACAGAGACATGTGCTTTGGCATCATCACGACACAGCAGTGCGCACTTGTTCACCAACCACACCGCAACTGCGATGACCATCGATGCGGTCTCAAACAACACGTCTGGCAGTGCATGGCTGTCTTGTACGAGCAGCACATCGCTCCATGTACAGGGTGGCATGGTGCTGTGACGCAGGGGGCTGTTGCTGCACAACAAGTCACTGCTCTGCTGTAGGCGAACCTGCGCGAGGCCTTCTGTGGATGTGCGCACGTGCACCTTGTCGAGATCAATGCTGAGCAGTGCAAGGTGGGTGAGGTAGGTGCGAAAGGCTGCCAGTACATCCTCGGGGGACGTGGTGTGGAGGTTGTGGAGCGCAGACACGAGGGCGGCACGATGGGCAGTGAGGTTGGTCGTGAGGGTGGTCAGTGCTTGGTTGCATCCTGGCAGTGTCGTGAATTGCAAAGGGGTGGTTGTTTTGGGTGGGAAGGAATAGAGCAATGGGTAGACAGTGAGGAGATCAGCAGCATCGGGCATCGGATTGTTTGTTTTGGGGGGTGTTTGATATGATCACGGTGGTGTATTGCAATGCGCTGTGCACCACTCTTGTGCTAGGTGATATGGACGTCAACAAGCAGGGATTACATAGGGGCACACCCACAAGAAATTGGTTATAAAATTTCAACCAGCAGCACACCCATTAGAAGAGAGAAAAGAGGGAGAGACATTGGGCGGAGAGAGCTGTGCAACTTATATTGCGTTTGAGGTACCTGCAACACGAGTCAGCATCAAGTCAAACGATTCAAGCACAGTCTCGAGCACAGTTTACGATACAACACTATACTTGCCACTATACTTGCAATAAAAGAACCCCTCATTGCTCAGAGCTGTTGAGCAGTGTGTCAACAGAGAGGCAAAACAGAGAGGCAACAGTGGGCCATCAAATCCCAGTCCAGTGGTCAACGCCTCGGCTGCACAGCTTCATGAGGCGAGGCCACGGTGCGCGTGACCCAATGTGTCTGCCATAGCGCTGCTGGACACAAGCTGGGACCATGGCAACAACGCCTCTATTGCAGGGGCAGCGCGACATTGACAGGCGGTATGGGGAACAATAGTTGCCAAAATTTCATTGAGGACGCATCCAACATGCACACTACTGTTCCACACAGTCAACAAGTGCTGGTGCTGTTGGAAGATGATCGAGTTGCCACACAGAATTCACGTGCCGCTACGGGGACGGTATTTCAAGCCACTGCTAGTGTGGTCAACATTTTTGTAGGTACGTGTGGCAGGATGCACTTGATGGCAGTGGCTCAGTGGCCACGCAGCGCTATGTAATCCTTTCAATGATATACAGGGCTTGGACTTTTGTCAATGCCGTACGCCCTTGCAATGGGTGGGTGGATTGGGCTGTTGGTGCAAGCATTTGTGACGCTCCTGTTTGCCACGTGTGGTGTGCTTTTTATCACAGCACTAGATGCACTGCCCGCTGGTGTACCAGGAAATTACCCCATGCTTGGTATGGTTGTAGTGGGTGGAGGTTGCAGCTGCCCATCAGCACTCGCGTGAAAAAGAGCGAGGTGTGATTGTCCCATCGCACACAGGGCAATATGCATTTGGTAGTAGGCTTGGCCGTCATGTTGTTCTGCTTCTGACGACGCTTGAGCTGCTCGGCAGTAGCACCATGTGTCTGATCATCCTAGAGCAACAGGTTGAGCTCTTTCTGCCATATGATGGTACGATACAAATAAACGGATAGCCATCACTATCGACGATATACAACCAGCGCTCATGACGCACGCAGGTTTCTTTGGGTTGTCTTCCAAAAATACGGCCATAGTGCTGTGCATGGCCGCAATACTGCCGCTGCTGTGGATCCCGTCAATCCGACATTTTAGCGGATTGTCTATGATTGGCTTGGCATGCACTGCAACAGTATTTGCGACCGTTTTTGCACTGCCATTTCTGGATCCATCACGCCAGCTTGTCAAGGTGTGTTGTATTGACGAAGCATGGGTGATGGCGCACCTATGCACCACCCTCGGACCTCCACCACACAGCCTCGTGCCGGCTACCATACCCTGGACGTGGCTGGGCTGTGTCAATCCATAGGGCTCTTTGCATGCAGTGTTTCGGGTCATAGCACCTTTCCATCAGTGCGTGCAACCTTGGCAGACCCTGCACGGTTCAACAAGGTCATACAGTACAGCTTTACCATCATGTTTGTGGCGTACGGTTCCATAGCTGCTATAGGATATTGGTACTTTGGCGATGCACTGCAGCCAATCGTTGTGACCAGCATGGTGCGTACACATCATGTGTACACCACCATGTACATCAATATGCTCTGCCTATGTGCACACATGTACACACGCAATAGGTGCGCGGAAGTGTGTACACTGGGCGAACGCTCTTGGCTGGTTTGGACGTTGGCTTGTTGACCGGCATACTCGTGGGATTTCGAGCGTACACAGTCCTGCCCGCGGTGCTTGTGGTGCTCCAGGTATGGCATTGCTTATATATAAGATAGTAAGGGTCGAGCGTGGTTGATATAAGTATGCGCTGCAATGACGACACCCTGCACAGGAGATTGTGGTGACCATTGGCCATCGCCCGGGTGCAGACTGCTGCGTTGTACGGCCAGCAGCAGCAGTGGGCATACGAATTATATTGTTTGCCGTCATGCTATCGCTGTCGTATGCGGTATGATATGGTAGATGCATATGTTTGTGCGCTATTGTGGATTTGTATGGAGAGTGTGCTCGATGTGCTATTCATGTTCGTCAAACTACACACGGCGAAACACCTTGCACAGGCATATGATCAGCTGGCAGGCTTTATTTCTTTGTTGGGCGGCGTTTGTTCAATGTGTTGCTCGGTCATTCTCCCATGTTTGTGCTACTCGGCGATGCAATGTGCTGGTGAACGCAAGGGTACACAGAGTTTGGTTGGTATTATGCTTATGCTTGGGTGCGCCATCCTGTTTGTTGTTGTTATCGCCAACATTAACCGAGTGGCGACATAAACATACTGTACACTATTGTTTGGCTGTATCATTCATAACTACGCTTCATTCTGACGAGAATATTTGATGAGCATATATATTAACAAATTGACGACAATTGTTATGTTGCTGCTGTAAAGGTACATCGCCTTCCTTGCAGCGTCTCTTACACCTTTCGCCGCTGTGGCGATACGTGTAGCCCCTCCTTCTACCTCACTGCAGAAGACGTTATACATGACGTCACATCGGCGCACGCATGCACATACGGTACGCGACACTGTGTCAGGAAAAGCAGAACGATGCCATACCAATATCATCAATTTTATCTCGCTTTGTCCACTGTCCAACCCTTTGCAGGTATGCAAGCAAGCATTCTGTGGCAGAGTGCAACGATGCGTCACAAAGAGCCTGCAACACTTTTAACGCTTGTCAATAAACACTTGCCGGACACCGACTCACACGCACTCCCCTTGTGCCGTCACGATGTGTGCCGTGTTGGGACCATGGCCACCAATGGCTTTCAACATGTGGCTGTTTTTGGTTCCTTGCGAGCATAATTGCCCTCCGTTGCCTTGAGACACTAACGCAGCGGGAGATATTTCTGGTCAGGTTAAGCGACATACAAGTGAGCCATCATACCCCTATCCTGCGCATTACACCGCAATTACGACGTATCTTTTGTCAGGCTCGTTGTCGAGGCCGTTTTATAATACCATGGACACTTTTATATACTCCTGGAGGCGAACAAATGCCTGCACCTGTTTGATGAGAGCTTGAAACCATCGTGTTGCAGGACCTGCGTGGGTATGCCGTGTATGCAATTTGCCGATCTGCCCTAATACATTGCGCAGCGTCCAAACCACTCTGGTCAAATGCAGCTTCCCACTGGTTGGATTGCTTAAGCTAGACGGTGCCAGGTTGTAGTTGGGGGAGATTTTACTATCGAAACCTTGCGCTTGTTATCTTGCGTCATGCTGATGATGAATTCGCCAAAGGTTTGAGGGCACATCAGTACTTGTTTGCTGCGCCTTGCAGTTTCCCTCCTTGAACAAAGGATTTCCTTTGTCCTTGACCGTTGTGGCATAGGCGATCTTTTCGTCATAGTCCATTCGTAAGTCTCCTTTGCATTGTGCAAGTCGGCCAAACTGCAAAAGCACCCTGGCGCAGCTGCATTCACCAATCAAAATATACAGGAGCATCTACATCGGCGCTTTGTACTTGGGCTATGCAACAAGGCCTGTCTCATGCAGCGTATCGTATAGCTATGTATCCAGCCGCATCGGTAGGCATGGTACTGGGGGGCTCCACGCTCGTATACCATGTGCATATTGCAACAGCCATCACCACGCTGCCAAGACCATTGTGTACTTGTATACACTGCAATCGAGGCCACCCCAGAGCCAGCAAGCAAGCTGGTAAATGAAACAACATGGCGTACTGAAGTGGGCGGAAAAGTGAAAGTGGAGGGAAAAGTGGGGGAAAAGTGCGAAAACTGGAAAACACACCCAGGACTCAGCTCCATCAAACCCATCAAAACACACGGAGCATCTGCATTGGTGCTGTGCACTTGAGCTGTGCAGCCCTTGTGTGTGTCTCATGCAGCGTGTTGAACAGGTATGTGTTCAACCGCATCGGCTGGCACCTGGGGGCTCCACATTCGTACAGCACATATTGCACAAGAAGACGCCACATAGAGCCAGAGAAGAGCCAGAGAAGAGCCAGAGAGCAAGCAGGTGTATATTCAATGAAGCATGGTAGGAATGCATGAAGAAAGCTGGCATAATACCCCACGTGTTTGCATGACATACTCCAGGGGAAAAAAATCCGTTCCCCGCCAATCGCCCATCCGGGCGATCTCTCGGTCTGACTCTCTGACGAGTTGTATTCCATCAATCCATTCTATTATTCTGTTGCCATTAAAACCAAATCATTCATTCGTGACAATCCGCAGTTGTCATCGCTTCCCCTGCTTCCCCTCCGTTGCACATACTTGCCATCTTGCTTGTCTACAGTACCTTGTTACCTGCTGTTCTGGCAGCCCCATTGATTTTTCACACTATGAACCGCGTCGCATTGACTGTCGCACTTCTGTGCTCGTGGAGCCTCATAGGTATGAGCGCTTGCGCTTCATCGGTCAGTCTCCCAGCACCATCTTACTCTTCGAACTCCCCGCCACAGTCCACAGTGCACGACCTGCACGCCAACTACTCCAGGCGACTGTAACAGGTGCGGTTTCCTGGTTGTCTACTGAATGAGTGTCACACAACACCCCCCCCAACACACACACACACACACAGACGCCTACTACCTTGGCAACGACCTCACATGGGACCCAGCAACAGGGTGTTCATCCGTCACAGCCACATCTGCTGCTGATTGTGCAGGCAAATGCAATGCCAATGCGGCATGCAATGCATGGTCGTTCAACTCCAACGCTGCGGGTACATGCGCTTTGTCATGTTACCTCAAATCCGCAACTGGCTCTGTTGTGTCCTTTGGCGGCTTTTCCAGTGGTACAAAAGCCCCAACAGCAACCCCTGCGTCACCAACACCACCCGCATCGCCAACACCACCCCCTCCATCGCCAACACCACCAGCAACACCCAGCACTCCTGGCCTGGGTGCTGGGCAAGGGAATTTGGCAAAACTGACATGGTACAGCTCCAAGGTATGGTGCAGGGATGCATGTAGGGATGTGTGATGTTTTGGTATGGTATCATGTGGTTAACACATGCCGTTATGTACACACAGGGCACGCCGTCGTGTGGCATTGACGCTGGTGTGGACAGCGTTGCAGTTGGCAACCTGTTTCCAGGTGCGTGTGGGGGTGAAAACGTGCTGTTGTTGAGTTGGGTGATGGAATTGCCTTTTTTTATGGGCAAGGGTGTTTTTTTTTTGTGTGTGTGTGTGTGTGTGTGTGCGTCTGTGCATGTGTGTTGGCATAGATCATAGTGCCACTACATGAAGGTCGTTGTCAATACAATGGCAGTTTCACCACGCATTCATGCGTGTCCCAAACAACAGGTGCCTCCAACAAGTGTGGCACATGCCTGGTGATGACCTGCGATAACTCACAACCACTGTTTGGCACCACGGTATGGCAGTTGCACACATGTACAACCAACCCATACACATTTAACACACAACATACACACGCCACTACACAGGACTATTGCAAGATTGTTGATGGGAGGCCAGCATCGCTCGTGGTCACCATTGACAACACCTGTCCAGAATGTGTTGATGGATCGCATATCGATATTTTCCAGCCCGCCTTTGGCAAGCTCGCTTCAGGGACAGTTGGGTACATCAACGTGAAATGGGATTTTGCTCCATGCCCGAGTGCTGGTAGCATCAGTGTCCGTGCAGAAGCATGGGAGGATGGAGGCTACCGACGCCTGCGCATCAGGTAGGGTTTTGGTGATATCATTGTTGCTTTTGTTGTTTTTGGAGGGAGGTTTTGCACTAGTGTACACTCCTGTCACAGTGGTGCAAGCGTGCCCATTACAAGTGCTACATTGGGTGGTGTTGCGTTGGTGCAACAATCATGGTACGTGGTGTTTGTAATGCATGTATGTCTCATATACACCATCTGGAGCACATGCATCCCCTTGTGTGTACGTTCAGGTCGGGCTCTGCATGGGTTATCTATGGTGGCGGCCCCCGTTGTGAGGGTGGTTGTCCACTGGTCCTCACTAGTGGCAAAGGGTCGGTATCTGGCACATTGACTGTTGGAAGTTATTACACCGAGACCACGACTGGTGGGGTGACCACCACCTTGCCCCAATTTTGAAACCAATCTGTGATGCATAATACATATATTTTGTTGACCTACATACAATGTCCTCGTTGCCCTTGTATACAGTATTGAAGAATTTGCTGATTTGTTTTGTGGTGACCTGTAGGTATGGTCAGAGAGCGCCTGTGCGTGCAGCACAGTTTCCAACAATGGGAATAATCAAAATCATTCTTTGGCATGTAAATCCGCAGCTGCGCACAAGATATCGCTGTGACGGAGCATGCGCAATGAAAGAAACACGTGAGAGGCATGCGACATACGCATCTTGACTCTATACAGAGCGACGAGTGACGTGGACGCAGTCCATTCCAATAATACGCTACAGACTACTACACCAACATGGCAATAGTTTTCTACGTTGCCCTACTGTGCGCAGCTACGTTTGGTACGAAAATTGGCGATGGCCATCGGTCAAGACCGCTGTTGTCTATCGATCACCATTCCATCTCTTTCATCACCAACGCAGTGCATGCAAGCAGTGCATCTCAGGGCCGGCAGTTGTCAGAGCGCCTGGGATCAGGTGTGCTATATGAGCAGTACACATGCAGTACACATGTGGGAAGCACACACGCACGCACACACACCACAAAAAAATACACCAACATCGCATCCCCAACAGGCTTTTTCTATAGGGGATATGACTTGACATGGGAACCGTCAGGATGCTCTTCTGTGAAGGCAAAAACCGGGGAAGACTGTTCGCGTCAGTGCTCTGATCACCCCCGCTGTGTGGCATTCTCCTTCAACACCGACCCCAATGGACGCTGCGCATACAGCTGCTACTTAAAGTACGACATTGGACGTGCTGTAAACTGGCTCCCATTTTTCAGCTGGACGCGGGGGTTTGCAGCTGAGCGAGACTACAAACCAGCACCGCCTGACAACCCACCACCGCCACCACCGCCACCACAAACCCCACCTCCACCAACTGAAAACCCACCTCCACCACCACCGCCTGACAACCCACCACCACCACCGCCACCTGAAAATCCACCTCCACCACCCGAAAACCCAGCCCCACCCCCACCAACTGAAAATCCACCTCCACCACCGCCACCCGAAAACCCACCTCCACCACCACCACCTGAAAACCCACCCCCACCACCGCCGCCTGAAAACCCACCTCCACCACCACCACCCGAAAACCCACCTCCACCGCCGCCACCCTCCCAAACTACCCGTGCCAAGCTCACAAACTATGGTGAAAAGGTATGAAAGCACAGCAGCCATTAAACCCAAGCAACACACCAGCAACACATCGGAAAACACACTCCAACACAGGGCATCACGTCTTGTGGGTATGATGCTGGTGTGTTTAGTGTGGCTGTAGGTAGGGACTTCCCTGATGCCTATGACAGCTGTGGGAGGTGCTTGCAGATAACATGCAACAATGAAACGCCACTCTTTGGAACAAATGTACGAGGGACCTGCACAACCCATGCATGTTGATGTATACCCATCACACTCCACACCATCTACAGGACTATTGCAAGATTGTTGATGGTAAGCCAGCATCGCTCGTGGTCACCATTGACAACACCTGTCCAGAATGTGTTGATGGCTCTCATATTGACTTGTTTGAGCCTGCATTCAGCTCGGTATGTGGGCATGCACTCTGTATCTCTATCACCACACACATCCAACCATGCACCTCATCTCTCTTAGATTGCATCGGGGACTGTCGGCTACATTTATGTGGACTGGGCATATGTTGCTTGCCCTGGCTCTCCCCCCATTGTCGTGCGTGCTGCAGCATGGCAAGCCGATGGTTACCGCCGCCTACGCATCACGTATGGGTTGAGTAGCTGCTGCGTGTGTGATTTGCCATGTGTCACACATGGTTTCCCTCCTCATCACAGTGGTGCACAGGAGGCCATCGCATCGGCAACAGTGGGCGGCATGCCGCTGACACGAGAAGCATGGTATGTCAGTGCCCTGCATGAATGTCAATGGAAACTGCATGCACATTTCCGCCCCCTTGCATGCACATTTCTGCCCCCCCCTTCTTGTCAACCAACAGGAGTGGCTCTTCCTATGTAATTTATTCTGGTGGACCATCGTGTGAAAGCGGCTGCGAGGTAGTGTTGACTAGCACCACTGGCAAGACCACGTCAGGGACCTTGACTGTGGGCGAGTACTATCAAGAGCAAAACCCGGGAGGCGTCACCGTTGAGCTGCCCCAATTTTAACTTGTGTTTGCGTATTCGTGTGTGTTTTGTATACGAATAAACAACAGTGCTGTTCAATGCTTTGTGTCTGAATAAACAACATCATTTGGTATCTGTGCTGTCATGCAGGATACACCGATTTACCAAGGTTCCTGGTATGCATGGAAAAAAGAAATCACTGGCTGAAGGTCAAACTCATGTAAAAAAAACAAGCCCCGTTTGCACCCCATCCTGCTGTTCCTGCAACCCCAATTACTGTATGCCCATTTCTAATCACTATCGCTGTCATGCTTGCGACTCTTCTTCTTGTCCTTCTTGTCCTTCTTTTCCTTCTTGTCCTTCTTGTGCTTGCGGGGGGACGCAGATCGTAAGCGGCGTCGGTCCATATCCTCACGGCGTCGGTCATCCTCACGGCGGCGGTCATCCTCACGGCGGCGGTCATCCTCACGACGGCGGTCATCCTCACGGCGTCGGTCATCCTCGCCACGTCGGTCATCCTCACGGCGTCGGTCGTCATATCGCCCCCTGTCATCATCACGGCGGCGATCATCATCGCGGCGTCGATCGTCGTATCGTCTCCTGTCATCGTAACGGTGGCGATTATCATAACCGCGCCCTCCACCACGTTGGCCGTAGCGGTTATCACCGCGGCCGCCTCGGCCCCCACCCCGATAACCACCCTCATCACGGCCTCCACGGGAATAGCCACCACGATCATCATCACGCGAGTAGCCACCACGATCATCACCACCCTGCCCACCACCGGGCCTAGAGCGGCCATACGGCTGAAAGCCCTCATGCATGTCGGCTTCAGCCAGGCCACCCATCATTGCTTTCACGTCTGGGAGACACTCAGCTGGTGGGGGGGGCAACTCATCTCCAAGCTGGGGCTGGTGGTGGTGTGTTTGTGTGAAACAATATTGGTGCAAACATTGGTGAATTGCATCGCAGTGTACAACACACACAACATAAAAAATAACATACCTTGATATCCTGAGCTTTGGGGCTAGCCTCAGGGGAACGTGGTGCAGGGCTCTGTGTTGTGAGGTGTAAGGGTGTAAGGGCTTGTTTTCACGCAGCACATCTCCGCACCAACATACCTTGCGCCCATTGCTGTCCCTGCTGCGGCGACGAGGAGGGGAGCGGCTACGGCTACGCGACTGTGGCGGCCAAGAGAACGAGCGTGGAGCGTTATGAGCACAGAATCACACACACACCGCACCAACCCACACACTGCACCAACCAACACACCTTGCGGCGGGGACTGCGGGAGCGGCGACGATGGTCATCCCTGCTACGACGTGCAGGAGAGCGGCTACGCGACTGTGTGTGTATGTGGGTGTGGGTGTGTGTGATGCTTTGTATGCACAATGCCGACCAAAATGCACCACCCAATCTTCCAACCCCACAAACCCTATGGCGCTTGCGCACAAGCTCGGGAGAACGACGACGGCGACGCGTGTCCTCATCATCGTCATTGCGGGGTGGTGGAGGGGGCAATTCTAGTGTGCGATGGTGGTGGCTGTGTTGTGATCACCACCCATCAATGTACCCAGCACGCACCATGCACCCCCTCACAGCGCCCCCCATCCCCCACAACACACAACACACAACACATACCAACTGGTCCCTTAAAATCCATGGCAGCAGCAGCGTCATGCACTCTTTGACGCAGAGAAGAGGTATCAGTGCCCTTGCTGTGCTCGGCTGCCTTGGCGTCGAGAAACTCTTGTGGAATACCACTTATATTTGTGGTGGCACTTGCCAACAAATTCCAAAGCTCCTGTGGGCGGAATTGACACGAAAATGTACAAGGGTAGACCGTGCAGTGATGCGATCCAATCAATGCGATCCAAATACCCACCACCGACTCTCAACGCGCCGTCCTACCTTGACGAAAAGGCTGGTATTCTTTTCCAAGAATGGTGTCAAATTTATATGAATAATTCGTGGGTCAAGTTTCTGTGGTGAGTGGCGATGTCCATTCTCTGCGCTTGGTGGCACATGTTTTTTCCCCACATACCTCTGTCGGTGACTCGTATTGCTCAATGACGTACTGTATAATGACCTCATCATCCACTCCAAGCAGTGCAGTGACGCGTTCTGTCACCCACTTGCGCATCACATCAAGGTTGACTTTTTTGATGTCAACATGCTGATCATACTCTTTGGGGAATTTAATTGTTTTCAGCAGTTTCTTCGTCTTACTGTGTTGTTCAGGGGGGAATAGTTGTTGGTATTGGGCTTGACAATGTGGTGTTTCCAAGGATTGAAATTGCCACTGTTCATACTCTTGAAAGCGAACATCCTGATCTGCAGACACCCCACGGAATCCTCCTAGTCCAGCCATGGTGCACCGTTGTGTTGGAGCCTGTTGATGACTGTTGGCTGGGAATGAATATCTATGTGATAGGAGTTTTTTTTGGGTGGAAAAAAGTAATATTACCTTCCATGTTGCTATTTTTGCTAATGTTGGTCTAATGGCAGTGCAACACGTGTAGGCAGCAGCAGTGGCCACCAGGAAACGATTTGCAACGGTCAAACATCTATAGATGGCTCGTTTTCGGTGCTGTTCGAGGTCAATAGGTGCTCTACAGCAGCCAACAGTGCATACTGTGCGGAGATTGTGTTGTCCCAGGTTGCAGAAGCACAACAACAGGTTTTATTGCTGTTTTGGTTTTGTCAGCCTGGTCAATGCAGGAGATGCACGTTCAAGTACACCCACACGCCATCCACAGGCGATATGTGTGCAACAGTGGTCAGTCGGCAGACAACATACAGCTATCAGATGCTTCCATTGCAGATTTGCAGGTAGCCATGATGAGCCTGCGCTTGTAGAGGAGCCATTCAACACTCTCCCTTTCATACACACACAGATGCAGCTGGACAATGCAATAGCAAACGAAGATTACACAGCAGCTGCACAGCTCCGTGATGTCCTTACGTATGTATTAGAGGGGGTGGAGAGGTGTTGATGAGGACATGTTTATGTGCGTGCTGTCTGTAAACACATCACCTCCCTGTTTTCCAGGGAGCGACGGAGCAATGCACTGTATGCAGTAGAAGAGGCCAATGTAGCATTCTACAAGGCCTTTGAGGAGGGTGATATTGAGGTATGTGTGGTATGTGTGGTGTGTGCATATGCATGAACAACCTCACAGTTGTGTCTCCCACCCCACAGGCTATGGAGTGCGTGTGGGGTGAGGGGGAACACATCCAGTGCATACACCCACGGCTGGAGTGCATAGCCGGTCGTGCACAGGTGATGGAAAGCTGGCGGTTGATCTTGGGGGCAGCAAGAATGACAATCACACTGGAAGACGTGCGGGTGCACGTGGCAGAGGACATGGCGTTTGTGACGTGCATCGAGGTCGTCGATGCTGGGGATAGCCGGGGTCGTGTAGCAGCAACCAATGTGTTTGAAAAGCAGGATGGGGAATGGAAGCTTGTGCACCATCAAGGCGGGCCAGCGTGAGTGATGAACTTTTTTGTTGTTTTTTCCCTTCATTTTGTTTAGCAGGAAACCGCAAGTATAGTTTTGGAAATAACACCAAAGTATTACAGCAACAACAACAGCAGCAAACTATAACACAACCATCATCCAACATCTGGTGGGTTCCGTGCAGCACATCTCTCTTGTCCCATGCAACTGACTTTCAGTACAGAGGATGATCGCATTATCAACCTTGACGTACGTGTTTGGGAGTGCTTGGAAACACGATGATGGTGATGATGGCATCTGCATCACGCAACACACAGGTGGATGGTGGTGAGAGCCTGGACGACCTAAAAGCCATCTTGGAGGTGGACAGTGGTATCCCCATTGCTGAACAAGTGCTCACAAACGGTGGCAAGATTGTCACAGGGTGTGTTTGGGTGTGTGAAGATATGCTTCCAAAGAGACACTTCCAAAGCAACAGCATCATCACTAGATAACCTCATACAGGGCAACCGTGGGTGCTGCAGGCCTGCGTGACGGAGACCTCATCATGCTGCTGCGCACGCGTCCAAATGCACCACCACCAGGATCTTCAGCAGCACCGAGCATGGCTGGACCCCCACCTGCCCTTCGCCTCAACCCCAACGATGGCACTGCTGTCGACCCCAAGGCGTTTATCGACTTTATCCTTGGAGGTAGGCAGAGGTGTTGTAAATGTGGGGTTGTACCATGGCAACCCAATTCATGTGCATACTAACCCTCCCCTTTGTTCCCCCAACACAGACCCCATGCAGCTGTCCATGTTGGAGATGCAAATCCCTGCACTTGCAGCGGTGATCAAAACAAAAGACGTAGAGCGCCTGCAAGCCCTTCTACGGGAGACCCATGCTGTGAAAAAGGAACATGCACGCAAGCAGCAGTTGCTGATGACAGGTGACCCCATGGACCCTGAAGTGCAGGTGGGTTTGCATTATTGCTGGGTGTATGGTGGGGTTTTGCATCATGCTGCTGGGTGTGCAGTTCACTTTGTACACGACTGCTGCATGTTTACACACCCACACAGGCTCTCATTGCGGAGCAGATCCAGCAAAAGGCAATTGACGAAAACTTGGAACAGGCAATGGAGTATTCACCAGAGGCATTTGCCCACGTATTCATGCTGTATGTGTTGACTGATGTATGCTGTCTTGTTGCATCCTGTTGTCGCTTTGTCCACACACATGCACCCTTTCACACATTTCACCAGGTATGTGCATGCAGAAGTCAATGGACACAAGTTCAAGGCGTTTGTAGACAGTGGGGCACAAATGTCCATCATGACCCTTGCCTGTGCAGAGCGCTGCAGCTTGTCACGACTCATTGATAAGCGATACCAGGGTGTTGCTCGGGGTGTGGGGCAGTCAAAAATCGTGGGGCGGATACATCAGGTGGGTGTACACCTTTGTGTTTTGGTTTTGCGGTGTGTGTTTTGGTTTTGTGGCGTGTGTTTTGGTGTGTCGCCCATGTCAATACCCATATGCTTTCTACACATGCTTTCTACACATGCAACTGCAGGCGCCACTCAAGGTAGAGGGTCAGTTTCTTCCATTGGCAGTGTCTGTATTGGAACAAAAGGGCGGGCCACAGTTTATCATTGGCTTGGACATGCTCAAGCGCTATCAGGTAGGGTGCTTTTTGCTACCTGTACAACCAACCGTATCACCCATCAACCACCATGTTTGTATAATGTCTACATCCCACACCAGTGTTGCATCGACCTGGCGAAGAACGAGCTCCGGTTTAGCAGTGTCAATGTAGCCCTACCGTTTTTGGCTGAACATGAGTTGCCCAAGGATTTTGAAGAGGGAGAGGCTGACCTCCCCATGCCAGATGCAGGCACTTCCACAACAGGGGCTGTGGGCACAACAGGGGCTGGGCCGTCTGGCGACGCTGCGGCAGCTGCAGGTGCGGCCGCGCTGGCACGTGCGGGGGATGCTGGGGGTGGAGCAAGTGCACCGGCAAATGACAAGGTGCAGCAGTTGATGGCACTGGGGTTTTCACAGCAGCAGGCACAGGTATGGTGTGGTTGTGATGGTGTTGTGCGTGCGTGTGCTGCCTGTATGAGTTGTTCACACACACACACACACACACACACACACACACACACACACACACAGGCAGCGTTGGACATGTGCAATGGCAATGAGGAACTTGCTGCAAGCGTTTTGTTTGGTGGATAACGACTTTTTTATTACCTACATTAATCATATAAACTGTAAACAGACAACCTGCCCTCCAGATCAACACCAGATCACCACCATCTTATCATAACAACGATGGGACAAGCAGGCAGCAAGGAAGACATTGTCAAGGTCGCCCAGACCGCAAGTGACTATAAGCCTCCTCTCCCCGTCAATCCGGTCCGTCCAGTTGTGGCAGCTCACAAACACACAAACAACACGATTGCCATCCTTTGACCAACCAAAACCACGCCCTTAACATACCACCAAACCCTCGACCCAGGACAACCCTTTAGTGTATTTTGATATCAAGCTAGATCGTTATGGAGGGGGTACAAAGCTGGGTCGCATCGTCATGGAGCTCAAGGAGGTGGGATGGTGTGGTGTGCACCATACAGACATCGCAAACCCCGCACCAAGGCACCTCCTCACAGGACGTTGTGCCCAAAACAGCTGAAAACTTTCGACAACTGTGCCTCAAGGAACCTGGGAGTGGCTACAAGGGATCACGCTTTCATCGGGTGATACCAAGTTTCATGTGTCAAGGGCACGTTGGTGGTGGCTGTTGTACAGTCAACGTGCATCAGCCCATACCAACCTTTCTCTCACTTGCAACATACAGGGGTGACTTTACCAATGACAACGGCACAGGCGGAATGTCGATCTACGGCCGCACGTTTCCCGATGAATTGCCTGGTATGAAGCTGCCCCATGCTGGGCCGGGTGTTCTTTCCATGGCCAATGCGGTATGTTGATGGGTATGTACATGAACATGAATTCACATACCTGAGTTTCACATACACTCATGGTCTCAGGGTCCCAACACAAATGGGAGCCAGTTTTTCCTGTGTGTTGCCGCCACGCCATGGTTGAATGGAAAGCACTGCGTCTTTGGGCAGGTGCGTGCATGTGGATACCCTGTCGATGGTGTAGCATGCTTCTCATAGTGAGCACCCTCTCCATCACACGTACTACTTTACAGGTGGTTGAGGGCTATGAGGTTGTCAAGGCCATTGAAGCATGTGGCAGTCGTTCGGGGGACACTGCCTTTGATGTCATGATTGCTGATTGTGGGCAGCTAGACAAAAGTGGTGTGTGGGATAATGATTTGTTGAAACAATGACTTGCTGAAAGGTACATGCAATACGACACACAAACACCACGTGCACACAGGCAAGGCAACAGGTGCATCAGCAAGCATGGCCGCCACCCAGCCACGAGGGGCACGTGCATTCTCAACCACAGCACGCACAGCGTATGTGCAGCAGCAGCGCAGTGCATTGATTGGCACGGCATTGCTGCAGCAGGGTGCACGGTATGTGGTTGAGGTTGCAGGGCTTGTACACTTGGGGTCAAATACATGGTTGTGTTCCACTGGTATTCCACACAGGCGTTTGAGCAATGCACACTATCGCATGCCCGGCCGTGTAGCACGTGCAGGCATTGCAGCAGCTGCAGTTGCATCTCATGCACGTGCATTTGCTTTGTGAGTAGTTATTGAGTTGGTTCACTTGGGAGTGTGAGCGCGTGCAACTGCAACCAAAGCACTTGCTTTTTTAACCTTTTCAATCTGCAGCACCCCTAAAGCAACATAGTTGGATACGTATTCTGCTTACGCATTCTTGCAATCAAATATATTGTTATTGTCCACACCACATTGCAGGCCAACCTCGACACGACATGGACGATAGGAAAAGCCAAGCTGGAACCTCATTCACACGTGCATTTGAAATGGATACAGAAGACGTACGTAACGCTTTGTAACGACGCTGGACGTGCACACGTGCGTCTAGCACTGTAACCAACATACGTCAATGCCTGTCACCACAACAGAAGGACGAACAGGAAGAAATACATGAAGAACCAATAACAACTGTGACTGATGCTATTGATTACATGGGTGCGTGATTGGGTGGGCACTGGACACACCTAGGTGATCACAGCCATCAACAGCCACTCGTCTACACAGGTTTTGGGCGCTTTCAATGGATATTAATGTGCTACACTGGCTTTGCATGGATAGCAGATGCCATGGAAATCATGCTCTTGTCATATCTTGCTCCTGCGGTACGGAACCTCCTTATATCTCGCACACAACCTCTCCCCACCCACAACCCCCCTCACTCTACAGGCACAATGCGCGTTCAACCTCAGCAGTGGGCAGGTGTCGTTCTTGTCCAGCATTGTCTTTATTGGTGTTGCGTTGGGTGCATGGGGATGGTCACCCATTGCCGATTGGTATGGACGAAAAAAAGGGTTTGCCATGACGGGCATTGGAACTGCCATATTTTCCATCCTCACGGCAGTGGCGCCCAGCTACTGGATGCTGCTCGCCTTTAGATTCATGGTCGGTCTCGGCTTGGGTGGGGTGCCCATTATTTTCTCCTTGTTTGCCGAGTTTGTTCCTACTAAAAATAGAGGGGTTGCGTTGGTGTCCATTCAGGTATGGTTGATTTCTGTATTGCGCACGTTTTGCTTGATGTGTGTGTGTGTGTGTGTGTGCGTGTGCGTGTGTGTGTGCATGTGTGTGTGCGTGTGCGTGTGTGTGTGCATGTGTGTGTGTGTGTGCGTGTGCGTGTGTGTGTGCATGTGTGTGTGTGTGTGTGTGTGTGTGTGCGTGTGTGTGTGTGTCAGTCGCTCCCCAAGTAGATAGAATCCATCCCTGCTGTGCCTCCCACTGCCATCCCTACCACTAGGCTTGGTGGACAGTAGGCACAGTAGGAGGCACCCTGCTCATTGCAGCAACACTCTCCACGCTGGGGTGGCGCTGGATGGTGGGCTTGTCTGCCATACCCATGTGTTTGGTCATGGTGCTGTTTCCCTGGCTGCCTGAATCACCCCAGTGGCTCATCCGTGTCAAGGTGTGGTGGTCTTGTACCAATGTAATGGGGCGTGCGATGCACGGTGTTGCATGATGGCCAACGTGATTATACATCCTGCTGGTGCATCATGGTGCCCCATAATGTGCACCCAGAATTACCCGTTGTCCCTCTGTACAACAGGGTGACACAGCAGCAGCAGAACGCATCCTACACATGATTTCCCGACTCAACCGCAAGCCATTGCCTGCCACCATGTGCATTAGCAAGTATGGTGGCGCCGAGGATGAGGAGGACGGTCCATTAGAAGGTGTGTGGGAGGACAAGCCTTGACTTTGTTGATATACCCACACAAATGCAAACAAGAACGTGCTCCCTCGTCTCGACACACCCATTACTACACACCAATTCGTTTCACTCTCCCAACAACAGACCCTGCAGAACTCGAGGTGGAGCTCAAAGGCTCCTATGGTCAAAAAGTACTCAAAAATCTACGTGTACTCTCCACGCTCTTTCGCCGACCACTGCTCTTGATTACTGTGTGCTGTCTTGTAATTTGGTTTGCCAACGCAGTGGTGTACTATGGGCTTGTATTGCTCACAACCAAGCTCAGCACGACAGAGGTGAGCATTGAGTGACACATTTGTATGTGTATTGTGTTTGACAGTATGTACTTGTGTATTACATGGGTAGGATATTGCTGTGTGCACTCATAAAGACCTTGGTGTGGTTCTCTCACAACAATGATGTACAACACAGGGTGGTACAAGCGCCCTCCAATGTGAAGATGGTGCGCCTGTCATTGGGTGGTCGTCCTACACAGAAGTGCTCATTGTGTCAGCAGCTGAGCTCCCAGGCTTGCTGGTTGCAGCACTGGTGGTAGAGAGAATTGGACGCAAGGTATGTCTTGTGGCAGATGCACCACATGGGATGTGGTGTTTTTCCTGCTGCCAGCATTTGCTGTGACCTTGCTGTGTGCCATGCGCTTGTTCACCACTGTGGGCCCCACTTTCTCACAGGCGCCACTGTATACTGGCCTTGGCTTTTGTGGGCTGGCATTGTTCCTGCTGCTCATCCCACAGCCATCAGGCACCCAACTGGCCTTGCTGTGGATCAGCCGCGCGTGCATATTTGGTACATTTGCCCTAGCATGGTTGTTTACACCAGAAGCGTACCCAACAGAGGTGCGCGCGAGTGGTACCGGCCTCTCCAATGGCTTTGCAAGGGTGGGTGGCATTGTTGCGCCTCTGTTGGCAAATTCGTTGGTCGACGCTGGTATGCTGTGGCTTACCAAGCTCTTGTTTGCTATTATCTCCACTGTGGCTGCCATTGCAGCCATATTGGTGCCTGTGGAAACCAAGGGCCGCAAGTTGTATTAGATGGTAGTCAGGTGTGCAGGGGCAAGAGAACATGCTCAGAGTGTTTTCATTTTTGAGGAATTTTGAGCAATTTTCGCAAACTTATATAATATAAACAAACAGCAGAGTTGACATACATCGACACAACACGGCACATAATTGCACCGCATGTCAACACCCTATGCACCTCAACTAAGTTGGCGATTCAGCAACGAACTCATCACTCCACGCCACGAAGAAGACACCGTGAGCACTACCACGTGGGTAAGCCACACAACAGCAGCAACCTCTGCCATCAATCTCCAGGCCAACTCCACGTCTTCCACCCACCTGCCCGCCAACGTTGCACAGAGCTGGGCACATGGCCCCGTTGTCGTCACACCTTCACCATCGTTAAGCATGCAAGGTTTGGACAATTTGGGAAGGGCACCGCTCAACGATGGGCGTGTTGTTTGTATTGATGGACCGCTCGCTATTCCAGGGTCAAGCGTGTATGTTTGTTCGTGGCCTCCCTTCCTCCCCCGAGCACTTGTTTCAGGGCAGCAAGCGGCGGTCATTGATTGCAGTACAGGGCCGTTTTAAACGACCCACGCCCTTCAACAACCTGTGCACGAGGCAGGTGTTTGAGCGCCCCATCCGTAACCTCCCTGCAGCATGGCTTGTCAACAACGTGCTTTTGCGGGTATGTGGGTATTGATGGTGCAAACTTACAATTACCAAACCTCAAAGCAAAAACCTTCTACTCAGATTGCTCGTTCTCTGTGCCCATCAATGATCATGCATCTAACGCCCGCCAAGGTGCTCATGCCGGTCATTGCAGGTGCCCAGTGTTTGCACGTGGCAGAAAATGAAGCGTCGGCACCACATCTTACAGCACCCCCTGTCGAGGACTGCCGCCTGCTGGATGCCAGCCTTGTGCAGCCTGCTGGAAACCCAGTATCATCGGCATCACGCAAAGCCTTTTTCAGCAAGTGCGCCAACCGCAGTGGACGTGTATTCAATATCAACACCTGGTAGATTTGTCAAATTACAAGCTCCATATGGTGGGCACCTTTGACTTGACTTGTCACTTGGAGGAGCCCCTGCGCTTTATGATGAACAACGAAGCCACTGGGGAGTGTTGCTTTTCATTTGACATTTGGCATGAGAAATTGTTGATGGGCGGCATGTAGGGGCATGTTGAGTGTGTGTGTGCGTTGTGTGTTCACATAACAACGTGTGTGTACATTGCATTTTCATTGCTAATTGTGTGTGGATGTACCAAATTGATCGCGTCAAATTAATTGTATGTACAATTTCCTTTTTCTTTCATCGATGCATCATCATTTTTGCATTGAAATACAAGCAATTATGTCCAAACTGTGTGTGTAACGTGTGTGAAGCACCACCATCATCGTACATGCATTGGTACTTGTCAAATCACCCAGCTATTCGACATGCATTCCGTCATCACGCTGCATCAAGCCCTTCACATATCCTAACCCAATCAATATGGAGTGGATGGAGCTGTTGATCGTACGTGAAAAGTGGTGAAACCCAACCCACTACACACACACAACCCCCCAATAACACACAACGACACAGCATCAAGGCACCGTCATCTGCTTGCTCCTTGCTGCAGGATGGACATGGTCTGGGGTGATGCGGCATCGGGAAGTTGTGCGTCAACGCGCCCTCCACACCACAAACCACCCTCCAGATACTTCATCCCCACCACCCCACGCATTCATCACACGTGCAGAACCACGCAAACGGTCCCATGAAAACCTTGTGCAGATATGTACCACGATCAAGGGCATACCACTGCTTCCTGGGGTGACGGTGGTGATGCCTGTCAAAGGGTGCCGTCCCCCCAGCATGGACAACTGGCGCAGTCAACTTGGCATGCAGTACAATGGACCCCTTGAGTTTATTTTTGTTGTACAAAGCAAGAGTGATCCAGCATGTGCAGCAGTACAGCAGCTATTGGCTGAATATTGTGCAGCAGGGGCGGGACATGAGCGGCCCATTCGTCTGCTGATAGCGGGGGATGCACACCATTGCAGCCAAAAAATACACAAGTATGTGTATTAGAGTTAGAGTGTTTGCGGATGTTGCAGTGCCCACACATCACATGTACAAACATCATGTACAGTTTCTTGTGTGGTATGCGCGCTGCTCGTCCAACCAGTGCGTATGTATTGCAGCTGGATGATGACATCAACCTGTTTCCCGACGCCCTGCAGCAGCTCATGGAGCAAATGCAGGGGGCCCCTGATGCATGGATGGCAACGGGGTACCCCTTTGACATTCCCCCTGTGCATAGCAGTTTTGCAACGTATTGCGTGCTTGTGTATCATCTCCCTTTGCTCATTGCATTTTCCGTTCGGTATGCCCCCGTGTGTTGGTGTGCTAAAAGTGAATCAAAATTTTGATGAGTGCATCAACCAAACATGCATCATCAATACAGGCAGCGACATCGATTTATTTGGGGTGGCTTCATGTTGATGCCATTGTGTGACCTGAGAGACAGTGACCCCTATGGATTTGTTCAGGTGTTGTTGTTCGGAGTCGTGTGGATACCATGTTGTACATGCACACCACTACCACATGGCACCGCACCTCAATACAGAATTGGCAACATGGAGGGTATAGTGATGATTTGATTGTTGCGTCCACATGTGGGCAGCATGGGCTCACTATACTGTGCCCATCCTTTGCTGTCTTTCCACAACGGTAGGCATATATGCATAGATACATGCATGGCATAATGTGTACATTGCACACCATGTCTGCATGCTCACCATGTCTATACGCACAGGTTGCAGCCTGATATTAGCATGAGAGAGTACTACAATTATCTTCATCGCCAGCTGTATGTTATGGACACGTATGCAACCCCACACAACCGCATGATCAATCACACCATGGCAGCCATTCATAGCTACCTCAGCGCTGCATTTGTGGCTGCTGCTGTTGCAGGTATGGACAACATGTGCTCCATGCTGTGTGTGCTTACTACTAGTGGTCACGTAATGTATTCCAATTTGCAGTGACGTGGCAGCTCGGCCGGCACCTGTATGATTACATGACATTGCAAAACAACACGCCATCTGCAGCACTACTGGCATCTGTTGGCTTTGTGTGTGGGCTGCTCTCAGCACAATGTGGCATGTACTGGATGACGCACCAGTTGTGTATGCTGTGGGCATTGGTCTATGGCAATCCACCCGTCAGCCTCCATCAGTTCAACTGGGTCAAAGTGTGGCTGGCGTTTTTGGTTGAGAATGCACTGTTGCCGTTTGTGTTTTTGTATGTGTTTTTGTGCCCCACAGTGGAGTGGTCTGGCGTGCAATACGTCAAGCGGCAAGGCCGTGTCGTTGCAGTGCACCATCATCACAAGCCTTGATTACACACATAGCAAATGATTAGTGGCTGGTAGCAACACATAATAGCTTGTAATACCGTACACAGCAAACAAAAACATTCTATATAACGCTTATTGTTTGGTTTGCCCAAAAAACTACCACAGGGTCAGCGTGTGAAGACCTGGCATGTGCTCAAGTGCATGCCTAACATGGCCCCAAGTTCCATCATCCCGACGCCATCCAAGAGGCAGCAACAACAGATGTCGCAGTAAAGGCAATTTGTCAAGCACCTGGGGCCATTCCTGTGAAGGACGTGCAACAATATGCATCTAGTGAACCCCTCCCACCCCCCACCCCCCCACACCTCTGTTGGTTTCTCAACACCAGCCAAGTGCAGTTTTTCCAAGAATGGGCATGCCTGCACAATAGCTTTGAGTACTGATGTATCAACCAACCCCTTGTGATTGACCAAGGTCAAGGCCCGCAGCGTCCTGGGCAATGTGGCAAAGCCGCTTCGCCATGTCAATGCTTCTGCTGGGGTAGCACCACGTTCTCTTTGAGTAGCAAAGGTAATTGTGAGGGACGTAAGCTGCTGTAGATGCTTGCCAATGTGAGACATGCCCACGCCTGTAAAGTTTTCGTCACTTGCAAGAAACTCGAGGCTCCGCAACCCTGTGAATGCATGAGTGCGTATGTGAAAAAATGCTTGCATGAATCCTCACAACAGCACAATACCGTACTCGGCAAACTGGTACAAATGCGCTGGATGCTCACATCGCCAAGTTCTGTGCCGTAATCGTTGCCTATGGTCAGTGCCTGCAGCTTGGGAAATGTTTGAAACACATGCAGGTCCGGCATGGTTGGTACCCATGAATGCAATTCCAAATCCTCGATGCATTTTTCAACAGCCACGGGTGGCAGCATGCTAGCCATTTTTTGAGCAGAGAGCATACCCTTTGGGACCTTGAGGCGTGCACCCTCAGGATCAAAATGCCATCCTGGGTCATTGATGTTGCGCATAAACTCAAGAAAGTTGGCGCTGGGAGACCTGGCTGGGAGACCTGGGCTCTGCTGCATATCCTGGGGTGGGTGGTAGAGCGGCAATAGATGAGCATGGAGTTGAAGATTGTGAATCAAGCATAGAACAATTTGAACACACCCACCTTGACATAGATGGTGGATATGTATGGATGTAACAACTGATGGATGCGGGCCAGCCATCCAGGATCACATGTCAGCAAGCGCAGTGTTTTCCTCGGTACTCCTGCAGGTGGACCCTGACTGCTGCTGACTGTGCTGCCCTCCCCTGGCAAGTACGGGGGAGCAACCTGGAGCTGTGCAGGTAGTGGTGATTGCATACTGGTGTAAAAGCACGTGCTTGTGTACATGCACACGGAACAACACGCATACATCGACAGCAATGGTGGTAAGGGATGGATGCCTGCACAGATGTGCCAGGTGGGAGATGCGAATGGCATCCCCAGTTGCTGTGAATGTTTCCAAATGTGGTGTCAAATGATTCAATTCGGACACATCACTGACACATAGCGGACTTTCAGTGTGAATGTGCAACGATGTCAAACCTAGGATGTTTGGGGGTGTCATGGGATAGTATCAAGACTTGTTGCACAAATATGTGTGTATGCATTCATCAAAGCAGGCAGTACAATACCTCCTTGCACACAAACTCTCTTCATACCAGGTACATGAGTCACCACTGCAGCAAGCCATTCAGCATAAGCTGGACGTTCATTGTCACCCACCAGACCGCGCACCCCACATGCGCCCTTCAAGTCCACATGCAGGCTTTCCAGGTTGGGTGTGGCCATGGTGATAATGGCCAGGTCATCCAGAACAAGCGATCTTCGCAATCGATGCTGAAAAGATTGCCCTGCTTCTTCAGCAGCCAACCTCCGGTAGGACCTGCATGGGTGATACATTGATACATGATGCATCTCAAGCAGTGGTTGACACAGCCTATGAGCACACCATAGTGCACCCCTCACACCACTGGGCTTGCAGTGTCAATGAAGTGACAGTGGGCAAACGAAGTTGGCTGGAAATATCCAGCGAGGGGATAGCACGCAACGCGTTGAAGGTCAGGTTGCGCAGGCGAGGCATTTGCTGCACAATGGAGAGGATGCGCTGCATGTGTTCAGGGTTGTCCACGCACGTGACTTGTGCCGTGTGGGCCTCAAGCATGGCTGGTGGCAGCGTGTCAAGGAGGGCGGGGTCGATGGCAGCGGGATGGAGGGTGATTGACCCGGTGTGCAGGCCCAGGTTGTCGATAGATTGCTTCCACGATTTTGATACGAGTCGGTAGAGTATGTAGTGACGTGGGGGCAGGTGTGTGCTGAGGATGAGCTGTGTTAGTTGATGTATTGTGGATGTCGTGCTGTGTTGTTTTACTGAGGTGTGCAAGAGGGTTGAATTACTCACCTTCCAGCAATTGGATGGAAGATTGTGCCATTCTGGTGTGTTGAGGTCGGAATCAGTATGGCAAATGGTTAGAGGATCCGAATCTATGTCCCCAGGATCCTCCATGGTGATGTCTGAATGATGTTAGCTGGCCTGCAAAATGGGTTGCAAGCAGTGAGGCGTATTTTTGGCCAGTGATGATAAGCACATAAGTTACCTTACATGGTCAACACAATGCACCAAACATGAAAACAACAGGGGGTTTACCCCACACATTACCTATCACAACCTACAATCAACTTGCTCGACTGGTGCTCAACCCATCCACGCTTTCGTGGACGTAGAAAATGTGCTCCCCGTCCCACACATGGGAAAATGGCAAAGCCTTCATGGTGGAATACACCCCACTGGACACCTCCTGCAGCCCATAATAATGGGCCATCCAATCGTGCAATTCCAACGATATGATTTTTGTGTGTTCCAGCCAACTCAAATCACTGGATGACGAAAAGACGCGCGACTCTGCGCCCTCAATGTCAATCTGTCAGTGGTATCGAGGTGTGTGACAGGTATGTCATTGTACTGGTGTATGTCATTGCAATTCCCTTTGCCACACGTACCTTGGCAAAATCAATGCGTGGAAAACGAAATCGGCGCATCAAGTGGTTGATGGTGGTGCCAAATACAGCACCACGCTCACCACTGGATACCTCTTTAAACATATACCCCCATTCACCCTGTGGTGTGAAGTGCATGTTTTGGTACTCTAGGGTGGCCACAACTACTCCCACCCAAAGCATACCTCGGCTGCCATCAAGTCGATGTATGTTTGTTTGTCCCACAAGCCGGCATTCACGGCGTGTACATTGGGGAATCGGTGTGTATTCATTTTGTTTGCTGCAAAGTTGTGCTTGTCGGGTTCAACAGTAATAATTTGTGCATTGGGGTAGACCATGGCAAACAGGGATGCTGCATACCCCACGTTGCCACCACCATCCTGTGTGGGCGGACAGTATGGTGTACGCATGTACTCTCACCAACGTGCATGCAAACTCGCAACATACCAAAATATACTTGGGCTGAATCTTTTGCAGCTGCTTATAAATTGGTGAGAAAAAGTTCCACTGAAACACCTGGGGGTTGGAATCAAAAGGACCGAGTGCAAATGCTACCGTTGTGCATCAGTGCTCTCTGTTCTGAACACCCCAGACCTGTTGAAACACTTGAAAGTCGGTGGTGTTGGGCCGAAAGCTCATGAGCATGGTGCAGCAGCCCTTGCTTGCACATGGCACGGAGGACACCTCTGCTGTGATGACAGGGTAGTGCGCAAAGCTCTTGCCGAGCATATATGTGCTATTAAAACCGTCAAAGTCTACCCATTCCCTCCCTGGGTTGAGGATCTCGTCCACAACTCGAAATCTATCTGGCATGCAGTTGTATGCATTGTTTTCACCTGTGGAGTTTTTGCCAGAGGGTCAAGCACCACAGAGGACCTGCGATGGAACATGCACAACGGGCCAACCAACATCTACCCTTACCTGCACTCGTGCCCATCACAAGTATGCACAACGCCCCAATTAAGGCAATCGCAGCCCGCATGACGCGGTCAACCCTCGTGGGAAAAAACCAGAATCAGATTTTCTTTACTCGACCCAAAACACGCAGGGCTCAGGAGGCAGTGCATGCACAGGACATGTGCGTGCAACTGTAACGTCAAGTCAACACGTGATCTCGGCCGCGGGTGAAGGTGGATGTTTGGGGCTGGACCGATGAAGGAGCGTCGTAGGAGTTTGTTGTGCGCGCGTGCCAAAATAGCATGCAAGTATTGCGTAGAGTAGTATGTAGTACCGTATTTTGGTAACAATTTATTGTAAAGAAAAACAACTTCATCAACACAACTGCTCTTGTCCCCTAGGTCTTCTACCACCAACTCTTTCCCACTTGTTCACCACCCTGCTCCTCAGCAGCCTGCGCCTCTCGTCGCCGTTTGTTTTCCAGCTGTGCTTGGCCCCTTTCTTTGAGGTAGTATCCATACTTGCGCCTGCGCCCGTCTACCAAACGGGTACCCACTTGCCCCGCCTGTTTCATCTGTGCCAGTATGCGCTTGGTATGTGTCTTGCTGCGTCCCCCTCCCTTGGCTACGTGCTCCCACACTTGATCCGACGTAAGCGGTGCCTCAGCGCTTTGCAGAATAGTCTTGAGCATGTGCATGATACCTATGCCCTTGTCTGGACGTGTGGTCACGGGTGGCGTTGTTGGATGATCTTCCACGCGTGCATCGGTGGTTGCACAGCGGGTGGACTGGCAGATGGCAGCAGCACATGCATGTTGGCTGTGCTGCTGCTGGATGGGGAACAAAAACGTACGCAAGTTGAGCAGCTGTTTTGCGTGTCGTTGTATCATAATGGGATAAGGTGGTTGAGGTTGGGGGACGAGTTGAGAGAGAGATGCAAAGAGATCTGTGGTGCGTCTGTTGTGGTTGCACAGGTTTCCGTGCAGGTGGCTGGATCAATGCTCAAAACGTGCAATCATTGAATTGCGTATTGCAAGACAACTGTTTGTTCTGACAAACACTGGTGCAGATTGGCCACATTATTGTTTGTGGAAAATGCACGTAATGTACACTGCCTTGTACAACACATGAACATTGAGAGAACTTGAGCAACATTGTGTGTTTGAGTGTATCAAGGTTGCATCAACTACCAAACAAACTACGATCCAATGGCATCATCATCGAGCATCTATGGATTGCGTGCAGAGTTGCGTGGGCATGAAGAAGACGTGCGTGATGTTGATGATGCAGCAGTATAGTTCCCAATGCTTCACCAAACCACACTGTCACAGGTTCGTGCCCTTTGTGTCACACCAGCAGGTCTGGTCACTACATCCCGTGACAACACCGCCAAGGTTTGGGGCTCAGCTGCACAGGATGCCAATGCATTCGAGTGCAAGGCAACACTTGTGGGGCATACCAGTTATGTAACATGTGCAGCACCTCTGCCAGCATCAGACACACATCCCCTCGGTGGCATCGTGACCGGTATGGGAGGCATTGATGGTGGTGATTTCTGGGCTGCGTTTTTTCATTCTGACATTGTGTGCCATAAATTTCTTGCTTGCGACCCATTCACATCTTTCTCACAACCATCGCTCTCATACACCCCTTTCACCCCTTCTTCCACCCCCACCCCCCCACCTTGTATACCCCCCCAATTCGCAGGGTCCCGTGACACCACCCTGGCTGTGTGGGACCCTGCCACTGCCAGCCGCACCGCCACCCTCTCTGGCCATCAATACCAAGTCACTGCTGTCCTTGTCACACCCACTCCCACTCCCACACCAGCAGAAAGCACCCACAGCACCCCGACCACCATCTACTCTGCTGCGCTCGATGGGAGCATCCGTGTGTGGCACGACACAACATGCAAGCAGGTGCTCGACCCCAAACAGGGACCTGTGCAGTGCCTGGCCACCCTTGATGATGGGGCCCTGTTGTCCGGTGGGAACGATGGGACAGTGCGGGTGTGGCGGGATGGTGTATGTGTGGCTACTATTGCTGCACATCAGGATACTGTGCGTGGGATGGCGAGGGTGGGTGGGCTGGGGGTGGTGACGGTGTCACATGATTTGACTGGCAAGGTGAGAAGGGGTGGTGGTGGGTTGTTGGGTGTGGGAGGGTTGTTGGATGTGGGTGGGTTGTGGATTTGTTGTGTATCAAGTTGTTGTCTATACACATGTTGTAGTGTACGTGTGCTCTCTCTCTCTCTCTCACACACACACACACACACACACACGCACACATACTTGTACATCATCATCAGGTATGGACAGCATCTGGTGAGTGTATTGCAGACCTCATTGGTCACACAGCAATCATATACAGTGTTGCTGTTGCACCCACTGGTCATGTGCTAGCCACCGCAAGTGAAGATGGTACTGTGCGAGTGTGGCACATGGATGGTACACTGCAACAAACCATTCAACATCCAGGTATGATGATGATGATGATGATGATGATGATGATGATGATAACAACGCAATAATAACACAATGATAACAACAATAATAACAACAATGATAACAACAAAACACACGCACAGGGTGTGTATGGGCAGTTGTATTTCTGGACAATGGTGATCTTGTCAGCGCATGTGCAGATGGTGTTGCGAGGGTGTGGTCGGTTGATCCCACCCGCCAAGCAGATGCGGAAACCATGCAGGTGGGAATGTTGTGATGATGGGGGTTGATTTGGGTGTGGGGTGCAAGTGGTGTGTGTGCATGTATGCTGGTACATTAATCTATGTTTTCATGTATTCTGACATAACAGTAGCGGTGAGGCTCATCACAAACATCCTCCTCACACACATCCTCCCCACCACACACATCCTCCTCCTCCTCACACACATCCTCCCCACCACACACATCCCCCTCGTCCTCACAAACCCCCTCACCCAGGCATATGAAGCTGCACTCATTGCCAAGGCAGAAGCTGCCGCCGCAGCTGCCGCCTCTACTGCAGGGGGCTCCACTGGTGAAGGGGGAGGGGCCCTGCCTGCTGGGCTGCGATTGGAGGACCCCTCCGTGTTGGTCAACCCTGGTCAACGTGATGGAGAAGTCAAAGTGGTGCGGGAGGATGGTGCTGGTGTGGCATATCAATGGTCTGCTTCAGGGTAGGTGTGAATACGGGGTGATGATGAGAGGGAGGAGGAGGAGGATGTATGCAATGTGTGCGATGCATAGTGTGTGTGTGTGTTGTGTGTTGCATGCCATACCATTATCAGACCACCTACATACCTACACATACCTACACATACCTACACACACACACATGCCTGCACACACCTACACATACCTACACACCAACACACCCAGGCAATCATGGGAAAAGATAGGCACCGTGATGGGTGGAGATGACACCATGGCACCAGCCACCAAGATGTTCAATGGACAAGTGTTTGACTATGTGTTTGACGTGGATGTGGAGGATGGTGTTCCACCTCGTAAGTTGGCACTGAATAGGGGTGACAACCCATATGATGTTGCTGATTCATTCTTGATACGAGAAAACTTGCCGGTTTCGTATAGGTATGAGTATGATGGATTTGAACGTGTATGTATATGTGTATGATGATACCATCACCCTTCATCACCACGTGACCATATCTCACAACACCTGTATATATGTATACCACCACCTGTGCCCACCACCACCTGTGCCCACCACCAGGGAGCAAATTGTGCAGTTCATACTGCAAAACACCCAAGATACAGCAGCCTTTCACAACCCTGTTCCTATGAATGTTGACCCATACACTGGCAGTGGGGCATATGTTCCGGGAACTGCAGGGCCCGTTCCGGGTAGCAGGGGCCCTGCTGGGGGTGTTGGGAATGGCTATGCAGTGACAGGGGGGGGGGCTGATCCATATACTGGTGGGCAGAGTGGTGGTGGTGGTGGAGGGTCGTCGCATGTGCCGTGCAGGTGTGTTTGTTTGTTTGTTTGTGTTTGATTGTTTGTTTGTTTGTTTGTTTGTTTGTTTGCATGTGTGTGAATATGTGTGAGCATGTGTCTTGTGCATTGTATAAATATTGTCTGTCTGAACATATGCTTATGTTTGTGCATGTTTGTATCACAAAACACACATACACACATATATATATACATACATACACATACACACACACAAACCAGGGTGTATTTGGTTTTTGACAATGTTCCCAAAGCAGATGCCCTGCTTGGTAAATTACAAGAGTTCCAAGCAGCGTTGACCAATTCAGACGAGTCCTCTTTGGCGTTGACCGACACCTCTGCATTGACTTCCCTTGTACAGCGGTATGATGTGTGAGGTGGAAGTGATGTGTTGTACTGTTTTGCCGCACGCTTACGCGTACGCTTCTCTCTTGTACATCTGTCATGCTGTGGTCATGCTCTTGCCCCTTCCACCACCATGCCTCGCACATACATATATACACCCATGTACACACACACACACCACATGCACCTGCAAAAACATACAAATCCACATAAAATCCACACCCTGTCCCCACCCCCCCACAAATCCCTCAGTGCGGTGGCCCCACGAAACCAAACCACCCCCATGTCTGACATACAAGCGCACACACTTACCCTGCTCTTGCAATGGCCAGCGGGGCGTGTGTTTCCTGCAATAGACCTGTGTCGATTATTATCACTGAGCCCAGCAACTGCAGGACAAGTGGCACAGATAACAGGGACATGGGCAGATGGTATGTGAGAGTTGGTGTGTGAGCGTTGGCATATGTGAGCACGGTTGTGGGAGAGTTGGTGTGTGTGTGAGAGTTGGCGTGTGGGAAAGTTGGTGTATGTGCTGGTGCGTACAAATGTATGCAGCAGAATGTGTGGTATGTGAGAACAATGTTGTTGGTGCCTCCAGCATGTTCATCATCATAACATCATCACCACAAAATACCACATTCCAACACACAGCAAACAGCAACCCCCTCACAAGAGCATCACAAGACACATCCGCCACCCCTGCCCACCTCACCGCACTCCGTTTCCTATGCAACTGCTTCCAAGCCCCTGCGTTGACCACATGGTTGACCACCAATCGGGAGATGCTTCTAGATGCATTTGCTGGCTGTACATCAAGCAGCAATAAAAATGTGAGGCAGGCATTGGCTGCGCTCTTGTTGAATTTTGCTGTTGCTGCCTTGGTGCAGCGTGGTGGTGAGGGTGGTCGGGGATTGGAGGGGAATGGGGGAGAAGAGGGGGATGCAACAGAATGGCTGCCTCAGGTGTTGTCTGCAGTGCTGGAGCTCATGGTGAATGCACCTGGGGAGGATGTGGAGACCTGGTTTCGGTATGGGGTGGGTTGTCCTGTGAGTGTGTGGGGTGTGTATTGTTGTTGTAAACTGTGGATGGGAGTAAACACAGTAGGTGGTGTGTACAACTGTGTATATAACAGCGATTACCTGCATGTACACATGTGTATGTGATGCCAATCGTATGAAACAAGCCCCGGTATGACAAACACCACCAACACAACAGGTGTGCAGTGGCTGTGGGCACTATTGCATCCTGTGGGGCGGGGCTTGTACGATTGGCACAAGACTTGGGATTTGTGGACGTGCTCAAGGAAAAGCAGGGTGCAGTACGTGGACAGGCGGGTGGGGACAAGGCAGTGGGTGCCATGCAGGAAACGCTCCAAGTGCTGGTGTAGTGACCTGCGGTCGAGACTCATTCATTTTGTCACACCCCCTTTTTCTTCCCACATAGTTTAAACAACCCCAACTTGATAATAATTGCATCATACCCACTTGCAATGATCATCATGCATAGAAAACACTGAAAAAGGCCATCCCATCATCGACGATGGAGAGCGTACCAGGGGAATACCTCACTCCTCCCCTGGCTCTTGTGGCCTTGATGGGATGCGAGGATTTGCATCCACAAATTATGGAACACTTTAAGCTGGCCAAACCTCCGATCAATTGCTTGGGTGTTGCCAACCCACTGCACTGTGACAAATTATTTAGCCCCAAAAAGAAAGGAACGAATGCTGCTGCCCGTGATCACGGTATTCTCAAGGTAGGAAGAGGTTGGTGCTCATGATCATTGTCGTCATCATCATCATCATCACGCAATCTGTGGCAACACAGCGGGGCTGGTTTACCAAACATCGTCAGCGCACCCCTGCAGTTGGTGTGCTACTCCTCAAATGGTGCGTGGGTTGATGATGATCTGCAGCACGTGGGCGCGTTGACTGTTGACCACTCTATGTTGACCATAGAGCAAGGTACCACATACAGCAAGGTACCACAATCACAACCCACCCACACGCAGGCAAGACATGACGGACACAAGCGCCTCGGCATTATTTGAATCCATGGCGCTTGTGCGCAACGCTGTGCAGGCTGCATGTGCAAAGCTCGTGGTGGTGGTTCATATGCCCCCTGACAAGTTGGTGCGGCTGAGTGAAGAACAAACCACCATGCTGCTTGCTGCCACGGGTGTAGATTCCAAGTATGTTGTGGTGGTGGTATCATGTGAGTACAAGCACACATCCCCCCCCCCCCTCCCCCTCCCACACAGGAGTCTCCTAACCCTCCCTCATGTTGTGACCGACGCAGGCCTGTCAGTGCTACACACCACAGTGCATGAGGCAGCCACTGTGCACTTTCTAGAAGCAGCAGCTCGTGCCCTGGGTGTGCTGAGTCAGGGGAAGCCACCTGCTGTGGTGTGTGCTAAACAACACATCAAGGTAGTTGTGTGGGGCTTGTGTGGAGGGGGGTTGTGGTGTGTGTGTGTGTGGGGGGGGGGTTATAGTTTTTTTTTTTTTTTTGGTAGAATGATTTGTTTGCAGATGCTGTGTGATCACCAACATACTCCACTCCACTGCACACACACTCATTTACACCCAACCACCCAACCGCACACACCGACCCACACCTGCCCACACCCACACCTACCGACCCACACCCACACCGACCCACACACACACCGACCCACACGCACACCGACCCACACCCACACAGGCAGGTGCATATGCTGAATTCAGAGTAGACTGGCCTGAGGCACTCAAACACTATGAGGCAGCATATAAACAATTACGACGTGCAGCAGCTGCTGTGGAAGATTCTACACAGTGCCCATTGCAGCGGTACATGGAGGTGCTTTCTGTGGCTGAGGTGATGAGTGTGAAGGTGAGGATGTGTGTGTGGGGGGGGGGGCGGATTGTAGGGTGTGCATGTTGGTGCTGGTGTACATACAAATGTGTGTGGAGTGTGTATGCATGTTCACAATACCTGCATGCATGCACATAAATTGTGCTTACTTTCACATACACAATACCCATCACCCACCTCCTCCTCCCACACTCCCACCCACCACCCACTCACCCACCCTCGTCATCATCCCAGATCACCACCCTGCTCCTTCACTTGCGTCGTACTGCTGAAGCCATGCAATACATAGTTTCACACATAACCATGTTTGCCACACCACCATTGACACTTCCTGCGTCTGTTGCAAGTGCACACAAATCGTGGCTGGCAAGACAGTGCCATATTGTGGGTGATAGGCTGACACGCTTTGCAGAGGGGGGGGGGCAGGTGTGTAGGTGTAGTGTTGTGTAATGTGTGTTGTGTTGTGTGTTGTGTTGTGTATTGTGCATAGTGTGGAGTGTGCTCTTCATTACACAATCACCACCACCATGATGACCCTCCTCCTCCTCCTCCTCCTCTTCCTCCTCCTCCTCCACATCACCAACACCCCTATCATCCTCCACATCACCAACACCCCTATCATCCTCCTCATCACCAACATCCTTATCATGCTCATCGTCACCACACTCATCACCACACTCATCACCACACTCATCACCACACTCATCATCACCTGCTCCAGGGTGTGTCCATGTCCCCAGCTTACCTATACCTGCAAGCAGCCCTGCATGCTGTGGAGGCCCGGAAGCTTCAGCAAGCAGCCACACAACAAGGAAACAACACTGGATTACAGCAAGGAAATAATTCTCTACAACAACCACCTGATGTGTCACATCAATCCCCTGGTGTGTCACAACAACAACATGGTCTACCACACATTCAACCTGGGGAGTGGTTGGGTCAGGTGGTGGTGGTGGTGGAGGATGCTGTTGATGGTGCACCACGTGATGGTGGTGCATTGGAAACAGCAACAATAACAACAACAGAAGCAACAACAACAGCAGGAACAACAGCAGCAGAGGAGACGGTACGTTTTGGGGAAGATGATGGCCATGCTCCACAGTAATGATAATAAGAATACATACTCCTCACAGCATTAATGATGTATACATACAGATTGTGATGATTGCATGTGTATTACAATGATGATGCCCCCCCTTACAACACACAGGACGCTCCTGCTGCTGCTACACGACCACAGGATGTTGCTACACAGCCACACAACCAGCAGCAACAGCCACCAGACACTGTGTATGTAGCATATACAGCGGTCAACACAACAGTCAAAGCAGCATCGGAATATGTCCTTTTATTGTTGACCAGGGCACATGAGGTGTACAAGGGGAGCAGCCGTAAGAGGACACGAGCATTGTCTTACGTAGCAGCACTTATGGTGTGTATGTAGGGGTGTATGTGTGTGTATTGTCCCAAGTAGCTGCATTAATGGTGTGCTTGTTTGTGTTTGTAGGTGTATTGTCGTGTACAGGTGCATGTATGGTGTGTGTGTGTGTTGTTGTATATACCTACATTGTTGTATATACATGTGTGCCTCCCACCCCCCCCCTCAACCCCCCCTCCCACCTCCCACCTCCCTACCCACCTCCCACCGCACCCACCCACACCACCCTCAACCCAAACAGGGCACTGAGCAAGCACTCACAGGGGACATCATGGGTGGCTGGGCCCTCTTGAACGCAGTAGCAGGGGCCCATCAACGGGAGGGGTGGACCCTCTTGCTCGGCCATACCCTCCAACACATGCTCACCATTGCACAGCAGGCATCATGGTCCCATGCCACTGTGTGCCTTTCCCTGCACCTGGCAGCCCTGCCGCAGGTGCTTGATGTTGACCAACGGAGGGCGTTGACCAGGGATGCATGGTCAACGTTGACTGCCGCATCATCAAGGAAAGGTGGTGATGGTGGTGGTGGTGATATTGGTGGTAATAGTGGTGGAATGGGTGCGAGTGCCCACAGTGGACCCCTGAGTGCAGCAGCAGCAACAGATGACCCATGGGCACCTGTACCTGGATCATCTTCTGTGTTGGTGATATCCCCCACACATGCAGGGTTGTGTTGCGTGTTGCCAATGGCGGTGGGGTTTGCTCCTATGGCAGCACATGACACCCAGCTACTGATGGGTATGTGAGTGAGAGTGTTGTTATTTGTTGTGTAGTGGCTTTTGGTTGTGTATGTTGTGTTTTTGGTTTGTGTATTTGGTTTGTGTATGTTGTATTGTATGTTTACTTGAGGGATTTGTGATACAGTACATACAATAGGATGATGGTGTTGGATGATAACCACCACATCCCAACACACACACAGGCATCACCATATACAACGCCCTCCCTCTCCCACTCACCATCGACACCATGCACATCACCATCGACGATGCACGTGGTCACCGTACCATTCCCATCCCCCTCACCGCTCCCACCCACCCCCCACCGACACCCCCCACCACGGCTCCCACCACCACCACCACGGCTGCGTATGCATGGGCCGATGGGTGGCATGGTGTACTCACACCAGCACAGTGGCATAGGGTGTATGTGTATGTACCACTGCAATGCCCAGGGCGGTTGGCGGTACAGGCAGTGTCGTTGGGGGTGGGTGGGGTCATAGTGCTGCAGTGGGAGGTAGGTGTGTGTATGTGGGGTTAACACGTGTGTGTGTGTGTGTATGTGGGGTTAACATGTGTGTGTGTGTGTGTGTATGTGGTAGTATGGGTGTGTGTATGTGGTAATATGGGTGTGTACTTGTCCTGTATGCGTGGTACATATAATCCATGTGTGTATTGCTACCCCACACCCCCTTATCATTCCCCACCCCCAACCCACAACATAGGTTGCATCCTTTGCTTCACTCCCCTCATGCACATGGCCCCTCACCGGTGGCCCCCCCCCCACCCCCCTCCCTCCCCCCGGCTTTCCCTACCACCCCGCAATCCAACTCGGTCACACCGTCGTCGAGGGACCCCTTCGGCACCGGCCCCCCCAACTGGACGTCGATGGCCTCGCAGTTGCGCTCCAAGGGGAAACCCTGCCTATTGCGCTGGTTGTAAGGGCCCCCGACCCCCTGCACCGGTGCCAGCTGCTTCTCCAGGCGCGCTACACCGAAGGGGGGCCCAGCGCGCGGGTGGGGGCCGGCGGGCCCGGCGTGGTTGTGGAGTCGTCAGGGGATGCGGTGACAGTGACGGTGGCGTGTATAGAGGGAAAGGAGGAGGAGAAGGAGGGGGTGTTGACTGTGCCGTTGACATTGACCATGCCAGTGGAAGGGGAATTGGTGGTGAGTGCTGCACTGAGTTATCACACGTCCGAGGTAAAAGGGGGGGGGTGGATGTGGATGTGGATGGTGATTGTGTGTTTGTTGTCCAATTATCATGTGTACAGCATGCACACATTCATCAATACACATCCATCAACGCACACACATCCATCAACACACCCACCCACAACACACACACACACACACACACAGGAGGGTGGTAGTGAGTATCGCACCACTCTCAGGCGCGACATTCAGGTGCAACCCCCCCTCTCATGCACCACCACCATGGCCACCATACACGGCACCACCGCCATGCTTGAAGCACCTGAAGACGACGACGATGATGATATACAGAAACATGGTCAGGAGGATTCACAGGGGGGGGTCCGATCAGGGTCGAGCAGTCAAGTGAGTAGCCCCAGAGGGCCCCCTCCTGGGAAATCGGGGGACCCCTTTCCGGAAGAGGGTGGGGGGGTGGGATCGACGGGGGGAGGGGGTGGTGGGAGGCCACTGGTGATACCGTTGGGTGTGGAGTGTGTGTTGAGTGCACATGTACAGGTTGCAGCACCATGTCAGGTGAGGAGGGAGGGGTTGTGTGAGGGGGGTGTTGTGTGAGGGTGTGTGCATAGTGTAGGTGTGTGTGTGCTGTTTTGTCATCTTGCTCTACTTGTCATCATCCTCTTGTTGCTATATCTATGTTGTTGTTGTCTGTGTTGTTATTATTGTCCTATCACTGTGTATTGTGCTCTACTTGTACATATTGTGTTGTGCTTGTGATGTATGTATTGGCATGCACACACCCAACACAATACCACAATCACCGCAGATGCACATACAAGAGGTTGTCTTCGAGCCCGCAACACCCCCCTCCACCACCGCAACACCCGACACACCAACAACAACACCCCGCCCTGTACCTCCCCCCCCCGCGGCAGTGACCACCCTTGGCCCCCCCATAGGGGCCCCTGCTGCGGGGAGGTCCCTGTTGTTGGGGCGGGGTGACGTGTGCAGCGTGTTGTTTCCTATACGGTGTACAGAACAAGGCGTGGGGCAGTCATTGGGTGTGTTGAGGGTGAAGTGGCGTCGAGGCGGGGTCACTGGGGTGGGGAGGGGGAAGGAGGAAAAGGAGGGTGCAGTATGGAGTGAGACACTGAAACCCTCACAACCCTATCCTGTTGCAGAGGTGGTGTTGCCATTGCCATTAGGTATGCCCTGCATCAGGGGGAATCATGGGGTGGATCATGGGAGCGTGTGTTGTTGGTATTGGTGTTGGTGTTGGTTTACTGTTTGTGAATTATGGTGGTGTATAGTGGTATATAGATCAAGTACATATCATTGACATGTGTCCCGTTTTGTATGTCATGACATGTCGTCATGTCAAAACATCTCGTCCGACATGGTTTCATGCACCACCTCCATGTTTTGATCCAACCCCCACCCCCACCCCCACCCCACCTATACAGTGACCATTGCCCCCCCTCGCCTCACTCTCCACCTGCAGGCCCCTCCTTCCGTCACAAGTGGGACCCCCTTTGACCTCGTTATACGCGCAGTCAACCACACCCCCGTCGCCCAAGCAATTGCATTCTCTGTGGGCGATTCCCATGGGTTTTTAATGTCTGGTGGACGCACATTTACCATGCAGTGTCTGCCAGACACGGAGCAGTTGGCCATGTGGCGCATGGTGGCCTACGCGGCAGGGGCCCTCAAATTGCCCGAGTTGACTGCCACTGTGGCGCGATACTCGAGAAAGGTGGTGTTGACTGGTGGACAGGGCGTGTTTGTGTTTCCAGCTGCGCCGGTGGGGGTGGAGGGGGGGCGGGATGTGCGGGCGGAGGCGGCGGCTGTGGTATTGTGAGGGGGGCGGTGGGTGGTTTGTTGCTGTGGTGATGTGCATTCATGTAACACTATTGTTTCAATGAGGTGATCGTGTTGTTACAATGTGTGTGAAACACTGTTTGTGGTAATGCTTCACGTGCACTCATACAATCACACGGGCGTTCGTGTACAAAACAACAATGGCAAAAAAATTGTCAACCAGGTAACTTAATTTGTTCATGTGTGTGTTGAAAACGACAACACTCGAAAAATACAAAACAACAGCACAAACAACACCCTCGCTCTTTGTTGTGGTTCTATCGGCGGGCACGAGGGTCCCTGTTGTTGCCTGGAGGGGGCCCCTGTCGCTGCAGCGCTGCATACGGATTGTTGTGTGCTGCTGGAGCACCAAAGGGACCCCCCTGCTGTGGGGGACGTGCTTGTGGTGCATTGTGCTGTGGTTGTTGCTGTGCGTATGGTGCAGGCCCTCCTGTGTGTATAGGGGGTGTGATGGTGCGTGATGCTGTTGGTCTTTGCAGTGGTTGGTGGTTTTTGCAGTGGTCTATTCACTTGGCACGTTTGTATACATGTGTATTGTTTCTTCCCTTTCAGACACACAATACACACACACGTACCATATGCAGGTCGTGGTGCATATGGGTTGCCGCCATACGCTTGCTGTGGAGGGGCCTGCGCAATAGGCCCCCCTGACGCATACCCACCAGGAGGGCCCCCAGGAGGGCCCTGTCGTGCATACGACCCCTGTTGGTAGGCGCCCTGTTGGTACCCACCTGCACTATATGGGGGGGCTGCACTGCCATAGGAGGGCCCCCCTCGAGGGTCCCTTGACGTCCCATACTGCCCACCATATTGCCCACCACCACCGACACCACCACCAGCAGCATAGGCACCCCCAATGGATGCTCGTGGGTCACGCGCATATGCTTGTGGTGGTGCCCCCCCGCCCCCATAGGGGGGGGGGCCTGCTCCTCCAGCCCCCCCATAATATGCGCCGCCTCGAGGGGGACCTGTTGCATGCTGCTGCACTGGTGCTGGTGCATACCCATTGCCATATGATTGCGGTGGTGGCCCACCCGTGCCGCCGTATGGTGGCGTCGCATACGCCCCCCCCCTCGCATACCCACCAGCAGGGTCCCCCCCGTACTGCAACCCATGTCGCACCATGCGATGGGCCCCCTCTGCCATCCTCGGCTGGCCCCCCCCCCCACCACGACCCTCCCAATACTGCTGTGGTGTTCCCCCCGGTGCTCCATACCCGGCCCCACCGCCCATGCCATGGTGTGTGGGGTACATGCCACCACCCATGTGGCCCCCCCCGGGGGGTCCATATCCCCCCCCACCGCCGCGCCCCCCCCGGTGGTCTTCATGCCACAGGGGCTTGGGGTGTGGGAGGTCCCCCTCGTGCACCACAGGGTCCTCCGGAACCTGCCCAGGGAGGAGCTTGCATTGGTGTGTCTGGTGTGGTGGGGTGATGTAGTTGGCGCACACCACGTCATTGGTGGTGATGTCGTCTCCAAGAGTGAAGGGCGCGGGGACGACGGGGGGGCATGCGGGGCCGGGGCAGGGGAGCAGGGCCCCTGCCATCCCATTGCCACTCTGTGGATGGGGGTGGAATAGGGTGGAGGGAGGTATCTGTACGTATGTGTATGTACACCTTTATATGTCTACATGTACATACATCTACATCAACACACATGTACACACATCTACATCTACACAAACCTACACTTACACATATCTGCATCTACACACATCTTCATGTATCTACATGCACACCCCCTCATCCCCCCCTTCTCACACTCACCTCTGGGTCTATTGGTCGTTGCATATTCGCCTTGTCATTTTCAGTCAAAATCGTGCAGCTCTCTGCCAGCTCATACACATCAGGTGCCAATGGGTGGGTGCTCTTCATATACAACAACTCGAGTCGCCTGCTGTTGCGATATCGCTCCTCCTCATCAAGGGTGGTCTATGTTGGTGTGGGTGTTGTGTGTGTTGTTGTGTGTGTGATAAGGCGCGTGTTGTATGCATGTGTATTGTTGTGTTTGTTGGGAATGTGGAATGTGCTCCACATGTATCACTGCAAGCTCTATGGGTAGTACTTCCACCACACCCTCCACACACACCACCACACTCACATGCATCCTCATCCACACTCACATACACCCTCATCCACCCACCTCTGCTTCCTCCACAGCATCTAGAAGCCTCTGCTCATCAATGAATGGCAACAACACCACTGCTTGCCATGTAAAACGCTTGCCGTTCATGTCTATAGCAAATTTGGTGGGGTAGAAGTCACGAATGGGGGAGTCGTCTGCTGTGAATAGACGCTGATATGCCTGTGTGTTTTGGTGTATTCGGTTGGTGATGTTTCTATGTGTGTGTGTGTATGTTTACATTTGCGTGTGTGTGTGAGAGAGAGAGCATTTCTGTGTGTAAGTATATGTGTATTTATGTATGTGTGTATGCATGTGTATGTGTGTGTATGTATATTCCTGTGTGCACACACACAACCCACCTTGGGCAGGCAGTGACAAGAAGCAGCCGGAAGCACCCCCATCAACTGATTAAACGGCTTGAACGGCTGCCCCAACTCAAACTTAGGCTGCATGCCAGCAATATAATGCATGTCTGACGCAAACGGCGCATAGTGGTAGGGATAATACCACGTCCAGGATGCCACACCCTCATAGTAATACTCCATCACCCAGCAAATACCCTCTACAAAGCTGCGGACCATGTCTTGGACGACGGCCTCTTGTTGGGGGCCCGGTGGGAGGCCGAGCTTTTCCTGGTAGTAGCGTGACTTCCAGCCTTCTTCCCCTAGGCGAATGCGTTCCTCATGGGCCACCATTTCGTCAAAACGGTCGTTGCTGTCTTTGAGGTGTTCTGTCATGCGTGACTTGAAATCTGCTGCTGCCTGTTGGGTGTTGTTGAGGGTTTTTTGAGTGTTTTGGGGTGTTTCAAGTGTTGTGTTGATGGTAGGTGTTTTGGGTGTTTTGGGCATTGTGTTGGTGATATATTGTGTAGTACATAAGACACACATACATAACAGCCACAAACAACACAGTACATACCAGTACATACCAGCACAAATCAAATCACCACACCACCACCACCACCACAAATCACCACACTACACAGCACACCTTTTTCGCCTCCTCAGGGTTGATTTCCTTGGCCACTACCTCCGCCACTTCCTTATCTACCCCCCCTATAATTTCCTTTACCTCCTCCTCCGCCTCCTCTTCCTCCTCATCTTCTTCATCTTCTTCGTCTTCTTCCAAGTTGTTCTCTTCATGGATCTCATCATTGTTGTTGTCATTGTCAGCGCCATTGGGTTGCTGCTGATCTGTGGGTGGGTGGGTGGGTGTGGATGTGCGTGTGTGTGTGTGAGGATGTTTATCATGTGCGCTTGTTGGCATGATTCAATGAATGTCTTGTAGATATATTCCATTGATGGATATTATACTAATATATATATATATATATATATATATATATTCTACCTATGCAATTCCACGAATGACAGGAACTACAACTTGAGTAATAATTTGTAATGATGACACCCATTGTACCCCTCCGACATACATATTGCCCCCTTCCCCCCACACCCACGTATCCCCCCTACCTTGTGCATCCTCCCCCTCCTCCTCCTCCCCCCCCTCCTCACGCTTTCGCTTGCCACTCCCATGCACCCCTATGCCTCCTACGGCGGCTGGTGCTGTGGATGGGCGAGGTGTGGGGTGGTGTTGCTGCTGTTCACCGGTGCCCAAAGGGGTGAGTGCTGCGCCTGAGGGTGTGTTTGCAGCAGTGCCCTCAGCAGGGGTACCAGCCAACTGCTGCCACAGTGCGGCTGGGGAAGGTGCAGGGGCAGTAGGGGCAGCAATCACTGCGGCACCATTACCACCATTACCAGCAGTACCAGCAGTACCAGCAGTGGCACTTGTGGGTTGTGCACCAGCAAGTCGAGGATCATTGGTGGTGGTGGTTGGTATAGAGGATGTGTTGGGGTGGTGGGTGTCGTCTAGCTTGGGTTTCTTCAGAGGGGGTGCCCCAGAACCATCATGCCCTGTGAGAGTGTGTGTGGGGGGGTATGTGTATTGGGTGTGTATGTGCTTGCTGATGAATGTGCTTGCTGATGAATGTGCTTGCTGATAGTATATGAGCATCCCATTGCAATACCTGCCCTTTCCCTCTCCCAAACCACACACATACAATCCAACCCTGCCTCTCTCTCTCTCACACCCACACCCACACATCCACACACCCACACCCACAGGCAAGGAGGGAGAGAGAGAGAGAGACAGAGAGAATAACCACACACCCACACCCACACATACACATACACACACACAAACAAAAACACAACACATACGTATGCCTGCCAGTCGTTCCCGCAGCAGTTGTGCAGCAGTTTTATTTGTGGGGCGCACTGCTGGAAGTGCTGTGGCAGGTGCGACCGCAACAGCCCCTCGTTCATATTTCCAGGGGCCCCTTCCCAGTCCCGGTTGCACTGCGGCTGCTTCCAGTGTGGCTTTGAAATCAGACGAGGGGGTTGCTGAGGTCCATTTTGTGTTACCCCTGCCTTTTTGTGCCTGTGTGGGGAATAGTGGGGGACAAGGCTGTGTGGGTAATAGTGGGGGACAAGGTGTTTCTATGTGGGCAACAGGTGAGAATATGTGGGGGGTTCACAGATGGTGGGTAACAAGGATCATAGGCAAAAACGTGTGTGGGTCGAGGGTAACAGAGTGTGTACAAGTATGATGGTGTATTGTATCTGCATGTGCAAGGGGCATCAACCCACACACGTACACAACGACACCCCCATCTGCGTCCATACACCCCTATCATCCCACATGCCTTGTCACGAGCACGCCTGTCCTTTTGTCTTTGCAACTGACGCATGCGTTTTTGGAATATAGAGTCCTCAAAGCTGCCTACTACAGTGATAAAGTGCTGAATACGATCAAGATACAACTGTGGGGGGGGGATGGGGGGGAGGAGGGGTGGAGGAGGTGTGTGGGATGTGGGATGGAGGAGGTGTGGGGTGTGTATATCGCATCTACAAAGTAGGACACAAGAATTGTGTACAATATGGGCAACATCAAACCAAAAGGCGTAACCAACCCAAGTACCAACCCATTCCCTCCCATAACCCCTCCATACCCCTTACATACCCCCTACACAACCCCTCCATACCCATACAACCACCTTCCACACACTTACATACCCCCCTCCATACCCATACAACCCCACTCCACACACCCTCCATACGCCTACATAAACCCCTCCATACCCCCCCATACAACCCAATCACATACCTTTTTGCCTTCAGTCAACCACCCCATCTTGGGTAGCTCTTGATGATACACACGCATGAGCAACTCAATTGCCCCCTCACGAATGTCCAGGGTGGGCATGTGAGGTAGGAAATCATTCCCCACGAAAAAACAAATCAAGACTGTGTGGTGTTCGGAGAGGGTTTGGTGTGGGGAGGGTGTCGGAGTGTGGGGTGTGTGAGGTGTTATGTTGTTGTGGTGAAAGACATCGATCAGGTGTGTGTGTGTTGTGTTTGTGCACACATATACAAAATCATCACACACATTCATATACGAAATCATCACACACATTCATACACACAAGCAACATACACACTCTCATACCAAAATCATCATAGACCCGTTCTGGGTCATACCAAGGAGCATCTATACGCATCTCATATGCCAAATACTCCCTGTGGATGTGGTGTGTATGTATGTACACACACACATGTACTCGTGTACACCTACCCACCCACCCACCTACACACACCAATACACACCCACACCCACACAAAAACACACCTCAGCACATTAACCATGAGGAATTGATATGGCTTGAGTGCCACCTCTGGTTGCTGCTCCCCACCTCCCCCCCCATACACATTACTCCCATCATGTGATGCCTGTGACGCAAAGCCCTGGGACCCCCCCATGGCCCCGGGGCCCCCTGTTCTGTTGGGTATGTCCACCCGGGGCTTGTTGTGGTCTTGTTGTGGAGAGAATACAATCTGTGTGGGGGTGTGTTGGTGTAGGTGTGGGTGTGGCATAGAGGGTTGTTGCATGGTTGTTGATGATGATTGTATGTGTGTACACACGTGTGTATATTGGTGTGTGTTGCAGCGTGAGCGAGCGACACAACATCACCTTGCTTCTATTTTACCCAGTCACATACTTTCACCCACATACTTTCCACATACACACCCACACCCACACCCACACCCACACCCACACCCACACCTCTCTCAGTATGACAAACCGGGGCTCATGTGTCGCCAAACCCAACATGATCAGGTCTGCATCCAACCCATACAAGCAGTGCCTGGTATGGGGGTTCCACCCAGGGCGTCCCCGTTGCTCTCGTATAAAGGCCATGATCTTGTGCTCCCCCTCACCTGGGCTGTTGGCGTCGGACAGTATCACCTGGGTATTGGGTGTGGGGGGGTAGTGTGTGGGGGGGTAGTGTGTGTGGGTGCAGTGTGTGTGTGGGGGGGTAGTGTATGTGGGTAGTGTGTGTATGCACCCGCCATCACCCACCAGTGTATACACCCACCACCACCCACCTGTATATTTTCCCACCCAGGATCATTATTCATGCGAGTATGTATATAATATTGCAGCGCAGTGGATAACCGATGCATAAAGGGGGTGCCAGGTGTGATGGTGTTGCTATCAAACACCTCACTGCGTTGTTTCTTAGGGATGATGATGCCCTGCTTGGCATACTCCTCCCTCAGCTTGTCCTCCTCACGCTCCTGGGTGTGGGGGGGGCGGGAAAAGGTATGTGGGAGTGGTGGGGTACGATGTGTGGGAGTGGTGGTGTGGGGGAGTGGTGGTGTGGGGGAGTGGTGTGACGCAGGGCTGTTTGTGCATGCGTTGTGTGCGCTTTGTGTGCATGTGTCCTACACGGACATGTGAAAATACACACCATGTGAAAATACGCAACACGTGAAAATATGCAACATACACACACACACACCTTTTCCTCTGCTTCTTGTGCTGCCTTGAATCGACGGGACCGCTGCTGGTTCATCTTGGCACGTGGAGCAACACCATCTATATGTGGATATGTATGCATGGGTGTGGATATGTATGTATGGGTGTGTATGTATGTTTGTGTGTGTATGTATGTCCATATGAATGTGTACGAATGTGTTTGTGTTGCGTATTCATATGTACAAATGTGTCTTCTGTACCTCCACAGCAACATCATCATGTGTCTCCAGAGACATGCACTCCACACCCAAGTGCAGTGACAACCCCCCCACACACAAGGCACCAACGCACACCAACGCACCAATGGCCATGTAAAGAAGCTTGCGAGGCCGTACAATACTGAACAAGCGATCAATGTAGGCAAAAATGTTCAAAAACACCTCACGCTCGGTGGTAGGGGCAGGCTGTGTGTAGAGCATGGTGGGGATGCATGACATGGTCACACCTCAACACGCATCTCAACGTGCACAACGTTCATGTCAATGTGCACACTCCTCTCTGTTCTGCACACATACCTTGTCCTCCGGGTGAAAGCAGGGATGGATGATGCCGTTCATGTCTAGGTACAAGTTATCAAACTCCATACCATTGGGATTTGGTTGGGATGTATCAACGGGGATCTCAACACCATTGATGACCTGTGCATGCTCTTCAATGCAGTCTACAATGATCTTGGGGTATCTGCGTGTGACAACCGATGACGAGTGAGGCTATGATTGATGGCTGGGTAACCAAACCACTAAGCATTATGTACATGGGTTTATTGCTGTTGTATACGTGCACTGTTGTTGTGTGTATACTGTTGTGTGAACTGTTGCGTGTGCACACATCAACATCCCTTTGGATACCTTTGGCTGAGCCAGCGATAGAATGCGGGCACACCCATGATCTAGCACTTAGTACGGTGGGAATATACACCAGAAAAGGTTGTTTGCTAGGGGCCTACACTGCAACATGCCGCCAGGCGACCATCAGAAGGCTGGGGTGCACCACAAAAAAATGTATATCTGTTGCAACACTTGTGGTGCTGTTGACAATGGTGTTTGTTGTATCAAAGGCTACCGTGTCGTTGTGTTTTTTTGTTGCACATGTACGAAAAGCCAACATGTATTTTGAAGTGAACGTGTACCATAATGTATACACAGCATCCATGTAGATTTTTGGCACAGCACCGACATGAAGAAGCACGGATATATGATTGAGCTACTCCATCACAATGTTGGAAACTAGTGACGTGAAACAGCCATCCTTTTGCGTGGCGTGGGTTTGTCCCCTTCCAGATGCCAACACTGTTGGCTTTGCGTTGGTGTGGGGATGCTTAGTTGTTGTTGTACAGCGCCATGGTACAATTCACACATGCCACTCTTTCCCAGGCCAATGGGCTCCCAACACTCCTGTTTTTGCTCTTTTTGGTATGTTGAATATGCAGTATACTTACTCACTTTCTCCATCTACGCACCCATCTTCACCAAACAACCCATCACGATCAGGGATCACGATTGCGCCGCTCTGTGCTCAAGCTGCGCCGCACCCACTCCCAGATCATGCTCACATACTACACCACCCTATGGGCAGTCAGCATTCTCAACATCCTGCGTTGTGGCGTTATGCTTGTGGAAGCACGCTACACAGGTCAGGCACATTGGAACGCGTTGTGGCTGTTGACAAGCAGCGTCAGCGTGTTGTTGGAGGTGTCTGTGGTGGTGTTTTTGCTGCAAGGGTACCTCAGTAGTGGCAGTGAAGCACTTTTAAAGACATTGGCTATCAGCGGGCCGATTGCGTTGGTGGATTGTGCGATCAAGGCGGCGTTGTTACATTATGGCGTTTCGCTGTTTTTGTACTGGTATGTTATGGTGTGGGGAAATGCACACCATGTACCAGTAGATACTCTGCTGGTGCAGATAAAACACACACATGCAGGCACACACGTACACATATAGAAAGAGCACCACGTGTATGCGTATGAAAAACACCACATGTGTACATATGAAATGAGCACCACACACACACACACAGGGGTGATGCAAAGACAGGTGCTCTTGCTGATATGAGGTTTAGCAAGTGGTCGTTTTGGATGGTGCGTGTATACATGTTTATGTATGTATGTACATGTGTATGTGCATGTATGTACTATGTTGCCAAGCACCAGCACTTACCCTCACATGACAGGTACATGCAGCATGTTTTCTCATCATGTATGCTGGACTACTAGCCCTCCCCTTTACAAAATGGAGGGTATGCTGTGTTGTTGTATGTGTCGTGTATGCTGTGTTGTTGTATGTGTCGTGTATGCTCTGCATGAGTGTTGCACACCCACACCACCACCACCCGTCCACCACCACCACCACCAGGATCGACTCCCAGCAAAACCCTCCTTTTATCGATACGTCATGCTTTTATTCACCTACAACACGCTGCGCTTGTTTGCCACCATGCTCATTGCATCACACCTCACACTGGGGTATTGTGTGTATGGCTTGGTGGGGTTGCTCTACACTGCAGCATACCCACCACTCTTGTACCTTACATTTTTGCACGAGTTTTTCAGGGATAGTTTTGAGTTGGACAGTGAGTTGTTGTATTATGAGGAGATGCATGATGCTGGATACTTGTTCCCGGGGGTGGGGGAGCAGTAAGGAGGTGTGTGGCAAGGAGGTGTGTTTGTGGTGATGTGTTTGTGGTGATGTGTTTGTGGTGATGTGTTTGTGGTGATGTGTGCTGGGGATGACATGTACAAAAGGAATGACGAGACACTCATGTACAATTGCCCATATTTTGTTTGCAGTTGTCTTTTCTGTTTTTCAATAATGCTGGTTGCTGCTGGTAAGGAACGGGTAATACAATACTAAACAAATACTGTGTTTCCTTTGTGCGCACATGTGCTGCTTCCTTGGGATGTGCTGCAAATTAGCAAACTAATTAGTCTAGTGATAATTAGTCTAGTGATAATTTACAAATGCCCTTAGCAGCCGGAGCGTGTGCTTTTGCTGCATAGGTGCTGTGCACACACGAGCAACTCAAACGAGCACCGAAAGAATTGTACTGTGAGACAATGTTCATCACACTACACACCAATGTCTGTCACTCCACACACAAACAACCGTGGTACAGCAACTGTGAACGTATACGATAACAGCAAACAACAACAATGCACCGAGAACACACAGAAAAATACATGCACACACACACACACACCACACACACACACACAGGTTACATGTTATATCAGTAAATGCATGTGTCGACATGTACATCCACATGGTCAACACACACACACACACACAACAAATGCACACACAGTCACAATGTATCACCACTATAGCCTGTCAGTCATGATGCAGTCGAGTATGTGGGTATCAATACGGATCCTCACCACTGTCATCCTCATCAACATGTCATCCTCATGGTAGCCAATCTCATCCTCGTCAATATGCATCCTCAACAATGTCATCCTCATCAATGGTAATATTCACCGCATCCCCCCTCACTCGTCACCCCTCGTCCTTTAACTTCATCTTCCCTCAAACATCATCTTCTCAGTGTCTTCTACTTGGTCTTCTCACCAGTTGGTAGGTATACACCAGTCATGTCCTGATCTACTCACAACTAGGTACTCCTCTCTTGTGTCATCATGTCCCACCCCCAAATGCAGGGGTGCACACATCAATGTAATGGTGTCGTAACGTGTTGTACACATGGGGCGCTGTTGTCTGATAAAGTGCCCGACACACCTCCCCAAACACCCCCAATACACCCCCGGCTCTTCATGCTGCAAGTTGCAGTTCGCCCCCCTCCTTTACATTGTCCCCACTCCACACACCCCCTTCTGCTGCACGGGGCACCCCCTGGAGAAGAGGTTGAAGCACACGATTCACTGTGGCATAGCCCTCATCCACCCCTGCCCGCAACACCACTGGGTCGATACACACTGGTGCAAATTTAGCAGCAGCCCCCGGATACAAAGGACACACGTGCCCTCCATTGAAATATGGAAGCACATGCGACCCTGCTTGCAGACCCTGCAGCAGCTGTGCATCCTGCGTGCATCCCTCCTCTTGGATCACATGCATCTCACGCCTCCATGCCGGCCGCATGTAATCGGGACTGAGGACTGCACGTTTCACTGCACCGCCCAACACATCTTCCAACGTGTTCATGAGCGTTCCAAAACGAGGGGGGGGCCTGCTGCAGAGTACCAACACGTGGGTGCATCCATCTGCAAGGGCTGCTCGGAATGGGATGGGTTCAAAAACAGCAGCATCCACGAGACGGTGGCCACGATGCCACACTGCGGGGCCCACAATCTCGGGGATGTTGGCGGTTGCCTGTGGGAGGAATGTTTGAGAAGTGAAAGGTGTTGCATATGTGCGTGGGTGGGCAAGGGATGGCCTTGACCACCACCACCACCATCATCATCCCCATCATCATCATACCCGCAGGCAGCAGAGCAAATCGTCCTTGTCGGCAAAGTCATCCAAGATCTCCGCTTGCAATGTGTCCAGTGAGGATGCAACCACCTTGAGGGGTACCTCTGCCTGCAACACTGCATCCCAGTCGAGAGGCTTGATGCCGTGCATCACATCCCCAAGGAGAAAATCCAAATCCAACACAGGCGCAGCACCAGCCTTCATCAATCGATTGAGATCCACGAATCGTTTATTGGCAATGTCTTCATGGTAGATGCGAACTCCTTCAGGTTGCTCTGCCAGGTAGTAGGTGGCATTGATTGCACCTGCAGATGAACCTGGGGAAAAGGGGGGGAATGGAGGGAAATGATTGTTAAGCAAACGATTGTTGTTGGGCAATCGATCATCAAGAAAACAAATGTTAAGCAAACGATTGTACGGCATCGATTGCAATTCATGCAGAAAAATACCTTAACCACATACCGCCCCACCCAACATACCGTAGACTGCATCAAAGCATTGTTTCAGTCCCAGGTCCAACACAGCCATCAACGCCCCACCGGTCACCGCCCCTCGCATCCCCCCCCCCTCTACAACCAAGCCGAGCTTGAATTCATCCGTGCGTGCCCCAGGGCGGCTGTTGGAGTCGAATCGCTGCTTGAGCACCTGCAGGACATGATGATCCTCTGCAGGCAGCAGGTCTGCTGGGGTTTCCATGGGGGGTGCAGCAGGAGATGCAGGCCTGCGACGCCGAAACAGGAGCTTTTGCAGATGCCCTGCATCTGTCTCATCCATGCTGCTAGTGCTGGCGTCCATGGACGCCGTCGCAGTGGGGCCGTCGATGGAGCGCTGCGCAGGGGCGGTCGACCTGTTCAAGCGTGCAGTGAGGTTGTACGCGCTGAGCACATTGTTGAGGCCAAACCAGGAGCCTTCTGAGGGTTGTGGTTTGGGCTGTGCAGGGGGTGCTGTGGTGGTTGCCTGTTGTTGTGGTGGGGGCGTCATCAATGACCGTTGACCAGGTGGATATTCCCCGCACTGGTGCGTGGGGGAAACCGTTTCGGATGCAACAACTCGACCAGATTTTGAGATAGCACACAATACGCACGCAACACGCCACCAGACGCGTACCTGCATTGCCGCATCTTGGCTCGAAGGTGGTGCCTGTACAGACTGCTGCCCGCCGTGTGCTGCCTCCAGTTGCTGGGCACCCCTTGACCGTGCAAGCTGAGATGAGCTGTCAAAGATGCTGTGCTTTCGAACAGGGCTGGTTGCATTACTGGGCAATTCATGATGATGTGCTGCTGTGTTTTGCTGAGCCATCACGGCCGTGCCGTAACGTGATGACAGTTTGGATTTGTGGCATGATGCAGGCTGAAGGGGTTGATGAGGCAATCGCCACATAACTGGTTTGTTTGAGAGAGCAGATGTGGATGATCTGTTGTAGGGCTTTGCGTTGCGTGTGGTGTGTGTGCGGGGTAGGTTGAATGGGTTCAGGAACAAGCAGCAATTGGCCAGAAACAATCAAACAACTAATTATGTTTGACCTGCTGTTCAACTTCTTCCCTGGTTGTCTCAACGCAGAGCACACACCAATGATATTCACCCTCGACGAAACGCCAGCGTGCAAATGCGATGCACACCACGCTCCATGCTACGCACGCCAAACTCCACCCGCAACGACAACTTGAGCACCCCGCGCTGCAACCGCAGGCCAACCACGAACAGTTCGCCCTCTTCCTGGTGCACCTCTCCTATGTGCACCCCTGTTCGTGCTGCATCCCCTGCTGCTGCCATCTGTTTCAACTGCTGCACACCCTTTTCCAGGCGGCCCAGCACACCACGGCGACCGTGCACTGTCCCACTGTCCATGGTCGTAAGCTTTGCATCTTGGGTAAACAGGTGCTCCATGTGTCGCTGGAGTGTTTGTGGGGTGGCGCTATTGTCCTGCAGGGCAGCCTGTGTGTGTTGGTGGGTTGACAAGTGTGTATCAAACAACAACAGAGGATGTTGTCGTGGCCCCGACCCAACAACACACCTCGTATGCATGCATGAATTGATGCACCAGTTCAATTGGAGTTGACGGGACTCTTTGCAAGTCCTTGGCTACTGCATCGCTGCCGCTGCTGCCTGGGGTACTGCCAAGGTCACTAAGGCGGCGACTGGAAGACGCCTGTGAGTGAGTGTGTTTGTGTTTGTCTGTGCTGTGTGCTGCAAGACACAACGCAATAGAAACGGAACACCATACGCGAATCAAGGAGCTGTGGTGTTGGCTGCTGCTTGCGCTGTCGCTGGTGGGCTGCACCACAAGAAACGGCGCTGCAGGCAACACTTCCTGCTCGTCGTCGTGCAGGGTGTTCCCTTGTTCGTCGTGATGGACATCGTGATGGACTGTTAAGGCATAGGGTGACTTGTCTGGGCCTGTTTTGGATTGTGATCATTATGACAGATAGATGATGGACGATGGGTGATACACGACGTCACTGCGTATGCAGCGCGATGAATGATGTGCACGATACCCAAACACCTGTTGTGTCGTCATTGTTTCCGTGTTCTGGCGTCCTGGGGACACACAAGCATCCCATCCATCGGGAGCGCACTGCCATGCTGTTGGCACACAACCTTGTTAGTACTCTTGTTGCTCACACAAATTGCACAGTACTCTTGTTGCTCACACAGGTTGCAACACTGGTGGTCTGCAATGAAATAGAAATCAACGGATTGTACAGGTAAAAGGTTGTTGTTCTTCAAACGCCCCGAAAGAATACATCATCAATGAATGTACACGTGGATCACAAATCATGATGCCAACAAATCACTTGAGGGATCAATGCCAGACCTATGCAGGACACAAGGTTGCAAGTTTGCCACGATTGACAATAGGCACATCATCATGCCTTGCCTCACGCATCGCCAACAATTCCCCAGTCTGCCACAGTGCAGCACACGCAAGCAAGTGCCATGCTGCATGGACAACATTACACCCATGCTCTAGTGCCACATCTTCCAACGCAAAGCATGCCATGCCCCCCGTCAGACATGCAGCATGCTGTGCAAACCCACGTGCAGCCTGTGCATCACGGGCTGCCATTTTAGCAAATTCCATCTCTGCTGCTGCAATGTTGACTGCTGAAATCGAAAACGGCTGAAAGGGTATGGCAGGGCGCTCAACTTGTGTTGCATACTGTGTGTTTGGTGTGTTTGGTGGTGCATGGTGTGTGGGGGAATGTGCTGGTATCACACTTGGTATCACACACCTCACAAACACCTCACAAACACCTCATCCTACCTTGACAGCACGTGACTGGGGGTAGAGCGCTCGTAACAAACATGTCGTTGCCCAGCTGATGCACCAGTAGTCGGCCTTGCGCAGCCACGTTCGAGCCTTGCCAGAGGATGCGTGATATGCAGTGGCAACACACCCCACCACCACCACGCTCTGACCGAATGCGCGCCCTTCACCAGTGCGTTGTTGCCTGGGAGCGTGACGGTGAACGATGACGAGGATGATGGTGCATTCGAAATGATCACATCAACATACTTCATGATGTGAGCACCTGCTGCAAGAAATGGCAGAGATGTCACAATATTAATGATGCGTTCAGCACGAGTATGGTCGTTGGAGGTGACCCCAGTGGGTCGCAATGCCCCCTCCACAGCACGAAGCGTCTGACCTAGATGTTGCCAGACCCGTGCGGCACCGGTGGACGCAGCACCCCTCTCGCAGACTGAAAAGCCCAGCTGCTCCTTCAGGGTACCACCATGCACTGGCTTGAGGTGACGCAGGGCACTTGCACCAGCGGGGCGTCCGTGTCCCGCAGGTGGATGTGGGTGAGGAGGTGTGTGTAACGCATCGTGCTGGGTATGTGCGTGCCTCTTTACCACATCGGTTCGTGGATGAACAGGTGCGTCTGCCAAGCTGCAGGTTGCCAAGGGCAGTGCGGAGTATATACGCATTTCATTTTGGTGTATTTGATGTCCTTGTGTGTTGCTGTCGGGCGCCATCGTTGCACCAGTGTAAGGACAATCTGTCCTGCTATGGTTTTGGTGCTGCGCGCGCTGAGAATGCCTCTTCGAACTACTTCTTTGTTCGCTTATGCCATTGCTGTTCCATGCTCCATGCCTGCTTGGTTGTTGTTGTGGCAATGGTTACAAATGGTGGTTGGAACGGTTGTGGGTCAGCGATGGAGCATATGCATTTTTGCAGTTATTTTGTGTGCATTTTAAAAGTCTTGTGGAGCGTCGTGCTCCTCCCCATCACCCCGCTCCCCGTTGTCCACGCTGCTGTTCCCTGAAGGTGATGGGGATCCCCCAACAGGTGGGGCATCCTGATCTGTGGGGCTCTCTGCTTGAGTAGCTGGCTCTGAGGTGGTGGCCTGTGCTGTCCGTTGTGTACTGTTTCCACTCGGCATAGACTCACTTGGCGGCATAGATTGTGTGCTCTCCACAGAACTATGACGACTCATTGCTGCTGCTTGTGTACCTGGCAATTCCAAGCTGAGCGATCGTTGTCGTGCCACATGTGCCTGGGGGAGGAGAAAGACGATGGGTGTGGGAGGAGGTGCACACGCAATCCTGCTGCTGCACATACCATGCGCACACACAAAACAAAACACCCCCCCAACACACCCCCACACACCTCTGATGCAATGTACATGTGCATAAGTCGCAGCAGCTTGGATTCCAACTTGCCCCGTTCAACAGGCAGCCCCCTGAATGTTTCTATATAGTGCTCCATGTCAGACCTGTAGTAATTGTGTGTTTATGTGGTTATACATGAGTGGTGTCCATACAAAGCAACCATACACAATACATGTTATAATACGCTACATCAATACCATCATCAGGAACCATCACCAACACACATCACACACATATACCCATATATATATATATATATAACATATATTCCCCCCCCACCCCCCCACCCCCACCACCCACACGATCCCCACCACCTTCAACACCCACCCACCCACCAGACAACACACCTGCATTGCTCCTGAGCATGTGTCCCCTGCAGCTGCAGTGCCTCATATGCATCAGCCAATACCCTACTATACACACTACACACCTGACCAAACACAAGGGACAGCTCCTCAGGCTGCAACAGGGGGGACAGCACACCTCTCAATACCAACAGCTGCTTGCCTGTGTTTGTGTTGATGTGGGTGTGGGTGTGTAACAGAGAGGCCATGGGTGGGTATGGAGAATACAAGTGGTGTGTAACAGAGAGGCAATGGTGGTGATAGTGTGTACTGCGCCGATGTTTGTCATGTGTTCATATTTTTCGCGTGCTCATCATGCGTGCATTCTTGCACCCCTCCCCCCACCACATTCCATCACACCACCACCACCACCACCACACACATACTTGTTGACTGTGCAAACTGACTCGGGTGCACCCCCCCTCCACCCCCCACCCCTTCCTCGTGATGCGCACTCGCCATGAGCCACTGTTGCCCATACACAGGCAACTGCACTATAGATCCCTCCAACCGCTGCTCCATGATCGCCACCAGTTTCCCCAATATCTCATCCCTATGCACGGTCAAATCTTGTAAGACCCGGTCAAACTCTGGGAGAAGCAGTGCCCTTCTGGGTTGCTGTATGGGGGAGGTGAGTTTCTGCTGCAGGTGGGGGCGCACAAGGGCAGTGGTGGCACCGAGGGCTTGGCATGCAAGGGCAAGGTGTTTGGCAGTGATGGATTTTAAACCACTGGTTTGCATGGCGCCTGCACCGAGGACGAGTTGACAGGTACGGGCATTGAAGACCTTGTGCGTGGGGGTGGGGTGGGGTAGGGATGATACAACATGATGATTATAATGAGGGTTTTTCAATACAACAAGGGTTTTTCTTGTAAAGAGGAGACTTGAAAAATTATTGTAATAATAATTATACATGTTAATAGACGACACGTGTCCTCATCACCCACCCCAACATTTCCATCCCCAACACACCCAACACACCCAACACACCCAACACACCTTTAACAGATCAAGCACACGCCGAGCAACATCAGGTGCACATAATGGTGCTACTTGTTGAAGCTGTATATACTGATGCAGCTGCTCTATCAACATATGCATGACTGACACACATGTATAGGAACGATCACCCACCTGCAGTTTACCGAGTGCCTGTTGTTGTTGTTGTTTTATTGATGTTGTCGGTGGTGTTGGAAGATGTTTTTGTGTTGCTGTTGCTGCTCCTGTGCTGTTGCTACTTGCATCATCACCGCTACCACCGATACTACCACCATCACTAGTATCGAGCAAGGTGTGTACAATGTGCTGTGTGGATGGGGTGATTGGCACAGCCACCCATCGTTCCTGTGTGTAGAGGTGTTGCTGTGTGTGACATGTGCATCATATACATACATACACACGCCACACAGCCATCAATACACCCCCTCCTCCACCCCCCAACCCCCCCCCACACAAAAATACACACAACCCACCCCCAAACACACATTTTCCATTGCCCCCACAAGTGCCTTGAGCATACGATCATGTGCCATCTCCACCACCGCCCTGCAATGCAAGTGCACCGCATTTCTCAATGGCGCCCCCACCCGCACCCCATACCCCTCCAGCATACCCACAAACCCATCACACACTGCCACCAGATTACTCAACCCCTCTACTGTAGCACCAGGCATGCTGGCTGCTCGTGCAGTGACTAGTTTTGCCCACCTTGCCTGGGCAGCATCGGCCCCACCCTGGAGCAGGTCATCGGCTCGTTGGGTGAGGGTGGTGAGGGTGGTGCGGGGGAGGGTGCATGTGGGGAGGAGGTGGTGGAGGAGGATGGTGGTGATGGAGGCATAGTGGTTGAGGCAGATGGCGGTGAGGGCGTGTATGGCTGTGAGGACACGTAGAAAGGTGGCGTCCTGGGTAGGTTGGGGGGGGGGGGGGAGGGGGGGGGGGGGGATGTGTGTGGTGATGTGTGTGTGGTAGTGTGTGCATTGCATGTGTTGATGAGTGTGTGCGCATACACCAACACTATCAGTTGTAGATAATGTTTAGAATACAACCTTACCACCCTTAACAACCCCATAAACATTTTCATCCCCCCCACTCCATCCCTCACCCCCCCCACCCCCCACCCCCCATTCACACACCGGAAGCATCTGTAGCTGTTCCGCTGCCCCCCCACCCCCCTCCCCACCATGATCCTGTGCCAGCACATGCTCTAGAAGCTGCCGTATCATCTCCTTGAGTTGTACTGCCGCCACTTGACCCATTTCGTGCACAGCGTGGGGAAGGCGGTCTGTGCGGGCCATGCCCAGCACTATAGGGAGCAGTGTATCTATTACCTGTAGCGGGGGGGGGGATATTGTGAGGGGCGGAATATGGTGAGACAAGGAGATGAGCAGGCATGATAAAGGGAATGTGCTATGCAGTTGTTGTATGGATGCAGGAGTTTTATGTGTACAACACACATGGGGCTCCAGCACACAAGCCTATGCCACAGTCACCCACACATCACACCCACCCACAATCTCCCACCCCTCTACATTCCCACACCTCTTCTCGTGTGTGTGCAGTCTGCAGTACTGGGTGAAGCAACCTCACCACTTCCTCACTCCCCCATTGGTCATGCCCACCCCCACCCCCCCCACCTCCTCCACCCCCACCATCACCCCCAATCCCTCCACCATGATGTAAATGGTAGGCTGTCACACATGCACCATGCAACACTCCCACTGCACTTGATTGCTCTTCATGCTGCCCATCGGTATCATCACTATGCATCCATACTTGTACTATATGGAGCAGGTCTTGCAGATTATGTAGTCGTGTCCGTTCAATAAATTCAGTCACCATGAGGTCATCCACCATGCCTGCTGTTTCTGCCAGCTGCTCTGGAAGGTGCCTGTGTTGTGAGATACAGGTGAATGTTGTGAGAGACAATGATTTTGGTTGAGGGAATGACGATGATGGGTGTTGTGAGAGAGAGCAAAGGGCGTTATGAGAGATAGTGATTTTGGTTGAGGGAATGATAAAGGTAGGTGTAGATAATGTGTGCACCACCTCAACCACATCATATTGTCCCCTTCCCCCTTCAACACCACCCCCATACCGAAATGCGTGCACCCCCTCAAGCTCCCCCGTCCCCAGGGCCCCCTGCAGCACCTCGAGCACATCCAGGGCCCCCCCAAAGTCAGCAGTTGCTGTGGAATCTTCCGGAAGGGTGAGCTGCAGTGCAACCTGTCCCTGTACAACAGTATCCATGGCTTTGGCCGTGGTGAGGAGACGCTCGAGGTTGGCGCGTCTTCGTTGGAGGGTTTGTATTGTGAGGGCAGCGGCACAAGTGCCTTGATCCAGTGCACTGACCTTTTTTTTGGGGGGGGGATATACAAATGTGTGTGGGGGGGGATTTGGCTTGGTGATGTGTGTGGATGTGTGTGGTATAGTCAAGCGATTGTGCACAATGCAGTGTAGATCCGTGTACATTATTGCACCCGACCTCATTTTCTCCCCCACATCTCCACCCACCCACCTACCCCCCCCTTCTCCTCCTCCCACCAACGCACCCACCCCTCAAACACACCTGTTGTCGTAGTTGCTTGACAGCATCAAATGCCCTCCCCAGGCTAGCACGTAGGTCTTGCACTGCTGCTGCTGCTTCTAGAAACTGATCAGAGCGACTGGAAATTTCTCTCAACAAATATGTTTCAACAATGTCCTGTGTTGTGTGATTGTGTGTGTGATTGTGAATGTCACCCATCACACCACCCATCACACCACCCCAATCACACCACCTCAACCACACCACTCACCAGGAGTTGCAGAAGCTCCTCCAGTGCAGCAGTCCTATCCTCATCAGTATCCCTAGGACACACTTGATGCCATATCTCAGGTCTACCCAGACTGTAGTCTTTGGTGAAAAACATGGCTGGTACTTGCCTCATTGCCTGCACTAGACCCTCACCCTGCATTGCCTTGTGCTCCTCTGTGATGATGTGGTTTTTGTGATGATGTTTTTGTGGTGCACACGTGGTGTGCATGTGTTGTTGAGGTGCACACGTGTTGTTGAGGAGCGCCCCCCCCCCCGCCTACCTGGTGACAGCAACGCAGCAGTCTTGTGTGCATGCATCTCTGAGTCACGAGCAACCTCATAGCGCCCCTGCTCCCTCCCTGTTGACTCTAGGAACGCTGTAAAATCCTCCATGCGCACGTCTGGAAGCACCCCTGCACTGAGCAGGGGCGGTACCAGCATCCATGCATCCTTGGCAATGCCCAGGTGCTTGAGGTAGCTGTATGCTGCTGGATTGTTGAGTACCGACACGATGGATTGGGTGGCACCCAACGCACCATCCTCTTCTGGAGTAGGTGGTATCTTGATGGGTGGTGTATAATCAGGTGTGTTGTGATGCAATGGCATTGGGGTGGTTGTGGGAGGGGGGGGCATCGTGTGGCATCAGTCTTGGTGACCAGTTGCTATGGTGGTCATTGTAGGCAACGTTTGTAGCCTATTACTCCTGTATACAATGAATGGAACCGTCTGTCATCAACTAGGGCTGAAACGAGGTGGGGAAGGTCGCAATCTATCTCATTGATGGTAGCAATCTCATTCTATGCAAACAATCTCATAACAATCCCCATCATTTACACACTGTCGCATCATGTTACCTCTTTATAATCACAGTGCTACCAGGAAAAAGAAGAAGAGCCATTGCACAACACACATTGCACAACACATGCGTAATGATACAAGACTACAATGGTGGCACCTCACCACCGTGTAGAGCGTTATACACGCCACCGTCCAACAACAAAACACATGCGCCTCAAAACTGGTTGCAAGAAGCATATACACCCACACACCCCCGCGCCACGGGATGATGATGATGGTGATCATCCACCATGGTTGTGCCCCTGTGGCCGCAGCACCACAATCTGCGCCGTCATATTGTCACACCCGATGCCCTTGGCGTCACGTGGGTTGGAAGCCAAGCACGCATCAAGCAATTCACACGCCACCTCCTTGGGGCTTTGCCCCCGCGCCAATCGCTGCCCCACGAAATCGCACACCTCTTGGTTTTCCATCACGTCCCACACGCCGTCGCATGCAAGCACAAAGAATTGATCTTCGTCTGTGAGCTCAATGTGGCAAATGTCAGGCTCGGCTGTGATGATCTGATCAGCCGCTGGCAGCGTGTCGTTCTGCTTGTACTTCAAATCACCAATCGCCCGAGACAAATTCAAGTTCCCGTTGACACGACACACGCCCCCGATCTCGCTCAAGAATCCACCCGCTGCCACAATGCGTGTGCGTTCCCGCTCCTGGGCGGGCTTGTGATCCTCAGACAGGGCCACAGCGGTCCCGCGCCGACAAAGTATGGCGCGCGAATCGCCCGCATTGGCAATGTACAGGTGCTTACGATCTTTCAACAGGGCCACGACTGCTGTGCATCCTGCCTGGATGCTGTGCTCTGGGAGGGTGTCTTCCTGAATGTCATCCTCGATGATCGAAAAATCATTCTGGTCGAGCACGGCTGCGTCCCCCTCCCCTCCACCACCGTTTGCACCACTGCCACCCTCGCCACCCTGGCGCTTCATGGCAATAAATTTCTTCAGCAGGTCGATGGCGTCTGAGGGGCTCACCCCCTGGCCACTGCCACCCTCTGCTTCCCCGTCGCTCTCCTCATCGTCACTGCGTTTGCCCTTGAATTCTGCCAGTTCGTGGCTGTGGTCCTCGCTCCGTAGCATGTCATCCATACGATGGAAGAGTTTCACAAGGGCTTGGCCCAGATCCCCGCCGTTTTTCACCTCAGACAACTGAAGGATCTCTGAAGCCATGTATTTGGAGCAAAACTTGGCAACCTCACTGCCTCCGTGACCATCAAACACGCCAAATAAGCTGATATCATGCTCAAGGTTGAGAGTGGCAATGTGGGCGTCCTCCATAGTTCTTCGCCAGCCCTGCATCGCAGAGCCACCAAAAGAAATGTTGCCATCACTCCCTTCAAACGACTCTTTGTCAGTAACTGGTGTTGACAGATATGCACCCATGTGTGGTATTGTTTGGGGGATGTGGATGGTGGTGGGTGTGGCTAGCTCTACTCCAGAGGATTGCTTGTTGTTGGATTGTTGTTGTTGCTAGGAGGGTGTGTAGGCTACTCCATGGTGAGGCTACTCCGAGGAGATTATAGTGCTTGAGGAGAAAGGAGTTTTGTGTTACAAATGGGTGTGATGATATTTTTTTGCTGTATCTGCAAACGCCCCAGGGTGGCTTTCTTGTCCTTCCCTTTGTCAAGTGCGCTTGTCATGTGTGCTTGTCATGTGTGCTTGTCATGTGTGCTTGTCATGTGTGCTTGTCGTGTGTGCTCGTCATGTGTGCTTCTCCTTGCGGAGTGCCAGAGACAGGTGTCCGCAGGGAGTTTGCACTGACTGGTGGGTATGTGCTTGCAGGGTAACCCACATACACCTACACATCAACCTGATACACCCACACACCAACCTGATACACCCAGACACCAAAGTGTGTGCATCTGGTGTGCATGGGACAAGATGCAACACAGCCAGAGTATACTGAACTTTGTATAGATTTATCCAAACCTCCTGTGAAACCACAACAAACTCACAACTCCATCCGACACCATCCGACACCATCCACAGACACACGTCCACAGACACACGTCCACAGACACACGTCCACAGAGACAAGTCCAACAGTCCCATCATCAGATGATGGACCCAGTGCATTTGCGACAAAAGCATTTGCACACCATCCCTGTAGCAGTAGCATCTGGCGTGCGTGTACCACCAGGAGGCAGCTTAGGTCGTGTGCCAACGGTGCCTAAACCTGGAAAAGTCCATCATCCCTTGCGCCACTCATGTGCACAGATCCGCGTCACAAGTCGACGCGTGGCTGGGAGAAGAATTGGCGTGGTTGTGCACGCGCTTTTTGAACGTTTTACCGAGGTGCGTGGCGTGTTTTGAACTTTTGATGGTGATGGTCTGCAAGGGGCTTGCAACGTGGAGGTGGTGTGGCGATGTGGCTGTGTTGGGTGTGGGGGTCACATGTAGGGCATGTGCAGCTACAGTCGTTGTGGTTGGTGCAAGGCATCTGATGTGAGGCATCATCATCATCTCGCATCATCATCAGCGCCCTCATGAACAATCAACAAAAACCCAGGGGGCAATAAAGGCAGTCATGATGGGGCAGCAAGAGGCAAAAAACACTGCCAGCAATGAGGTGTGCAGTGAACACATCCTGTTGGGCATTGTCGCACAGAGCCCAGACAACTTTTACAGCACCGACGTGACGCTTGAGCGTGCCCGTGAAGCAGTGCATGCGCTCTTTGGGCGTCGCCGCCGCCGTGATGCTGCCCCCAAGGCTGGCCAAGACATGCCATTCTCACGCAACGCCAAAAAAGTGTTTGAGCAAGCATCCATGGTATGATGATGGTGTTGTACAAGAATGGAGGGAAATATACCCTGTAATACACTATCAACATACCCGCAGGAATCACGTCGTATGGGTATGCGCTACATCCTCCCCGAGCACATTGTCATTGCATTGGTCTCATCAGGGGAGATTGGCAGCAAGCAGGTGATTGATCGCCTCGGCATCAACGTTGACAAACTCAAAGACGAAGCAGTCAAGCGCATGCGTGGTGAACGTGAGGGCGAAGCACCCAAACGCAAAGCGGTAGGTGTACACAAGTGTATACACGTGTGTGGTCCTGTAGTATTATCACCACCATCCCAATCCCACTCCCAATAATTCCCCACCCCCACCAACAACAGGCGGCTGGCAATGCAGCAGCAGGGGAGCGTGAGGGAAAGCAAGCACTGGAGGAGTTTTGCCGCGACTTGTGTGCAGAAGCCAAAGCACAGCGCACCGACCCAGTCATCGGGCGTGCTGTGGAGGTGCACCGAGTCATTCAAATCCTCGGTCGTCGTACCAAAAACAACCCCATCTTACTGGGTGAGCCTGGTGTGGGTAAAACCGCCATCGCAGAGGGGCTTGCACGAGCCATTGTGTCGGGCGTCTCGACAGATGGCACGCCCCTGCCAGAGTGGTTGCTCACAAAGAGGGTGATGCAGTTGGATGTGGGGTTGCTTATTGCAGGAGCCAAGGAGCGTGGTGAGTTGGAATTGCGGGTGACCAAGTTGCTGCAGGAGGTCAAGGAGCGGGGGGACGTCATCTTGATGTACGTGTTGGTTGTGTGGGGACGGGGGTGGGTTTTGTGTAGCAGCATGGTGGGTGTTACAGATGTGTTGGACATGTGTCACACATCATGCACGCACATCATTCCTGTGCTCCAAGCATGTTTGTTGAGCACACACCAACATATGTGTTTTCACAGACCACACACTATTCCCACCCCCACCCACCCCCCCTCTCCTATAGGATTGATGAGGTGCACACATTGGTCGGTGCCGGTGCAGTCGGCCGTGGTGGTGGTGGCGGCCTCGACATCAGCAACCTAGTCAAACCCGCCCTTGCCCGGGGCGATTTACAATGCATTGGCGCAACCACCCTGGATGAACACCGCAAGTACATTGAGAGGGATACTGCACTGGAGCGTCGATTCCAGCCAGTGACTATTGGGGAACCTACTGCGGAAGATACGGTGGCTATCTTGCAGGGGCTCAAGGACCGATATGAGCGTCATCATCATTGTTTGTATGATCATGATGCACTGGATGCGTGTGCCATGCTGTCTGAACGGTGTGTGTGTAGAGTGGTGGTGTGGGTGAGGGATGTGTGTGTGTATGGAGTGGTGTGTGCGTGGAGTGATGTGGTACGACAATATCACCCCGTCTCATATGACATTTACAAATAGCATACCTTACGCATCCACTCCATGTCCACACCACACACCACACTCAACAGGTACATTGCTGATCGTTTCCTCCCCGACAAGGCAATTGACATCATGGATGAAGCAGGCAGCCGAGTACGCATCACCGCCTACTTTGCACGTGCATCAAGCAACGGGGATGGCGCCATGGATCCCATCGCATGGGAAGAACTCAAACAAGTGATGGATGCCAAGGACGAAGCAATCAAAGATGGATTGTTTGAGGAGGCCATGCTGTTGCGATCAAGGGAAAATGAGCTCAAGGCAAAATTGGCGGGGCCGGCAGATGCAGCGCCGGTCATCCCGGTGGTGACGACACGCGACATTGAGAGCATTGTATCTGCATGGACAGGTGAGTGGGTGCAGTGGGTGGTAATGGGGCAACACAATAATGGGGCAATACGTACATGCGTGGGTATATGGTGTACATGCTGTACATGGTCCATAGTTGTATAGAGACATGCACCCACCCCAAAAAATACACACAAAAAAAGAAAGAAAAATACACACACAAACAATACAAACACAAACAAACAGGTGTCCCAGTGGAGCGCATGTCAGAGGAAGACAGCAGTCGTCTCATGCGACTGGGTGATGTACTCAAGGGACGTGTGATCGGACAAGATGATGCGGTGGAAGCAATTGCACGTGCCATGCGACGTGCGCGCAGTGGACTCAAGGATCCCGATCGTCCCATTGCCACATTGATGTTTTCGGGGCCAACTGGTGTGGGCAAGACAGAACTCACCAAGGTGTGTTTTTGGGTGTGTGTGTATAGGGGTGGTGGGATGTGTAGGTCGTGGGATGATGATGGTGCGTATGGAGCTGGCTGTACCACAACACCCAATGTATTCACTCCACAACCACATCATCCCATACTCCCGCCACCATGCATCACCCCATACACCCACCATGCATTACCTCCCCCAAACACAAAGGCACTGGCAGAGCATTACTTTGGCAGTGCAGACAGCATGGTGCGCCTAGACATGTCTGAGTACATGGAGCGTCACACTGTTGCCAAACTGATAGGCGCCCCCCCCGGGTATGTCGGGTATGGTGAGGGAGGCAAACTCACAGAGGCGGTGCGCAGACGTCCCTTCAGTGTAGTGCTGCTTGATGAAATTGAAAAGGCACACCCAGACGTGTTTAACATCTTGTTGCAAGTGATTGAGGATGGACGGTATGTTGTGGGATGTGGTGTGGTGAGGTGGTGATGAGTGTGTGTGGTTGATTGAAGGGAATACTTACTGTATACTACACATATGTACTACGCATGTATACTACACATACATATATATATACATACAAAAATGCAATACAAACATATCACAGTCTTTTCACCCCCCTCACACACATACACATACTATTGCATACCATTACATACTTGTACACCACCCACAGGTTGACAGACAGCCAGGGTCGCACTGTGAGCTTCAAAAACTGTTTGCTTATCATGACATCCAACATTGGCAGCAATGTGATTGCCAAGGGTGGTGGCTCGCTTGGGTTTGTGGTGGAGAGCAATGAAGAGGATTCGCAATACACACGCATCCGCACACTGGTGATGGAGGAGCTCAAGGTGGGGGTGTGTGGGGTGGGGGTGTAGAATGTCTCTCAATTTGTCACTACAACGTTAGCCACCATAAACCACTCTATTTATACTACTGCATGCATATACACATGCAGTCATCATGCTGTCATCAAATCACACACACAACATCATCAGTGCCATCTTGATCCTCTCATCATCCCACATCATCATCCCTCCCCATCACATCATCCCAGGGCTACTTCCGGCCAGAGCTCCTCAACCGGTTGGATGAGGTGGTGGTATTCCGCCAACTGGGAGAAACAGAGGTTCGCACCATTGCCGACATCTTGCTGCGAGAAACAGCAGAGCGCATGCTGGAGAGCCGTGGCATCCATCTTCAAGTGACCGCTGCGACCATGGAGCAGCTATGCAAGGAAGGATATGACCAGGCATACGGTGCTCGTCCATTACGCCGTGCCATCACGCGACTGGTGGAGGATGTGTTGTCCGATGCGGTGTTGCATGGGCGACTGATCGAGGGGGATGTGGCGGTGATTGACGTGGAGAGCGAGGGGGCGGTGGTGCTGACTGAGCAGGAATGGTCAAAGAAACAAGCCACCAGTGGGGCAACACCATCCGCATCCTCTGAAATTGTATACTCCAGTGTGGGTGCGGCACCATGATGGGATGGATGGATCTAGGTGAATAGTTGTGACTGTACACTCTGTGTTGTTTGTGTTTCTGTCTGTGTGATTTGTGTTTGTGTGGTCTCAACATGCTGTGACAAGGTCGACAAGCGACGTTCGGAACAAGTCTTTGGATGGAGTAGCAAGGTGGCCCAGCACACTCGTGGTGGTGTGATAAAACAAGGGGCCCCAACAACATGCCGCTGTGCTCTTTTTCGTGCTGTAAGCGTGTTGTGTGTGTTTTGGAAAAGTTTGCATGTGTATCATGATCAATTCTCTGTGTAAGAAACGTGTGCAAAAGGAGAGGGGAAAAGAGGGTTTTTTGCAGTTACCTTGCATTGACAGCAGCAACGAAAGAGTACAACAGGATAAACAAATTCGCACGGGCTTTTTCAATAATCCTGCGAGAGAAAATTCGGTGTTCTCCTCGCAATGCAAAAGGCCAGTGACAACAAGTGCACGGATGTGACGCTCCTGACAGACAATGTGTGAAAAAGCCTACCTGCGCAATTGCTTCGGCAGCACGGCAGCGTGACCATACTGAAATGAAAAGCAACAGATGGAAAAGCAACAAAGGGTGGAAAAGCAACAGCAGATGAATAACGCATGTAAGACTAAAAAGCAACAAGGGATATGGAGAGCGGGACACACCACAACATGTGGTGCAGTCAGCATGTATACAACACGTGTATACAGGGAAACAATTATCAATGCACAGGAGATGTTGTTGAGAGAGAGAAGAAAATTGATGTTTTCAGAGAGAAGAAAAAAGGGGGGGGGACACAAAACCACACAGCTTTTTGAACAACCACAGGGTAGCAGCATACATGCACAACCCCCAAACCCCTCTTTTCACATGCTGTTGAAACGAGAATAGCAAATGCTGGGTGTGTAAATAGCAACACTATGTGCACCAGTAACAACAAAACCATATACAAAACGCACTAGGTATGTTATTGTGGATACAACAAATGCATACAGATCATGCATGCACTACACCCTCGTAGCACAATTATCACTACAACTCATCACTAATGGGCCCAACCAACTCGATGTAAACGCTGGCTGTCCTGTGAGATCCCACAGACACATACACATTCACACCCACCCCAACCCACCCCGTGTGGTGTGCTCAAACACACTACATACGTCACTCGTGCATCGTTGGTTGTGCCGTACATCCCTCCGCTTCATCAAGCTTGCGAAACATCTCCACAACCGTCCGCGAACAAGACGCTGCGCACCCATTCGTCATGGTGGTCCTCGGCATGCGAAAGCCATCATCATCGCCCCCCATCATGTCCCGTCGCACGTTGTCTGATGTCTTTGCACGGGAGCGGTAATGCCCCATGCTATACTCGTATGACGCCCGCAGAGGGAGGGGTGATGGCGCTGTTGCAGTGGATGGAGAGTTTTCCGGTGATGGTGGTCCCTTCAAGGGGGATGTGTGGAGCATCCCCCCCGAACGCTGCAGGCACATGGAGGCGGAGCGACGCAACGGCACAGGCACCAGGACGTCATATGTTGCGTTGAGCTCTGCTATTGTGTGCACAACCCAATCCTTGCGATTATCAAACTCCATCATCAGCCATGTCTTGCGGGATTCCACGGTACCGTTGACAAGCTGCATCACTCGATAGGTGACATAGGGACTGCTTACTGGACACCCAAGCAACGCTGCGACATCCACTAGGTTGCATGTGCATAGCTCCAGTAATGTATCGTAGAGTTGTGTGAGCACATCCTCAAAGAGCGCCCGTTGCCGAAAATCGATGATGGACAGCAGTACGCTTTGTGTGTTGAGGTTTTTCAACATGGCATTGCGTAGGGTGGTGTGCGCCTTGGGGGGGACGTTGCGGACAAGCCTAGGTGGTGGGGTGTGCATGGTGTGATGACGAGCGATCAGGGTGTGGGGGGGCCACAGTACGCACCGTGCAACTTCTGTTTGATACTCTGAGAGCATGCTCATGGTTTTGCGCAGCTTGCGGTCCAGGTGGGAGAGCATGAGCCTGTGTGTGTGTGACGGGGCATGATGGGATGACACACAATGCAATACGCACCCCAGAATTGCTCTTATCTCCTCACAGAAACCGCGTACCGCACGCTCTCCTCCCATTTGCTGATGCGTGCAGCTGCAAACCCACGCCAGAGCTCCTCGTCTTTGCTTGTATTCTGTGATGGAGCATGGGGGTTTGTACCTGGAGGCATGCACTTGAAGAGCATGCACGTGTACAACCACGCTGCAGAGCGCATATGCTGAGCGTCGTATGGCACGCATCATGAACAAGTGCTACCACAGCAAAGGGCATTGCATGCGTTTACACACCTGTGCAGTACCAGCGTGCCCCGGAACCTCTCCAACACTAAGTACTGTCATTACTTTTGACATTTGCGCTGCAGCAACCACGCGCGTTGCTTGGTACAGCAGCAGACACTTATGCCAATGAAGGCCTATTGCGCTGTGCTGGGCTGTGCTATGCGTACGTGGTGCTTCGCCTTCAACACCAGACTGCCGCACGTGCAATTACGGACGCCTAAGACTGACTTGCCGAAGCAGCATTTAGAATGATGGCGTGTCTCTTCGTGCTGCCTCTCCTAGGTCTTGCTTTGCGTCTTGTATTGCAGAAAGCAGATACTTTGATGTTGTGCGTATTGTTTTGTTTGGTGCGAATTTGGTTTTGTCTGATAAACCCACCATGTGATTGCCTGGTTTTTACACACTTTTTTAACTGAAACACCCTTAATCTTCCTCCATTGCATCATGTTGCCCATTCTCCTGTGCTGCATTTACCTGTGTGCGGATGTGGTATGCCTGAATCTGCCAAACAACATGGAATGCCGGTCAACATGGGATGGTCATCATACCTCAATTTGCGATGGTAGGTTGCCCCCCTGCAGTGCTGCTTCCAATCGCCGTACCTCCTGCACGTAGTGGCGTTGGACGTGATGTGAGTATACGTCTATGTTGAAGGTACATATGCAACACCACAAGGGTGCAAACAACCTACCTCCAAGGTGGATGCATTGGCAATGGCAGCTTTGATTGCCGTAATCTGCTCTGGTGTAGGGCCCTTGCTTGCACTTGCTTCTGCTTGCGATGCTGCTGCTTTGGCCTGTGGTATACGTAGTAGGCAACAATTGATGACACCAACATTATCGAAATCAAAGTGAAATCATCTGGTGCATGATTCCACCACAACAGACGCATGATGGTGTTGTTTGCCATTGCATCACCACGCACCTTGGCTTCAGCTTGTTGCACCTCCTCCTCAGGCTCAAATGTGGTTTCTTCTGCCATACCACTGCCATCCCCAAATCGATGCTTTGCCAATTCCCGCTCCTGTGTGTGGGTGTATTGTGTGTGGGTGTATTGTGTGGGTGTATTGTGTGGGTGTATTGTGTGGGTGTATTGTGAGGGTGTATGCATTACACATGAATATGTACAGACCATGGCACTTGTGTGTGGTGTGATCTCCAGGCAGTATTGTGCATGTGCAACAAGCCATGCTGTTGTTATAAAACACATCTACCCTCCAACACATCACCCCCGCAATACGCGTTCCCTTTGTGCATGCACGCTGCCCACCACCCCTTATTGGAACACCTATCTTCTTCACCCACCCGTACCTTGTCTTTTACTTTTTGAAAGTCCAGCACTTTGAGCTGCGGCAAGATACTCAATACATACAATCGATAGTCTGCCTTCTTAGTCACTGTGTTGTCAATCAGCGACAGGTGCTTGAGTTTCTGTAATGAACCTAGTGGTCGCAGATCCTGTGAGGGGATGTGTTTGTCAAGTGAGGGGATGAGGTGAATTGTTGGGGGGGTACTACTGATGATGATAATGTACAAGTAGTAATAATGATAACGTACAAGTAGCAATAATGATAATGTACAAGTAGCAACAATGATAATGTACAAGTAGTAATAATGATAATGTACAAGTAGCAATATAGAAAGCTGTGGTGGGTACACAACAGCACATGTGGGCGCACACACACACATACCCCTAGGTTGGCTAGCTTGTTGGAGGTGAGTATGAGCCACTCCAAGTTGGGGATGGCCGCTGTGAATACAAGGCGATTGTGCAAACAAGTGTGCAAACAAGTGTGGAAAGACACCTCAGTGTTTGTGTACGTAGAGATACTATGTATGCTTGCTGACATGATAAACACAATGGATCATTCATGGTGATACTATAAACTACACCAACGCTCCATACCTTGCAATCCCTCCTCGATTCGAGTGATTCGATTGTTGCTCAGCAGCAACATGCGCAAGCGTGGCAGCTTTGGGAAGCCCTCCAACTTGACAATGGCATTATCAGACAAGTCAATGCTATCAAACTGGTTTTTTGTCACACCCAAGTTTTCAATCGCCTGAATTTTGTTGCCTGAGGAGGTTGGTGGTGGACGATGAGGTGAGAATGGTTGCTGTGATGATGCTGATGATGACCGTGTTGTTGCACGTGCAACATGCCGCTGCTATGCACGCACTATTTTGTTACTGCACAGTAGAGTCTTTCCTCATTATCAATACACCTCCTCATTATCAATACACCATCAACGCACCTCTTAAGTCTAGTTCATAGTCGTTGCAGCAGTTCATGTATTGTGGGCTACGGGCGATCAGCTCCGCCGTCAATCGCCCCAACTATGTGGGTGATGGGCACACAAAATCAATCAATATACCCTCTATATATATTACAACCCCCATGCACATCCCCAAGCATACCAGGCGTGGCCCAAGCTGCTGTTGTTCTGTCATGCTGTTGTGCAATCCCCACGATCCTCGTCAACAAACTTGCATTTATGATCAACAATCACAATATACGATTGGTTAATGTGTACGTGGGTGTAATGGATGTACAAATGGGCTGTATGGGACAGGCCAAGTGCTCAATGCCCGCCAACTTGGCTTTGTTGCGCCACCACTGTGTATTTATGTAGTCTCTGCTGTGTAGTAGAATACCCTTTGTGTTGATTAAAGGGTGTATGCTGAGGGTTGGGGTTGTGTGTTGAGTGGTGTGGTGGGCTGCCAACAAAAATCTGGTGTTGTTTTTCTCCTCGTTGTTTTGTTGCTGCTTGCACACATTGTACATCGTCACGAGGACAACACGAGCACCTGATACAGCTACTCAGAACAAGTGCTTGTTTGCAGCACCATTGGGCACATAGATCGTCCATTACAACCATTGCAAGATGCTCTTTCTCACAGCATTCGTCCGCAATACAGCAAAGAAACTGGTCCACACACCACCAACACACATACCCATCATACACGCAACCCCTGTGCAGCTGTTGCATGCAACAGCTCCCATGCTTGGACGCAAGGGCGCACCAGCACTTGCTGTTGATGTCACGCCAGGGAGAGAGATTCAGGCAATGCAGTTGTTTGAACGCAAGTTTGAGCAGGAGGGGTTTGACAAGGACGTTGCCAAGCACGAGTTTTTCGAAAAGGGCGCTGCGCGGCGGGTTCGTGTGAAAAAGGAAAGCAAGGTCCGCATTGTCAACCGAGAGTTTCGGGAACGATTGATGTGGTGCATCAAGCAACGTGCGCGGTATGTGTTGGGGTGGGGTGGTGTTTGTTGGTGGGGGGGGGGGAGGTGTTTGTTGGTCGTACAGGGGGTGCAGGGGTTTGTGATAATTTCTGGTGCTGTTTCATTGATGTTGTTACACATGACACACACATGACACACAGAGGCTTTTAAACAACATCAACTACTGCTGCTGCTGGTCGTGTTGTGTGCTGCTGGTGGCCTGTACAAGTTCTGCAATCTGCTTCTCGAGGTCATCAATCTTGCTGCCCATGTCGTCAATGCGCTCGGTGATGGATGTTGACAGTGTGCCAAACCGCTCTTGCTGTGTGTGTGGTGGGAGAGGGATGTTGGATGAGGTGTGTGGGTGGGCATCGTTGCCAACGCACCATCTGTTTGAGCAGGTTTTCCACCTGTGTGGGTATTGTGATGTTATACTTGCTGATGATAACCAACTACATTGTTGTAACTCCTCCTCATTGATCAACACTAAAAAACGTACAAAGGAGCTCATGTCGCCCGCATCCTTTCCGTACACCCCAGCAGAAGCAAGCGATGGTGCATTGCTCTGCTGCTGTGCCTGTGATGGCATACCATAGGAATGACGATGATGGTTGGTGTCATTTACAAGCCCATTCAACCACACACCATGTTGATCACGATTGATGGTTTTCAGCTGTATTTTCCTCTGCGCGTGTGGAGGCAGTGTATGGACACTTTCTCTGCAAAAATGTTGTTGCAACAGTTCTCACGTCACACAATAAAAAAAACTACTGCACGCCCAAGGCACGTTTGGCGCCCTCGACACAGTTTGTGAGCAGCATAGCAATGGTCATCGGCCCCACACCTCCTGGCACGGGTGTGATGTATCCTGCTTGCTGTGCAGCCTCTGCAAACGCTACATCACCCACCAGTCGATACCCACGCTTGGCCGAGGGATCCTATGTGGGTTGGCGATGGGATTGTGCGTTAATTCCACTTCGATCAAACACAACACCTCTATCAACCAACGACATACATCGACTGCATTGATGCCCACGTCAATGACAGCAGCACCGGGCTTGATCCAGTCCCCCTTGACCATTTCTGCACGTCCACACGCAGCAATCACAATATCAGCTTGGCGGCAAATCTCCTCTGCATTGGGGGTACGACTGTGCACCACGGTCACGGTGGCGTCCTCACGCAGCAACAGTAATGATGCTGGCATGCCCACAATGTTGCTGCGACCCACAACCACAGCCTGTTTGCCTGCCATCTGCACACCCGTGCGCCTCAACAGCTCAATGCAACCCTGTTGGAATTGTGAGTATATAAACACAGGAAACACCACAATATCCCCCACCTAAAAAACACCACAACATCCTCAACGCCCACACAACATCCCCACACACCTTGGGTGTGCACGACACGTATTTGGGGGTGCGACCACGCATAGCCAATGCCCCAATATTCTCGGGATGAAAACCATCCACATCCTTTTCCAGTGAAATGGCGTCCAATACCCGCTGCTCATTAATGTGCTTAGGCAATGGCAGCTGCACAAGGATGCCGTGGACGTCTGGGTTGTCATTGTACCCACGCACCACCTCGAGCAATTCTTCCTCGCTCACATCTTCTGGCAAATCGGTGCCAAATGAGGCAATTCCAACCTCTTCACATGCCTTTTTCTTGTTGCGTACATAGGTTTCGCTGTCCTTGCGTGCACCCACGAGCACCACGGCCAAGCCTGGTACTTTGCCAGTCGCCTCCTTGATGCGCTGCACCTCAGCAGCCGTTTCCTGCCTGATGGTGGCTGCAATTGCCTTGCCATCAATAAGTTCTGTTGGGAGTCAATTAGAGAGGGGTGTAGAGGTTTGTATTCCAAAGGAGCTACAGTGTTTGCAATGATGCCATACGTGCACTCGTTGGTTCCACTGCTGCTGCTGCTGCCATGGTCACGATTCGACAAGATGGGTTATGCTTGGATGCCTTGTGCTTGGATCCTTTGACAGTGGTTGGGGCGTGGAAAACAACACGAGGGGTTGGGACAACGTGATGAGGCAAGGGATGGGATTGCGTCTGTCGTTGTTGTTGCGCTGCTGCTATTGGAGTGTTTCGTAGCAACATGTTTTGTGTGTATCGCTTGGTTGCCTGCGATTGGGCAATTTCCTGCGCTTTTTTGTGTGACTGCAGCACTTGACACTGATGTGTTGGCACGCGACCTGAAGGGTTTGCTCTTCACTCAAAAAACGTGTTGGACACGTTGTATTTTGTTACAGAAAGAGGTTGTCTATAAAAACAAACAACAACACACACAGTGCTGCACACACAGTAGTGATGCACCACAGCAAAACCCGCACTCGTCACTCCTTATCGATACTGGTCCATAAACTGCTTGTGAAACGTGGTGAATTTCTCCACCACCTCGGCAATCTTGTCCTCCATGGGCAGGATGGTTGTGCGCAGGTGAAATGTGCCCGCCTCCTGCCCAAACCCGCTCCCAGGGACAGTGCTGATTCCGGTGGCTTCCAAGAGCTTGAGGCAATAGAAGACATCTGGTGCTTTGCCTGCTGCCTTGGCTGCCTCAATTGCCTGTGAGGGTGTGGAAATGTATATACAGGGGTGGAAATGTATGTATAGGGATGGATGTGCTTGATTTGTGTGGACGGTGTAGTGTGGATGGTGTACGAGTCAACTGGGGTGGGCACAAGTGTTTGACAGAGTGTGAGAGAGTGCATGAGAGCATTGACGCGCATCATATTCTCTCCATGGCTCACAATAATCTCATCACATACCAATCATCACGCACATCATCCACATACACCCCCCCTCTCCCAACACATCCCACCCTACCCACACACCCCCTCCAACAACCTTGGGTGGCAAATGCAGCTGGGGAAAACTATACATGGCCCCCTCTGTGAAATTACACGTCACCCCCTCCAACGCATTAAAACCATCCGTCATCATATGTGCCCTACGACGCAAACTCGCCAACGTATCCGCCCGCTCATTGGCAAACAGCTCATACGACTCGTCCCCCGGTTGAGGTGGGTTCATCATGAGCGACATGGCTGCCTGTCCAGTTGTATTGGGGCACAAGTTGATAGAGGCGTATTTGTATACCTCTTCAATGGTGCCTGGGTGCATGTTGACGAGTTCTACATAGCCACCACGGAGACCACATTCCCCGGGGCTTCCCTTTGAGACTGTGTGGAAGGAGGCGAGTTCGACACCACTGGCGTATGGTTCGCCCATGTCGTACATGACCTTGCGTGCGGAGACAAAGGGGCGTTCATCCTGGTGTGTGTTGGGGGTGCGTGTGTGTGGTGGGTGCGTTGGTGTTGGGGTGGGGCACGTGTTGTGGGGGAGGATGTGTTGTTGTTCTGTACACACTCCCAAGCACACATCACAGTGTAGACACATCCACACATGTATGCAATACCACACATGTATGCAACACCACATGCAATACCACATGCAATACCACATGCAAGCACTCCATGTGAAGGCACCCCCACCCCCCACCACCAACAATCCCTCCCCCTCATGCCTATCTATACACACAGATACCCCTCACCTGATAAATATTTTCCTGGTACACCTCATCAGCCATGAGCACAATCTTGTTATCATATGCAAATTTGACCAACTGCCTCAAATTCTCCTCCGACAGACACTGCCCAGTGGGGTTGCCTGGGTTGATAAACACCAACCCACGCACGTCGATGCCCTTGGCGTTTGCGTCCTGCAGCGCCTTTTCCAGTGCGGTTATGTTGAGGCCCCAGTTGGCTTCTTCATCGAGGAAGTATGGTACCAGCTGTCCACCTGGTGGGGGAGGGTGTTTTATTCACTATAGGTGGTGTGTTGGTATATATTGGTATATATTGGTATATATTGGTATATATTGGTATATGTGTTGCTCATAGGGGTGATGGGTGGAGGGGGGGATGATGGGTGGGCGTGTTGTGATGTGGGCACACATGGGTGTACAAGTCGACACCACAAATGGTGCAGCATAGCCCACAGCATAGTGTGTAGGAGCAATGAATGATAATGCAGTGCACACATTGCAAACATTATGTACTGCAGCACAAACCACAGCACCCACACACGTACCATAGAGTTGAATGGAGGCGCTGTACAACGGGTATTGAGGGATGGGTACAAATAAACCATCATACTCATCACGAATAATGGCGTGCAGCAGTGTACGAACTGCTACGGATGCACCATCAGACAGGAAAATATTCTGAGAGGGGGCAAGAGGGGGTGAAGAGAGAGGGATGAGAGGGGGAATGTGGCAGGGAGAATGATTGAAAGGCAGAGCGTGTGGATGATCCATGAATGCTCCTCAGGGCACCTCACCACTCCAACCAACAACCACTATCACCACTGTCATTACTACTATGAATGTAATGTTCATACGTTGGGATCAGCAGGGTAGCCATCGCGCTTGGTGATAAACTGGGCAACTTCTGCACGAACCCCAGGCGCACCACGTGAATCAGAGTAGGCACCCAACCCTCCAGGGAAAAATTCACTGCCCATCATCTTTTTGGCACGTGCAACAACGTCTGCGGGGAACATCGAGGCGGTCTTGGGGTCTTTGAGGAGCGAGGGGCAGGTGAGCAACGCCAACACCTGCGAGCCAGATCATAAGATGGTAGATAGGTCACACGTTTTGTTGTGGTGTAACAACAACACACCTGTCGATAAAATGTGATCGGCTGCTGACCCAGCGCGTGTGGATTGCCGACTGTGCGGGTTGTGAGGTGAACAAGGTCGAATAGTAGGTGTCGAGCAGATGCCTAGCCACTCTCCACGCTCCCCTACGCACCATTGGTAAAGACTATCTCTCGACCTTGTTGCCGCAGTTCCTCTGCACGCAAATAGAGCTCTCCACGAACAGCGTACTGGCACTTGCGAAACAGTTCAGAGATGAGATCTGGGTGCAAGACTTTGCCCTCCTTTGAGTGCAGCTTCTTTGGTTTTTCCTCGGTTGCAGCAGCTGGCATTGATGCATAGGTGTTGCCAGCGTTGGTAATGGGGGAAGCTGTCACGGTGGTGACTGCTGCCACGGCATGTGATGCCGAGGAGGCAGTGCTCCCGAGCCTAGCCAAACGGCGAGCCAACATGATTAGAAGTTGATTGGGGTAATTTGGTATGAGCTGGTTTTACGTTTTTGTTTACAATATCTTACTTGCAACACCATCAAACACCACACATCGTCACACACCACACCCCTAAAGTGGAGGAGGACAAAACACCCACCACTGACATAACAATAAGAAATGTACAAAGCATCCCTTTCATATGTAGTATACAAAACCCTTGGTATATTAATAAATAATGATATGTCCTGATAACCTACCGTGGCCATGGTGTGCATACAACAATCTGTTGTGGCACGGCACCACACAAAAACACAGTCAATAGTAGATTACTAATGAAGACGACAATATGCATCACACATAGACACAATATAGTCAATAACATTTGTCAATGCCTTGAAAACTGCGGATGGTTCTTCCTGCGCATATGATGATGGTTATTCCCAACAATGACCACCACCGCAACACCAACAAACAGGGTCCTGCTTTCTCAAAAAAGAGCAGTACACACAATGTACCACACAATGTACCACAAACAAGACGTTGGAAAAAGCAATGGAAGCATATGCACATAACAAAAAACACTGCAAACAAAATTGTCCATTGTCATGCGTGTGACAAACACGAGAGACACCCATGAGACACAAAACCTGACACACAAAACAAGCACGTCAGAGCACCACAGGTGGGGGATGAGTACGATACGGTTCTAACAGTATGATAAGATGATTGTGTGTGTATCAAAGTGTATCAACATAGTACAGTGCATGCCCCATAAAAGCACACATAGGAGGGATTTCACAATAAGTGCATCAGAGAGAAGAAACACAACCATGGGATTAAATAGCTGTTGTGCTTGTTCTTCTGTTCAGGTAATACACACAGTATCACTCAACGTCGCTCTCTGTCAACATGGTGATAATCAACATCACCACCATCCCATCATGTGCGAGGGGGCTGCATCACCCCGGGGTTGTTCCAACCACCATCAGCAGGCCCACACTCACTGAGGGCATGCAGCAGGGATGACGTGTCCAGCCACTGCTTGGAGGGTTGCACGTCTGCTGGGAGCGACAGGGATTGCACGGATGGCATGCTCAGGCTGGGATCATCTCCACCCACATGGCTGCCACCTTGCAATGTCACAACCCCGTCCATCATCCACAATGCAGGGAGGTTGGGAGGATACGAGATGCACGCAGGTGTATAGGTGTTGTTGGGCAACGAGGTGGATGCCATGGATGGGGGTGGGAGTGCCGTGCCATTGTGACTGTGTAACACGTGGATGCCCAGAGGTGTGGACATTTTGGGTGTCGACTGTGCTGCAGTGAATGGGTTGAGCTGGCAACCCCCTAGGCTGGTGTGGGGTGCCCAGTATTGATGTGCTGGAGGAGGAGGATACTGGCCAGCAACCAAATCAAGCGACGTATCACGGGAATTGGTGGTGTGGGTCGATGTGTGCCACCATGTGCTGCTGGAGGAGGCGCTCGACATGGGAGGGTGTTGCGGGTGTTGCGGCGCGGGGAGAACAGTGGGGAGGGCAAAGGGGGCGTTGGCAACAAAGGTACTGGTGGTTGGGGGGGTGGCGGTGTGTGGGAGGATTGGTGGAAGAGGGGGTGCTTGCTCGCGTGCAATGTCTGCAAGGTAGCGGGAAATCAGAGAGTTCTGTGGTAGGAAATGTGATGGGACCGTGTGAGACAGATGGGACCTTTTGTACGTCATCCATTTCAGTTGTACGACACCGCACATACCTTGACATGTTCTGGTAACGAGCGCAACTTGGCCAGCCGCGCTGCTTCATCCGTTGTCAAATTGACGGGGATGCTCGCTGGTTCTTGTTGAGACGCAACCTTGGACGCAGCTTTCGGACGACGCTTATTGTACTTTGGTGCTTGAGCTTCTGCTGCCCTGCTTGCTGAGGTTATTATGGAGAATACATCCTGTTGCGGTGGCAACTCCATGTATGCCGTTCACCCTTACTGTGTTAGAAAGCACTTTTTGATAACATGCAATACGCAAGCAATATTTTGAAACTTTGAAAAGCCCAGCCCGAAACGGAAAAAATGTGTTGGTGGGATTTGCTTGGCTGTTCAGGCACCTCGCTCAGGCAAACCACTCCTCCCTGGCATGTGGAAGCAACGCAGCACGCATGTCTTCTGCTTTCCCCTCGGGTAACCCCAACTCCTTGACGAGCTTGACCAAGGCTGGCTTTTTCAGGGTCTTGAGAAGACGCCGACGCTCCGAGGTGCTCATCCTCCCAGTGGTACTCCCATCCCCTGTGTGTGTGTTTGCAGGGTGACCACATGCTGATACGGGTATTGACATGCTGATGCACCTGCTCTGTACACATGGTACAGAATCCTGCAGATACACACACAACCATTTACAACCGAGAACAGACCACACACATTGTCCACAATCAACCATCACTATGTATTCGATTTCATTCATTACACAGTGAGTGACACCATGCATACCATTGGTTTTGACGCCCCCCTGCTCATCGTCGCTCTCAGACATAGAGCCCCCCTGTTCATCTTCAGCTGGGTCGAGCATGTTGGATTCATTGTCATCATAGGAAATGGCTGGCATGACCTGAACATGGTTTTTTTGGGGGGGGCATGTGGGTTTTTGAGGTGGGGGGGTGTTGTTGGAAGAGTGTATGTTGTTGGGGGAGGGAGTGTGAAAGAGTGCGTGTATCAATGGAATTCACTACCTCAAACACACACCCACACACAAAATACGCCCACCCACCCACACCACAAACACCTCAAAACACCCACATACATCCAGCATGCGGTTACCGCGCTGTGCGCTAGCCGCTCGCCCCCCACGTTGTGCAGCACCCTGCCTATCTTCATTCCCACTGCTGCTACTGGGTGTGCTTGCTGCTGGTGCCGTGGGCCATGCTGCTGTCTGTTGGGGTAGTTGCAGGTGTGTAGTTGTTGGATATGTTGAATGATAATGTGTAGAATGTGTAGAATGTGTAGAATGTGTAGAATGTGTAGAATATTAATCAACATGTGCATGTGCTTTGCTAGGTTGCTACACATGCGTGTCGATACATACACACACACACACACCACTGTGCACACATGCATACAAATCCCACCCCCAACACACAGCAACACACAGCAACACACAGCAACACACAACACAATCACCCCATACCTGAAAGCTGCTTGACTTACGCCCAAGAATCTTTGCCTGCACACTCCCTGCTGCTGCTGCTGGTGCCCCACGATTACCACTGTTCCCACCACCACCACCACCACCACCACCATTCCAACCTCCACCACCGCGGTGACCATCTGCACCCCCACGCCCCGACCGGTTGTCTGGGCCCCTCCGTTGCTGTCCCTGGGGGCCCCTCCCACCATCACGGGGGCCCTGTTGTCCCCTGTTGTTTCGGGAATTGCCGCCTGTGGCTGCTAGACCCGCCCTGTGTGTGTGTGTGTGTGTGTGTTTGTGTGTGTGTGTGTGTGAGGAGAGTGAAGTGAGGAGCATGTGTGAGGAGAATGTGTGTGGTGATGCACAGAAAGGCATACACAATAACAAGCAAGATAGTGGCAACACAACAACACAACACAACAGTAAAACAAAACAACATCAACACCCCACACATACTTGGCATCCATTTCATGCACTATGGCAATGACTTCAGGGTACTTGCTATTGTATTGACGTGCAATCTTCCGCATCGTCTCACACACATAGCGCTCCACAGCAACAAGGCTTGCTTCATAAGGGAGTCCTGCTATCACTGTTTCAATGGCCTGGGGGGCGTGGGGGGGGAGAGGTTGTGGGGAAGGGCGTGTGTGTGTGTGTTGTGATGATGGGAAACAGTGTATGTATGTATATGGCAAGAAATGTGTGCATGCTAGGTAGGTGTGAAAAGGATGCACACTATACTTGTGCATATGTGTTTTTCATTCCCCTTGATTTTCATACCTTGTGTAATTTTTCCAAAAAGCGCCCATTATCGGTCCACATGCCCCTTGTAGTGACTCGAATACGTGCCCTCAACTTGGCGCGCCGTTGCTGTGTAGGGGTGTGGGAGAGGGAGAGACTGTATATGTGTGGGGGGGCGTGATAGAGAGTGTAATTGTGTGTGGGGGGGAGAAAGTGAGTGGCTGCGTGTGTGTGTGAGAGAGAGAGTGGCATGTGATGTATATATGCATCAACACCACACCCACCTCAACACACCTCCCATCCTCCAAAACACCCCCCCACACATCCCCCCTACACCCACCTCATCTTCAGTCAACCTTCTATTTACCGGCTGCATATTCCCCATCACCCTCATAATATCAATACTCGCCACTATTATCCCATCGACTGCCAGCTTTGATCGTTCCTCGAGTGCCATCTCATCAGCAGTGCCGGTGCCCTTGTGCCCATCATTGTAAAACAGGCGCAGCTTGGCCTCCCCTATGACTGACATAGAGCCTGTGAGTCACCGAGTTATTGTGGTATGAGGGGCTTGAGGTTTGGTGAGGTTCAGAAAGTTGACACTGGTGGTGAGGGTGGGTAAGGTATGTCTCTTACATGTACCACTACATGTCCTACTGCTATCACACACCTCCCAGTTTACAGCAATCCTCCCACTCCACCACACACTTCCCAGTTTACAACAATCCTCCCACTCCCCCCCCCCCCCCCCCCACAACACACCTGTAGACACTGTCTTGGCGTTGCGTTTATCATACACACCCAGCAGTTGACCATTCCGTATGACAGACGTATCCTGTACACCCAGCTCCTGTGCCAGCTCAGCATGTCGACATAAAAAGGCATATTCACCGTGCACAGGGAGGAAGTGTTGGGGCTTAACAAGCTTGAGAACCTCTTCCAACTCACCCCTGGGGGGGGGGGGGGGGTTGGGGGGTTGGTGTTGTTGGTGTTGTTGTTGGAATTGTGGGGATTGTGGGGAGTTCCATATCATTGTAGTGTGCGTGTATGCGTGTATGTGTGTGCTGTACAATGTGCACACAAGTGTATACATAAATTCCATGTACGCATACACACCCAGATGCACCCCCATGTACACACCCATATGTGTACACAATCACCACCCCCACCCCTCCACACACTGGTATGCATGTCCACTCGTATGCAGATTATCATTCCTCCCCATGACAATCCGGGTTCCCATAGCCGCCACATTGTTCATCATGGACATGACTCTGGTTTCATTACCCGGGATTACTTTTGCACTGTACAGCAACAGGTCACTTGGTTGTAGCTTCAGTAGGCTGCTGGCTTCTCGTGCTGCGAGGGAAAGTGCTGCTCGGGGTTCCGCCTGGGGGTGTGGGGGGAGTGGTGGGTGTGGGGGGAGTGGTGGATTCTTATGGGTGGTGTTTGGTATTGGGGGTTGTGTTTGCTGTTGTGCGTTGAGGTTGGGTTGCCCCACACACCCCACCTCCTCCCAATCACCACCCCCCAAATACACCCTCTCCCACTACTACTCACCTGACTGCCAGTCGTAATAACAAGCAATTCATTAGGATCGTAATCCTCCACCTCATTGGGTTGGATCACAGTTCTGGGATCAAAGGGGGCTCTCCCATCACGCCAGGCTGCTTCTAGGTAGGTGAAGAGGCTGGTACCTATGAAGGCTATCTTGCGCCCAGATGCTTCTGCTGCCAGCTTCATACCCATCAAACTGAGGGTTTGTAGGGGTGGGGTGGGGGTGGGGTGGGGGGGAGGGTATGTGTGGTGGTGTATATGTGTGTGGGGGGGTATGTGTGGTGGTGTGTGTGTACGGGGGGGGGGCGGGGAGGGGAAATGCATGTTTGTGTATGAGAGAGAATGCTGTGCACAACCCCCTGTATGACACACTCATTCACACATGCAAAACACATACACATACAAACACACTCTCTCTCACACACACAAACATACACACAAACACACGTACCGGTGAATGTTACTCGCAAACTGGGTAGCAATCACCCTCCCCTTGCCCTGATGTGACATCACCTTGTCCACCACAGATTGCTGCACTACAATTTCACTGGTGGTGCGTCCTGGTGTGAGCACATTGGTGGAGTCACTCATGAAGAGTGTGACGCCTTCACGGCCTGTGTGTGCGGTGTGTGGTGTGTATAGTGTTGGTGTGTATAGTGTTGGTGTGTATAGTGTTGGTGTGTGGTGTGTATAGTGTTGGTGAGTGGGAAAGACATTGTGAAGCAAGTTTGCGACATACACCCCAACTATACACCCACCCACACCCACCCACACCCACCCACCAACCATACACCCCCACCCACCACCCTCACACGCACCAAGTTGCTCAAAGAATGGCCTGTCAAATATCTCCCCATCAACAGGTGTCTCATCAATCTTCCAGTCACCAGTGTGCACAATGGTACCAGCATCACTGCGTAACACAATACCACAGCAGTCAGGGATACTGTGGGTGACACGAAAGGGCTCCACACTGTGCGAAATGAAAGGGGAGGGGGGGGACATGGTTGGGGAACAATACAACAGAGGCAACAGAGGGAAAGATGAAAAAAAAGGGGAGAAAAGGTGATTCTCAAGATCCAAGACAAACATCATCAAGACAAACAAAAAAGGGAAGAAAAGAATGAAAGCACATCCCTCTTCATACCCCCACCCCCATCCAACCCCACATCCCTCTTCATACCCAACCCATACCCCATACCCCCACCCCCCCCACACCTGAATGGTCCAGCATTGAATCGTTCACGCATGCCAAACACATGAAATCTATCCTCTGTCCATATATTAAACTCCTGCATGCGTCGTTTTATAAGCTGCATTGAAAACCCTGCTGCAAAAATGGGTGTGCTGGGGTCGAGTGCAGGAACAACCTGGTGGGAATTTTGGGATTGGGTGATAGAGGGTGGGGTGTGATGTGAGAGGGTGGGGTGTGATGTGAGAGGGTGGGGTGTGATGTGAGAGGGTGGGGTGTGATGTGAGAGGGTGGGGTGTGATGTGAGAGGGTGGGGTGTGATGTGAGAGGGTGGGGTGATGTGGGATTGGGAAAAGAGGGTGTGATATGAGAGGTGGTGGTGGTGGGAAAAGAGGGGGTGATGTGAGAGGGTGGGATGGGGTGAGAGGATGCTAATCTGTGTGCTGTGATACACAGATGCACACACACATACATGAAAAACACATACAACATACAACATCCCATGTATATGCACATATCTCCCAACCCCGCCCCCCCACCCCCACCCATCCACCCCCACCCACCCAAGGCATGGCTCCTATGTGGTCTTCATGTCCATGTGTGATAATCACTGCCTCAATTTTGTCCCTCCACTGGGCTAGGAAACTCACATCAGGGAGAATCTTCTGCATACCCAAGTCAGTCACACTGGGAGGGAGGTATACATGGTGTGGGAGGTGTGATGGGTGTATATGGTGTGGGAGGTGGGAGGTGTGTATGTATTGGGTATATTGGGTGTATATGTACAGGGTGGGTGTACAGGGTGTATGTATTGGGTGGGTGTATTGGGTGTATTGGGTGTATTGGGTGTATTGGGTGGGTGTATTGGGTGTATGCACTGAGTGTATTGGGTGTATGTACAAACCAACATACACAAAACACCAACGAAAAACACCAACATACCT